>Ga0315550_1000427_pt1 | contig 25902 bp, 25 predicted proteins | sample SalMarSW160190MG_2_FD_203100 | JGI IMG/M metagenome (GOLD analysis project Ga0315550, IMG submission 203100) | Salt marsh sediment microbial communities from the Plum Island Ecosystem LTER, Massachusetts, United States - Salt Marsh Sediment SW1601-90 ... | reverse complement strand
CGCACGTGGAATACGAGACGGATAAGCGGCACTATGCGCACGTGGACATGCCCGGGCATCGTGACTATATCAAGAACATGATCACGGGGGCGGCGCAGATCGATGGGGCGATACTGGTGGTAGCGGCGCCAGACGGGCCGATGCCGCAGACGCGAGAGCACGTGCTGCTGGCGCGGCAGGTGGAAGTGCCGTCGATTGTGGTGTATCTGAACAAAGTGGACATGATGGACGATCCAGAGCTGCTGGAGCTGGTGGAGCTAGAGCTGCGTGAGATGTTGACGGAGCAAGAGTTCCCTGGAGACGAGACGCCGATCGTGATGGGGAGTGCGTTGAAAGCGCTGGAGAGTGAGAGCACGGACCCGGATGCGCCGGAATATGAGAGCATCAAGGAACTGCTGCGGGTGGTGGATGAGTACATACCGGAGCCGAAGAGAGAACTGGACAAGCCGTTCATGATGCCGGTGGAGGATGTATTCTCGATCAAGGGCCGCGGCACGGTGGTGACGGGGCGGATCGATCGGGGCAAGATAAAGACGGGTGATTCGGTCGACATCATAGGGCTGAGAGATAAGTCGATGAGCTCGGTGGTGACCGGTGTGGAGATGTTCCACAAGATACTGGACGATGGGCAGGCTGGGGACAATGTTGGCTTGCTGCTGCGAGGGATCGACCGCGAGGAAGTAGAGCGGGGGATGGTGATAGCGGCGCCGGGGTCGATAGAACCGCACACGAAGTTCCTGAGTGAGGTGTACGTGTTGACGAAGGAAGAGGGGGGCAGGCACAAGGCGTTCTTCAACGGGTATCGGCCGCAATTTTACATTCGGACGTTGGATGTGACGGGCACGATCGAGCTTCCGGAGGGGGTGGAGATGGTGATGCCCGGAGACAATGTGAATCTGACGGTTGAATTGATCACACCGGTGGCATTGGAGAAAGGTTCGAAGTTTGCGATCCGTGAAGGCGGTTTAACCGTTGGTGCGGGTGTTATCACTGATATTTTGAAGTAGGAGATTTGCGCCGAAGACAAATAAAATTGGCGCAGTAATTAGAATATGGCCAAGAAAGATGTTCGCCCAGTCGTTACCCTGGAGTGCACCATTTGCCAGGAAAGAAATTACACGACCGAGAAAAACCGTCGAAACGACCCGGGTCGTTTGGAATTTAATAAGTATTGTAAGCGTTGCCGGAAACATACACTGCATCGCGAGACCAAGTAGGGGTTGCAAAGACCCCGTACAGGCGAGTAGCTCAATTTGGCAGAGCACCGGTCTCCAAAACCGGGGGTTGCGGGTTCGAGTCCTGCCTCGCCTGCCTGATCGAGCTGCGACGCCTGAAGGTCAAAGGCGTCGTTTAATCTGAGGAGCGTTTGAGTGGCAAAATCGAGAGCCGCCTCAAAGAAGAAATCAAATCCCGTGACCCGCTATTTTCGTGAGACAAATGCGGAGTTGAAGAAGGTTACCTGGCCCACGCGTCAAGAGGCAACCCAGTTAACGATCATCGTATTGATTGTTGTCGGTTTGATGAGCGCGCTGCTGGGCACCTTGGATTATGTTTTCTCAAGGATGATTGGATTTATCATCGGTCTTGGATAGATTGGCGAATAGCAATCATGGATGAATATATAAAGGAAGATGGTAATCCTCAGATCGAACCCGAGATCGAAGAAGCAGTTTCGGGTGGGGAAGAGAATACTGAGGATGCCACAATGGATGAAGTAAATACAGCACCTGAAGATTCAGACGAACTCCTAAACGAGACCGGAGCCGTTGATGCTGAATCTGAAGATGTTGTTGACGAGTCCGCTGAAGGTGATTTGATTCCAGATGAAAGTGACAAATCCGAGGATGAGACCTCAGAAGAGAACAATAAACTTGCTGCTGAAGCAGAGTCCAAGGATCTGGAGGATAAGGCTCTAGATGTGGAAGAAGCGGGGTATGAATCAGAGGCGGTAGAAGAAGCCGTGGAGGAACCCGCTGCTGAAATGCAAGAGGGTGAGCTTGAAACAGTGGAAGAGCGTGAAGAACCAAAAGAGTCCTATAAAGTCGCAGTGGAGAAGGAAGTGGAAACTGCGGATGACCGGGATTGGTTTGTGATCCACTGTTACTCCGGGTATGAAAACAAGGTTCGGCACAACCTCGAACAGCGGATCGAGACGATGGGGATGAAGGACAAGATCTTTGACGTGGTCGTCCCTACAGAGGAAGAGATCGAAGTCAAAGATGGAAAACGCAGAACTGTGGAACGGCGCGTTTTCCCAGGGTACATCCTTGTTCAAATGATCTTAAATGAGGATTCGTGGTACGTGGTACGCAACACTCCGGGTGTGACTGGATTTGTGGGGATGGGCAACGAGCCAACCCCTCTGCGACCGGAGGAAGTAACGAAAATCGTTAAGCGCATGGAGGCGGATGCCCCGCGCATCAAATTGGCGTATTCAATCGGGCAAAAAGTGCGTATTATAGACGGTCCATTTAACGATTTCATCGGTACGGTTGCGGACATCGATATGGAGCGCGCTATGGTTCGCGTGATGGTGTCATTTTTCGGTCGTGAAACACCCGTAGAATTAGACTTCCTGCAAGTTGATAAAGCGTGATCTAGAAGGATAACGCGTGGGAGGGCCATTCTGCCCGCTAACACCACAAAAGGAGTATACCCGTGGCAAAGAAATTAAAGGCGATTGTTAAGCTTCAGATCGAAGCTGGAAAAGCCAACCCGGCACCCCCAATAGGGCCGGCATTGGCACCACATGGCATCAACCTGATGGTTTTTTGCAAGGAGTACAACGCGCGTACATCGAGCAAGACGGGGGAAATCATCCCTGCAGAGATCAGCATTTTCACCGATGGCTCCTTCAAATTTGTATTAAAAACCCCCCCGGCTGCGGCTCTATTATGCAAAGCGGCAGGTGTTGAGAAGGGTTCTGGCGAACCTAACCGAGAAAAAGTAGGTATGGTCACCCGGGATCAGGTTCGTGAGATCGCTGAGATAAAGATGAAAGATTTAAACGCTGTCGACATTGAAGGCGCGATGCGCCAGATAGAGGGAACGGCGCGAAACATGGGTATCGTTGTTGAAGGCTAGGATGATAAATAGTGGGAGGGCTAGCGTAGACTAGCCCGTAAGGACCACAGGGAGTATTTCAAAATGGCAAAGCATGGGAAAAAGTATCGCGAAGCGCTTGCGAAGATAGATCGGACGAAAAATTACGAGCCGATGGAAGCGCTGAAATTGGCGCAGGAGACTTCGTTTACGAAGTTCGACGGCACCATCGAAGTACACATACGACTTGGCGTTGACACACGACACGCCGATCAACAGGTGCGAGACACCGTAATGTTGCCGCATGGTCTCGGGCGAACCATTCGTGTTCTTGTGTTTGCAGAGGGTGATGCTGCACGAGAGGCCCAAAAAGAGGGTGCAGATTACATTGTCGATGATGAGATCATAAAGAAGATCCAGAATGGTTGGTTTGAGTTCGACGCCACAGTCTCAACACCGAAAATGATGGGCACGGTTGGGCGACTTGGAAAGATCCTGGGTCCGCGTGGCCTAATGCCAAATCCAAAAGCCGGGACCGTGGTTCCCGAGGATGATTTACCACGCGTGATAAAGGAACTGAAGGCGGGTAGAGTGGAATTTCGAACGGATAAGACTGCAAATTTGCATGTCCCTATCGGTAAAGCTTCCTTTGAAACGCAAAATTTACTTGAGAATTTTTCCGCGCTCATTGATTCGGTCCGGCGATCAAAGCCACCGGCGTCAAAGGGAGCGTTTTTCCGGACGATCACAGTTACAAGCACCATGGGGCCGGGGATACGAGTTGATCCCAGTACAGCAATCGCAGTGGTAGAATAAGTAGGGGTGAACTAAGACAGAGATTTTTCCCGAATAAGCTACACACCGCTTCGCCGAAGACAGCAGGCGCCATGTCACTAGATGACGGCTTAATCTCCTGCCCAGGTGAGGGCTTGAAAGCAGTAAGACCGCCAACCGACGCTTTCTTTATGAGCCTTTGCTTCTACGGTCATCGCGAAGCAGAGGTTCATTTTATTTTTAGAAGGAGGTGAGTGGAATTGGCAATCACAAGAGAACAGAAGGAAAAGCTTGTTACTCAGTACAAGGAGATCCTTAATCGGAGCAGCGCTTTAATATTCACAGATTATGCGGGTTTGAGTGTTAAGGAACTCGAAGAGCTGCGTGGGAGGATTCGCGAAATTGGTGGCGAGTTCTACGTAATCAAGAATACACTGGCAAAGCGAGCGATAGATGATGTCGGGACGCCGCAACCTGAGGGTGCTTTTGATGGACCGACAGCGATTGGGGCGACAGATGAAGACGTCACAGGATTGGCGAAAGCCATTGTAGACCTCGCTAAAGAGACGAACGTATTCCAGGTAAAAGGTGCGGTCATCGATGGGGAAATCTTCGATAGCGCCCGAGTGAGGAGCTTGGCGGCATTACCGCCGATGCCTGTTATACACGCACAGTTGCTCAGTACACTGCAGGCGCCCGCATCACAGATCGCCAGGGTGTTATCGGGCTCTTTGCGCCAAGTAGTGACCGTCGTTAAAGCATATTCTGAAAAAGAAGCTGCCGCGGCGTAAACACAGCCTAATATAATTTAACAATAATTAAAGGAGATCGTAAACAATGGCTAACATTGAGAAAATAGCAGAGGACCTAAGTAAGCTAACCGTCCTTGAGGCAGCTGAACTCACTAAATTACTGGAAGAGAAATGGGGTGTTTCAGCCGCAGCACCGGTTGCTGTTGCAGCCGTTGCAGGCGCCGGTGCAGGACCTGGTGAGGATGCGGAGGAGAAGACCGAGTTCGATGTAATTATTAAGGATGTCGGGCCGAAGAAGATTGATGTAATCAAGGCTATCCGCCAGATCACTCAGCTCGGCTTGAAGGATGCAAAAGACCTCGCCGAAGCAGCGGGTGCGAAGGTTCTCGAGCAGGCAGGAAAAGAAGCTGCACAGGATGCCAAGAGCAAGCTCGAAGCAGCTGGCGCTACTATCGAATTGGCGTAGTATGAACGTTAAGCGTGAATATGGAGCCGCCCTTTGAGGCGGCTTCATCCATTTCCTACGGTGCTGTGGTATAAAGTCTGCTAGTTATAAGTCACCCTGATTATGATGTGATGATGTCATTCTGATGAGTGGGGCGGCAACTAAGCTCGATTTTCATGGCGGTTAGCTCCCGACCGGGGTCTGAAAGATTCTTAACTTCCGCTGTGCTTCAGCTCTGATTGACAACCCATTAAATACCATTATGAATAATTGTACGTGCCTCGATGTTCTGATTGTGAAGATAATCCCCTTAGTGAAAGATTATTATCAGAAGCAGATATCATCCGGTTTGGTGAGGAATCAGGTGCTCAATGCATGAGAAGATATTGATCGTCGAAGACGAAGAGCGAATTCTGCAATTTCTGCGCCGCGGTTTGGCGTATGAAGGGTACAGTGTGTTAACTGCTGTGAATGGGACAGAAGGGCTTCAAGTTGCCAGGGATAACCCTCCGGATCTGGTCATCCTTGATTGGATGCTACCCGAGATAGAACCGGGTTTGAATGGATTAGAAGTGTGCCGGAGGCTGCGCGCCGCCAGCGATTTGCCAATCATCATGCTTACTGCGAAAGAATCGGTATCGGATCGTGTGCTGGGATTGGATGCCGGAGCAGATGACTATCTAGTAAAGCCGTTTGCTTTAAATGAACTTTTGGCGCGAATCAGGGCATTAGTCCGGAGAGCGAAGACGGAAGAGCCGGAAATTCTGACATTTGACGATCTACGGTTGGACACAGGCACGCATCAGGCATTCCGTGGCGAACGGGAAGTTGAACTGACCGCAAAGGAGTACGAATTGCTGGAGCTCTTCTTGCGCAACCCACGACAAGTTCTCACCCGGGATCTGATCTACGATCGTGTTTGGGGCTATGATTTTGGAGGGGAGAGCAACATTATCGAGGTCTATGTGCGCTACTTGAGACAAAAGACCGAATCGGAAGAAGAGCCGCGCCTCATTCATACGGTACGAGGCGTCGGTTACGTGATTCGGGAGTAATCGTGACTCTTCGCGCTCGTTTAACACTCTGGTATACCGCTGTGCTTGCTGTTATTCTGGTGCTCTTCGGCAGCATTGTTTACGTTTCACTTTCCTTTAACCTCACAAACCAGATCGAAAACTCGCTTGATCGCACTGCTGATGACATCCTGCTCACGCTGTCGGATGGAATTCCGGAAGATTTAGCGATTACCCTTAGGGCACTTGATCTGACTTCCAATGTCTCGGTGCAGATCCTGCAGAATGATGGGGAGATAGCGTGGCAGTCGGTAAATACGCCTCTATCGGGAAGTGCATTTGACCCCGATAATCTCTCCATGGATGAGAACGTTTTCAGTTCCCGAGATATTCTGGGGGTAGATTACCGAGTATTAACTGTGCCAATCGTATCAACAGCTGGAAACGAGGTTATTGGGTATTTACAACTTGGCACATCTTTGACGACAGTTAATTTGGTTGCCCAGACGCTATTAATAATGCTTCTGGTAGGAGGGCTCCTGGCGGTGATTGTTGCTGCGATAATCGGCTACATAGTGGCAGGCGCAGCGCTGAGTCCGCTCGATCAAGTTACTCAAACGGCAATACAAATTACGAGTGCAGATGATCTCTCGCGACGGATCCCACTCTTAGGACGGCAGACGGATGAGGTGGGTAAGTTGATTCAGGCCTTCAATGCAACCATGGAAAGACTGGAAGGTCTATTTAATACACAGAAACGGTTCCTCGCGGATGTGTCGCATGAACTTCGAACGCCTTTAACCGCGATCCGCGGAAATGTCGACTTGATCCGGCAATTTGGGGTGGCGGATGAGGAGTCCTTGGATGCGATCAGCACTGAAGTTGATCGTCTTACACGTCTTGTGCGTGATTTGCTTTTACTAGCACAAGCCGAGACCGGAAAACTCCCCCTTTCAAGGGACGCGGTTGAACTTGATACGTTGATGTTAGAAGTGTTTCGTCAGGCGAAAGTTCTTGCGGGAGAAAGAGTCAACGTGCGGATTGGGAATGAAGATCAAGCGCGTGTGGAGGGTGATCGGGATCGGCTGAAGCAAGTATTGCTAAACGTGGTCGCAAATGCACTTGAGCATGCACCTGACGGGAGCGAAGTGCGATTGGCTCTAAAATGTGAAGGGCAGCTGGCAGAGCTCAGCGTGGTTGATGAAGGACCAGGAATCCCGGAAGATGAATTGTCGAGAATCTTCGAGCGCTTTTATCGTCGAGACCCTTCTCGGAACAGGAACAAAGGATCTGGCGCTGGTCTGGGATTATCGATCGCTTATTGGATCACTCGCCATCATGGGGGAGATATCAGGGTTGAGTCATCTGTTGGTGAGGGTACGACTTTTGTCATTTCTCTCCCACTGCTTGAGGGACCATGTAACTCGCAGCAGAGTGAGGTAGATTTTAAGCCCCTTGACGCGGTATCAAAGGGTTAATGAGGTTGATTCCAGTTGCAGGATGAGGCCATAGGCTCTTGTGCAGCTGTAACTACAACCCGCAGCGTGTCGCATCTAACCAATTGGGGTAGACCCATTATCGGAATGACGGCTTTGGGGATACGTAAGTATTAAGACATCTGAGGCTTGCCTGCATAGATGTTCACCGCCTGCACTTAACCACTCATTCAAGGTGAGGCTGGGAACTGTCCCACTACCGAGATCCCTCCATATCCCCGTTCCCCAATAAACGTATCGCTGGGTCTCATCGGACCAGGTAGTGGGATGGCGTGCGATAACACTATGGCCGCCGTTATAACCCGCAAGCGTTAAGTCGATCTTCCCCTTGGATAACTGATACGAACGCGCAAGATATTCCATGCCGCGTTCAGCATTGACCTCGGATTCCATCCAGTTCTCACCCACACCAAAATGGAAAGGCATGACCTGAAATAAACCGCGCGCCCCCGCGCTCGAAACCGCTGTGGGATCGCCGCAAGATTCGATTTGCATAACGATCGCTACGAGTTCCGGAGGGAGATTATAAGCGGCTGCCCAGCGTTCAATTTGGACCCCCCAGCGCTGAACTTCTGGAGTAAATACTGCCAGGTTGAGTTCGTATGCTGGATCTATTGGTTGATGAGGGTTTATCTCCTCGCTTAAGATGTCGTATTCATCGATGCTGAATGTTGAGTCACGGGTGTTGGCTCTGACAACCGCAAGGAAATGCTCGCGCAATGCGCCAACGGAGTGAACGGATACGATTATTAGCGCAACCATGAGGGCCAGGGGGATGCTGTGGACAGGCAAAGAGGGAGAACATGCAGGAATTTCAAGATTGTTGCCCCCATCCTGCAAGATGTTCTCCCCCTCCATTTCACTCAAGGTGTGTAAGCTCATGCCCAGTCAGCGCGAGAGCGGTGGTTTGGCGGCAAGGGGCCGTTGGCGGTGGCTGCCATTGCGCCTGGGTTGAGGCTTCTGCGCGGGATGTTCCCTGATAGACGGCTGTAGCGAATGTTCCGTTGGTTGGAACTTGGTAGCGGTCGCAGCTCGCTTTGCGGCACGGCTGGAAGCTGTCGAGCGACGTGAAGTTTTGTTAATAAGACGTTTTCCAGCGAGTGTGAAAGTCCCGATCATCAGGACGCGAATAAGCCAAACGAGAACTGCGACAAACGCCGGGACAGAACCCAGTAGGGCTTCGCGTCCCAGAATTTCATTTCCAAGGCCCTCGTGTCCAAGCAGGGCAAGAGAGACTGCCCACCACGTGAGCATGGCGTTCATAGTAGCGGCTAGGAGCCAGGCGCCAAGCAGGTACCAAAGTTCTCCGGAGCGACTATCGCCTTGATCGGGTGAAAACAAACGCGCGATTCCAGCGAAGTCCATGCTGCAGAACGCGAGGGCGAGGATTGTTGACCAGCGAAGCCCCGCGAATCGTAGACCGCCGAGAAGATCCGTGAGGGCGAACTCGGTCGTCCCGTAGTTAAAGACTTCGAAGGCGATCAGTGCACCGATCATAATCAAGCCGAAAAGAGACGTACGCGGCATTTGGATGCGGTCGAGAGTATTACGTAAGACCGCATCTAGCTGGAATCCCAGCTTTGGGCGAGTGGTTCTGGCAAATGTTGACATGGCCGACCTCCATAAAGAACAGGCGTTCTAGATTGGTCGCAGTATAGAACAAATGTTCCTTTGAGTCAAGGGGCATTTTGCGTCCATCGTAATGTAGTCAACTTCCTCGATGCCGCGCGTGGAAGGTTCGGAGATTCCTGGCTGCGGTTTGTAGAGGTGTATTATGCTCAAGAAGGCAAGAGGTCGACTTGGAGAAGATGTCCTTCTCAACTAGCAAGGAGGATAAGTAATATTAAGTTATCGATGTAGGAGTGCCTTTATATAGTTTGGTATGGGTTTTGGGTGCTCAGGTGGTGTTGGAACCAATCTCACCACGATCATGTGTGTACAGCTTGACCAGCCAGGCGCCGAGCAGCATCGCCGGGAGGGCGATCAACCCCGCTTCAGGACCGAAGGTCCCGCCGGTGATATATTCCGGGCCGGAAGGGGTGTGCAGAAGCAGACGGAAAGTATCAAGCCCGCTAACTTGAAAACCGAATACATTTCCCTCAAAGAAGTTCCAGCCAATATGGAGGCCGATGGGAAGCCAAAGCCTGCGAGTCCTGACCCACCCGTAAGCCAGGAAGTAACCCGCTGCCAGTAAACCGAGGGTAGACATCAGGCTGGTGGAGGGGTTAAAGAAGTGCATGAGTGCGAAGATGCTCGATGAGAGAAATAGAGCCCAGTGAAGGTTTAAACCCTCAATAAGGTTTTGCAGGTGGTAACCCCGGCTAAATATCTCTTCGCTGATACCAACCATGACGAAAGCCGCGAGGCCGCCTAGCAGTCCGATGACCGATTGCCCCATCCCCACAGTCTGCCATGACCAGCCCTGAAATTGGATCCAACCCGCGGTGTATTCGACAAGAAAGATCAAGGCCATCATCAACCCGGGAATGAGGAAGCCAATGAATAGGTCAGAGACAATGCTCCGGTCAATCTGGAAGCCGAGGGATGAAAAACTCCGATAATCCAGAAAACGTCGCGCGAGATAGGTTGCAGACAGGATGCTGACCAACTCGATCATGATAGCGGGGGAGATCGACGTTATGATGGCCCCCAGTTCTAATCGATAGAAGAGCAGCGCTCCGAGGCTCAGCGTCATCAATATCACAAGGTAAAAGATCGAGTGCAGAAGCAGCCGCCAACCCGCTCGCAGGCGAAGTTCTTCAGGTGAGAGGAAGATTGTTTGAAAAAACGAACGTTCGTGGCTTTGTGGTGGTTGGGTCACGAGTGGGACAAACTCCAAGGTTGTTGGTATTGAGACCCGACACCGCGCCTAGGATCCCATGCATTGGTTCAAGATGGCAGCCAAATTCGTTTCAAGTACGCGGTACGAGTAATAATGACGAGCGATCTGATAGTTATGCTCTGCCATTTCTTCCCCGATCGATGGATCATCGAGGATTGCCAATGCCTTTTTTACAGTCTCGTTTTCAATGAAATCATCGAAGCCGATTACACGAAACCCTTTTGGTTGGATATCGGTCTTAAAGATGGCATAGTTGCTGATCACAAGCGGACGCCTGTAGTAGAGCGTCTCGAGGAAAGCGTTCCCAAAGCCCTCAGTCGTCGATGGGTAAGTGACTAGATCGGCTTGCTGGTAGGCGTCTGCGAGCGAGTAAATCTTGCCTCCATCATCTGAGTCGCCTCGATGATGATTGATAGACTCTGATCCGAATATGACGCGGGTGCCCAATAGATCGGCATATTCACGCACGCGTTGTTCGTAGGCTGAGCTATCATCTCCAGATTGATGTGTGATCACAAGCACGTTATCTGAATCGACTCTTTGAGTCAACTCGATAGCGAGCTCAATACGCTTGCGAGGTACGATGCGTGTTGGCTGGAGGAGGAAGTGCTGTTCAGGTCCTATTCCTAAGGACTCGCGCAGATCGAGTGCGTACTCGTCCGGAGGAGGAGGCGGATTATCGAAGTCCATAACATTGGGGATAAGCACTGAGCGGGCGCCGGTCCGGAGGGCCAGTTGTTGTGCTGCGAAGGAATTGATCACAACATGATAAATCGAAGGCAGGATCGGTGGGAAAGAAGAGCGAAGATAGTCCCCGGCGGTGTTGACAGCAAAGCGATTACGCTCCCAGGTGAAGTCGTGATGATGTGCGATCGTCGGGATGTTCGTCTCGGCGATGAGCTCGCTCAAGGCTAGACCGAGTGGTACGTTCATCGGGAGTGAGAATGCGTTTTCAATAACCAGAAGATTTATATCGAAGGTCGTGAGGAATTGGTACAAGTGCTGCTTCAAATGGAAGCGGATGGCTTGGACAAGCCCGGAAGTTTTCGATGAGCGGGAAAGGTCGTCGAAGAGATCGCGGTTAATTGCTTTAATATCGGGGTGCTTAAAGTGCGCTTCAGGGACGACGACGGAGGATTCCTGCGGGCGATCCGACTTACCGCTGAAGTAAAAGCACTCATGCCCCATTTGCTGAAAGACGGCAGCCCACTTCTCAGTCTCGAGCGAGATGTCATCGGTGCCTGAAAAACGGGTCGACACGAAGCCGATACGGCTGGGGGTGGCGTTCATTTGGCCTCCGCAGTAATGGACGGATGAAGGATTTTATCCTCCGGGAACAATAATAATCTGCTTTGCTGCAAGGCGTGAATTATAAGTAGGTTAATCATCTTTTGCACGGTTGATTTGACAATCGCATCGGCACTTTTTGGTTTTCATTTTTTTCGATATTTTCATTAAGTGCAGTGCGGCGATGGCGAGATCGATTTGTGCGTGCAGGACTAGAGATGATCCGAGCGAATGGCTTGTTGCCTAGGATGGAGATGCCGATGCTTTAATCAGTCGTCCCGCCAGTCCGGATCCAAGGAGCGCCAGACCATCTAAAGTCATATAGTGACCAGAGGCAGCATCGAAGAGAATGCTTGCTCTGGCTGGAAACTCATCATCCCCAGGCCAGAGGGTGGCAGCGAGCCGGATTCTCGGGAGGGGTTGAAAGAAGTAGGCGTGGGGAGCCAAAGCGGGGAGTCCCTGACCGCCGATGGTTTTGGCTGCGAGTGCAAAGGCTTCAGGGTTTTCTCCATATACCTTCGCGATGCGGTTCCCGCTGTATCCTTGAAATGCTTGGTGGTAGAAGCCGCCATCGGGCAGTTCACGGAATCCGATCCAACGATCGGCTAGAGGCGACCCATCCGCCGTGTTGAGATAGTAGAGCAGCATGGCGGTATCAAAGGTCGAGACAAGCGGTCCTCCGGGAGGGCTGAAGGCCTCAAGCGCCGGCCAGGAAAGAGCGATGCTCTGCCCCCAATAGATCAGCAGGATAGAGTCTTCCTCAACGTGTCCGCCAGAAAATGCAGCTATGGTAAAAGGATCACGCTTTCTCAGTTCTCCCCGCAGCTCGTCAAGCCGGCGGACCATGCTTTCTTGCCAGGCTTCCTGCGCCTTGGCGACGATCTCCTCTCCAGGAATTTCCTGCCCCCCAGCTCTCTCTGTCAATCCAGTCATTTCCTATCCACCTGTACATTCTCGATGTATTTCCGAATGGACGGTACAGCCGTGAGCCGTTCGTGGAAAAAGTTATTCACCAGGTTGATCACCTCGGCGCGAGCTGTCTCAACTTGCGCTTGCCAGCGATTATCCATCCTCTCCTCATCCAACGCTCCCCGCAGACGAAGGAGGTAACGGACGATCTCGGCTTCCTCGTCGCCCTCAAGCGCTTGAACAACGGTAAGGATAAGCCCATCCGTTTGTTTCAATACGATAGCATGCGGAATGCTGCCAGGATCGTTCATCACATCGTCGATGGTGCGAATGAGTGACCAGACCTGATACAGCGCAGTAGCGGGTTCGTCAAACAACTCTCGAACGTATGCAGCTTCTTCATACCGACCGGTGAGACGAAAAATGTTGTACATCCGCTTCGCTGCCTTGCCGTAATTCGGTTTTCGGCCAACATATTTATTCACTTCCTTCTCGAGCTGCTGGACATAGTCGTCGAGTGCATCAGCTGATACGTGTTTAGCTAATTTTGAAAAGAGTGGGATTGAATCCGCTTGAAGGTAGACCTCCTGAAAGTAGGGGTCGAGGTAGCCGTCGAGAGGCGTAATGGCGCCATCTGGGGCTTCCCACGTCACATCGAGCATATTGCTGGCGTTGGAGAGTTGCCCGCGAAGAGGATCAGCGACCACCCAATCCAATTTACACCAGCCTGGATCATGCGCCACTTCGTCCCAGCGAATGGTAGCCTGTTCACCATCCGGCAACTCTGCCTTTATCGCCTTCGCCTCGATCTCCTCCACGCGCCAGGAAATGGGAGTGCCGGCGCGATGTAGGTTCCCTTCTATCATCGTGTCAAATGGGTATTCGCCAAACTTCACCTCTATTAGCTGATAGGTTGGACCAGACGATGTGGCGATTGCTTTATCCCGAATGAGGTTGGCTAAGATTGTGCAGGCTTGCTCGCGGGTATCGGCTTTGATGTTGATGCGTTCGAAGTAATCGCTATCCCCAGGAAAAGTCTGGATTTTGGATTGAGCCGCTGAACCTGAAAGCGCCAGTGCGGTTTCCACAACATCTGACTGGTCTTCAAACTCAACCAGCTTCCCAATCCTGCGGAAGTATTCCAGTTCCTCCGGGCTGAAATCGAGCATCGATACAGTATGACCGAAGACTCCTGTGCGGCTATCAACAACAACGTCACTGCTCGCCTTGGCGGCGCTGATTGCGGTCAGCCATTGGAGCGCTTCTTCCTCGTCTAACTCAACACCCAGGCGCTGGGCAGATACCAGAATGCGCTGCAGGTCGATATCAGACTCACCTTTATTCTCACTCATCATTTCCTCCGCGATCAAGAATTTCAAGTGCTCCGTTATGGTATGTATGATGGGTTGTCCTTCTGTGCTTGGGCGCAGAAGGAGCGAAGAATCCCGTCGCTCTTGGGTGAGAGCTATCTTCGTGAAAATCGAGTTTCTTGGTCAATACACTCCTCTGAGTGACGTTCTCCCAGTCTGATCAAGTCGACTTGGTATCAGTATCTATATGTTTATTTTTGTAATTCGAGGATCTTGCGGAATATCAGTGCCTGGTCACGTGCATCCTGTAAGGCATGATGCTCAAGATGAGTGGGCAATTGAAATTGCTGGGAGATCGCATTATGGCTTGTTTCTGCCCATTGAGCGCCTGTCGCGCCCATATAGAGTGCCTTGATGTCCAGCGCGCTGTGCCCGAACGGGTTCCTTCCCAGATACTTGTTGAAGTAGTGGTTGATGAACATCCAATCAAACACGGCGTTAAAGGCAACGAAAACCGGCCTTTCATCCGGCGCCGCATTTGCGCTCAGCCATTCATCGAACTGCCGCATGGCTTCCTCCGCCGGAATTCCATCTTGGGCAAGTGTCTCGAGCGACAATCCGCTGATTTCAAGAGCCTGTGGCTCATAAGCGGGGCAATCGGGCTGCAGTTCGAGATACAACGAACGGTCGAGATCGTAGACCACACATGCTCCGATGGATAACAATGCGAAATGGCTGGGATGGGGACCCGCCGTCTCAACGTCAACGGAGATATAGCAGGCTTTGTCTGAATTATGGATTTTTGCCATACTCCACTAAACCAATATCCCTTGCCTGATTTTAGAATGTGAGTACCAGGCAAGGGTACAATTCTTGCCCCGAGACTCGATCGTCACTATTATCTGCCGCTGATCAGATCTCCCAGGATATCGCCGCCGATTCCCGCAACGCCCTTCTTTTCTCCAGTCTGCTGGAACTTAGCCGAAGCGAGGACTCTATCTGCCAATCTGGAGAAGGGTAGGCTCTGAAGATATACCTTCCCGGGTCCGGTTAAGGTCGCCAGGAACAAGCCTTCGCCTCCAAACAGCGCGTTGGTGAAACCGCCGATGAACTTGATATCGTAATCGATGCTGTCGTTGAAGGCGACCAGGCAGCCTGTATCCACCCGAAGTGTCTCGCCAGCCACGAGGTCCTTCTCCACAATGGTCCCACCGGCGTGGACGAAAGCCATGCCATCCCCTTCGAGGCGCTGCAGAATGAAGCCCTCACCGCCGAAAACCCCTGCGCCCAATCGTTTCGTGAAGGCGATCTCGATCTCGATGCCTTGTGCGGCGCAGAGGAACGAATCTTTCTGACAAATTATGCGCCCACCGAAATCATTGAGGCTTATGGGTATGATCTTGCCCGGGTAAGGGGCGGCGAATGCAACCTTTGCTTTTCCGCTAGCGTTGTTCAGGAAAGTCGTGATGAAGAAACTTTCCCCGGTGATTGCACGCTTTAGACCCTTGAAGATGCCGCCACCGGTCGAGGTCTGCATTTCGATTCCAGCTTCCATGTAGGTGAGTGTGCCTGCCTCGGCTCGGACGCCTTCTCCCTGGTCGAGCTCAATTTCTACGAGCTGCATATCATCCCCGTAAATCGTATGGTCAATGAGGTCTGCCATTATTTCCTCTCCTTATATGTGTCGTTGCGCGGATTTTCCAGAACAGCGTAATTGTAAGGTTAGCATGTCCCGGCTTTACCCATTCTAATCATCGAGATTCTTATCTTCATGCATGTCGCCGCGAAGACGCCGTAATGTCTGAAAACGAGCGGTCCGACGCTGCGCGTTCCGTGCGGCGCTGCGGCGGATGACCAAACCCAAAGCGGCCAGTGATGCGCCGAGCAATAAAGCGAGGGTGTTCGGCTGATGAATCTGAAGGGTGAGGATGAACACCACAAGGGAAATCAGGCCGATGATGATCAATGCGGAACCGAATCGAGAGGCCATAATCTATGGTTGAGCTCCTATCACCTGAAGTAGGCAGATGGGGCGCGGATATGTGTCACTCAGCGGATAAGGGTATGGATCTGCTCATGCATGTAAAGCTGTAAGTAGTAATGACCGCCGGCGTTCTTCCCGGAGGAACCCGATCCTTTCCATCCGCCGAAGGGTTGGAACCCAGGCCAAGCGCCGGTGGTCGAGCCCTGCGGCCGGTTGGCGTAGGTCACACCAGCCTCGATGTTCTCGAAGAACCAATTGGCTTCTTCTTCCGTACCGTAGAAGCCAGCGGTGAGACCATACATGCTGTCGTTGGCCAGCTTCATCGCTTGGGTGAGATTGCTCACCGGATGCACCATCGTGATCGGCAGGAACATCTCATCTTTCCACAGCCGATGGCTGTGCGGCACACCTGTGACGACCGTCGGTTCGCAGAAGAAGCCCTTTGAAAAAGCACCTTCGGTGATGACTTTGCCGCCAGTGAGGAAAGTGCCTGCTGTCGAAAGTTCTTTCGTGAACTTCTTAAAATCGTTGTAGGCACCTTTGTTGATCACAGGACCCATGAAGACGGTTCGATCCGTCGGATCGCCGACAGCGATTTTCCGGGTGATATCGGCCACTCGGTCGATCAACTGCTGGTAAACCGGTCGCTCAACATAAACCCGGGAGTTTGCGGAGCATTTCTGGCCTTGCAAGCCAAAGGAAGAGCGCACGATCCCGGCGGCGGCGCGCTCGATATCGGCGTTTTTAGAGACGATCGCGGGATTCTTGCCGCCCATCTCGAGAATCGTCGGGCGCGGGTACTGACCATCGGCGAACAAACGGAAGATTTTCATTCCGATATCGTATGAACCCGTGAAGGTGATGCCATCCACAACCGTCCCCTCGATGAGCGCTTGGCCGAGAGTCGAGCCGGGGCCGGTTACAAAATTCAAAACGCCATCCGGAATGCCGGCATCGCGGAAGCATTCGGCCAGTAAGCGAACCGTCCAGGGGGTATCTGTGGCTGGTTTCATAACCACAGTGTTGCCGGCAACAAGCGCTGCGCCGACGGGGCCGCCGGTTAGCGCCGCCGGGAAATTAAAGGGGCTGATAACGACCCATACCCCGTAGGGACGAAGAAGCGAAGTGTTTAAGGGCTTGAATCCCTTTAATGGGTCTGTGCCCATCTTAACTTTGAAGCCTTCATTGACCTCCATTTGGTCGCACGCGTAGCGTATGAGATCCGCCGCTTCCGCGATATCGCCCAGCGCTTCCATGCGATTTTTACCCACTTCGATGGAGATGACAGCGGCGATTTCATAGACTCGTTTATCGATCTGCTTCGCCGCCTTTCTCAATAGTCGGACGCGCGATTTCCATGATCTCCTTGACCAATCGGGGAACGCTCTTCGGGCTGCGGAGAGTGCCCGCTGGGCATGGCTGGAGTTGCCCTTTTGGAAGGTGCCAAGAAGCCAATCCTGATTGATTGGTGACCGGTCTTCGAACTTTTCCTGGGAGCGAACGTCCTTGCCGTTGATGAGCATGGGATGATCCTGCCCAAGATTATTCTTAACCTTCTTCAACGCCTGCTCGTACTTTTGATGCAGCAATTCGGGCGGGTTATACATCGTCGCGTAGGTCAGCTTAAAGGTGCTGGATGGTTTGGCTGCCTTCTTACTTTTCTTTTTTGACATGGTATGGGAATCCTTGATGTATGCGGAGTAATTTGTTGAAAGTATACCTCCTCATTCGCCGTCGTCAAAAGGGCGTTGTATACTGCACATGAATCCTGTGGTCGGATGAGTGTGGCGACCACTGTGTGAAAAAGGGTGAAGCCTCTTGACCTGGGTAGAGCAGAGCATATACGCTGCGGGTGGGCATCATATTCCTGCTGTATGGACTGATTTTGCAGATTCAACAGGCATCGGTGCCATACTGCATCTCTCGGGTGGGAGTCCAGAATCGTTCCTGGGTCCACCGCCCCGGCGCTTCCTCTGGTTGATGGTCGAAGAGGAAAAACTAGCCGGATTGGAGGATCGCAGGTTGGCTGCGGAGTTCATTCAGACCTCGTTGCAGGCAGGCGAGAAAGTTTTGTTGCACAGTGCTGAAGGGCGTCATCGTACACGTTGGGCATACGTGGCGTATGGTCTTTATATGGGTCGTAGGCTGTCTCGGGTACTGCGAGAGGCGGCAGAAAAACCCTGGCTCGCGCCCTACCACACGGATCGTGACATGTGGGAAGCCTTTCAGGAGTATTCGAAGACTGTGAGATCGAGTTAATGGTCTATATTTCGGGGTAGACCCGAGGGGAAGGAAAGGACATGCTTTTCACTGACGCTGTCTTCGTGGGAATCGACCCAACGGCGGGCCAACAGCCCATCCAATACGCGGCACTTGACCGCGATCTCCACCTGATTGTATTGGACCAGGGAGATCTTGAGTCCGTGTTGGCGTTTGTGGCCTCGCTGGAGTCGGCTGTGGTTGCTGTCGATGCGCCGCAGGGGCCGAGCCGAGGTCTAATGGCGCGGGCGGATTTTCGCCAGCGGTATAACATGCGCCCTGAGGGGAGCACCTGGGCGAAATGGCGAGTTTGTGAGTATGAGCTTCGCCGGCGTAACATTCGCCTATACAACACACCAGAGAAAGAAGAAGAAGCCAAGGCCTGGGTTCGAACCGGCTTCGAGATTTTCCGCCGTCTGGAGAAAATTGGCTTCCGGAAAAATATTCTCGATGAGAAATCAAGCCGGCGAGCGATTATTGAGGCGCGGGCGCATTCTGGGTTCACAATTCTACTAGAGAGAAGACCTTTCCTGAAGCGAACTCTAGAAGGGAGATTGCAACGACAGCTTGTGCTTTATCTCGAAGGTCTCGATATTGCCAATCCCATGTATGCATTGGAAGAAATCACCCGGCATAATCTACTCAGTGGTCACCTGCCGCTTGATCGGCTTCACACCTATGAAGCTCTTGAGGCGATGATGGCGGCCTATACAGCATATCTAACTGGTCTCCACGCAGAGCGCATCAGCCAAGTCGGTGAACGGGAGGAGGGATTGATAACACTGCCAGCGATTGAAATAAAGGATTTTTATCAATAATTCGAACAGCTATACTCTCTAGGGTTGGCTACAAAGTGTTGATGTTATAAAGTTTATCCACCATCAATGTGGATCGACTGATCTTGGGAGATTCTGAGAAGATACAATAAACTTAAGAAGGATTCAGTTAATAATTAGCGTTCCACCGAAATCTGAACTTCACTGGGCCCTGTCGGTGGAACTGAGCATCTGACGTCTTTATGCGCCCTGAGGAGCGAGGGTGTATGGTTGCAGCAGGGATATCCTCTATGAGGGGGTGGTTTAGCCTCCACCTTCCGGGAGTGAGCCTACGCGGGCAGCTTAAATGGATGGCTATTGAATTAGTTGGCGGGCAGCCAGGGGAACCGGCTGTCGTTTTGTTATTACCTTGTGCCACAGTTGGAGACCGCAAATGATGCGTTTATTCAGCCCATGTTTTTACACTCGATAATCAGAATTAGCTCGTATGCAAGGACAAAGAGGTATATCGGCTAAAAAGCTAAGCAGTCAATACAGAAGGTTGTTTGAAACGGAGTCGAAAAATGGCACAGGATGGTGACGCTTGGCTCGAGGGTGCCAGCGGAGAATTGGTTGGCCGCGAGTTCAAGCTAATCGAAGATGAAACTGTAATAGGGCGCGGTGAGGAATCACAAATACAGATTCTGGATCCCAGGGCCTCGCGCAAACACGCTGTGATTCGACTCTCTACAACGCGCTACGCGATAGAAGACCTCGGAAGCACAGGGGGTACTTTTGTGAACGGCGAGGTCGTCCAATCTGCCGAACTCATGGATGGTGACACGATCACCATTGGCGAAACAAGTTTCCGCTTCCATTACGAACCCGACATAGAATCCGCGCCTACGGTAATGGCTGATGAGGATGCCATCGCGACGGTGATGGTGTCACCCGAAATGTTGGAATCCGAGGATGGAATAATAAAGTGCATGCAATGTGGCGCGGTGCTGCGCGCGGAAGAGAGGTTTTGTGGAGAGTGCGGCGCGCCGCGATCAGGTGGTGAGAAACCGCGTAGTGACGCAGATGTGCCAGCGAAGACCGTCCGCGCGGCGGATGAGCCACCAGCTCCGGAGCCAACGCGCCGGGCAAGCGCAATGCCAGAAGTACCCCCTCCAGCAGTGACACCACCGGGTCCACTTCCTGTACCCTCGCCACCGGCGCCTGTAAGTGTGGCACCGAAGGGGATCTCCTGGAAGTGGATCGCCATCGTGGGCGGAGGCTTTGTGGTCCTGGCGATTGCAACCGCGGCGACGCTCCTCGCTTTTGGGTTCTTCGGTGAAGATGAAGCCGAGAGTGTTGTTGCCCTTCCCGATTCTACAGAGACCCAATCCACCACGAGCATAGAAACGGCTGAAGTGATCGTTCCTACTCCGATATTCACCCCACTGATCCCGCCGACACTTACACCGACGGCGGAAGTTGTCGAGCTTCCAACCCCAGAGCCGACATCGACTACCGTCCCATCGGATGTTTCCCTGGGCGGCGCGAGTCAAATCGCCTTTGCTTCCAACCGCGAGGGCCGACCGCAGATCTACTTGATCAACGTCGATGGCAGCGACGAACTTCAACTCACGGATCTCGACGCGGGGGCTTGCCAACCCGCCTGGTCGCCGAATGGGACGCAGCTGGCGTATACCTCCCCGTGCAACGGCAACAGCGAGGAATATCAGGGCTCTTCGGTTTTCGTCATGAATGTGGATCCGCTGGGAGTCCCATCTGAACCGAATCTGCTTATGGTCACTGTGGGAGGCGGGGACTACGACCCGGACTGGTCGTATGATGGTCTTCGACTGGCCTTCACCTCCTGGCGCACTGGACGTCCGCAGATCTTTACGATCGGCGTCGATGGGAAAGGTTTACGGAATGTCAACGATGACCTTGCTTTCAACTGGGCTCCGAGTTGGGCGCCTGACGGTTCTCAGATCGCCATCCTCACCGGGCGAGGAGGACAGGAGGAGATCTGGCTTGTCCCAGATGATGGCGGGGAGGAGAAAAGATATACGCACAGCGATGGCAAAGATATTGCCCGACCCGATTGGTCTCCCGATGGTGCCATGATTCTCTTCGAGAAGGTGGTCGGTAATATCCCGCGCCTGATCGCTGCACCCGTTGTGGATGGCGGAGTGCGCGAGATCCATGTCTGCTTGGATGGGCGGCTCTCATTCCAACCGATGGGTGAGCCATCCTGGTCGCCGGATGGTCAATGGATCGCCTTCGAGACCTGGCCGGATGGTGCCAATCACGAGATTGCGGTGATGCGTGCTAGTTGCACTGAGTATCACCAGCTGACAACTGATGATGGTCTCGACTTCGATGCAGCCTGGAGACCAATGCCGTAAGGCGAATGAACCATTAGGCGTTCTGATGATGGATTACTAATTAAAAAAGGAATTGAACTATGGGTGATGGGCAAATTTACGCATGGTTGGTGGAGATGGGCAAGAGTGGACACCGTTATGCGCTTGAGGGAGATGATGTAACCATTGGACGGGGAACTGCGTGTGAAATCCGACTAAGCGACCCAAAGGTTTCACGCTCACATGCTCGGGTTGTTCTTGAAAGTGGTGAGGCCATTCTTGAAGATTTAAGGAGCGCGCATGGCGTGTGGGTCAATGGACAAAAGATCGATAAGATCAAGCTCGCAGACGGCGACAAAATACAGTTAGGAGATACGCATTTTGTCCTTGAGATCGAGCAGGACTCGATCGGGACCATCATGGTCCCAGCGACCAAGCGAGAACTTGCCCAAAAGCCATGTCGTTATTGTGCGAGCCCAATTTCCGAAAGTGATGCCTATTGCAGCACGTGTGGCTCCCTCGCCCGCGAACTCCCTGAACCCTTTGATTTCATCCAGCAAGCTTATCTGCAATTGAGAGCCCTGCATCAGTCAGGCAAGATGGATGCAGCGACCTTTCGTGCCGAATTGGAGAAGATGATCGTCGCCGATGGCGCTGGCGGCTATTGGATGGTGGGGCTCAAGAGCGGTCGATGGCACTGGTTTAACGGAAGCGATTGGATCCAACGTGAGCCACCCTCAACACCCCTGAAGCAGGCTCCCCTTGTTGATGCACAAGCTCCTCCTCCCCCACCTGCACCCCCTCCCCCTGAGCCAGGTGTGATAGACGCTGAAGAAGGTCAACGAACCAGGCGGCTTTTTTTGATCGGCGGTGGAACTCTTGTCGCTTTTTCGATCCTGGCTATTGGTGCCTATGCTGCCTATCAATTGATTAATGCGGATGGGGAGGCACCAATCGCTGAAACAGAAAACCAGCATTCTCCCATCAGCACGATTGCTGTCCCTGAACCAACGCAAACCGCCGCGGAGGCGGTGATTGAGCCCCCCAGCTTAACCCCAACGTCAACGACGGAGTCCCCACCCACAGAAGCGCCCTCCTTAACTTTCAGCATCCGTCCTTATGATCCAGGGACGGACGAAAACCTGAGTAGTCTGGCCGACTTCGCGGATTTTATTGAGGCGCAGAGCATCCCCGAACACGCTATCTATGAGGGATCCTGGTACGTCCAGCAGCCAGCCATCTTTAACATCGGCTGGTGCGCCATCGATGAGGGCACGTTAAACGAAAACCTCCAGGTCATTCAAATGAGCTTGGAAATCGACGGTCGTACTGTCGGACCTGAAAGCATGTTTGAGGATGAGTTTGGAGATACAGACCTGGCTTGTAGGTCTTCCCGCATCGTGGTGGAGTTCCTCGAGCCAGGAGAACACCGGCTGCTGTGGACGACGAGCTATGAAGAACCAATCTTCGATGGCTGGCAGGCCTTGGAAGCGGGAACCTATCTCAATGAATATGTGTTCGATGTCCGGGATGTGACCACTGTAGAAGATGACTTTAATGAAAGTTCGGGGAAGTGGGACGAAACCGTTCAGCAAAACTTCAGCCAGTGGACGGAAGGCGGCAGTTTCCATATCCAGGTTCATAAAGAGAATTTCGTCGCCTGGTCGATTTATCACGACCTCGAAGTTGCTGACACCCTTGAATTGACACGTGCGAAGCGAGTGAGCCAAGTAGAGGGTGCCTACGGCTTGATCTTCCGCTATCAGGATGTGAGTAATTTCTACTATTTCATGGTGGACGACACCGGTTATTTCATTCTAGGGAAGCGCCTCGCTGGGGAGTGGATCGATTTGATCGACCGGACATACTCTGACGTGATCTTGACAGGGGAGGAATTCAATAGTTTGGGAATCATGGCCACTGGGAACGAGCTTGTTGCCTTCATTAACCTGAATGTGGTGGGAGAAGTGGCAGATGATTCGTTCAGTTCGGGCAGTCTGGGTTTAATCGCGCAATCGATCAGCGATCAGGGTGAGATGCACGTGGAATTTGATACGTTTTCACTGGAGTACTATGAATAATGCCCCCTTCCAAGAAGAAACAACAGATATCCAGAAGAGGTTGGTCCAACATCCGCATAGGTTGTCTAACCGGGACTGTTCTCGCCTTTGTGTTCCTGCTTGTTGGTGTCCGCGGAGTACAGGCGTTAGAAGGTAGGGTAGTGCAGACCTGTCAGGGTGACGATTCTTGGATTGAAAGCCATATTCAAAGCTTACGACCGAGATTAATTGCCGAGGGCAAGAATTGCCAGGCAGGGGGGATAAACACATATCAAGTTTGCTTAGCACGCCAGGTCAGTGCGGGTTACTGCCAGCCAGAGGCAATAGAAAATTGTGCCTCCTATCTTGAGGCGATCATTGCCGCGATGCCGGAAGATCCCGTGGGAGGCAGTGGTCTTAAGGGGAACACAATCCCTGCCTGGCAAGTCGACGAGATGACTTTTTCCTACGAAGGGCGTGGCGGCGCTGCAAATGGGAAGATCCACAAGGTAGATGTCGGCAGTATCGACACCTGCAATTACATAATCGATGTGGCCTTAAGTGGAAGTTTTGATTATGCAACATGCTCCTTTCAAGGAACCGGAACATACTCGTGGACTTGCCAGGTAACTGAAAGTGGAGATATCTGCGTCCGCTGTATTGGGAGCGAAGAAATCGCCGGTGAGCCCGGAACCTGGACCGCAGAATTGAAAGATAACGAAATTCGCGGTGGCTTCACGTCAGCAGTTCCAACGGGGGTAGGGTTCCGGGTCAAACTGGGGGAACCTGCCGATTACAGTGATGTTGAATTTTCCGGGTTTCAGGTTAACTTGAGTTGTTCCCCTATGCAGCCGGAGGAAGAAACGGAAGTGAGTTGCACGGCAAAGCTTCGCGGCGCAAATCAAAACGAAGACCTCGAGTACACGTGGTACGTTGACTCGGCTAAAGAGACGGACACGCGCCAGCCAACGTGGACCTGGGCCTCGGCCGAGAAAGGCGTGCACGACATCACGGTCTACGTGCAGGGGGAGGGACGGGATACAGAGAGCACGGTCACGATAGAGGTGGGGGAGGAGCGGGAATTGGTGGCCTCGATCGGGCTGGACCCGCCGGTGCCGGTGGTGGAGAAGGGAGTGACGTTCGCGCCGGCGGTGGAGGGGGCCAAGGCGGGTGAGGCGCTGAGCTACCGCTGGCAACTGGATGGCCAGATCCTGTGCGAGACGGCGATGTGCATGTGGGGGGAGGCGCTTGAAGGGAGCCACGAGATGATGCTGGAAGTGCGCGGTGAGGGCGAGCGCATCTCGGTAGCGCAGCGCCAGTTTGAGGTGGTTAAGCTGGTCGAGGAGGAGGAAGCGGGTTTCCGGATTGTCATGCTGGGCTGCAACAGCGGCGTGAGCAGCGACGATACGCTGGCCTGCAGCCTGGGGCTGGAGCGGGATGAGGGGATCGGTTCCTTGAACGTGACCTGGCTGATCGATGGGGTTGTGGCGTCTACCGAGACGGGCGTGCAGGCGGGGTCGGAGATGCAGCTGGGGCAACCGGCGCCCGGGGATCACGTGGTGGCGGCGGTGGTGGTGGACCCGGTCAGTTGGAAAGCGATCACGGGGCAGACGGTGGCAGAGGTGGTGGAGGGGAAGAACGCGTTGATCCCGCCTTGGAAACAGGCGGCTGCCGCTGGCGGCACGCTGGGACTCGTGGGTATGTGGCTGTGGGTGGAATGGATGAATGCACGCCAGGCGGAGGCGGAGGAGGCACGTCTGCGGCAATTACAGAAGCCATCATGGGTGGACGATAAACGCTCGCTGGAGGAGATTTGGGCAGCCGATGTGGAAGCGGAGCGGCAGCGGCGAGGTTTGTGGGGGTTTGAATACATCAAAGAAACAGGGATATTCAAGCAACCCGATTGGGCTTGGAGTCTGACGGAGGCGCAGCGCAAGGACATGCTGGCATCAGGCGGGAAGATGCCCTGGTGGTGGGATGAATCGCAAATTGCCTGGTGGGACGATATAAAGCCGGCCTGGGAGAGAGAGCGGCAGGTGCTGCTGGATCAGGGTTTGCGAGCGGACCGCTCGCTGGAGGGTGAGTGGCTGGGGGAAGTGTATGCGGAGCCATCGGCGGCAGAGAGAAAGCGGAGCGGGTGGATCTATAAGCAGGAGGCCGATGCATGGGAGAAAGCGCCGTGGCACCCGGATGAACTTGCGAAACGGATCCGGGCGGGGATGTTGAAGACGGACCGGGTGGTTGATGCGATCGTGGACAAACTGCCGGTGAGCCAGTGGGGGAAGATCGAGACGCTGCAGGAGAAGCTGATGGGGGCAGACAGTCCGAATGCGGATGACCTGGTGCGCATGCTGCGTTTGAGGGGGGCGGTGTACAAGCAGATGCAGGCGCAGTATGAGCTGGACAAAGTGGCGGCGGATGTGGAGGCAATCGGATATCAAGAGTGGCAGGTGGGAGCGGAACGAATGCGGGCAGGTGCGACGGTTGCGTCGGCGGTGATTGCATTCAGTCCGTTGGTGCTGGGTGGTGCGGGATGGGCGCTGGGGGCGACGACGCTGACGAATGCTGCTGCGGGGGTGACGGCAGCGATGGCGAAGATGGGGGCATTCCGGCTGACGATGAATCTGGTGGAGGGGGC
>Ga0315550_1000425_pt1 | contig 25958 bp, 16 predicted proteins | sample SalMarSW160190MG_2_FD_203100 | JGI IMG/M metagenome (GOLD analysis project Ga0315550, IMG submission 203100) | Salt marsh sediment microbial communities from the Plum Island Ecosystem LTER, Massachusetts, United States - Salt Marsh Sediment SW1601-90 ... | reverse complement strand
CACGTAGATAATCTATCTGTCACAGTAAAAGAAGAGAAGCAAGGAACATTCTTTGATGAGACAACAACCGCGTCTTATGTATCATCCGAACTAAGGGATACTCTCATTCTACCGCAGTACGTCTTAGTTTCCAGCGGGGTACATAAGATAGCTGTTCACTGGGAGGGCTAAACATGGGGTTTGAGATTCCAAAAATCAGTAATGCAACTTTCGACAAACTTGTCAAAGAAGCTTTGAAACGGATTCCTCAGCTTTCCAGGGAATGGACAGACTATAACATTCATGATCCGGGTATAACCTTCGTTGAACTCTTAGCTTATCTAGTGGAAATGCAGCTATTCTACTTAGACCAAGTCACCGAAAGCCATTATCTCAAATTCCTACGACTCTTAGGAGTAGAACCTAGACCTGCCCTTCCTTCAAAAACACAAATCACTTTCGACTTATCTTCAGACAAAGCAGTTAAAGTCGAAAGTGGGACTGAGCTTGCAGCAAAAGTTGATGAAGACTTAATTCTCTTCCTAACCATCGACAGCCTAATCGTCGTGCGAACCAAATTGGAGCAACTCGTATTATCCGTAATGAAATTGAATGAAAGAAAAGACGAAGATACTAAATGGTTCGACCCACTTACAGCTTCAGAAGGCTTTTTCTACGCTTTTGGCGAAAACCCGATGCCACAGAAAGAAACTCTGTACCTAGGATTTAATGAAAAGTTCCCTGGCGAGGAAGAAATTTCCTTGTCTGTAAACCTCTATGAAGATGACCTTCCTGAGAGAGGTCAACATGATGAAGAACCAGATATCATTCCTTCTGCGAAGGCTGTTTGGGAATACTCCAGAGGCGACTCATGGTCAAAACTGGAAGTAATTGAGGATTCGACGCTCAGCTTTTCAGAAAGCGGTTACGTCAAGTTCAAGCCTCCAACAGATTTCACGTCAATTGATGTTTTCGGAGATAACGGAAAAAAATTCTTCTGGCTTCGTTGCTGGCTTGAGCAAGCTTCCTTTGAGATTCCTCCGAGGATCCGCTCAATTAAGCTTAACACCGTTGATGCTGTACAAATGAAAAAATTCAGCGGGCAAGCACCAATAACAACAACTGACCGAATACCACAAAGAATTACAGAACTGCCTAATCAAGTCTTTAACTTGAAACATGCGCCAGTTGTCCCTCGGCAGCTCATTGTTCGCATAAAGGAACGCGAAAAATGGAGAAAGTGGATACCTGTAGACAGCTTTGAGCATTCAGGCAGAGAGGATGCACAATTTATGATTTTCCATAAAGTTAATAATGAGACAGGCAACATCGAAGGGTTCATTGGATTTGGCGACGGAAAAAAGGGGAAGAAAGTTCCAATAGGAATAAAAAACATAAGAGTAACATCTCAAATTTATGACGAACCTGCGGAAGAAGAATTTTTCTCAGGTGATAATACTCCCAGTCAGAAGTTCTCTCTGAAAAAAGTGCCCCCAATCCTTAAAGACGCACTCGTTTTCACGGGTGCCAACTCTGAAGCGTGGCATCCAGTACAAGATTTTGATGCCTCAAAGCCGGCGGACAGGCATTTCATTTTGAATCGCAATAGAGGCAAGATCCAATTGGGCACTGGCGACAGAGGCAGAATTGATTCAGATGTCCGAATAGATGCGGCCATTTATTATGGCACTATGGCAGAAAAGGGGAATGTAAAGAAAAATACAAATGTAGAAATCGTTGATATCAATTTGCAAGATAATAAGAATTTGACGATTGCGGCTTTTGAGGATGCGTCGGGCGGAAGAGCAGCTGAGTCACTTGGGGGCACCATCTTGCGTGCTAGAGCCGACTTGAAGAAACCTTACCGGGCTGTGACACTTGAGGATTTTGACTATATAGCAAAAGCGACTCCTGGCCTGAGAATTGCCAGAGTAAAAGCACTTTGGGAAAAAGATATTGACACTAATCAAGCAGTAAAAGTGATAGTTGTTCCTTATAGGCTTCCTGATAGCGAAAACCTGCTTAAAGGCGCTAGTGAAGGATTTAAAAAAACCGTTTGTTTGCACCTCGATCGGCATCGGCTTTTAACAACCCGAATTGAAATCGTTGATCCAAAGTATGTCGAGATTTCTGTGCACGCAACAGTGAAAGTTAAACCTCTCGCATCGGCCAAAAATGTCCGAGATCGAGTCGTTAAAGAACTGGAACTCTTATTTCATCCGCTGAATGGCTATGCCGGTTCGGGTTGGCCGTTTGGTAAAACTGTGTATAGATCAATGATTTGCGCAAAGATCGAAAAAGTCGAAGGAGTGGACTGCGTACATAGTTTGATCTTAATCGCCAGAGGTGAAGCCGAGTATAGCGGGGAAAACTTGAAAATCAGAGAAAACTACTCGACCTTTTCCGGTAGACATCTGATAGAGACTGTTGAGACTCAGGAATCTTGTGAGAGTGAATGCCAATGAACGAACCAACATTTACGATTATAAATCATGAGGATCGCTGGCGAAAAGGCAAAGAGATCACAGAGAACGCTATCATTGAACTTAAGAAAGACAGTTCAATCAACCTAGAGATTTCTGATAAAGGGCTCTCTCTTAAAGCTGGTGCAAAACAGGGCACTTATGTAACTTGGGCGATAGACAGCACAATACCTGAATGTGTTTGGCACAAAATTGTAGTTGAGGCTGTTTACACAGAAAAAGCCCAAGTAAAGTTGTCTTATGCAATCTCGGAAAAAATCATTGAAGATGTTGCAGAACTTCAATGGTCAGATGAAATTGTGAATCCGAAGGACACGCTAATTCTCGGCAAACGCAAACAGGCAAATACCTTTGGCTAAAGATCGTTTTAGATGCTACCAAAGCAACAAAGATGCCCGTCGTTAAAAGCGTGAAGCTGTATTTTCCTCGCGTGACTTACCTCCGCTATCTACCAGAAATCTATCAAGAAGAGCCGAAAAGCCGAGAATTCCTTGAAAGATACCTATCGGTCTTCGAAACCATACTGACAGCCCTTGAGCAGAACATCGGAGACACGCCTAGAATATTCGACGCATTCGGCACCGCGAGTGGTTTCCTTCCATGGCTCTCCACATGGCTCGGTGCAGTGAAAGATGAAAACTGGGATGATGACAAATGGCGCGAATTTCTAAGTAGAGCGGCCACACTTTATAAGCAAAGGGGGACTTCAGTAGGACTAAGTGAACTCATAAAACTTTACTCTGGAAAGTACCCCATAATTGTGGAAAGGTCTTTGCTGAAGTGTGAAGACACCGAATACAGCAGACTATTAACGAGAATATTCGGATGCGCATATTCATTTTGTGTACTAGTGGAACCCGACCAGGTGAAAACAGAAAAAGATCGGAAAGTTCTGAAGCGAATGGTGGCTACTGAAAAACCCGCTCATACACTCGGTGGGCTTGTGGTTCTTGAACCTTGGATTCGTCTGGATTGGCACTGCTACTTGGGTAAGAACTCATTCCTAAACATTCCATTAAACACAAGGGTCTGCGAAGCCGTATTATCTGTAAGCACTATTTTAGAAGCAGAAACAAAAAGTAGCGACCAAAACACAGAGGAAGCAGACAGGCTCTCTACTGAACGAATGCAAATAATTGAGAGAATCCGAAAAGGGCAAAAGCTGTGCCGATTCTGTTTTGAAACTGAATGAAGCCTTTGAAGAATGAAGCGGAAGTGCAAGCCGTATCGAAAAATTGCTTCACTATTATTCTATTAAGTTCGCAGTCAAATCGATCTGCCAAACCTTAAATACAAAAAGTAAACACTACTGAATTTGAAGGACAGAGTGTGTTTTAATGACAGAGGAAGGACCCGAAGTTGTAAAAAAATCTTCCACCGTAGAGGAAGACAAATGCATACCGCTACCTGGTTTTAAGCGCAACAACTTTTTTTTTGGAAAACTCTTAACTGTAAACGATTTTAAAACGGAACAAAAATTCTTTGTTGACAAAATCCGTCTAATTAATCGCCTCATATTCGGGGCTGGAGTAATAGCAGGTCTCAAAGTTTCAGATGCCTCTGACTTAGCTGAAGGTAGCATCCGAGTTGAAAAAGGAATAGTCTTGGATTTTTGCGGGCGAGAAATTATTGTTCCAAATCCCGTTGACATTTTAGTCGAGGACGAACTGAAGAAAAAGGATATTGAACTGGTCGATGGCCCTAATGAACTCTATGTATACGTAAAATACGCTTCTTGTTATAGCGATTTGGTGCCTAAGGCTCTGGAATCGGCAACTTGTCAAGAACAGGATTGCTATAGCAGAATAACGGAAGGCTACGAAATAGGTATAACCAAAGATAAACCTAACCCAGACGAACCCGACAATCTTGTATGTGATGAATGGGACGATTTGATTAATGACCCAGAAAACCCAGAAGTATACGATTTTCTTATCAATCGACCATTAGACTGCTTTGAAGACAGAGTTATTGTTCTCGCCAAAATAACCGTATTGAAATCAGGCGATTCAATTAGTTTGAGTACGGTAAACAACGCTGTTGGTGTAAACCTCAACAAAAGACGTCTAGTGTATAGCAATGAAATTCTATACAAGTTAATTGAATGCTTGAAACTGGTGGATATCAAAAAACTGCAGGATGAAGACAACCAGTTGGCTATTAAGGACGCAGCGCTCGAACAAAAAATTGAAAATCTGGAGAAGTTGTATGAAGAGCTGTATCGTATAGTTATGGAACACGTTGGCAAAGTGGCACCAAGAATTGATGGCATAAATTGGGTTCATGATACAACATTTAGAGAGCCTGATCAATGGTTGAAAGCAACAAATAAAGGCTTTACCATACATTTCACGGAAAAAATGGTGACTGAAAAGATTAATTCGAAAACTTTAAGCCTCACCCTTGAAAAAACTACTATAGAAAGCAATAAAACAATTTCCATCCAAAAAATAGAAATGCCAATTGGCGCAATAAAGTCTTCTGCTGATAACAAACAAATAAGTTTCGCACCTGATTCGCGAGGGTTCGAATATAACCAATATTTTGGTGAGGGTCTGAAATCGCTGATTTCTGAGAAACCGACAAAACTTAGATTAATTATTCAACTTAGAGGGGACTTCATTTTCAGCGAAAAGAGAGAAATATGCCTCGATGGCAACTACTTAAGAGGCACAAAGCTTGATGGGAAGTCAACTACAGGAAACGGCACTGAAGGCGGACTTTTCGAGAGCTGGATAAGCCTTGAACTTAAAGAATCTCCTGTAAATGTTAATATTCAACCAACAGAAGCTTATCTTACAGCCACTCCTAACCCACTAGGCATAGGACAGAAACTTACACTTTCAGTGCAAGTGATGCCAAAACCGCCCGATGGTGAAATCTTTCACGGTCTTAAATTAGAAATCACAAAGCCTGATGGGGCAGTCGATACGCAAGAATTTGAGAGTGACAAGATAGGAATGGGTTACAGTTCCTTCACTCCTACAATACCAGGAACATATACTGTCAATTTCAGCTACGGAGGAGAAGAGTTCACTAGCACCAGCGTTAGATATCAAGCTTGTAAAGTTGGTCCTATTTCCTTCACTGCACAGGAGGAACCAGTGTCCGTATTAATAGCCGACTATAATCTTCCGTTTTTAGAAGCAAAACTGAAGGGAGAAGAAATAAATGATGAACAGTTACGAACGAGAATAGCGGATGCAGAATTGAATACAGACGATTTGGAAAAAATGGATCGTGCATTAGCTAATGCCGAACTCTCTTCAGTGAAGGTTTTGGCAGAAGCCGAAACCCGAGATGTAATGAAAACTCTGCGAGTCAGTGAAGCCGAAGCTATGAAATTGATAAAGACCGCGAAAGCAATCCGAGGATAAAAAAATTAAACTAGAAACACGAAGTATTTGACGCGCGCGCTTTAGAGTCCATTTGAGACCAATGAAGCAATGAGTTCAGAGATAATGCAAGAGGAGGCGACATCAATTAGTAAAACTCCACCATGCCGTTCTAAAATCAAAGCCACAAAGAATAATTCGTCATTGAGCATCTACTCCTCTAGTTTGGACCAAATCTTGGACGAAATGGATTGGATTGACTTAATCGTTTGTCACCAAGTAGAAAGATGGCGTAAGTCGGGCAAGAACCCTGATTTTCTTGGACTTTATATATCCGAAGAGGAAATAGACTCGCTGCTTGCAAAGAAAGAGTCAGTGATAAGCAATTCAGCTGAAGTCAACGCTCTCAGACAAAAAATTGAAGAAAGAAAAAGAATTTCTTTGCAGAATGGCGTGGAGTTGAGGCTTGAGCGGTTTCGGGAACTTTTTCAGCTCACTGTGTTTGAGGTGGACGCTGTTCTCATGGCGCTGGCGTCTGAGCTTGATCAAAAATACTCAAAACTTTTCGCGTATCTGCAAGATGATGTTACAAAGAAAAAGCCAACAATAGGCTTGGTATTGAGTTTCTTTTGCAAATCTAAGCAGGACGCGATAAACTCACGAGCTTATTTTAGCTACAACTCTCCATTGATGAAGAATATGATTTTCCAACTCGAAGACGGCGACTTTCCTCTCCTGCAGCGGGGCATAAAACTGGACGATCGGATATTGGGTTTTCTTCTTGGTTCAGACGAGTTAGATGTGAATGTGGCTGCCTTTGCGTCATGGAAGGAATGTGAAGTTGAGTTTGCCGAGTTAACGGTTCCTGATGACTTGAAACTGCAACTTCTTGCTCTCAGCAAAGATGACCGGAACGATGAATCTCTATTTCTGCTACAGGGTTCGTATGACGCATTGGAGGTTGCTGGGGCCTTCTGCCGAGAAATTGGTGTGCCTCTGCTTGTGGCTGATTTAGAAAGGATAAAAGTTGAGACGTTTGAAGCAAACGCTACACTGCTCTTACGTGAAGCGAAGCTTCAGAATGCTGGCGTATACTTGGATAAGTTTGATTCCGTTTCTGAAGAGGGCAAAAAATTCTTGTTGGATTTGCTTGAACATTTTGGCAGATTAATTTTTGTTCCAAGCAAATCGGAGCTGTGCATGAAAAACAAAACTGTAAAGGTTACGCTGCCAAAACCCAGCTTTGCTGCGCGGCTGAAAATGTGGGAGAATTTCATAGGCAAGGGTGAAAACGCGAAGGAACTTGCAGCTAAGTTCAAATTTGGTAGAAGCAAGATTGCCGCGGCTGTAGAATCAGCTAGGAGCCATGTGGTGCTGCGAAATTCAGGCGATCCTAGTTTGACGCTTGACGATTTTTACGCGGGCTGCAGGGCGCAGTCACGCGACATACCTTTTACCACGAAGATTACCCCAGGATACACATGGTCGGACATTGTTTTGCCGGACGACAAGAAACAACAACTGCTTGAGATTTGCAGTTTTGTGAGGCATCACGCGACAGTTTATGAGGAGTGGGGGTTCGACAGGCACTCAAGAGGGAAGGGTCTCAATGTGCTGTTTTCAGGCCCATCAGGTACGGGGAAGACAATGGCGGCTGAGATCGTAGCGGGTAATCTGCAGCTTGATATGTATAAGATTGACCTGTCAATGGTTGTTAGCAAGTATATTGGAAAAACAGAGAAAAACTTAAATCGGATTTTTAAAGACGCCGAAGAATGCAACGCTGTACTGTTTTTTGATGAGGCGGACGCGCTTTTTGGGAAACGCAGCGAAGTTAAAGATGCTCATGACCGCTACGCAAACGTGGAGATTAACTATTTGCTTCAGAAGATGGAGGAGCACGAAGGCATCGTTATCCTCGCCACGAACATGAGCAAAAATGTAGACGACGCTTTTCTGCGAAGAATGACTTTCATTGTGGAGTTTCCCTTTCCAAGCGAAGAGTACAGAAAGGCAATATGGCGCAAAATTTTTCCAGAGCAAACGCCCTTGGGAACAATTGATTACGAGTTTCTTTCGAAACTGCAGATAAGCGGCGGCAACATAAAGAACATTGCGTTGACGGCGGCTTTTTTGGCTGCTGAAACGTCTTGCAAAGTGCATATGGAGCATATCATTAATGCTTCGAGAAGAGAGTTCCAGAAGATGGGAAAGGTTTGTGGAAAGGAAGAATTTGGCAAATACTATCACTTGATTGAATAGTTAATACAAGATGTTTGCTGTTTATCGTTTAGAAAAGAGGACTCGCGCGCTTCCGCGATTGCTAGTTCGGGCGCTGCTGGAATGATGATGATTTCCCCGCGTCTGTTGAAAACTCGTTGACTTTCTTCTGTTTCCTCGTTTTCCCTTCTCTGTTGCCTAAAGTTCTTTGGACAATCAAAAAAACTGTTATAAGACATACACACGTTTGCTAGCGCTTTTAATATTAATATACTGCATTTTGTTCAAAAATTTTTGCCAAGATTAGTGGCATGTAACCTCTGCCCTTGTTTCATATTAAATTTTGGAGCTGGGTAAATTTTTTTGGATTTTTTGTTAGTTATGAAATTTAGAAATTATAATTCGTCCTATTTCGGTTTGGCACTTGGGGTCTCGGCAAGAAACTCTTTCCAATCGGCAAGTATCTCTCCAGGTGCTGGTTCCGGCACGCTCACTTTCGGGTCATCGGTTTTATTCTGAATTTCAATCTCTACTTCAAAGAGAATCCTCTGACGACCTTTTCCACGAGCTGCTGAGATACGGTATATGATTGTCGCTAGCCTCAATGAGTTAGGATGCGAAGTTACGACAGTCCGTAAAAATAGTCGTGTATCGGGTGCTTTTTCTTTGTTAAATTCACGTATAAATCGTTCAATACCTGCATTCTGGTATCCCAAGTTCACTTTAGGTGGAGCATATCGAATTCCCATACCGCTTTCGGCCCCAACACCGGCGCCCACAGCATGAGCGCGGTGCCAACCCTTCAAATTCACTTGTGAACCCAATGGTAATGTTTTTTCAAGACCGATACGAGCAACCGAACTTCCGATTTCCATATCTATAGCTACTCCATCTGCTGCCACCCACTCTTTAATTATTCGAGTTCTGGATGCGGCTCGGTCTACTATCTTCGCTTTTTTTGTCGCTTTCTTTATTGTTGTAACTTGCTTGCCTTTAGGACTCATGCTTCCTTCGACAATCATTTCCTGTCCCTCAGTTTCCGATACCGCATAAAGCTCTGTAAAATCGGTCTTCTTTCTAATCGATTTTAACATAGTGTTAAGCTCATCTATTTCCATCCCAGTCTTCTTTTTATGTTCTAATAGCAAATTTACAAGTCTTACGCCTTTATTCCACTTGTATATATATTTCGTTTCTTCAGACTCCACACCTTTTGTCCTCTTTTCAAGCTTTGATGGTGCTTTTTCTTGTTTCTTGCTTGGCTGTGTCGCCTCTTCTTCCAACTGCCTCATTGTTTTACCCTCGGCGATTCGCATATTAGGATCAATTTTTTTTCTGTCAACCTTTCTTGTTTTTCCACGTTTTTCTTTAGGTTGAGCTAGCGGCAATTCCGGTGGTTTGCCAACTTTTGCTTCGCCTTTCTTTTCGGTTTTTGATGGCGGCTCAGCATTTTCAGAGTTTTTCTCCTTCCACGTTCCTTTCTGCTCAGTTTTTCCCTTGCCTTTTTCAGTCTTTTCCCTGACCATGTCGGTTAGAAATTTCTCGGCTGAAAAATCCACTTTCTTAAATTCTAGGCTGGGAATCTGCCCAGAACCGAAAACGTAATCCAAAGATGCAGTTATACCAAAACTGCTGCCAAGTGGCCATTTTTTGTTTACAAGCGGCCAATTCCATTTCTTTGTCGAAACAAATGGCGGGTCAACTTCAACAAAAATATCGCCACTCAAGCCAAGTGAGGGTTCAGCCGCGATTTCTAAATCACCTCTTATAAAGAACTCGCCTTTTTTATCTCCCCCCTCCTCGTTGAGTTTTTCCCTATAACCTATAATGGGTGTAGCTTCTGCATAACCCAGAATCTCAGCGGTAGCGTTGACGCCTACTCCAGCTTTTACATCGGTAGCAAGAACCTCTAACCCTACCCCTCCTTCTCCTCTGAGGCGCAATCCAGCGGCTGCTGAAATGTTCAAGCTTCCCTTAACGCTGAAGTCTTTGCATTTTTTAGGGTCAGTGGAGTACGTCCCTCCAACAGACACTTCATGAAAAACTGCCGGACCCAGCCTTGCAAAGGCATCCATCCCTACATTGGCGAAAATGAAGATGTTGCCAACGATTGGCACGCCGTAAGGAAACCGAGCTTCTACCTTGAAAAGTTTCATGTTGTAATCTTTTTGTGGGAAAAGCTCCAATTCCTTTTGTGGAGTGATTTCTCCCATAATCGTCGCAAATCCGTTAGGATCAACTATTACATGAGCAGTTCCGTTGAGCCAATCTGTAAACGCGAAACGCAAATCTCCTTCTCCAAAAACAACTTGACGTTCCTTCCTAATTTTGCCGGGTTTCTTCGAGCTGATCGCTGGCGCTTTTGATTCTTCTTTGGGTGGAGCTTTTTTTGATTCTTCAAGTTGCTTTGCTTTGCTTTCATCCATTACCTCCAACGTTAATTCACCTTGAAGTTTTTCTCCAGCGTAAGCAACTTTGCCTTCGCCACTAACTCTTTCGCCATCCCAAAACACGTTCACTGTCCCCGTAATATTTTTGGGGAAGTCAGCTTCGAGCTTAGCGTTGCCGGTGACAACCCCCTGCTCCGAACGGCTAATCGTCAAGTCTCCACTCTTTAACCTTTTTATTTTTACTTGACCTTTCCCTGTAAACTCTTCTACTTTTTCATCATTCGCTTTCAATTCGACGTCGACAGAGAAAACATCTCCAAATCCCACGGAAATGTTGGGAATATCTATGCTCAGGGCTCCGCCTGCCAGATTGCCAATATCACTAATGCCTTTGATAACCTCCAAGCCCTTTAATCCGATAATGTCTGGACTCTGATTAATGTAAGCTGCCAAAGATCTAATTCTTCTATTCGTTCCAAAACCGATTTTGCCCGTTACCTTGCTATTCTTTGCTTCAATAAACAACATAGGCTTAAGTTTGGAAGAAGCCGCTTCAGCGAAGCTGAACAATGGATGAGTCCGAATTGGAATCCCCTGTTCCTCAGCCGAGTATTTGCCTTCCTTGGATCTGTTGATTTCGATTTGTCCTTCAGCGAACTCTCCAAATTTCACATTGAACCAGCCAGGCTTACGGTTTCTGCCTTCAAGCCATTTATCCGCGTTTTCATCAAGCGTCAACATTGGGTTGCCCTTAAGCTCTACAGTACCTGGAGCAACTTCCTTTCCTTTCTCAGCGGATATTTTGCCAGAAGCTGTTCCTTTGTCTTCTTGTTTAAGCTGTATAGCTCTTGTCTTGCTTTCTGTTGGTCGCACCCTTCGAGGCGCAGAGTTAAAAGGATTTCTTGCCTTCGATGCACCTTGTTGAATTGTATGCGTTAGCTCGTGAGCAAGCAAGCGTTTCCCCGAAGTGGTTACTGGCTGATATTTGCCTGCGCCAAAAAAGATGTCTCTGCCAGTGGTAAACGCTTGGGCATTCAACTCTTGGGCTGAACGAGCAGCATGAGCATCAGTGTGGATTCGCACCTGATTAAAATCGTATCCGAAACGCTGCTCAAGAGACTTAAGCGAAGATTCCGACAAAGACGATCCATTTCTGCTGGCGCTTATGCTCAATCCTGAATCTTTGATTCCTGCCCTCCTTGCTACTGTAACTTCTTTCGCTGATGGCGATTTGCCATAAACAGTGATGCCAGTACCGCGGATGGATTTCTCAATCAAAATCGCCGTTTTCGGCGTCTGAAGCACTTGCTCTGCAACTCTGTCTGCCTCTTGCTCTAACGGATCGTCGGGCTGGGCAACGTTAAGTTTAGCCTGAGCTAGCCCTTGTAGTATAAACATTTGAACGGCATGATTGCCAATAGTTTTTTGAAGATGCAAAATGCGATCCGCGGGCGAATATCCGAGTTCAGTACTATCGACTCTTCTCATCTTAGAAGCGTAACTTCGCGTTTTTTCTGCAGCTAAAGTTTCTGCCTTGGCTTCAACGTGGGCAAAACTCATGTTTACCTTATATCGACCTTAACGAATTTAATTCTTTGCCATCCTAGTGAAGGTATTGGCGAAGCAGTCAAATTACGCCTTTGGATTTGCGCTTTATAAATACGGGCTATTTTTTTAGGAGAAATAGCTTTCCAATACCTAAAAGAAAGACCAGCTTTAAATCTATTTAATTTTTTCGTGAAAAATGTAACGCTTTGCCAAATCTTATTGTCCTAAAAATCTTTAAGCATATCCATAATATATTGATAAACCGAAGATCCTAAATGTCCGATTCAGCAAGCGACTATGCGTCAGTCTTGAGCGTTAGCAAGACCTTGGCTAATCTGCTTTGGATCAGCTTCAGAGATGCCCCTCAGCTAAAAACTATATTTACAAGTGGAAACGATATCTCATTCATTTCAGCAAAAGAAATAATCACCTCAACCTCAAGCGAAAAACTTTCAATTTTCCTCTACAACATTTCTGAATTCATAACTATGAAAAATAACCCCCCCGAAAAACCCGACAAACCACCGCCAATATACTTGACGCTACACTATTTGTTTACTCCTTACACAAAAAATCCAGAAGCCGACCAAATAATCCTCTCCAAAATCCTCCAAACATTCATGGATAACCCCGTACTAGCAGGTTCACTCCTTCAAGGCAACTTGGCAGGTACAGATACAAAACTACGAATAACTTTAAACTCACTTAGTATCGATGACCTCAACAAAATATGGACAATGATCTCCACACCTTACTTAAATTCCCTAAGCTACAGCGTATCACCAGTAAAAATCGAACCAACACGCCAAAAAGAAGGCAAACCAGTCTTCGAAAGAAAAATCACATACAGACCAACCAGAGATGTACCAGATGAACACTAGCAATGAAACCCTGATCACAAAACTCTCCATAGCAATCAACTTGAAAGACAAGTATACAAAAAAACAACCCATAGGCAAAATCAAAGTCTCCCTCAAAAATTTGCATTCCCAAAAAGCAACAAGAAACACCTCAGGATACTACCTATTCCTCAATATCCCCGAAGACGACTACACAATAAAAGTCGGTAGCAACTACTACATCTGCCTCGACGACATAAAAGCCCAATTCATAAAACCCAATCCAGGCAAACCAATTGAAGAACTCGCACAAGAAATCCTACTCTACCCCAACCCGTGCTACCCCTTTCCAAACAGTGCAACAATTATACGGGGACAAGTAAAAGATGAAAATGAAAAGCCAGTCCCACATGCTTCAGTAGAACTCATCGAAAGACCCATGACAACATACACTGACGAAAACGGCTGGTATGTAATCTTTTTTTCATCTCTAACATTCACAGCAAAAGACACCGACACGGATCAAACAAGCGATATCATAATCAAAAACCACAAAAGAATCATAAAAACACAAAAAACCAGCCTAAACACAATCTTCCATATAAAAGCATCCACAACTATAAACGCGAAAACTTTTTCAGAAACCATAGAATTGCCCACCGAAGTTGAAGAATGCACAAGCATAACAGCACCAGCAATAAAATTAAATACATCTTCCTAAGATAAAGATAAAAAGAGGCTTTAAAAATGCCTGAATATTTATCACCAGGAGTATATGTTGAGGAAATTGAAATAGGTGCCAAACCCATAGAAGGCGTGAGCACCAGCACAGCAGGATTTATAGGCGAAACTGAAAGAGGTCCGACTTTGCCCAAGCTGGTTACAAGCTGGCTTGAATATCAAAGAAAATTTGGTAGCTATTTCGGCACCGACAAATATTTTCCATACGCTTTGGAAGGTTTCTTCAGAAACGGTGGACAACGATGTTATGTTGCACGAATCGTCAAGAAAACAGCCCAATCAGCTAGTCTGACGTTAAAAGCAGATGATAACACCGCTGCATTAACAGTAAACGCCATTGGCGAAGGAAGCTGGGGCAATAATATAGCAATAAAAGTTTCCGAGGGCAGCTTAAGTGGCACTTTTAAGTTGAGCGTTTTTTATTGGAAGAAACCGCCTTCCACACTATATGACCCCGATTTTGATGCGAGAAGCACACCTCGCCCTTCCATTCCTGTTGAAGTATTTGACAACCTGTCAGTCGATGATTCGTCCCCTAATTTCTTCATAACAAGAGTCAATTCGACTTCTAACCTGATTAATTTTCCAGAGAGTTCAAACACCACCGCTAAAATTCCAGGCGTTGTTAAGGGCACAGCTTCCGCTGGAAGTACAACTAGCATCACGCTCTCTTCAGCAAATACGCCTAATAATTTGACTGAGAAAGGTCTATGGGTCAACATTACAGACGGAACAGGAGCAAAGCAAACCCGAAAAATAGCCAGCTACAACGCTGGCACACACGTTGCAACTGTTGCATCGGAGTGGAAAATCACCCCTGATAACACGTCCAAATACAAACTCTATTGGTTTCAATGCATGGAAAACGGCGCAGACGCAGTCGAGCTGACTGGCACCGCCAAGGAGATAACCACAGCTACAAAGACCACGCGCATCGATCTCGGTGATGGAGCTTCAACAGACAACGATTATTACAAAGACATGACAGTCAGATTGCTTGAAAACACGGGAGCAGGACAAACACGAAAGATCATTTCCTATAATGGAACAACAAAGATAGCAACAATTGAAGAAAAGTGGGATACAGTTCCAGACGGCACTTCAACTTATCGAATTGAAAACAAAAATCCAGAACTAAAACTAGCAGACTACGAACGAACAGATATAACCATACCAGGACGAAAAAGAGGTTTAACTGGAATTGCGGAAATCGACAATATATCGATTATCTACTCTCCAAACGCAATTGGCGTGGAAGGCCTAGGCCAAGCTCTAATTGACCAATGCGAACTCCTCAAAGACCGATTCACAATAATAGACACACCTAAAGCATCTTCAAATCCAACAAGACAAGGTAGCGACACAAAGTACGCAGCAGTATATTATCCTTGGATAAACGTAGTGGACCCTGAAACCGGATCATTGCGCACTATTCCACCCGGCGGCCACGTAGCCGGCATTTACGCCCGTACAGACATTGAAAGAGGCGTCCATAAAGCTCCAGCAAATGAAACCGTTAGAGGAGCTGATAGCACAGAATTCCCAGTCACCAAAAGGGCACAAGACATACTTAATCCTCAGGGCATAAATTGCATTCGCGCTTTCAGCGGTAGAGGTATACGTGTATGGGGTGCAAGAACGCTGAGCAGCGACCCATTGTGGAAATATATTAATGTTCGAAGATTATTCCTATTCCTTGAAGAATCAATTGAACAAGGAACCCAATGGGTTGTTTTTGAGCCGAATGACGAAAAACTTTGGGCAAGAGTGAAACAAACTATAACACAATTCCTTAATGGCATATGGAAAAGTGGCGCCTTAATGGGAACCGCGCCGGAAGAAGCCTTCTTCGTGAAGTGCGATCGTACAACAATGACGCAAGATGACATCGACAATGGACGCTTGATTGTAATAATAGGCGTTGCACCAGTGAAGCCCGCAGAGTTCGTGGTATTCCGCATTGCCCAATGGCAAGGTGGCTCTTCAACAAAGGAATGATGGAGGTGAACAGAAATGCCAACTGGTCAAAGGAAAGACCCGTTTAGAAACTTCCGATTCCGTTTGGAGATCGACGGCATTCAGCAAGCTGGATTTAGCGAGGTCACCATCCCTGATACCAACAGCGAAGTCATCGATTACAGAGATGGAAACGAAGTCACTACAGCAAGGAAGCTGCCAGGACTCACTAAACACGGCAATCTCACTTTGAAATGGGGTATTACGGATTCGATGGACATTTACAACTGGCGCAAAAAAGTGGAGCAAGGAAAAATTAGTGAAGCCCGACGAAACATGGCAGTTGTCCTTCTCGATGAAGAAGGGAATGATGCGGCAAGATGGGAGTTTGCAGAGGCTTGGCCAAGCAAATACGATTCTCCTGACTTGAACGCAAAAGGCAATGACGTAGCCATCGAAACCCTCGAAATAGTATTCGAATTAATGGAGAGAGTAAAATAAACCCTTACTTTTGAGGTGATTCGATGGTAATTCAGGTGGAATATGAATTTACACTTCCCAAAGGACTCGTGGACGATAAAGGAAACTTGCACAAGAAAGGCTTGATGCGTTTAGCTACAGCAGCTGATGAAATTCTACCGCTCAAAGATCCACGAGTTCAGCAAAACCCCGCTTACTTAACAATTATTGTTTTATCACGCGTTATAACCAAACTCGGCGATTTGAACATGATTACAACAACAACAATTGAAAAGCTTTTTGCTTCCGACCTCGCTTATCTTCAAACTTTCTACAACAAGATAAACGGAGAAGGCAACTTTAAGCAAACTGTAACCTGCCCAAACTGTAAGACACAGTTCGAAGTGGAGATCGGCAACCCGGGGGAATAAGAGGCTACCCCATCGAACGTGTTTATGATGAGGTAGCCTATATCGCATATCACTTCCACTGGAACTACAATGATATACTAACCATGGACCACAAAGAAAGGAAGAAGTGGTGTGAAGAAATCTCAAAAATAAACGCGAAAATAAATGAAGATACAAAGAAATTACTGAACGAATAAAAACAATGTGTCACCGTCAAGAGCTTCCTCATCATGTAACCCTACAAAAGAAAAATAAAAAAGATGAGTTGTGAATGAGACTCAAGGCAGCAGCCAAAAAGCCAGAGATTAATAAGAGGAGTTCTATTTCTCGAATAAAGGCTAATCAGTCTCGATCTCTCGGTTCACCCGTAAACGATGTTTTGTTCCTGCAAAGGACCGCCGGCAACCAAGCCGTTCAAAGATTGATTCAAGGCGCTCGTAATAACCGAAATGATGCCTCCAATGTTGATTTCCTTTCAAAACAAGAAGAAGAACCTGAAGTTCCATTCGTTGACCAAGCGGGGCCAACCAAGGCGCCAACCACTGCTCCCGCTGCACCTGTAGCTCCAGCCCCTGCTAGACCCACCAACCTATATCAAATTCTTAATACGGGATGGGCGCCAGGTCCTAACAGGTATGGTTTTCAGTTACAGTTCACTTGCAGAAGTACTTCTGGTAATGTTATCGACCTTCAGAATCAGGCGCCGAATCTTATTTGGCGAGAGCACGTAGCTTACCCCCATAATGACTTTTCACACCAAATAAACCCCCCTAACCCAACCATTCGTCCTCCCGGAGGCGGTTCTTTCGCACCAGCCCATACGACAGTAATTGGACCCAACTTGCTTAGGTTTAATACAATTACGGATACGCACTGGTTTCCAACTTGGGCCGTCAACCCAGCCGATTTTGCACCCGGGCGACCTGGCGCACATCCGTTGCCGGCTGTTATAGAGTCCAGACAAGTTTACCAGTACTCCCTCAATGGAGGGGGCAATTGGCGTTACTTCGCTGGCAGTTTTATCATAAGAAGAATACTATTTCATGATGGCGCTGGTAACCTTAGGTTTCTCACAAGAAAAACCGGCGTGCATGGAGTTACTGAAGCGTATAAACCATGAAGACACCAGACATCCTATGAAAAACTTTTTCCGGTTTGCAGTTCCACGTGATTCTGTTACAAAATTCTCTAATAAACTTCGAATAAAAGGCATCAGAGTTTATGGTTTTGAAAATTTATCGGAGATAAAGGCTCACCATTGATTTTAAATAATTAAAGTGTCCAGTAGGTCTCAAACACAAAAAGATTTTTAAGGATTTGAACATTAAAATGAAAATTGAGGACGTTATTTGAGTACTGAAACAAAAATACTTTCATCCAGCTTACTTGAAAAAAAGGTTACAGATACGGCAGGAAAAGAAATCGGTATGGTGGTAAACATAATTTTTGATAGGAGATTTTTTGACGCGAGGATGCTAATTTTCCCAGATATCAAAAAATGGATAGGTGAGTTGATTGAATCTTTTAAATCAGCCTCGAAAGGAAGAATATCCGAGTTGTTTTCTCCGTTGCCGAAGGAGATCGGCGATTTTGCTGAGAAGTTGTCGGATCGCGGGGTTGAGGAAGGTTCCAAAAAATTGAAAGACTATTTGGCTGGGGGCGTTCCAGAAGAACAGTTGAAGAAAATGTACTTCTTGGTAAGCAGCAAAGAAATAAGCAGTTTCGAAAAGGAGGTTGTCTTGAAGAATTCACGGGAGTTATACTGGAGAAAATGCAAACTAATGCGCACCTTCGTTGAAAATGATTTAGCCTTCAATGACGCTGGCTCAGTTTTGGGTTTGAGCAATTTGGAACCAGTTAACCTTGGCTTAGTTGCCATCAAAGGCATGCCAGTAAAAGACCCTAAGGGAAAATGGGGAAGGATAATGGATCTTCAGATAGACCTTGAAGAAGGAAGTGTCAGCAACCTGATTATAGAGACCACGGGAAAGGATGCAACTGATCGCCTTGTCGATTCCGGAAAAATCGACTTCTCAACCTTTAACAGTGAAACCGCGTTCGAAGAATGCCCTAAATCTTCATAATATGCAAAAAATTAAGCTGATCTTATTTCATCATACCTCTCTATTTTGAACACTTGAAGTTTAGCGGTCAAAAGCGACTGGGCGAAAACTGGTTATTTGCAACATCGAACATTAACTCAGACTTATACATTTCATTAGTAACGCAAACTTAATTCATAACTAACATCCCCTCATACTTTTGAAAGCATTCTTGTCACATGTTCAGGAGAAATAACAGAAAAATAATATACTTGTTCAACGTATACATAATTGGGTTTTAGGAACCGCTTGGGAGGAGGAGGCGGAGATAGGCGCGAAATCAAAATGGTTCTATCTTAAAGTAGGAGTTTTGATTGCAGTTCTTTGTTTGGCGGGCATTGGCGTTTTAAGTGAAGTTAGGTCAGTATATGGGCAAACGCAGCTCTGGTCATTCCCTACGGGATCAGCGGCCAGACATGTTTTGATGTCGGCTGATGGGAGTAAGGTTGTAGTCGGGACAGATAGTGGGGTCGTCTACGAATTTTCAGAAGGAGAGTTACGCTGGAGTTATAATACGGATAGTTATATTCGCAGCATCGATATGCCTGACGACGGAAGATACGTGGCTGTGGCATCCCAGAACGGCAATCTTTACTTTTTGAACGGCGATGATGGGGCGCTCTCTTCTGTGATGAATATTGGACCGATTGCAATTGACGCAACCCCTGATGGTGATTATCTTGCTGTACTTCAACCGGGTCCATTCGTTTTATGGTTCTCGGGAACTGGAGCGATTATAGGCAATTTCACAATGCCAATTTTCAGTGCAGAGGAAGTTAGCATTTCAGATGATGGCTCCTATGTTGCCGTTTCTGGCGAAAGATATGTGCAACTTCTGAGAAGGGAAGATGCTACGGGGTGGAGGCACACGGGAGTAAATCCGAATGCGTCAGTTTTATGTGTTCACGTTTCCGCGTCTTATGTGGCCTATGGTACTAGCGATAATAATGTTGAAGTGAGAGATGTATCTGGGGCCCTTCTATGGAGTACTTCAACTGACGACCAAGTTTCAACTGTGCAGATATCCGCGGATCAAAAGTACATCGTAGCCGGCACATACGATCAATTAGAGGGATCTGGTCCCTGTTCGGTCTATTTAATCGACCGCGTTACCGGATCACCCTTGTGGAGTTACCCCGTCTCAGACCTATTTGGCAATGCGGTTTACAATGTTGCAATATCTCCAGATAACCTCTATGTGGTTGCGTGTTCTCCAACTGCACTGCATTTTTTGGACGGCTCCACCGGAGCGTTACTTTCCAAGTATAATCCAGGGACATCAATCCTAAGTGTTTCCATAGCTTCAAATGGGGGATACTTCGTCGTCGGCGCTAGCAGTGGCGTTATTGCTTTTTCAGTACCTGTTGACGAATACTCTCTTTCTGCCGCAGTAGATGGTTCTGGGTACACCGATCCCAGTGTAGGGGTAAGCGTGTTTGAGGCGGGCAGTGAGATCTCTGTTACCGCGTATCCTGATAGTGGTTGGTTGTTTAGTCACTGGTTGCTAGACGGAGTTAACGTTGGGACTGGAGTTTTTGTTGATTCGCAGCACTGGTCCTATACGGTTGTAATGGATGCCAATCATAATTTGACTGCTGTTTTTTATCCTGTTTCCGAACGAACTTTGACTATAGAAGTTCGCGGGTCCGGCATTACTGTTCCAGCTGCTGGATTTTACACATTTGATGTGGGGGCGTCATTGGTGGTTGAGGCTTTTCCTGATGTTGAGTGGAATTTCAGCCGTTGGGAACTTGACGGAGTTAACGTTGGCAACACTGCATCTCAGAGTGTTGTTATGGATAGTAATCATGTTTTAGTCGCTGTTTTCGCTGAGACCCGCACTTCGCCTCCTTCAATTAGTATGTTGGATTGGAATCCTAGAGATCCGGTAGAGAATCAGGAAGTGGCAGTTCGGTTTTCGATATTAGGTGAGCCTGACGATTTGGCAGGGGTAACTTTTTGGTATCGGGTTTCAGGCGGCGAATGGATAAAGGCGTCGGTTAATTTCGACGGCGAGACGTGGACAGCTACGATTCCAGGGCAGAAAGGTGGGGCGACGATTGATTTCTACATAGAATGCTCTGATAACTTAGGCAGAAATGTCATTTCAAATAATTTCAGTTACGAGGTGAAGCCTCCTGAAACAAGCTTAAGTCTGTTATTAATGATGACCCTAGGCGGGACAGGTGTGACGGCAGCCAGCATCGGACTGTACAGAGTATACTGGCCTGGCAGGTCACCTTCTTCTTGCAGCCTAGAAAGGCAGCTTCGAGAAGAGAATAGTAAGGAAAAGGAGAAGGAAGAAAGGGAGGATGAAGAGGAGGAGAAGAAGCGGGCGAGGAAGAAAGGTAGACCTTGGCTGAAGTTAGCAGTTGATTTTCCGAAAAAAGTTATGAAATCCAGTTCAGACGACATTAAAGTTAAGCTGAGAAACGTGGGCACAGCATCTGCGAAGAACATAAAAATTGAAGTTGACTCTTCGGGTAGCTTGGTGCTTGGAAAGGAAGCTGGTGGGGTTCCTGAACTGAAGCCTTTGGAAAACAGTCCTACTATCACTTTTCCGCTGAAAGGAAGTGAACAGTTTAGGAGAGGCAAGTGCAGACTAGAGTTTTCTTATAGAAGCAAGCAAACTCGTAAGCGGGTTAGTCAGCGTTATCTCCGCGCCGTCAAGATCGGCTTAATAAATGATCAGCATAAGCCAGAAAGCGGCAGGTCGCTTGAAAGCTGGCTGAAGAGAAATGGCTACGCCTGGGATAATTTGACCAGTTGTGACGACTTAGTGAGCCTTTTAAGATATGACTTGTTACTTGTTTCTCCAGAATTCGAATGCACTAAGAAAGGGGTCGAAAATCTCTCGCGGTTCGTTGAGAGAGGTCAATCTCTGCTGTTTGTAAATAAGATTGTTTCGTCCGAGCAAGAGGCGCTGGCAAACATGATGGGATATCAACAGGTGCAGTATGAACCTCTCAAATCTAGAGAAGGCACGATTACAATTTCCAAGGATCATTTCGTAACCAAGAGCTTTGCAGAAGGAGAAAAAATTAATCTTGGAAGTTGTGGTGGCGAATTGTGCACTTCAAAGCCTACAGATGGAGAAGTTCTGGCGTTCCAAACACTCGCCTGTGAAAAGCAGAAGCCTGAAATCACTATCCCGGCAATCACCGTCAACCGTTATGGCTTAGGAAGAACTCTTCACTTGAATGTTCCTGTTGATGATTTTCTGCAAAAATTCGATACCATACTGAAAATGGCTATCGACTGGCTGCTCTTTCAAGACGAATCTCTCAAGTCGCCGTGAACTCGTCTACTGCAAGTTTTTTCGCGGGATTGATTACAGTGATTTTTTCTCAATTCCTGATTAGTCGGAAATATATGCCACCCTTCTCACCAATCTTTCATTCTCTGTTTTCCTTTTAGATGGCAAGAAGCTTATCTAGCTTTGAGCTCGCACGCGCGCTTTTCTTCTGTTTTCAAAGGTGATGATGTCGAGGAAGGGATTAGAACCTGATTCCCGTCAAATGCAATTCTATCCTGCTATTTTATAACGCGGAATCTCAGATGGGTTCGTCCAGCAGGAAGCTCCACAGTTTTTATTCTCTCCAACTTGGTTGTTGCACCAATGTCTTCAAAAGGTCGAAAACCACCGTTTAGAAAAATCGGTATGATGTCGATTTGCAGTTCATCAGCGAGACTTTCTTTCAAGCATTGCTGCGTAGTGCTTGCACTTCCAATGATTGTAACATCTTGTTCACCTGCAGCTACTTTTGCTTCTTGAATAGCACTTCGGATGTCATCTGTGAAGGTGAAAGTTTACGTGTCAGTCTCTTTGGGACGCTTTTTCGGAGCTTGACCGCCAAAGACGAATATTGGTACTTGATACTCATAATTACCGGCATACCAATCTGGGTCATCTGCCATGGCAAACTCCTTCCACGCCATTGCAACAGCGCCTGTTTTCCATTGCGATTCTCGTAGGACCTCAGTATCGTGAAGCGCGTCTATATCAGGATACAGAGTGCCCACGCTTCCATTACGGTCCTCGGCGAAACCATCAAGGGATATAGTCACTCCCAAAACTACCTTACCTTATCACTTCTTGATTCCATTCTTTTTCGCCAAACTTCTATACCTATCATAAACTGAAGGAAAAACCTTTCTTGTTGCAGAAAAGACTATAACCCAAATGGGTTCAGAACCGTCTCAACTCAAGAGATTAGAGGGCGCGGTTTTGACGACTGGTGCTTGAGATATTCCTATGCTATGTCGGTAATCGCCAACAGCTAGTCCGCCTGACTATCCCCCAAACGGGGTCAAGTCCGTTAACTTAGACAATAGCAGGGGGCTGACTTTTTCTAGTATGCCATTTTACTATCGCTATGCTTGATATAGTCACTATCAGCCCTGCAGCAAGTATCGGAATCCAGTTGGAGCATATGAATTCAAGATTTCCCAAGATTTCCTCTCTGTACAGGATGAGCCATAGCACAGCCAAAAAACCGCCTAAAATTACAAGGGGTATTTTCAAGATGCTGACTTTTTTTAATGGATCAAGTTGTTTTTTTCCGAAAGGTGCTTCTTGATCTCTTCGGTCAAGTTCCCCGCCAATAAAGAGTGCTATTATAGAAAAGTATGCGACAAGTAGTAGACCGCATTTAGATAAATTATCTAATAAAAGAGTGCTATTTGAGAAGTATTGCGTAAGCATCCAGACGATTGTTATGCCGATTGCGCCGCATAGGACACCGCGGTCCAGCAAATTACTGTTCAATGCGGGTCCATAGACTCTTCGCCATGGGCTTTCGGGTTCAGGGAGGTCAGGTTCTGCATACTCAATTGCTGCCTTGACATCTTCTTGATAGAAGTAAACTCGTTCTTTCGGGTCTAAGGGTTGTGGCTTCATGTTATAGTTGTATAAGCCACGTTTTACCAGTCTTGATAGAGGCCAGAACCATTCGCATCCTCGGTCTTTTGAAGTGGTGAACGAATCCAATAGCATGTGCAAGAATATGCCTAGCGACAGAAAAGGGCTAACAAGATAAAACAGTCCCATCACAAACACATTGTGAAGCAGTGCTCTATGAAGTTGTTCATCACGATACACACTGACTGGGACAAACCAGTATTCTCTGTCCAAATCGGGTATGAGTGCGCCCAACGCTACCAACAATGCGAATTCGGGATGCCCAAAAAACACTAATCCTATTGCGAGACCGAAAAACGCGTGAGTGGGCAAATCCATCTCGCATCACATCGCGTATATAGTCGGTATTTACTCCTTTTCTGTTTTTCGGCATTTAATCCAATGCCCATTAAAATAGCACCAAAACTTCGAATTGAAAAAGCGCGTGTTAGTCTATTGCGAAAGTTAAATATCAGAGATTTTAGTTCTCAAAGGAAAAATTAGTCTTGAAATGAGGCTGAATTGGCTAAGAGTATTTTTCTTCAGCATTATTTTAAGCAAGATGCAAAAATGCTGAGTGACAAAATTCTTGAAATGCTTCCAAATTTAGAAGTAACTTTGAACTGACAGTTTTCATTTTTTACTCTAAAAGGTGCCATTTTGTTTTCTTAGATCAGGAGTGGCGTTCAGGCATGCAGTTCCATCTCTGTAAAACTCTTTGCCGTAACGAACAGGAAAAAGTAGCCATAGCCTATTATGCACTTTCTTATTAAGAATGCTAAATATCATATTGGAAATAAAATATGAAAAGGCCACTTCTTTTTCTGGATGCTCGCGCGCGAAATCATAAATCCCAAAGAAATCTGATTTGCATTCACCTGAGTTAACTTCTGCGGGGTGTCTTTCACTCCAATATTTTATGAAAATATACTTCCCCAAAGAGATATTGTTAATGTACTTTCCATCTTTTCCCAATCACTCTATCACTCAAACTCAAACACTCAACCACTACCTACCTATACCTACCTCTATACACGAGCACGCGCGCGCGAACTCGCCACGTTTGAAAATCAAAGAAGCTCTTCGGAAAATGCATAATATACTATATGACAAAATTCGCTCGGAAGATACGAGTTTTTAAATCCTTGAATGACAAATAGTGAGATTGGCCTACGAAATTGCCTCCTGAATCTAAAAGAATGGATACAGATTTCTGTGCCTATTGGCAAGGAGACGCCCGCTCAAAGTATTGCAGAATATGTGCAGTAGTTGGGAGTCCATGCTTTAATTTATGGAGCAAACTCTGCGCCCTCGCGTACAAACAAAAAATCTTCACCAATAACATACCTGGCAAAGCTTTTGGCCACAAATACCGAATTGAATCGCCCAACAGAGAGCGCTGTTATCTTAGAATGCTTCAAGGAGCGGAATCACGATTTGCACTTCCAATAGAGGATTTCCTGTACGTAACAAGGACTGGCAAGGGAGGAATGTATGAGACCCCTTCGAAGACGAGGCAGTACCCTTTTGTTCATTTGTTGCTCGAGATTATCGGCGCAGAACCGGAAGGAGCGAAACTGATTAAAGAAGTCCGCCAAGAAATACCCAGTAAAGCCGACATAGGCGACGACTCCTGTGAAGTTGAGATTCCACTAGAACCTCCAGAGCATTGGAAGATAGAAACAAATGTCCATTCTGCTGAAAAAAATCCAAGGGACAAAGAGAACAAACCAAAACCAACAAGCACTTACGAGCTGCAATCAACTGGATTTGAAAGAAAAAACGGAAAACCGCCCTCAAAAATAACCAATTGGAAAAAGATCGCCATAGGACTCGAAAAATATACGTGGATTATGCATAACTTTAAGCGTATAGATGTTTCCCTTGATCGTAAGTTCCAAGAGAGATTTAACGAGTTTTATAAGATGATTAGGAACGAACCGGGTTTCTATGGTGCTTTTTATCGAAAATTAGAAGCTTCAAAAGAAGGAGAATGCCCCACCTATGGCGAAATACTTGATTACTTCTGGATTGGGTTCCATAGAATAGAGGCGTCATTCTCAAGCAAACTAATTGCTACTGTTAATCCAAATTTGCCGTTGCTGGATAGATTTGTGTTAGAGAACCTTGGTCTGAAGAAAGCCCAGCCCTATGAAAACAATAGACTGGAAAAAACAAAGAAATTGTATGATGACATAAAAGAATGGCACGCAAACCACTTGAAAACGCAACAAGGTAGATCGCAAATAGCCGAATTTGACAGACATTTTCCTAACTCATGCGTCACAGATACAAAGAAAATTGATTTTATTCTTTGGCAGACCAGATAAATTCGCGACATCAACTAAATTTTTCCACAGGGTTTATTGGGTGAAAGCACGCGCACTAGCGGGACACATTGTATTTCATTCACGCTCACTTCAACCCATGCGAGATCTGTGACAATTATACTGAGAATTCACAAATTTATTATTCCAGAAAAGCGAGACTTACTTCATGGTGCCGTCAATATGTCTGTTACTAATGAGAGTAACCTAAAAAAGTTAGTTGGCATGCTCATTGAAGTTCTACACGGAGAGTATCAAGACACTGGAGA
>Ga0315550_1000422_pt1 | contig 26028 bp, 36 predicted proteins | sample SalMarSW160190MG_2_FD_203100 | JGI IMG/M metagenome (GOLD analysis project Ga0315550, IMG submission 203100) | Salt marsh sediment microbial communities from the Plum Island Ecosystem LTER, Massachusetts, United States - Salt Marsh Sediment SW1601-90 ... | reverse complement strand
ACTTTTTTTATTAATTTTAATATGTTCTATATAGTCGAAGTTGAGGATTATGTAAGAGTAGAACCTAAGTTATTTGGGCTTAAAACTAGTAGTGCTGTTGCAAGGCAATTGCAAGAAACTTATTCTGATTATCATGATAAAGAAATTGGAGAAGTTATTGGGGTAATCTCTGTTTTAGAAGTTGGGGATGGAATTATTATTCCTGGAGATGGTGCTGCATATTATAACAGCAGGTTTAAATTAATTGTTTGGAAGCCAGAATTACAAGAATTAACTTTTGGGATTATTGATGAAATAACTAATTTTGGAGCTTTTATGAATCTTGGGGTTATGAAAGGAATGATACACATAAGCCAGACAATGGATGATTATGTTAGTTTTTCAACAACTAACACTTTATTAGGGAAAGACAGCAAAAAAGTTTTGAAAAAAGGAGATGCTTGCTTAGCTAGGGTTGTTGCATTGTCTTATAAGGGGGAAAATCCTAAAATAGGATTAACAATGAGGCAGCCAGGATTAGGAAAACTTGACTGGATTAAAGAAGAAAAGAAGAAAGTTCTTGGTTCAATGAAAAAAGCTATAAAAGAACCTAAAGAAGAAAAAGCAGCAAAAGCAAAGGAGAAAAAATAAAATGGAATTAATGGCACCTGTAAGGCAATATTCAACAAGCATGTGTAATTTGAATGATAATTATGAGTTGGTTACTAAATTAAATTGGCCATGTTACGATGTTATTGGTTTTGATGGGAAGGGAAAAGAAATTATTAGGGGAGTTCCTAATCACTTAGTCAGAACTGTTATTGAAGAAATAAAAGAGAGGAATCCGGATGTTGGTGTTATTGGTGTTGCTGAAATAGGAATAAATGAAATAGATGCAGAAACTTTAGCTCTAATAGGAGTAGGGGTGCATTAAAATGGCAAAAAAAGAAAAAGCATGCAAGAATTGCAAGTTAATATATGAAGGAGATAGTTGCCCTAATTGTGATAAGAAAGATACCTCAGATACTTTTAAAGGAAAAGTTGAAATTGTACATCCTGAAAAATCTGAACTTGCTAAAGAATTAAAAATAAATAAGAAAGGGCTTTATGCTATTAAACTTTAGATTTCTAAAATGAAAATTAAATCAGAAATAAAAAATGAATTATTTAACAGGCAAGAATTAGTTTTAGAAGTAGAATTTGAAATAAATCCTGGTTTTGAGGAAATGAGGAAAAAGATTTCTGAGAAATTGAAAAAACCTGAGGAAGTTATTGAAGTTTATAATATCAAGGGAAGTTTTGGAAGAAAAACTTTTGAAATCTATGCTCATGTTTATGATTCTAAGGAAGATTTAGAAAAAGCAGTTCAAAAAACAAAAAAGCAAAGAGATGAAGAAAAAAAAGTTGCTGATGAAGCTTATAAATCTGCTAAAGAACTTGCAAGTGCAGAGCCTACAGTAGAAGCTCCAGCAGAAGAAAAACCTGCTCCTGCTGAGCAGTTTGCAGAAGAAGCTCCAGTAGAAGAGAAACCTGTGCCTATTGAAGAAGCGCCAGTTGAAAATCTTCAATAATAAGTTAAATTTAAATATTCTTTTTATATTAATTAATTATGGTTAAAAGGAAAAAAAAGAGGGCAAAGAATTCTACTCTTGAAGTTAATTTAGCTAAAGATTTTAAGAAATTTAAAAAAGGTGTTAAAATAGAAGCTCATGAAATTGAAAAAAATATTAAAAAAGATGTTAAAGAGCTTGAAGATTGGATGAAGGCAAGAAGGAAGTTTCTTATTAAGCTTGCGTGGGTTATTGGATTAGTTGCTATTTTATTAATTATTTCTCATTTTTGGTTGAGAGTTTGGGGCAGAGGAGTTTGATTTTGATGCTTAAACCCAGAAAACTTTAAATACCTTATTTCTAATAATTTAGTATGGCAAAAGAATCAAAAGGTAAAAAACCACATAAAAATAAAAAGACTTCAAAAAAATATACTATGTATAAGATTGAAGGAGATAAAATTACAAGAGAAAAATCATGCCCTAGATGTGGCCCTGGAGTATTTTTAATGAAAGCGGATAATAGATTATATTGTGGTAAGTGCCACCTGACGGAATTTGTAGCCAAAAAAAGAAGTTTTGAAAAACAGAAAGAATAATCTTAGTTGTGGTGGATGTAATATAATAAAGTTTATATATTTGCGTTTCTTTGATAAATCATGAAGTTTATAAGAGTATCAAATTTTCCGAAAGATAAGGTTTATGTTTTGTTGGATAAAGAGTATAGGGAGCTTTTGTTTAGAAAATCTATAAAAAAATTAAATTGTAAGAATTATTTTGAATTAGCTTTGTTTATAAATAAAATATCTAAAAATAAGTTTAATGGGGGAGATATTAAATATTGGATTGAAGGCAAGAGACTAGATAAAAGAACAGGTAAAATTCATAATAAACTTATGCCCCTTTGGTTGGTTTTAAGGCTCATAAAGTTATTAGATATTAATTTAAATAATCTGGATAATAACATTGTTCTTTATAGGTCTGGTTCAAGTGGATTGATTATTGATAAGCCCAAATTACCTATAGAAATCACCCCGGAATTAATTAGCATAATTTTTCATATGTTTGGAGATGGGGCTGCAGGGAATTTTACCCCTTCTTATACCCAAAAGAATAAAAATCAATTTGATAATTTTATAAAAAAATTAGAAAACTGTTTTGGGAAGTTTCAAAAGTCTATTTATTTTACCCAGGGCAAATATCAAGTTAAATTTCCGAAGGTTATTATAGATATTTTGTCTGATTTTTATTCAATAGATTCTTTTAAATCTCATGAATCAAAAATTCCTAAATTAATTTTTGAAGAGGATAAAGAATCTAAACTAGCAGGTATTGTTTCTTTTATTGTTGATGAGGGCTATGTTAGGGATGTTGTTATTTTATATAGTGCTAATAAAAAGTTACTTTCTGCAATAAAAAGATTAATTGAAGATTGCCAATATAAATGTTCCAAAATTAAATATAATAAAAAAGCTGGAGGTTATTTTTTTGCTCTAAGTAATAAATCTATTAAGAATTTTTATGATGATGTTGAAAAATTGTCTAAACAATTTTCGACTTGCAATTTGTCTTTTAAAAAAAATGATATAAAATTCATTGTTGATTTAAAACAAAGGAAGAATCCAAAAAATTACAAATTCACAGACGAACTTATCTTAACTAATTTAGAAGGTAAAAAAGTTAGTGCAAAACAAATATCTAAATTAATGAATTATGCTTATTGTACTGTTTTACATCATCTAGAAAAGCTCTACGATGAGAAAAAGGTCAAGAGAAAAAGAATGGGGGATGGAACTTATATTTGGAAATTATATGAGTTTACTGGGAAAAAAGGTTGATGGGAAGGGGAGATTGGTAAATTATTTATATGCTTCTTTTCTTTAGAATATTATGATTATGAAAAAATCTAAAATACTGATTATTATCTTGATTGTTTTAATAGTAGTTGTTTTGTTAAGTTACTTGTCTTGGAATTTTTCTAATAAGCAAGATATAAATCAAACAAATCAAACTATAGGACAGGAAAATCAGAGTTTGGAGCAAAACTCACCACAAGCAATAGAAAAACCAGAAGCAATTCAGCATATTCAAGAAAGAGGATATAATGCTTTGCTTTTTGAAGAAACTCCCAATAAAACCAAGGATTTTTTAAAAGAACTTCTTTCAGAAGAATATATAAAAGAACATTTTGTATTTTTTAGCTTAGATACTGACAAAACACACAACATACTTCGCTTTTTTTTAGTTTATGATAATTATATTATTGATGAGAATTCTTATTTGCAGTGGGATGTTCCTATTCTTAAAGGAAAAATGAGATATTCTGGAGGGCCTGTTATGGAAGATGAATTGAATATTGATAAGAATAAAGCAGAAGAAGAAATGAAAGAAAAAGGATGTGATGTTTCTAATTTAAGATTAGTGATTTATCCTATTGATTCAGATTATAGTAAAATTTTTCAATGTTCATCTTGTGGATATCTTGCTTGGAAAGCTGGCGGGCAACCGCATTCTGTATTATGTTATAAGGATGTTTGTGTTATTAGTGCTACTGGAGGAAGGTTGGATATTATTGAAATAGGCTGCTCTTCTGCTTGTTCTGGATGCTGAAATAATTAGAAAAAGTTATTTTTTAATAAATATTTTAAACCCTAGAGGAGCCGGTGTCATACAAAAGCGCACGTCCTGACTCTTCTGGGGAAAAAGAGGTGATATTATTTATAAGTGCAAATAGTATTTAAAGCTTTCGGTATGTTGTAACTTACTAATGACACTATCTTTTTATATACCTATCTTTTGTTATAAATTCGTTAAATTATAAGTACTTATAATCGGTGAAAATGGTATTTGAAGAGCTGTTACCTGGTGGCGAAGAAGATAGTGAGAATCTTGTTGAACAAGTTATTGAAAGTGCAGAAGTGGATGAAAATGAGAAAATAGGGCAAAACCAGTTTTATGATATAATAACAAGCAGAAAACCAGATTGGCAAGCTATTATTTATGATTTAATTCATGCTGAGCAACTAGATCCTTGGGATATTGATATTATTGTTCTCACTAGCAAGTATTTTCAGAAAATAGAGGAGATGGAGCATGCTGATTTTTATATTTCAAGCAAGGTTTTGCTAGCCGCTTCCTTATTGTTAAGAATCAAGTCTGATTTTTTATTAAATCGGCATATTAGGACTATTGATGAGATTTTATTTGGAAAAAAACAAGAAGAAATACATGTTGTTGAAAGGATTATAATTAATGAAGATGAACTACCTATTTTAATTCCTAAAACTCCCTTGCCAAGAGCAAGAAAAGTTACATTGCAAGAATTAATGACTGCTTTAGGAAACGCGATTAATACTGAGTCAAGGAGAATTAAAAGAGAAGTTGCTGTTAAAAGAGCTCAGAAATTATCAGAAATTGATTTTCCAAAATTTAGGAGAATTGATTTAAAAGATAGGATAAAGCAGTTTTATGCTAAGGTTCTGACTGCAATAAGAAGAAAATCAAAAAAACCAGACAAGCATTTGAATAAAGTAGGGTATTCTGAATTAGCAGGAAAAGAAAGAGAAGAAAAACTTGCTTGTTTTTTACCTTTGTTACATTTAAGCAATACTAGAAGGTTATGGTTAGAACAAGAAAAACATTTAGCAGAGATTTGGATTTATCTGCATGAATATTTTAAAAGAAACAGGGATAAGTTTGTTGATGAATTAGAAGAAGATATAGAGTCTATGAAACAAGAATTAGGAAAAGAAACTGGGGAAAAGATTACTAAAAAAGAAGAGGAAAAAGTTGCAAAAAAGATTGCAAAAGAAATTGAGAGAGATATTATAGAAGAAATAAAACAAGCTGAAAAAGAAGAGAAAATTGATGAGATAACTGGGTTTAGTGGTGAGGAGTTTTAAATATTGATTTTATGCTAACTATTTTTAAATTTCAATCTGATATTAATTCTAAACTTTTATATAATCTTGTTTTTTGTATAATCTATGGTTGTTAATGATAAGTATGTTTTGGCATATGCATTAAAAAATGCAGTTGAGCATAAGGGTAAAGCAGTAGTAGGAAGTGTAATTGCAGGATTATTTAATCACGGATTAAAAAAGCAAGATATTAAAAAAGAGATTTCTAAAATTCAAAAAGTTCTTGGTCAAGTAAATTCAATGTCTTTAGAAGAGCAAAAATCAGAATTTAAAGATTATGAAAAACTTATTGGCCACAGGCATGAGAGACAAGGCTTGCCTGAATTACCTGATGCAAAGAGGGGGAAAGTTATTACAAGAATGGCTCCGAGCCCAAGCGGGCCATTGCATATTGGACATATTCTAACAATTGCACCTAATTTTCTTTACTCTGAAAAATATGGTGGAAAATTTTATCTAAGAATTGAAGATACAAATCCAGAAAATATTTATAAGCCAGCTTATAAGATGATTGAAAAAGAATCAAAATGGTTAACAAAAGGAAAGGCAATTATTGTTTTGCAATCTAAAAGAATGAATATGTATTATAAATATGCAGAAAAATTAATTAATAAAAATGCAGCTTATGTTTGTGATTGTGATAAAGAAGAATTTAAAAAATTAATATTAAAAAAGCAGGCATGCAAGTGCAGAAGGCTTCCTAAAGCAGAGCAAATGAAAAGATGGAAGAAAATGTTAAGCAAAAATGATAATGAAAATTATAAGCTAGGTGAAGCTGTTTTAAGATTTAAATCTAATTTAAATCATAAAAATCCTGCTATGAGAGATTTTTCTTTAGCAAGAATAAATTTAACTCCTCATCCACTTCAGAAATTAAAGTACCGTGTCTGGCCTTTAATGAATCTTGCTGTTAGTGTTGATGATATTGAACTCAAAATAACTCATGTTATAAGAGGCAAGGAGCATAAAGATAATATGATAAAGCAAAGAATGGTTTACAAAGCGTTAGGAAAAAAAGGCCCGTGGGCAGGTTATATTGGGAGAATTCATTTTAAAGATATAGAAGTTTCTTGTAGTAAAATGAAAAAAGGGATGGAAGAAGGAAGATATTCTGGGTGGGATGATCCTCAATTACCCACAGTAATTTCATTAAAAAAACAAGGTTATAAACCAGAAGCTTTTCTTAAATTTGCAGAACAGCGGGGGATAAGTGAAGTTGATAAAATAATAAGCAGAGAAGATTTTTTTGAAATTTTGGATAATTTTAATAAATCTGCTTAAAAAAGCAAGAGAAAACAATAAGAAAACATTTATAAATGCAAATGTTTTTTAAATTAATAGATAGTAAATATTAAAAGAAAAGAGGAAAATGAGAAAAAGAGCACAAGCACAGGTTATTACTACAGTCCTTATTATATTATTAATTGTTGCAGCAATTGTTATTGTGTGGCAAGTTATTGGTGCAACAGTAAGAGAAGGTTCAGGAAGATTAACAAGAGCAACTGATTGCCTGAGCTTGGATGTTCAAATGGATGAAGAATCTATCAAGTCTGGAGAACAGCTTAGATTAGATAGAGGGATTGGTGAAGGGACAATAATAGGAATCAGAGTCTCTCACAATGGAAGGTCTTATACAGGGCCTAACCAAGATTTTGATAATTTAGAAGTAGAAGGATTTGAAGAATTAGACAGAGGGGTTGGAGTTGCTATAAGAGTTCCTGCAAATGGTACAATTCAAATTATTAAATTAATTGGTGAAAGTGTTGATAATGCTAAACCTTGTGATTTAGATGGTAATTCTGCTGGTAATGGATTAGTTATTACAGAGCAATGTGCTCATAATAATTGTGGAGAATGTGATACCCAGCCTGAATGTGAGGATTCATCTTTTGAAGGCGCTTGTGCTTGGAACTCAGGAGTGTGCGAGTTTGCTACTTGTAATTCAGGAAATGAAGGAGCATGCCTTACTCCAGCAGATTGTGAAGGTGAAGGAATTTGGGATGACACTGGAATGTGTATACCTACCCCTTAAACATTCTTTTCCATATATATTTTATTTTTATCTTCAAATTATTAAATTTGAATGAGGCTGAAAAAATTAAACATCTTTCTCCATATATATTTTTTCAGAATCTAATTTATAATTAAGTTTTTCATAATATTGCCTGACTCCTAATCCTGATATTATTTTAAGTGTTTGGATTTTATTTTGCTTTGTTATTTGTTCTGCTTTTTTTATTAATTGTTTTCCTAAACCTTTATGCTGGCTAATTGTTTTTGTTTTTTGTTTTTCTGGTTTTTGACCTATTTTTAGTGCTTGTCCATAAACATGTATTTCTCTGATTATTGCAAGATTCTTATTTTCCTTGCTATCTTTATTTATTCTAAGCCTGCATAATGCAAACAAGATATTATCTTTGTTTGTTATTTCTAAAAAATATTCTGTTGCATTTGATGATTTATATTTTGTTATTTTAAGTTTTAGATTTTTATTGATTTTTTGTGATTTTTTTAAATCACGAATTGCAAATCCAATTTCTCTAAATCTGATTTCTTGTATTTTTGATTTTGTTTTTGATTTTTTTTCAAGCTTTCTTAATTCTTGTTCAATATCTTTTCTTAAATCTATTCTCGTTGTTCCTGCAATTAAAAATTCTGGAGGAATCTCTCTCATTATCCTCATAACCCTGCAATAATTTGGAATTATTTTCATTATTTTAATAAGAAGCTCTTGAATATCATCTTTTGAATAAGGATGATACTTGCCTTTTTTATATAATTTAGAAAGTGTAGAACCTTGAATAACTTGGGTTGGATAAATTTTTAATTGGTCTGGTTTATAATCTTGGTTTTTGAAGAGTTGCTTAAACATTTGCAAATCTTTTTTTGGTGTAGATAGAGGGAGGCCTAGCATCATATGATAACCAATTTTAAATCCTGCATTTTTTAATCTTTTAGTTGCATCAACAACATCTTTAATTAAATGCCCCCTATTAACAAATTTATAGATTTTATTATCTAAGCACTGAACACCAATTTCAACTCTTGTTACACCCCAATTTAACATTTTTTGAATATTTTTTTCAGTGCAAGTATCTGGCCTTGTTTCAATACATAATGCAACACACCGGTGTTTAGATTTTTCATTAAGTTTTTTTGCTTGTTCTAATGTTTTGCTTATTTTATTATTAAGAGCATCATAACATTTTTTTATAAAATTATTCTGGTATTTTACTGGGTATTCTAAGAAATTGCCTCCCATTATAATTAATTCAATTTTTGAAGTTGGGTGATTCATTAATTTAAATGCTTTAAGACGTGATTTTAATTGCTTGTAAGAATCATATTTTAATAAAGATGCTCTGAGAACTGGGGGGCTTTTAGGTGTGTAAGATTGAGGAACATTTAAGCTCGGGCAATAAAGACATGTTCCGTGTCTGCATTTTTTTGGCTTGCACATTACTGCAATTGGCGTGACTCCTGCTAATGTCTTGCTTGGCTTCCTGATTTCTCCTTTGCTTGGAATCCTCATACTATAATAAGCTTTATATAAATTTATAAATCTAATCTTTATTCAAATTATATGGACAATAATATAGGTAATGGAAAGATAGAGGAGGATAATAAAAAACCTCCCTTAGTTGAATCTCATGAAAGGCCCGGACTACATAATGTAAAATTATCACAATTAGTAGTTTTTGAAGATTTTGGAGAATGGAAATTAAAATCTCTTCCAATAACTTCTGTTGATGAAACCTCTGTTACCGCGCATAGTGAAAAAGAGTCTTGTATAATTAATTATAATGATGCTATTATTTTAACTAATAATAAATATTTAGTAGGTCCAAATGCAGAAGCAGTTTATCAAAAGTATGAAAAAGAACTTTTAGAAGTATTAAATAAAAAATGACAAGTCCAATAAAAATCATAAGCAAGCAAGAGTATGAAAAAGAAAATCCTAAACCAGAACAAGAAGAAGTTTGGGATTCAATTGCAGCACCTTGGAAAACTTATGTTGTTAAAGAGATTCCAATTGTAAAAGAGTTTTTAGAAAATAAAAAAGGGAAGATTGTTGATTTAGGTTGCGGAACCTGTAGAAATATGATTCCAAATGAGAATATTGAGTATTATGGTGTTGATTTTTCAGAAGGACAATTGCTTCATGCAAAAAATTATATTAAAAAAGAAAAAATTAATGCTCATTTAATTAAATCAAAAATTGATAAACTTGATTTTGAAAATGAATTTTTTGATTATGGTTTATTTATTGCAAGTCTGCATTGTTTAGAAAATAAAAAAGAAAGAGAAGATGCATTAAAAGAATTTTATAGAATCTTGAAAAAAGATGCTGAAGCACTTATTTCTGTTTGGGATTCTAATGATAAAAGATTTAGAGGTTTAAGAGGAGATATTTATATGTCTTGGTTAGAGGATGGCAAGCCATATATGAGGTATTATTATTTATATTCAAAAGATGAATTTTTGAATTTATTACAATTAGTTGGTTTTAAGGTCTTGTATATTTATGAGCCAAGGTTACATGATAGATTTTCAAAGAAAAATCTTATTATAAGAATTAAAAAATAAGTTTTATTTTATGATAATATTTATAAGTTAATTTCTTTTTGAGTTTTTATGAGTGATGAGAAAGATAATGCTGATAAATCTAATAATCAAAAATCTAGTGAAAAAACACCTGGTTCCCAAGTTGTAAGAACATATAAAACCGCGAGTGGAAGTGTCTATAAAGAGTTTTCTGATGGGAATTTTCTTAGAAAAGATAAGAATATTGGTGAGGCATTTTATGTTTCTCCAGGTCTTGTTGGTGATCTTGCTAAGGCCCGTGGTCAAACTAGTTGTTTTAATAGCGAGGGAGAAAAGGAAAGAGTTATTAAAAGAGCAAATGAACTAAATTATACTTCTCCTGATGGACATTTACTTTTTTTTGATAAAGAAAATCCTTTAAAATATTTTTGTAGTAAGGGTGTTGTTAGTATAAATCCTCCATTTAAGAAATTAGAAGATTCTCTTGATTCAGGAGAATCTTCTGGAAGTTTTAATGACTATCATATATCAGACAAAGATGTTGAGCAAGCAGATGGAGATTTTGGTGTGAAAAAAGCGCCTTATGAAAAGCCTGTTGAAAAAAAGCAAACTCAACCAACTGAAAGCACAGAGGAATATTTGAAACGTATTGAACAATTTAAAAAACAACAGAAAAAAAAGGAGGGCCTTTTTAGTTTTATTAGCAGAAAGAAAAAGAAAAAATAATTTTAATCTTTTATGTTTTTAAAATATTTTTTTAATTGGGTTTTGGAAATATTGTTTTGTATGCCTGTTTTCATATTTTTTATTTTAATTTTTTTAGATTTTATTTCTTTATCTCCTAAAAATATTACAAAAGGAACTTTATATGAATTTGCATATTCTAATGCTTTGCCTGGTTTATTATATGAAATTGAGCAAGGAATGTTTAATTGTCTGAGATTGTTTGCTAATTGTATTACTTGTTTGTCTTTGTCCAAGCTTATAATTAAAACTTGTTTTTTTTCAAGAGGTATTTTTGCAAGACTTGCAAGCCTGTCTAATCCTGCACCATAACCACAACACTGGATTCCATTAAACATATAAGAACCTCCACCTACAATTGTTTCTTTTATTTTTATTGTTTTAACTTCAAATATAGTTCCATTATAATATGAAAGTCCTCTTGCTAAAGATGGCTGAAAATTTACTTTTACATTATAATCCTTGCAATATTTTTCTAATTCTTTAATTTCATTAAATGAGGAATATTTTTCAAAATAAGATTTTGGATTTTTGAAAACTTCTAAAACTTTTTCTGCTTTAAATTTTTTTAAATTTTGTCTTACTTCAGATTCAGGCACTTTATCAAGCTTGTCTATTTCACGAATTATCTGGTTTCTGTTTCCTGTGACATTTAGTTGGTCTAATATTTCATTTATTAGTTTTCTGTTATTAATATTAATTGTAAATTTAATGTTTAATTTATTTAATAAGTCTGAAATTGTTTTGAGAATTTCTGCTTCATCTTTTGTTGTTGAGCTAATCGTATCAATATCACACTGTATAAATTGTCTAAATCTGCTTGCAGAAACTGGTTCATCTCTGAAAACAGGTCCTATTTGATATCTTTTATATGGGAGTTTTTTGTTTTTCATTAATCTTTTTAATGGAAATGTTAATTCATATCTTAAAGCAAGCTTTCTTTTTCCTTTGTCTTCTAATTTGTAAACATCAGATACTGATTCATCTGTTGCATTATCTCCTTGCACAAAAGAACGGTCTTCAATTATTGGTGTTTCAGCTGGCTCAAACCCGTAGAGTTTGAATGTATTTTCTATAATTTGCTTTACTTTTGCTCTTTTTTCAGCTTCTTCTCCTGTATAATCTCTAAATCCCTTGACTAGTTCTGTCATTTTATTTTACCTCCTTTGATAATCTATCTAAATTTCCTTTGTTTAATAACTTTTTCTTTGATTTAATATAGCTCGTATTCTTGTTTTTTGGAAGTTTTATATTTTTTAATGAAACTCTTATTGATTTGCAGTATTTAGAATTCGATTGAGGCATTTCAATAATCCTTAAGTTTAATTTATTTTTTTTACAAAACTTTTGTGTTTGTTCTAAGGAATTTAAATTTAATTTTGTCAATAGCGAGTCAATGTAAATTTTTTTTCTTAATCTTTTTGCAAGTTTTATTGCATTTATTGTTTTATTAAATTCTTTTCTCTTTTTTCTTGTTATTTTCTTCCAATCATCAAAATTTGAAGTATCAAAAATAAAGTAAATTTTATCTACATATTTTAAGATGTTTTTATTAAGCAAGATGCCTGACGTTTCTAAACTTATTTTTAGATTTTTAGATTTTGTATATTTCAGTATTTTTAGAATATCCTTCCTTAACAGTGGTTCTCCTCCTTTAAATAAAACCTGTTTTTTTGCTTTTTTTATCTTATTTAAAATTTCATTTAAAATTGGTTGTTTTCTCCTTTTATCTTTAAAACAATATGTACAATCTAGATTACATTTATTTATTAGAAATATTTTCATTTTACCCTCCAATTAGATTTATTTAAAAGAATATTAGAAACAATGGGGACAAAAGCGGAAGGTGAGAGTCGAACTCACTTTTCTCGGACCACAACCGAACGTAATAACCGTTATACGACATCCGCCATAATTTATATTAGAAAAAGCATTAGGTATAAAAAAGTTGTTATTTAAAGAATTTTTATTAAAAGCTAAGCTAGAATTATTTTCTTTAATTCTAATGATGGGGATAACCCCTAAAAGACATCAAAGGTTTCTTTTGAATTTCCTTTAATATTCTAGCTTTCATTGTAATAATTTGATAATTTAATAGTTTTTAAATGTTCTGTTTTTTATGGCTTTGTTTAAATAGTAAGAATTGAAGCCGACTTTTTAAACAGAAATCTTAAGACAAATAAAACTTTAATTGCAACAAGAATCCTATTAAAACACATAGAAATCCAAGTATGCTCCATTGATGTTTAGGGGGCATAAACCAGTCCACTATAACTTTGCGATTCAACTTTATTGTCCATTCTAATGTTTTGGTATTCTTATATATGGGTCTCCAACCACTCCAAGAATATCTTTTTTCCCACCATTTTAAATCCTCTCTCCTTTGATACCATGGATTAAAAATAGTTACAATAACTAATATGGCAACCCCTATAATATCCAAAAACAAGCCAAAAACTACTAAATTTAGGCTCATTCTTCGTCTCCCCTAACACCACCATATACAAGGTTCTGGTTTTTTTCCAAGTATTTCTAAGAACAAGTCTCTTAATCTTGGTTTTAAGCTTGAGATACCTTCTCCAAATTCAAGGTTTTCTTGCATAACATACATTTCATCTGTTAAATACCAAATAGAAAGGACTTTCCCTTGTGGAAGCAGGTCTCTTAAAGTTTTATAATTTCTAAGATTGCTTCCGTGCAGCATCAGATAATCAATATCATATTCATCCATTTCTTCATATAATTTAGATGTGAGAAATTCTGAGCCTATGAAAGTGCTTTCTACTGTATAATATACTTTTCCTGTTTTTGTTGTTGGAGAAACTTTTTTAATGTGTTTTAAAGCTGGGCTTGATAATGAGATAATTAATGTTGTATTTAAGAGGCCTCTTTGTTTTAAATCTTGTATGAGAAAGTCTCCGATTATTTCATCTCTTGTCTCATTTCCTTGAGGTTTTATTTCTATAACAAGGGGCTTTTTTCCAGTAACTATTTCCATAACTTCTTCATATGTTGGGATGTGATAACGTGAGATTTCTTGCAATTGTTCATAAGTTACATCTGCAACAGCATAGTTTTGCTTTTGAAGTCTTGATAATGTCCTGTCATGATAAACTACTGGAACCATATCTTTTGTATATTGCACATCAAATTCTATAAATTTGTATTTATCTTCTTGAACTGCACTTTCAAATGCAGGAATTGTATTTTCAATATAATCTATTGAATTTCCCCTGTGTGCTCCGAGAATTATATTTTCTCCTCTTACTAATCCTATGTTTGGAACCAATAATACAACAGACAACATTGATGCTGAAATAAAAACAATTCCTATGAAAAATACTATAAATATGAATCTTATCACTCTCTGCCTTTTTGACTGAATCTTCGGAGGCTTAATTTTTGGTATGCTTAATTCTCTTTTTTCCATTTTTTAATATATAAGTTTATTAAGTTTGAATCTATAAAAAGGTTATTATGAGGAAAAAGAAGTTTAATTATTATTTTTTGAAACTTTCTATAGTTTGTGTAGTTGTTTTCATAATGCAGGTTTTTATTAAAGGGTTTACAGAATCTTTTGTATTAAATAACAAAGCATTAAATGGGGAAGTTTGGAGATTTGTAACTGCAATCTTTTTACATGGGAGTTTGATTCACTTGATTTATAATTTGTTTGCATTGTTATTTTTTGGTGTTTTATTAGAAAGATTGATTGGAAGCAAGAAATTTTTTCTTGTGTTTTTTGGATCTGGAATAATTGCTAATATTGTTAGTGTTAATTTTTATAATTCAAGTCTTGGTGCAAGCGGAGCAGTTTATGGGATTATTGGATGCTTAGCAATCTTAAAGCCCTTTATGATGGTTTGGGCTTTTGGATTAGTTATGCCAATGTTTGCTGCTGCTATTTTTTGGACATTAGGAGGAATCATTGGCTTGTTTGTCCCAAGTGATACAGGGCATATTGCTCATTTATCTGGGATTGGAATAGGTTTTTTAGTTGGGTTGTTTATGAGAAAGATTGTAAATAAAAACAAAAAAAGAAAGCCAGAAATTTCTGATGCTTATATCAGAAATTGGGAAGATACGTATATGCGGAGATGATTTATTGAATTAAGTTTAAGCTTCAACATTACTTCTTTTTATCCATTCTATAATCTCCTCTGCTTTTTTAAGTTCCCTGGTTTCTCCAGGATTATATTTTATTCCCTGGGGCCCGTACGAAGAGGGGGAGCCTTCTTCTTTTAATAGCATGCTCCTGCTTGCTACTGTTAGTTCGTAGGTGGTATTTGTTTGATCATCTCTAAAAGTCATTCTATTTATGGCTTGGAGCATCTTAGGTTTCCTACAATTGGAGTTTATTGTTCTAGGTTTAGCTGGGCAATCTATTAGTGCTCCTTCTTTTAATATGAAATCACCATCAATCATTATTTGTATTTCTTTAATTAAAGGCCCCCTGATTCCTCCCAATAAATAATAGCCAAATTCATAAATTCCACTATATTTCATCCCTCCTGCTTCCACTTCAAATGCTTTATCTGCTTCAACACAAGAAGATGTATAAACAGGAATTTCCGCAGTAGAAGTGTCCTTTTTAAGTACAGGGGAAAATATTTTTTCAGGATTATCTTCTAGTAATTGAGAAAGTTTTTCTGTTTTTTTTGAAGAACATGAAAGATCTATTATTCTATCTGAAATTGATGATGGTATGCTTGCTAAGAATGGAAGATTTGGTAGAGAAATGGCTACATTATCTAATTCTCTTAAAATTTGGATAACAGCGCATTCTATCCTTCCTGAATCAATGCTTGTATCAAGATCTCTTATAAGAAACTTTTCTTGCATTCTCCAATTTTTAGGAAGATTATAACCAAAAGAACTTTCTGATTGACCAAAATAAGGGCTTAGGTTTATTAATCTAAGCTCTTTTTCTTTTAATGAAATTGGGCTTCTTGGAGTGATTTCCCTACTTAGACAAAGAGTTAAAAAGCTTGCTAATTCCTCGGCTCTTCTTTTATTTTTTTGAATATCCCATTTATCTTGTTTAGGCATGTTTTTAATTATGCCTAATTACTTTTAAACATTACCATATAATAAAATATGTTTTGTTTTTTGGTGTTTTTTTGCTTTTTATCAGCCCACAATCAAAAACCTTTTAAAGTATTAAAATTACAAAATATCATGGCAAAAACAGAGGAAAATTTGAAAAAGGCATTTGCTGGTGAAAGCCAGGCAAGAAACAAGTATGATTATTTTGCAAAAGTTGCTAGAAAACAAGGTTTTCATTATATTGCTAAAATTTTTGAAGAAACTGCTGAAAATGAGATGCAGCATGCAAAAGATGAGTTCAAACTTTTAAAAGGAATAGGAGATACTGCTGAAAATCTTAAAGCTGCTATTGAAGGAGAACACTATGAAAATACTGAAATGTATCCTCAGATGCAAAAAGATGCTGAAGAAGAAGGAAATAAAAAGGCTGCTGAATTATTTAAAGAAATAGCAGAAGTTGAGAAAAATCATGAAGCAAGATATAAGAAAATTCTTGAAATGGTTGAAAAAGAAACTGTTTGGAAAAGAGACAATCCAATAAGATGGAAGTGCAGTAAGTGCGGTTATATTCATGTAGGAAAAGAGCCTCCTGAAACTTGTCCTTCTTGCAAGCATTCTAAGCAGTATTATGAGCCAGAATGCATGTGTTTTGCTGATGATTGTGAAGTTTGCAATTAGATTAATAAATTAAATCAGCAGATTAAGAAACAAAATAAAAAATAGAACAAATAAGATGACAAATGTAAATCAGGTTTGGAAATGTGAAATTTGCGGGAACATAATTGAAGTAGTTCATGAAGGAGCAGATTCTTTAGTTTGTTGTGGACAGCAAATGAGATTAATGGAAGAAAATACAGTAGATGCTGCATTAGAAAAACATGTTCCTGTTATTGAAAAGCAAGAAGGTGGAAAGATTTTAGTGAAAGTAGGAGAGGTTGAGCATCCTATGACAGAAGAACATTATATTGAATGGATTGAAGCAAGTTCTAATAAAGAAACATGCAAAAAATTCTTAAAACCTGGAGATAAACCAAGAGCTGAATTTTATTTAGGAAATATTAAAGAATTTACTGCTAGAGCATATTGTAATTTGCATGGTTTGTGGAAAACTGAGTAAGAAGCAGGTTTTAATTCTCAAATCAAATACCAGTAAGCTAAAAATCCAATAAAACCATAAATAATATCCATTATCTGGTTTCTTCTGCTCTCCTTAAACTTTTTTTTAATAATATGCTCAAAAATTTCTGGTTCTATAACCTCCCAAAAAATAAAAATACACAGTGAAGCAAGTATAGAGGTTGTTAAAGGTAAGCCAATAAGCTTCAAAACAAGACCAACCATCATTCCAAAAACAAGATGCCCAATAGACCACCAGTCAAAATAATGCCTCTCTTTAATAAAATGTTCTATAATCTTTCTTGTTTTCTCTTTCATTTTCCTCTTTTTTTGTGTCCCATTTCCTCTTTTTAAATATTGTTTATTATCTAAGATAAGATTTTATCCACTTAATTAGACCAATAAGTAATATTATTCCAATGAGAATAAGGCCATAAATTAAAAGCTTTTCCATCTTATATTAATTAATATAAAGTAGTTTATAACTTTTTCTTAATGCCCCTGCCGAAGTATCGACCATTTTGACCAGATAGAGAGTGTTTTGTTTATTTTTTCTTTATTTGTTTTTTACTATTTAAATTAAAACCAAATTTTTCCTCAATCTCTTTTTTGAGATCTATTGGCTTTTCTTTCTTTTCTAATTCTTTTAATCGCTCCCTCTCTTTTTCGTTAATTTTAAAAAATTCTTCATCAAATCCCAATTCTTTTTTAGCAAGTTCATCAAATTCCTTAAAATCTTCTGAGTCTTCTAATTCTTTAAGCTCCTTTTTACTAAGTTCCAATTTTTCTTTTCCATGATCTTTGAATATCTCTCTTAAATCATCTTCTGCAGTTTTTCCAAATAATTCAATTGCTTTTTTCTTATTTACTTTTTCAAATCTAACTCTATCAATAAGTTTATAGTTGTAACTAAGAAATCCTATTGAGGTACTCATCAAAAAGTTTGATTTTTCCAATTTTTTACCCAAAATTTTTGAATAAGTTATTTGCAGATATCCTTTAAATTTTTTAATTGCTTTTTTATGATTCCCCCTATAAATAATATCCCTAAAAAGAGCAAAATTTAATCCCTGAATCTTGTCCCTCTCTTTTAAAAACTCCTCTGGACTTATCTTATTATCCTCGGGGGAAATTGTTACATTAACTCTTTTAATTTTTTCTTTTTTTAAGGTAATTTCTTCAGATATGTGTGTTCCAGAAGAAATATCCCATCCCAATTCATCAGCATATTCTTTTAAAAATTTTTTAATATTAACTAACTCTGTGTAAGGAACCATCACAGTAATACTTATTTCTATCCATTTATTCTTATCTCCCCAACTTGAATCATCTTTATCGGAGTCATCATTAGGATTTAAATCCAAGCTATTAACAAATTTCTTCCATAAACCCATTTGAATCTTAAATAACCCCCCCTTAAATAATTTTTGCTACGCTTTTAAACTCATTTTTGTTTCTTAGTTTCCAAGTATTCTTCAATTATCCACTTAGTTCTACCAGAAATCCTTATGCTACTTCCGGGTTTCCAGTAAGCAATATGCTTAATCTCATGTCTTGGTCTAGCCCTACCATAAGATTTAATTAAAAATACTTTTGCATGGTTTCTGACACTTCCCTTTCTTGTATGCCATTTTCCACCAGTATAACTAAATAAATATTTTCTTTTTTTGCTATATAATCCTGTCTCTTCTCTGAGCTCTCTCATTGCACTATGTTTTCTTGATTCCCCTTTATCTGCTCCCCCACCAGGAAGAGCAAATATCTTGCTTCTCCCACTAACAACTAAGATTCCTTTAGGAGTATCTACTAATGCAACACCTTTACGTCTATAGTATGTCATTTTAATTTTGCTAATGTTTTTGAATATATCCTTTTACTTTTTGCTTGTCTTCTATTTAGTAACCTTTTTAATAAAAAATCATACTCATATAATATTTTTTTATTTTTAATCAATGTAGCCCTCACTAAAATATATTTTCTTGATGGTTCTTTCTTCCTATAAACATAATCTTTAATCTCTTTAAATTTAGAATCGGTTAATTTCATGGCTATGGTTGCATGGGGGTGATATTTTTTATTAACTTTTATAATTCCTAACAAAGAAAAAACATCTGTTGCAGTTAGCTTACAATATTTTTTTAATTTATTTAATAGGTCGCTTCTAAAATCAATTAGTTGTTTGCTAGGTTTAATGTCCACATAAACGACTTTAGAGTTTTCAAAACAACCATAACTATCTATATTAAACTTAATTAAGTTGTATTTTTTACAAACATCATTAAAATCTTTAACTAATCTTCTTTGATTATTTGTACTGAAAGGAGCAATGATTGTTATATGCGGGACTGGTCTGATTTTTCTGGCTCTCCTTAAGTTAAATTTCTTATCTACTTCCCAGATTAATCTCTTCATTTCTTTCTTCGCTCTTCCTTGAAATCTAAATTCTATTAAGTAGCCTGTCATTTGGAATCCTATTCTTCTTTAGAGAAGAATTCTCTTTTTTTAAACCCAAATGCTTTTGCCACTATGTTGTTTGGGAAATATTCAATTCTTCTGTTGTATTTAGATACTCTTCTGTTGTAATCCTTTCTATAATGTCCTATTTCTCCTTCAACTCTGCTAATCTGTCTTTGTAAGTCTCTGAATCCTTTGTCTGCTTGTAGTTTAGGATATTTCTCTACAACAACCATCAATTTACCTAATGCTCCTTCTAAAGCATTTGATATATCAAATTTTTGTTCAGAAGTTTTAGCCTTGCCCCATTGAGAACGTAATCCAGTTACTTCCTTAAGGGTTTCAGATTCGTGACTTGTATACCCTTTAACACTACTGGCAATTGCAGGTATCATATCATACTTTTTTCTTAAAACAACTTCTATTTGAGACCATTTTTCATCAACTTTTGTTCTGTTATAAACAAAAAAATTGAAAGTCTTCACTACCCAACTTATAACAGATATTAAGAATATCACTATAACAACAGCGATTATCCCAATTATCCAGCCAATCATTTTTTATCCTCCGCAAAATTTAATGATTTTTTGTAATATTCTTCATCCCTATTTATCTTTTCTGGTACAATTTTCACTTTGAAATATCTTATCATTTTTCTTATTGCCTCTTGTTTTGTTTTTAAGTTGTTCACTAGTTTATATACCTCTACTGTCTTGTCTTCCATTTCATTCAAGTCTATTTGTATTTTTACCATTTATATCACCATGATATATAGTATCATATGGTAGTATTTAAACCTTTCGGTCACGCATCACTCCCATCGCATCCTTTCCTTCTCGACAATTTATTTAAATACCCTCCATCTAGACACACACGACCTAGAATGAAGATTGATCCTCATAAAAATAAGGAAAGGTGGGAAAGCTGGAAAAAGAAAAATTAGTCATAAATCTTTTTTCTATGGCCAATTCTGATAACAATAATTTTATTCATAGAAATCATAATATCTATAACTGCTCTATAATCCCCAATTCTCAATCTCCATAGTTTTTCTCCCTGAAGTCTCTTAAGAAATCTAAAAGGATTATCCCTAATTGAATATAATTTAGTTAAAATTATCTCTGCATCTTTTTTATTTAGTTTTTTAAGAAATTTTTTAGCTGTTTCTGTAATTTCTATTAGAAACATTTTACTTTAAACTAATTCCTAACTCTCTTGCTACAGACTCGATAGGATATAATTTACCTCTTTTAACATCCTCAAGACCCTGTTGAATTTCGTTAATTTCTTCTTCACTAAGCTCTTCTTCTTCTATATTGCTAAGAATATTATTTAATAGTTCATCGTAAGACTGCCGCTCAAAATGCTTTAATGCTTTTAATCTTTCAAGGGTTTCTAAATTTATTTGTATTGTTGTTTTCTCCATGTTATATAGTAGTTATAGCAAGTATATAAACCTTTTGTTTTAAGTCTTAGAAGTCTCATCATTTGGTCAAGAAGGTATTATGCCCCTGCCGGGATTCGAACCCGGGTCACAGCCTCGAAAGGGCTGGATGCTTGGCCACTGCACTACAGGGGCGGTTAGTAATAATAAATTTAAAAGAATTTGGTTTTTAAATGTTTGTTTGAATGTTTTAAATAATTTTAGATAAATTGTTTTTTCATTAATATATAAAGAAAAAGAATTTAAAAATTATTTTTGTCTAGATTAAATGTTTTTAAGTTAATTATGTAATTATAACTTGATTTTATCTGCTAATTCACTTATTAAGAAAAGGGGCTTTTCTTTTCCAGATAGAGCATTAATCCATCCAATAACCCATAATACCAATGTAACTATCATTAGTAATGTTCCTACCCATTCAATAAAAGGAATGCTAGCAAAAATTCCAGCAATTACAAATACAATAAATAATACAAGCCCTTGTTTTGCATAATAAATTACATATTTATCATCTTTTCTTATTAATATTGCTATGATAAATCCAATTATTGTTAAAAACACAGCTAAGAATGCAAATAACTTTTGATCATCTTGCTTTTTTGGTCCAGCTGTCTTTTTTACTGTTTTAGTTTTCCTCTTTGCTGACTTTCTCACTTTCTTTTTTGCCATATTTATACTTTATTATATATTTCAGGGTTTATAAGTGTTTTGAAATCTTGATTTAAGCCTGTTTTAACAAGATTTAAAAAGATTATTTATATTCAAATAATATAAACGAGCCTATAGCTCAGTCAGGTTAGAGCACTGCTCTTATAAGAAAATGTTTCATTAGAAATATTTTTTCTAAGCATTTCGCTAAGAAAGGCAGGGGTCCCAGGTTCAAATCCTGGTAGGCTCATATATAAATCTATATAAATGAATAATTCTTATAGTTCATATAAATAAAAGTATTAAATATGCCCAGATTTTTAGATTCAAATAGTCCTAGAATTTCAAATTTATTTAATATAAAGGAACTTAAGAGTTTAATCTCAAATTTTTACAAAGAAGATGAGGAGCCTGAGACTCCAAATCCAAATCTTCGAAGATTAAAAATATTACAACAAAATATAGAAGATGTTCTTACAATAATTTATGAACAAGAAGGAGCTCACCTTTATAATGTTGATACTACCTTAAATAAGTGGTATAATCTTGAATTCTCAAATAAATCTGTTTATATGGAATTAGGGGGCGGAAGCTGCGGGGCTAGCAGAATTTTAGAATATTTAGAAAAGAAAAAGATTATAAATAGAGATCATGGATTTTATAGATTAAAAAGAAAATATAGAGATTTTTTTGATTTATTAGGTGTAAAAAAGCGTATAGAATGGCCAAATGAAAGATTAGATTATGTAACTGATTGGTGGATAATTGATGGTTCAGTAGGATTTGAAGGGTGGAATCAGGATGGATTATGGGGGGGTTATCTTGATTTAGAAACAGGAAAAGCAACTTCTCACTGGTTTTTTGATTATAAAAATCAAGCATTTTTACAAAGAGACCATATTAAATTTGATAGAACACTTAAACAATTAATAGATGAGGGAATGACTTTTGAAGAAGCTAATAGATTACATGCAGAAGGATTTACATGGAATCCGGGTTATAATCATGTTTCTGTTGAAAATAATGAGAATAATGGAAGCAGTGGTTCTGTTGCAGCTTAATATTAAATCTAAATATTTTTAAACCTTATAAGAAAGGTTTATAAAGTATTAAATTAAGTAATTTTAATTAAATTTAAGGAATTGAATTAAAATGGTGGAGGATGAGTTTGAATACAACGATGACGAAGATCCTGTAGACGGAGATGATGAGTCTGACTCTGGGGATTTTGATTATTTAGATGACTGATTATATTCTTTATTTTAATTAAGTTTTTATATTCTCTTTATTTTAATTTTTTATGTTAATTGGCTTAACTGGAAGAATTGGTTGTGGGAAAGGATTTATTGTAGAGGATTTAAAAGACTTCGAATTTTCTTTTGCTGTTTTTTCTGATGTTCTTAGGGAAGAGGCTATTAAAAGAGGAATTTTAATTACAAGAGAAAATCTGCAAAATTTAGGAGATGAAATTAGAAGAAAGGAAGGGGGTGGGGCTTTAGTAAAAAGAATTTTAGAAAAAATAGATTTATCTAAAAATTATATTTTTGATGGCTTGAGAAACCCTAGAGAAGTTGAAGAATTAAGAAAAACTAAGAAATTTATTTTAATTGCAGTACATTCTGATCGAATAATTAGGTGGGGAAGGCTTGAACAAAGAAAAAATGAAAAAGACCCAAAAACATGGGAAGATTTTGTAAAAGATGATTTAAGAGATTCTGGACGCGCACAACCGGAATATGGACAACAAGTTGATAAGTGCATGCAATTAGCTGATTTTCATGTTATTAATAATTCTAATTTAGAAAACTTAAAAAAGCAAGTTGAGGATATATTAAATAGGATAAAAGAAAAATGTTAATTGGACTTGTAGGTCTTCCAAATGCAGGGAAAAGTACTTTTTTTAAAGCATGCACTTTATCAGATGTTCTTATTGCTAGTTATCCTTTTGCGACAATAAAACCAAACCATGGGATTGGTTATGTTAAAATTAAGGCTTTATGTGGTGAATTAGGTGTTAAATGCAATCCTAGAACTGGTTATTGTGCTAATGGAAAGAGATTTGTTCCTGTTGAATTAATGGATGTAGCAGGCTTGGTTGAAGGTGCAAGTAAAGGAAAAGGATTAGGAAACGAGTTTTTAAGTGATTTAACAAATGCAGATGCTTTAATTCATATTGTTGATATTTCAGGAGAAACAGATTCTGAAGGAAAAGAAACTAAGGGATATAATCCTATTAATGATATTCAGATGCTAGAAAATGAATTAGATTTATGGTATCTTGGAATCTTGAAAAAAGTATGGAAAACTTTTGCAAGAACAATGCAACAGACAAAAAAAGAATTTGCAGAAGCTGTTGCTACGCAGTTTTCAGGGTTGAAAGTTAAAGAAGAGGATGTTAAACATATTGTTTTAAAACTTGGTTATAATTCAGAAAAGCCAAGTGAATGGACAGATGATCAATTAATGAGATTTGCTCATGAATTAAGGCATATAAGCAAGCCAATGATTGTTGCTGCTAATAAAATTGACTTGCCAAGTTCTGGGGAAAATTTGGGAAATTTGAAAAAAGCTTATCCTGAGCTGATTATTGTTCCTTGTAGTTCTGATTCTGAACTTGCTTTGCGTGAAGCCAGTAGCCATGAACTTATTGATTATATTCCTGGAGAAAAAGATTTTAAATTAAAAGGAGAGTTAAATGAAAAACAAAAACAAGCTTTAGAAAGTATAAGAAAAAATGTTTTAAGTAAATATGAACATGGAACTGGTGTTCAGGAAGTTTTAAATAAAGTTGTTTTTGATTTATTAAACCAGATAGCTATATTTCCTGTTGGTGCTAAGTTTGGGGATAACAAAGGAAATATTCTTCCAGATTGCTTTCTTGTTCAGGAGGGCATTACTGCCTTAGATTTTGCATATGCTGTTCACACAGATCTTGGAAAGAATTTTATTAAAGCAATAGATATGAAAACAAAACAAGCTATTGGCAAAGAACATAAATTAAAACATAAAGATTGTGTAGAGATTATTATTAGGTAAGAAAGTCAGATTACAAGATAAAACCCTGTTTTTTAGTATTTATTTTTGTTTACAACTAAATTTAAATAATGGTTCTAATAACTAGTTTTTATGGCAAGGTTTAATCTTAGGAGCTCTTTTAGAGTTGCCCTTTCTTTTGCTAAAAGCAGTTTCATGCTAAAAAATGAAGGAAGTTATCTTGGAATTTTATGGTATTTATTAAATCCTTTGTTTATGTTTGCTATTCTTTTTCTTATTTTTTCAGATAGGTTGGGGGAAGGCATCCCTTATTATGCTGTTTATCTTTTTCTAGGAATAATCATGTTTAATCTTTTTCAACAAACAACAATTGAAGCAACCAGGTCTATTCGGGAAAATGCAGGGCCTATTAAAGCAGTGAATTTTCCAAGAGAAGCTATTCCAAAATCAATTGTAATTAAAAATCTTTTTTCACACTTTTTTGAAATAATCTTGTTTTTAATTGTTTTATTAGCATTTAGAGTTCCTGTAATAAGGGTATTGTTTTATATTCCTATTTTATTGGTTTTTTCAATATTTATTTTTGGTTTTAGCTTAATCTTATCTTGTTTAAGAAATTATTTTCTTGATTTAGATGGAATTTGGAGTTTTGCAGTCAGATTGATTTGGCTTGGGACTCCTATTTTTTATGCTATTGGGGGGCAGGATAAATTATTTTATGTTAATTTATTTAATCCTGTATATTATTTTATTAGTATTTCAAGAGATATAATAATTTATGCTAAGGTTCCTGGATTGTGGATGATTTTTGGAGCTCTTTGCTATACTTTAATATTTCTGGTTTTTGGATTGATTATTTTTAATAAATTAAAGCCTAAATTTGCAGAATTAATGTGAGGTAAGATAATGTGGAAATGAAAATGGAAGAAAAAAGTAAAAAAGAAAAGTTTAATAGGGTTATTGTAAAAAATCTTTCAAAAGATTTTAAGATTGGATTTAAGAAAAATCAGAATTTTTTACAGAGAGTTGTTTCTGTTTTTTCTGGGAGAGAACCTAAAAGAATTTTAAAAGCATTAAAAGAGGTTTCTTTTAATATTGAATGTGGAGAAATTATTGGAATAATTGGAGAAAATGGTTCTGGAAAAAGTACCTTGCTTAGAATTATTGCAGGAATTTATAAAAAAGATAAGGGCATAGTTCAAACAAAAGGAAATATCATCCCTTTAATTAGTCTTAAAGCAGCATTAAGAGATAGACTTGTTATGAAAGACAATATTTATTTTTTAGGTTCTTTATTAGGGTTGTCTCAAAAAGAGATTAGGGAAAAATTTAATATGATTGTTGATTTTGCAGGCCTTGAAAAATTTGTTAAAACAAAAATATATCAATTTTCAGATGGCATGAAACAAAGGCTTGCTTTTTCAATTGCTATTCATTGTAATCCGGAAATTCTTTTGTTTGATGAGGTTTTTGCAGGGGGTGATGAAGACTTTAGGAATAAAAGTTCAGATGCAATAAAAAAATTACTAAAAAAAGGATGTTCTGCTTTATTAGTTAGCCATAACTTAGATTTGATTAAATCTAACTGC
>Ga0315550_1000421_pt1 | contig 26032 bp, 29 predicted proteins | sample SalMarSW160190MG_2_FD_203100 | JGI IMG/M metagenome (GOLD analysis project Ga0315550, IMG submission 203100) | Salt marsh sediment microbial communities from the Plum Island Ecosystem LTER, Massachusetts, United States - Salt Marsh Sediment SW1601-90 ... | reverse complement strand
ACCACATTTGCTCTTGATAGTCTAAATCTGCTTCTCCAATTGTCACAGCGCTGTCTCTTGAAATGGCTCCTGCTTTTCTAAGTTTATGAAGAATTTTATAATGCATCTTGAATTGAAACCCAGAGAGGGACAAGCCATAACCCTTCTTGTTTTTGTTTGATGTTTTCAGTAGAATGGAAAGATAACTGGCAAATGTTATGGAATGCTTCTGTCATTTATCTTTGCTGAAATTCCACCTGAATATACTATATGTGTTGCACCTATTTATATCAGGCTATAATTATCAGTTCCTGTAGTCAAAGATTTTTAGAACGAGTTGTTTTGTGAAGAATATTTGGGTTATGTGGAGTTCAAAAAAGAGAGAGTGATTTATTTGTTGTTTACCTGTAGGTCACTCGGTTTCTTCGTTCCACTTCTCTATCGTGAGTTTGTTGTCTCCTATCGAGAAGCTGATTTTCACTGGAACTGCAGAGTTCGTTGAGAATGGGAACATACTGTCTTCAGCCAAGTCTACAGGGACATAGATTAGATATTTGTCGTCTTTTCTTTTGAAGAGTCGCCCTTTTGCTTTGTTAACCATAGCTGCCACCAACCAAGAAGAATGCTGAAAGCTCGCGTATATTTAAGGTTTTTATGCTCCTGTTGGCTTATGGGGACGTTACTTTGACCTTAAGGCAAATTTCTGTTACACATTAAAAGTTCAACTTTAAATGATACATTACTCTGCCACTCCTTGAATTTTTCATAGAACACTTTAGTATTCAGTCAACTTTTTCGTTGCCAACATGCTTCTCAAAAAGTTTCTCCCAATCAATCTTGATCATTGCCACAATTATAACAATCAGAAGAACAAGAGTTACCGCGATCACCAAATCTCCGGAACCACCAAGTAAACTTTTAATTGAAGCGATGGACTGCTGACCGCTGTAAGCCAGAATAAAAGTCATCAGCGTCTTACCTAAAAGTGCTGGTATGAACGCTTTCCAAAACGGGTAACGCATCACACCCAACGGAATAAAAAGCAGATCATCGGGTAGAGGCGTTAGGGCAAAGAGGAAGATTGTAACGGGTCCGTAACGGTCAAAGAGTTTCATCATATAACTCATTTTTCTGCGTCTTTCCTCGCTCACTACTCTTCTTCCATAGTAGCCGAGCGCGTATCCGGAGAATTCGCCGAGAGCAGAACCTAACCCGCCGCTGATTGCGACAAGAAAGGGATCTAAAGAACTTCCTAAGAAAAAAATTACAAGGGTGTAGGGTACAGGAAAGACGACAGATACGGAGCCGATGAAGCTTATGATGAAGACGCCAAGGTAACCGAATTGAAGCGCGAATTGCTTCATCCACTCTTCAAGCAAACAGTTCCTCTCTCCAACATCTGGTATATGTATTTCACTTTGCTCATGTTGCTTTAACTTTTTTCGGAAAATACACTGAAAATTCAAGGAGTTTTGGGTTTGACTGAAACCCGTTTCTGGAAATCAGCAAATCGCGCCGTTGTTTTATAAAATAGTATAGGATGTCTGGAAAATGAATGCTAAACAGGCTGTGGCTAACATCATAACTCCCCACAGTCTAGAGATGTTACTGCTTAACTTGTTCAATGCAAACAGCATCAACGTTGCAATCACCATGAATGGTGCAGTCAACAAAAGTTCAGATAATGAGACACTGAATGAAGAAGTCAATCCAACAAGTCCAAACACAAGAGTAAGTGTTAGAATATTATCGCCTATCACGTTGCCGAGCACTATGTCCTGTTCCCCTGCAAGAGCTGCAGCCACAGATACAGCCAATTCTGGAACAACACACCCAAGAGCAATTACTGTGAGTCCTACATAGAACTGGTTTAAACCAAAAATTTCAGAGATGGAAAGAGCACTGTAAACAAGTAGAAACGTGCTGATTACGAGAGCACCACCACCCAATAGCATGTCAAAGCTTACGTTTCTTAAGCTGCGTTTAGGTCCTTTACATTCTTCATGAACGCTGCAGTTTCCCTTGCGAATAGAGTAATAGATAAAAACTGGGTAGAATGCAACAAAAACTGCGCCTATCCACCATGTCACCATTCCCGTTATTGACAGTAATGCAATCATTAAGAGGCTTAAGCCAATCAGTAATAAACATTCTTTGTTTATGAACGAATTTTTTATCTTAATTCCCCCTACTAAGCCGCAGACTCCTATGATGAGCGGGATATTGTAAATGTTAGAGCCAATTATGTTCCCCAAAGCTAAGTGCGACGAACCTAAAAAGACGGCAAACAGAGAACTCAAAAGCTCAGGTAAAGCTGTCACGGAAGCCACAAACACGGTTCCCACAACCACTTTACTGATGTTTAAACAAGAAGATAGCCCAGAAGCTCCCCTAACTATTCTCTTAGAGCCCCAGTAGAGCAGCAGCAAGCTTACCGCCAATGCTAAGATGCTTACTACTAAAATTTCCACTAAGATTCCACCGCAGTTCCCATAGCAACTTCAAGGCGCCGATATAAACATATCTAAAGAACAACAAATGTGCGTGCAGCAACAACAAGATTTTTGATTGAAATGTAAGAATTTAATAGGCTTGCCGAGAGAATCAAGGACTGAATTACAATGAAAAACGGTTTTACAGGCAAAATCTTACGCGTGAACCTGAACAAGGAGAAAATCTCTTCTGAGACTCTCAAAGAAACTTTTTATCGTCACTACTTTGGGGGCAGAGGGCTAATATCCTATTACCTGCTCAAGGAACTAGAGCCGAGAATAGATCCTCTTCGTCCAGAAAACAAGCTGATTTTTGCTTGTGGTCCCGTGACCGGCGCACCCGTCAGCGGCAGTGGACGTAACAGTGTAGGTGCCAAATCACCCCTCACAGGCGCATACGGAGAAGCCGAAGCTGGAGGCTTCTGGGGAGCAGAACTGAAACAGGCAGGCTTCGACGCCATCATCTTTGAGGGAAAAGCATCAAGTCCCGTCTATCTGTGGATTAAAGACCAAAAAGTGGAACTTAGGGATGCTTCCCGTCTGTGGGGACTTGAAATTAAGAAATCTCAGGAAACGATTCGAAGCGATTTGGGAGACAACAGGGTGAAAGTGGCTCAGATTGGTCCAGGAGGAGAAAAGCTGGTTCGATACGCTTCTGTAGTTAATGACATGAATCATGTGGCTGGTCGATGTGGCATGGGAGCAGTTATGGGATCAAAAAACCTGAAAGCAGTTGCAGTCAAAGGAAGCACAAGAGCCCCAGTTCGCAAACCAAAGCGGCTCGGAAAACTGGCCAAGTGGATGGCACAAAACGTGGACAACGTTGCCCACGCTTTGCATGCCTATGGAACAGGGGATGCAATGGATGTTTATATGGAGACTGGAAACCTTCCGATTCGCAACTTCAGGGACGGCGACTTCGCAGAAGTGGACCAAATTTCGGCTCAAGCCGTCAAAGAGCATGTGCGAGTTGGTATGGGAACCTGTTTCGCTTGTGTTGTTGCCTGCAAAAAGGAGGTTAAAGTAAAAGCACCGTGGAATGTGGATCCAAAGTATGGCGGACCTGAATATGAGACCTTGGCTTCTTTGGGATCAAACTGTGGAGTGTCTGACCTCAGGGCAGTCTGTAAGGCGAATGAGCTGTGCCAAAGATACTCTATAGACACCATAAGCACAGGAGTTACGATAAGTTTCGCCATGGAGTGTTTTGAGCATGGATTACTCACAAAAGAGGATACTGGCGGCATGGACCTGAGTTTCGGAAACGCAGAATCTATGGTTAAAATGGTTGAGCTAATCGGAGAAAAAACAGGGTTAGGCGCATTGTTGGCTGAGGGCACCAAACGTGCTGCTGAGCAAATCGGAAACGGCGCAGAAGAATTTGCTGTTCACGTTAAGGGACAGGAAGTTCCCATGCATGACCCCAGACTAAAACGAGGCGAGGCTCTGGGCTACGCACTATCTCCAACTGGGGCAGATCACGTTCACAATATCCATGACACTTTCCTGTTTCCTCAGCTTCCAAAAAGGTATAAGAGCCTCGGAATCTTGGAGCCTGTGCCAGTTGAAGATTTTGGACCCAAAAAAGTGCGGTTATTCAAGTATGTTAGTGAGTGGCGTACCCTCAACAACTTTCTGGTGATGTGCCTGTTTACGCCATGGAGTGTCATACAGAAAGTTGAGATTGTGCGATCCGTGACGGGATGGAACACCACCGCCTTTGAACTGATGAAGGTCGTGGAAAGAGGAAACACTCTTACAAGAATCTTCAACATCAGGGAAGGCTTTACAGAAAAGGACGATTGGCTTCCCCCCAGATTCTTCAAACCCAAAACATCAGGCGCCCTAAACAAAACATCCGTAAACCCCGAAGATTTGCAGAAGGCAAAGATTCTCTACTATGATATGATGGGCTGGACCGAAAAGGGAATCCCAAAACAGAGCACACTAGAGGAGCTGAACATTGCATGGGCTGCAGACAAAATCTCTGTACAATAGACGAGTGATAAGCTAATATCCTACAGTTTTTAATTAGGGGTCATCCATACAGCATAACGTTTGAAGGTGCATAGTTTGCCTGTGAAGAGACAGAAATGGAGCGAAGACTTCGGTGAATGGTTCCGCGATGTGCTCATAAACGCGGGCATAATGGATTACCGCTATCCCATCAAGGGCTCGGGTGTCTGGATGCCCTATGGCTTCAAGATAAGAAGAAACGTTCTCCAGATTCTACGGAATCTACTGGACACGACAGGACATAACGAGACCCTGTTTCCGTTACTGATTCCCGAAACCTCCCTAGCGCAAGAGTCCGCCCACGTGAAGAGCTTTGAGGGAGAATGCTTCTGGGTGACCCATGGCGGTTTTGAACCCTTGAAGGTCCGGTATGCTCTGCGTCCCACAAGCGAGACTGTTATAGCTCCTATGCTGAAGCTTTGGATTCGCTCCCACGCAGACTTGCCCTTGAAACTGTATCAGGTTGTGAACGTTTTCCGTCATGAGACCAAGGCAACCCGTCCCATCATAAGAATGCGGGAGGTCGCCACCTTCAAGGAAGCCCACACCTGCCACGCCACTTTTGAGGAAGCTGAAGAGCAGGTAAACGCGGCTGTGGAGCTCTACAAGAGGTTCTTTGATGAGGTTGGTGTTCCCTACTGTGTTTCCCGGAGACCGGAATGGGACAAGTTTGCTGGAGCCCTTTACACAATAGCTTTTGACATGTTATGTCCTGACGGCAGAGCTCTTCAGATTGGAACCGTGCATAATCTGGGGCAAAACTTTGCCAAAGCCTTCGACATAACTTACGAAACAAAGGATGGACGTCAGGAGCACATCTGGACGACAAGTTACGGTATTTCTGGAAGAGGAATCGCGGCTGTTCTAATTATCCACGGGGACGACAACGGCATCGTGTTACCTCAAAAAATAGCGCCCATACAGGTGGCGGTTGTTCCGGTTCCGTACAAGGGAAAAGAAGAGCAAGTAAATCAGGCCTGCGCGGATGTTGCCGCTAAGCTTAAGGATGCTGGTTTTCGGGTTGAGTTGGATTTACGAGGAGACTTGACTCCAGGAAACAAGTTCTATTACTGGGAGCTGCGGGGTGTGCCCATCCGAATCGAGATTGGTCCCCGAGACTTAGCCAACGGGGTCGTGACTATTGTTAGGCGGGACACTCTGAAGAAGCAAACATGGAAGATGGATGATGTAGTCTCGGCTGTGCAAACGTTTGCGGAAGAGATGACTGATGACCTGAAGGCGAATGCTGAGCAATGGATGAGAGAACACATTTACAGCGTAGACAGTTTATCCGAGGCGAAACGTTTGCTGCAAAAGAAGGCGGGCATAGTTGAGGTTCCGTGGTGCGGCAAGGACGAGTGCGGTCACAGCCTAGAGGAAATGGTTGAAGCTCGTCTGCTAGGATTTCCCGAAGACAGCACAGAAAAGGTGGATGGGAAATGTCTTGTCTGTGGAGAAAAGGCAGTTAACGTTGTAAGGGTTGCCCTAGCATACTAACATCCAGAGAAGCTGTTTAATACTTTGTAACCACAATTTCTAAGAAGCAAAAATCGTAAGGTTATTCCAGCAGATGTTGAAATGGAGAAGCTTGGAGGCTATGAGCGGTGCTGACGAAACTTAAACAACGAGCCCAGTTGTGGTTCACCTCTGAAGCGAAAATGCTTCATAACCTAGGCTTAACTCCAAATCAGGTAAGCATTCTAGGAATAGTCTTAGCCGTGCTTTCCGCCATTACTTACTGGCAGTGGAAGCTCAATTCCCTCCTTCTAATACTGGCGCCTCTTCTGATGCTCGCCTCCGGTCTCCTTGACGCCCTAGACGGAGCATTGGCGAGACTATACGGAGAAGCCACAAACTTCGGCGGATTCTTCGATTCCCTTCTTGACAGATACGCTGACGCAGTTATCATCTGCGGAATCATCCTCGGCGGATTAACCGAAGTATCGTGGGGGCTCGCCGCGCTCATGGGCTCCCTACTGGTCAGTTACGCTCGGGCAAGGGCAGAAGCTGCGGGAGTAAAAATGGAATCCGTGGGCTTAGCTGAACGAGCTGAACGTCTAGTATTACTAGCATTAGCAAGTTTCCTCAGCTTTGTTTGGCTTGACGCTTTAAGCTGGGGAATCCTTGTTCTCGCTATCCTCACAAATCTAACTGTAGTTCAGCGGGCAATCTATTTCCGCAAGGCGTCACAATGACTGAAAAAGAAAAAATTGTTTTGGTTTAGCGCCTAACTCCTCTTCTCGGGGAACCCTGCCTCCGCTCGTTTTTCGAGCGCACCTTTACTACGCCACGATGCACCGCACAGGAAACGCAATAATATTTTGTCTCGGTGCGGCTGGCAATGTATGTGCCCTTCTGACGAAGTTCCTTGTAGAGGAGCGAGTCCACCAAGGAGACTCTTCGTGACACTCGTTTGGCTTTGTCGCGGGGGACTTGCTGACCGCAACCGCAGCACTGAACCAATGTGCCTTTACCTTTGCTGCCCTTTGCTCTGCCTCTGGACTTTCGCTTAACTGGCATTACTTTTCCTCATTATTTGTAAGTTAAACGGGGTTTATTAAGTATCGCCAGAATCAGTTCATATACCTTACGTTTTTTAAGTTAACACATATGCACGTGCGGGAGCCTCAGCAAACCCTTTTCACGTTGCCTTCCTTTTTCAACTTGAATTCAAAAGAATTAAATGAGTGCTGGTTTAATATGCAATAAAGTCAACTGTGTACGTGAAGAATCGGGGATGTACTTTGGGTCGGGTTGCTAAGGGTGTTAAATGCAGCGTCGTAGGCTGTGACAGAGATTCAGTTCGCTCCATCTCTCGAGATAAGGTGAGCGCCGCGGGACTAAAAGTTGATGGAACTAGACGCTCCTACCTCTGCAGGCTTCATTACAAAGAATACAAGAAGGGCTCCAAAAAAGATAGGCTTCTTGAGAAATGGAGGCACAGCGGCTAATGCTCAAGCTAGTTCATTTTGGTTCAATGATTTTTGCAGTAATATACTCTAAAGCTGGCTGGACAGATTGAGGATACTCCAATTACATTCAAACTTCATAGAGTATGAGGTGGTAGAGAAGGAGATAGCGTTAGCTGAGGAACCTGAAAAAAGGAAAGATCGCCTCGAAGAACTCGCCGTATTATTCACTGCTGTCGAAGAGGGAGACGACACAAACGTTGCAAAAAAAGCGATGGAAAACACTAAAGCTTCCCTCGACAAATTGAAGGTTAACCAGATTCTGATCTACCCCTACGCGCACCTAAGCAACAACTTAGCTAAACCAGCTGATGCCTTGAAGATCATCAAAGAAATGGAAGAAGTTGCCAAGGAATTAGGATTCGAAACCTACCGGACTCCTTTTGGTTGGTGCAAGAAATTCTCTATTTCTATTAAGGGGCATCCTCTAGCCGAACAGTTCAGAATCGTTTCATCTGACGAGGCTGAAGAAAAGGTTGTTTCCGAAGCCCTGAAGGCAGAGGAGAAACTCAAGTCCTTCTGGTATATCCTGCAGACCGACGGAAAACTGGTTCCAGTGGAAGAGTTCAATTTTAAGGGGCACAAAAGTCTGGAGAAATTAGCCCAGTACGAGATAGAGAAAGTTAGGGCTGTCCAGCAGGTTCCGCCTCATGTCAAACTGATGAAACGTTTAGAGATAGCTGATTACGAGCCGGGAAGCGACCCGGGAAATCTCCGCTGGTATCCTAAGGGACGGCTGATTAAGTCGCTGCTGGAGCAATACGTGACGGAGCGGGTGATAGATTATGGTGGGATGGAAGTTGAGACTCCGGTTATGTATGATATTCAGCATCCAAGCATGGCGAATTATCTTGAAAGGTTTCCTGCCAGACAGTATCTTCTGAAATCGGATAAGAGAGACTTCTTTTTGAGGTTCAGCGCCTGTTTTGGTCAATTTCTTATGGTTCATGATGCCCAGTTCTCTTATCGGCAGCTTCCTTTGCGAATTTACGAGTTGACCAAGTATTCTTTCAGAAGAGAGAAGAGCGGCGAATTAACTGGATTAAGAAGACTTAGATGCTTCACAATGCCAGACTGCCACGCCATGGTTGCTGATTTGGATCAGGCGAAAGAAGAGTTTCTGGTCAGATTCAAGCTTTCCATGGGGATTCTGGAGAAGGGCTTGGAGCTAAACAGGGATAACGATTACGAGTTGGCGATCAGGTTCACGAAAGACTTTTACGAGGAGAACAAGGATTTCGTTCTTTCTTTGGTGAAGCTGCTTAACAAGCCTGCTTTGGTTGAGATGTGGGAGGAAAGGTTCTTCTATTTTGTTTTGAAGTGGGAATTCAATTTCTTGGATAATCTAAACAAGGCTTCCGCCCTCTCCACCGACCAGATTGACATAGAGAACGCCAAAAGATACGACATGACCTACGTTGACGAAAAAGGCGAGAAGCAGTATCCTCTGGTTCTTCATTGTTCTCCAAGCGGCGCCATCGAGCGGGACGTGTATGCTTTGCTGGAGAAGGCTCACAGAGAATCATTGAAGGGCAAAGCTCCGATACTGCCCCTGTGGCTCTCCCCAACCCAAGTGCGAATTATTCCTGTTTCGGAACGCTTCCTTGGGGACGCTGAAAAGCTGATGAACCAGATTGAAAGCAACAAGATACGGGTTGACGTAGACGACAGACCCCTAAGCTTAGGGAAGAAAGTTAGAGCAGCCGAAAAGGAATGGGTAAACTACGTTCTCGTCATTGGTGAAAAAGAACTAAACTCCGATGTTCTGCCGGTCCGAGACAGGAAAGCTGGAAAGAAAAACAGAAACATGAAACTTCAAGAACTAATAAACGAAATAAGAGCAGAAACAGGAGATAAACCCTTCAAACCCCTAGCATTACCAAAGTTGCTGTCCAAAAGACCACAATTCGCCTTCTAAGGCAATCGCTTTCAAAAAGAATCTGGTAAATCTGAACAGGCGTTGGTGCTCGATAAGCACATTAAAATTTAAATAGCTAGTGGATAGTTTATGGTTGAAGTTTTCCTTTCGAAGGAGTGTTTGGTATGCCTGAAGAACTTCTAGTTTACATTGATGGCAAGTTTTATCCTAAATCTGAGGCTAAAATCTCTGTTTATGATCATGGGCTCCTTTACGGAGACGGGGTCTTTGAAGGAATCCGAGCCTACAATGGCATAGTATTCCATCTGAAAGCGCACATAGACCGTCTCTACAAGTCGGCTCATCCAATCTTTCTGAAGATACCCCTGACAAAAGAGCAGCTATCCGAAGCCGTGCTGGACACCCTCAGAAAGAACAATCTGACAAACGCTTACATCCGCTTAGTGGTCACGAGAGGCGTCGGAGACTTGGGACTTGACCCCAGAAAATGCCCCAAACCCACAATCATCATAATCACTGAGCCGTTGCTTCAGTTGCACTCCGCTGAGAAGGTGGAGAATGGAATAAGCACTATCATAACGTGGGTGAAACGGAATCCGGTGGATACTGCCACTCACGAAATGAAGTCCCTGAACTACCTGAACAGCATATTAGGCAAAATCGAAGCCAACAACACCGGCGCAGACGAAGCCATATGCCTCGACAAGACAGGCTACGTTTGCGAAGGCGTTGGCGAAAACATATTCATAGTGCGAGACGGCGAAATCATCACTCCCCCTGTCTCTTCCGGAGCGTTAAACGGAATAACAAGGGCAGTGATTATCAGGCTGGCGAAGAAGCTGGGAATCGAGGTTACCGCGAGAAACATTACTCCTAACGAATTGTTCACCGCTGACGAGGCTTTTTTCACTGGAACAGCCGCAGAAGTTGCGCCAATACGTGAAGTGAACAAGCGTGTGATAGGAGCCGGAAAGCCGGGTCCAGTTACGAAGCGGATAATGCAGGAATTCGAGAAGGCTACAAAGGACCCGAATGAGGGGACGCCCATCTGATAGAGTTTGTGAGAAAATAGTGAGGGGCATCCCTGAAACTTTTTTGTTCATAACTGTAACTGAATTTAGGGTGCTTTCTACGGGATTGTCCGCTGGAGGTAGCCACGGTATCCTTCTGGAGTCTTAACCGTAATCGCGATAGCTTCTTCTCGGTTATCTGACCAATCCCACAGGCACTTCAATGTGACAGTGTCGCCTATTTGAAGTGTGTACGGTAGTTCTGGTGGCGATTCTACGGACACTTCTAGAGTGGTATAGTCCTCGAAAACTATCTCAACAAGCGTGAGGTTGGCTGAAACAATCGATTTTTCAGAGTTTTTTTTACTTGTAGGTTTGCAGCATTTTCACTACTTTTTCTGGCGTTAAATGCAGGTTTTCGCCGCAGTAGGGGCATACCTTGAATCTTGGAAGCACAATGTTTCCGCAGGACGGACAGAGGCTCGGTTTTTTGAAATTTTCTTTTAGCGCCTTCAGTTCTTTTTTCAGTTCTTCAATATCTGTGCTTAGCCGCTCGGTTTCTTCTGGCAGGGTACGTAGGTTAATGAGTTCGGATCTTACGTTGTAGGTGATGTCTCTGGTTTGGGCGAGTACCTTGTTGTTTTCGGTTATGGTTTCGCACATCATATCCAATACTGATCGGTTGTCGTCCACCATTTCGTATTCGATTTCGGATTGTTTTTTCGCGTCTGAAAGCATTGTATCCAAAAATCTTTCTACAGGGGTCTCGACAGCCACCTTGCAGGTTATTCCCCAGATGGTTATGGTTAGTGCTATGCTCGCCAAAAGGTATGTGAGGGGAGTAATGGTTAGTGTGTTGATTATGGGGTATGATTTCAGTAGGATAGTTTCTGTGTTTAGGAAGAGTGCTAAACTTGCTTCTAGAGCATGTATGGCTGCCAAAAAGCTTAGGCTGCTGAAAATCCAGACGGTTATTCCTCTTTTGCCCATGGTTCTGTCTCCTGAAACTGTTTCGGACACGTCTTCCTTCTATAAGATGTCTCAATAATTAATACACTATTTCCGTACAGTTACATATCGAAATCCGTAACATCCTAAAACTGAACATCGTGTAGAAAACAATTTTTGTTTCAGGGAACACTGACGAGCTTTGAAAATGTATGACTTCCTCTGTGTGTTTCTTATGGCTAACTCCACTTAATCGCATTCGTAAAAGCGCACATTTTTCCATCCCTCTTTTCTTTGATAATTTATATAACAGTCTGACGTGAAGAATTATCTGCGTAGATTATGGAGAGGTCGCTTGTGCATCTGCTTACTCTTAAGGATTGGTCCTCAAAAGAGATCAAAGAAGTTGTTGACGGTTCGTTGGAAATCAAGAGGAATCCAGAGGAGTACGAGTTTGCCTTGGAGGGCAAGTCTCTGGCAATGATCTTTCAGAAGACCTCCACGCGGACTAGGCTCTCCTTCGAGGTGGGTATGACGCAGCTGGGAGGGCACTCCATCTACATGGACTGGATGACCACGAATCTGGTTCTGGCGGATCTTGGAGATGAGACACGGTCTATTTCGGGATACGTTGACGGCATCATGGCTCGTGTTTTGCGGAATTCTGATTTGAGGGCTATGGCTGAGGCTTCCGTGGTTCCGGTGATTAATGGTTGTGACGAACGGTATCATCCTTGCCAGATCCTCGCTGACTTGGTGACCATAAAGGAGAAGCTGGGGAAGCTGAAGGGGCTTAAGCTTGCGTATATTGGGGTGCATAATAACGTCTGTAACTCGTTGATTGAGGGCTGCACTAAGGCGGGAGTGAAGATAGTGACTGTTACGCCTGTTGTGAATGAGGCTTCGTTTGATGAGGGGCTGGTGGAGGCGGCGAAAGCCACGGGCTTGTATGAACATTCTATTGATGTTAAGGCGGCTGTCGAGGACTGTGATGTGGTTTACACGGATACGTGGGTGGACATGGAGTATTTCTTGGATTCCAAGTTCAAGAAGGAGAAGGAGAAACGGGTCAAAACTATGCTTCCGTATCAGGTTAACAGGAAACTTTTGGGTGACAGCGACGCCCTGATAATGCATGACATGCCAATCCACAGAGGCTACGAAATAGCCGACAACATAATAGAAGACCCCAACTCAGTAATCTACCTACAAAGCGAAAACAGACTACACTCAGCAAAAGCAATACTCACAAAACTAATAGGATAAAATGCGTGTGGTTCCGCAAAATTAGGGATGACCTGATAAAGACTAAGCATAACTCAAACCACAAAACACAACAAACCACACTAAAATGAGAAATCATCCAAGAGTACAGTTACTGTTTGTTGGGTTTTGTTCCTGCCAATGTTGTTCGCCTAAAAAAAGATGTTTGGTTCACTAAACTATGTGATGAACAAATAAAATCAGTAGAAAAGTTTCTAGATTCCTGAAAAAGAGCATGGGATTAAATTTTAGTCCCAAACCCAAAAGAATACTAACCAAGCTAATATTAAAAAATAAATGTTATCAAAATTTCTCCGAAAATGATAAAAGGGCAAAGAATAGATATAGTGTTTTATGAATTTTAGGGAAAGACAAGAGATTATTGCCAAATCGCCGATTTCTTTTTCCTATCTTAAACGCTTCAATGCAGCAGCTGGTGTTTTGCATCTTATCCAAGGATTATTAATGCTGGGGTTGGGAACTCAACTGGAATGGGAACGCAGTATTTACACTTTCTACACAAAATTTACAATAATCGAAGGCCCACCATTTCAAATAGATGTGACTCCAAATCCACAGGTCTTTTTCACACTAGGATACTTAGGAATTATTGTAGCATCATTCCCGCTAATTTCTGCATTAGCTCATTTTACGATAACATTCGTTAAGAATAAACAGTATAATGAGAATCTGAAAAAAGGAATGAACCCTTACCGATGGTACGAATACGCATTCTCTAGCTCAATAATGATCGTGTTAATCGCCCTCTTTTTGGGTGTATGGGATTTCTGGTCTTTGGTAATGATCTTTGTATTAAACGCAATGATGATAATGTTCGGATACTTGATGGAACTGATAAATCAAAAAACCGAAAAAACAAACTGGTCTTCATTCATACTAGGAACAATTTCCGGTGGAGTCCCATGGGTCGTCCTCTACGCATACTTCATTGGATCACTTTTATCAATAAACGCAGATATACCAACCTTTGTTTACATGATTCTATTCATATACTTCATAGTCTTCAACATCTTTGCCCTTAACATGGTACTGCAATACAAAGGCGTTAGCCGATGGAAAGACTACCTGTACGGAGAACGATTCTATATAATTCTAAGCTTTGTAGCAAAATCAATCTTAGCTTGGCTAGTATTCATAGGAATCTTCGCACCGTTCTAATAAACTCCCCCATTTTTTTAAAAAAAGGGTGAAGAGTGAAAAATTTCACTCTAACTAATCTCTTTTTTGGAAATCAATCTATGCTGGTTTTAGTTTTGCGCCACATACTGAACATTTGCCTTCAGCCGTTATTTTTGGCTGTTCTTTGACTTCTTTTCCACAAAGTCCGCACTTCAAAATACTCCACCTCCCCCAAAAACCGCTTTTTCAGCATTTTATAAAATGGGTAAATGTTCAATTAAACTTTTCCTTATCACGTGCTATACCTGTGGAGAATATTAAAAATAAAGAATTCTAAACAAATAGCTATAGCCGTTTAGGGCAGGAGATGTTTCAGTTTGTAAATTACCTGTAGGCGCGCGACGATCATTTTTTAGCCTTTGTATTTGTTGATCATTGGCATTTTCCATCCTATGCCGAAGGCTTTGGGGGTGATTTTGATGCATGGTGTTGCCTGTCGTCGTTTGTATTCAGAATTTCTTACTCGTCTGTACGTGTCTTCAACTGCCTCTTTTGGGTAGCCCATCTTGATCAGGTCTTGTTTGCTTCTTCTGTTTTCTATGATTTCGTCAACCAGTGGACTGACAACATCAAAATCGAAGGGGTCAAACTGGTACTCTTTCAGTTCGGGCGACGGCTTCTTCTCAAGCACACTCTTAGGTATCACCTGTTTGCCTGACTTCTTGTTTATGCATTCTGCGAGCTTATAGACCTCTAATTTGCTTACGTCGCCGAGTGCTCCGATTCCGCCAGCCATATCCCCATACAATGTGCAGTAGCCAAGCGCAACCTCAGTCTTGTTTCCGGTGTTCAGCACCAAGATTTTCAGGTCTTTCAGCCGGTTGGAGATGTCCATTAGAAGGTTTCCTCTGGCTCTGGGCTGAATGTTCTCGTCGGCAACAGGATCATCGTCTTCTTTTTTTGTGCCGAAATGTTTTCTTAGTTGCTCCAGCGGTTTTTCTAAGCTTCTGTGGTAACTGTCAACAATATCCTGTATCCCAACTTGAACAAAGAGTATTCCAAGGTTTTCTGCCAGTTGCTCAGCGTCTGTTTTGCTGTGGTCGCTGGAGAATCGTGAGGGCATGGAAACTCCGATGACGTTTTCTTTGCCTAGGGCTTCAGCGGCTATGCACGCGGTTACTGACGAGTCGATTCCGCCGCTCATCCCAACAACAGCCTTCTCGAAGCCCGCCTTCATGAAGTAGTCACGTATGCCCAGCACTATGGCGCCGAACATTTCCTGCGTCTTATCATGCACCGGAGCCTCGATTTTCTGGGCGACACCCTTCTCCAAGTCAATGTCCGTGATTACCAAATCTTCCTCAAACTGCCTGCCCAGCGCTATCAGATTACCCGTTTTGTCTACTGCCATGCTTTGACCATCAAAAACCAGCTCATCCTGCCCCCCAACAAGATTCACATAAAATATGGGCACCCCATTCTTTGTAGACTTCTCCTGTAGCAGCCTGTTTCGTTCAAGAGTTTTTCCGACAAGAAACGGCGAAGCAGAAATGTTAACAATCAACTCCGCCCCCCGTTTAGCCAGCAAATCCGTAACTTTCACATCATAGTTCTGGTCCCACAGGTCCTCGCAGATTTCCACGCCCAACCGGACAGTCTTCCAATCTATGACCATCGACACCGGCGCAATTTCTTCCTCTTTTGAGGGCTTGAAGTACCTGTCCTCATCAAACACGTCATATGTGGGCAAAAGCGTTTTGCGAATTACAGCAACTATTTTGTTCCGGTTAAAGATGGCTGCGGCATTAAACAAATCCTTTCCTTCATAATCAACAAAACCAACCACGCCAGCGACATCAACAGCGTTATCTCTGATCAACTGTTCCAGCAACTCTTTGTTCTTTTCAACAAACCCGTTCTCAAGCAGCAAATCCTGAGGAGGATAACCAGTAACGGCTAATTCAGGAAACAAGACCAAATCAGCATGGCAGTCTTTCACATCGGCAAGGAACTTCTTTATTTTCGCTACGTTTCCTTCCAAATCTCCCACGGTTGAATTAACCTGCGCCATGGCAACCCTCAACATCGATTCCTCCCAACCGAACCCGAAAATGCAGAAACCCTGTTACCCAACTTAAATGAATCGTTTATCCCTTAAAAAAGAGTTTTTCTACTTGAGGATCATCTGTGTGAACCGTTCGGGTTCAAAGGCTTCCAGGTCCTCATAGTTTTGTCCTACTCCGATGAATATGATGGGTTTTCCTGTTACGTGGGCTACGCTCAGGGATGCTCCGCCCTTAACGTCAGCATCAACCTTCGTCAGTATGGTTCCGTCAATGCTCACGCTCTTATGAAACTCCTCAGCCTGCATAACCGCATCATTTCCAATCAAAGCATCAACAACCAAAACAGTCAAATCTGGGCTAACAACCCGCTTAATCTTAGATAGCTCACTCATGAGATTCCGGTCAGTCTGGATTCGCCCCGCCGTGTCAATCAAAACAACGTTCACTCCCCGAGACTCTGCATGACTAATAGCATCATACGCCACAGCCGCAGGATCAGCACCATACTTATGCTTTATCATACGCACACCCAGCCTCTTAGCATGCTCCTCAAGCTGCTCTATAGACCCAGCTCGGTAAGTGTCACTGCCGGAAAGCACAACCGAGTATCCCTTCTTCATCAGGAACCTAGCCACCTTAGCTATACTGGTGGTTTTGCCTGTTCCGTTGATTCCCACAAAAAGAATCGTATACGGCTCTTTAGTCTGCCTCTTCTGCTCAATGTTCTCCAGCAGCCTGATTTCTTCTTTTGTCGTCAAAATCTCAATCAAGACTTCATGAAGGGTATCTTTCACAAGCTCTTTCCGGTCCCCCAGCCGCTTCACCTGAACTCCGTCAAGCCGCTTCTCCAGCTCCTCGCTGATGTAATAGGCTACGGGCACCGCCACATCATTTTCTATAAGGTTTAACCTGAACTCTTCTAAAATGGGACGCAGCTTTTCTGCTTTCAGTTCAGTTATTACGATCTTGTTGACGGCGCTGCTAAGCCCTTTTCTTAGCTTCTCGAACACCGATCTGCTTCTCTCCTTCCCTCAGCTTCGCCGTAACCTCTTCGAGTTTCCCTCTGTTTTCCTGAATCCTTTCAACAACCTGAGTAAACTGCTGCCCTAAGGCTTCCCTTGTCTTCTCCAGCTCAGCTATGTGAGCTTCCAGTTCCTCTTTTGCCTCCTTAAAGGTTCTTTCAACAGCCACATCTGCTCCTATACTCACAACAACCTTTTTCGCGGTTACCAATTTGGCTTTAACATAAGAACCTCCGCCTATAGGAACAAAAAGTTGGGAACCTTTCTTCTCCTTCTCCAGTCCTTCCAGGGTCATGCTTGAGACTCTCAGTTCGGTTATGGCAGCGTTTGTCATGTTGACTCTAGACTGTATCTCTTTAACAGTTTCCTCTAGATAACGTGACTCCACAGCCAGTATACGGAAAGTCTCTTCGTCACTGGGCAGATTCTTCCGCTCCTGGAGTCATCTTCTTCACTAGAACGTCTTCAATCTCCCCGGGAGCTATCTCCTCCACCTTGAAGATTTTCATCTGGAAACGTTTGACTCTATGCTTGCTCCCCAACAACATGTACACTTTCTCCACTGCATCCTCCGGTTTCAAGGCTCGAACCTCTTTCCGGAATTCTGTTTGAAAGTTGGGTTTCCTGATCTTCCCTGATACTCGGAAGACTTTAACTTCACTCATTTTACTTCACCACATCAAGAGCTTGTCCTATTATGAACATTTCGGGTCCAGTAGTCAACAGACCCGTCACAGCCCCATAACTATTCCCTAAAAGGCCTGTGGAAACATAAGGTATTCCACAGTTGATGGTCCCCACATCCACCGGAACCTTCAACACATCCTCCAAAACTTTCCGTTCCTCCCCCTTCAACATAGGATGAGCCAGCACACCCTTATTTGTGGCGGTGGCAAGTGACCCAACGTACGGCAGCCCAGCTATCTCACTGGAGACCACTTCAACTCCCAACGTGTCCCCTATCTTATTCACAACTCCTCTATCCAGCTTGGGATCAGCTACAGCGCCTTTGTCATTCGCCAAAACTAGGTTTCCGTAGGCTGTTTTTTTCGTGTCCATAACAGTCACGTTAAGGTCAGAAGCTGATTTAATGGCTTCGACCTCCTCCTCCGTGGCGAATGGGGGAAGGATCACGCCGTTGGAGTTGGAGCAAGCTAGGGCGCCTGTGATCACTGATTTGCCCACTGTTGTGGCAACGACTTTGACTTTCAACCATTCCTCAACCTTTTGTCTCTTACTCTCTGGAACCTGCGGGGGAATAATTGCAATTTTGTCGTTGACAAGGGAGTAAACTCCTATGCTGGCGTTACCGAAAACATCGAAGAGGAAAAGCGGCAAATGTTAGTCTCCTTCAGCAAGAAGAACAGTTACTACCCCTTCCTTGTCCTTAACCACGCGGACTCTGATCTTTCTAGGCGGCTTCTCAATTCCCCTACTCCAGAGTTTCTCGTTAACTTCATTATCTATGACAACCCTCTCCGCCTCTTCCTCGCCCTCAGCCTCCGTGCGGACCTTCATATGCTTTAACATAAAACTTTTTACGATTCTTGCCGCTCTTGGAGCGCGTTTCTTTCTCGTGGAGAGCCATGCTTTCTTTAGAGGAATCGTGTAGAACCTTTCCTCAACGATGTCCTCCTCTAGCTCCTCCTTTTCTTTTCTGAGGCTCCTCTTTTTTGCTTCTACGAATTCCTCTTCTTCCTCTTCAAGTTCCTCATCCTCTTCCTCGGGAACTTCAGAATCTAAAACTTCTTCTGGTTCCTCAGTTTCTTCCAACTCTTCTTCAGCCACATCAACAGGTTCTTCCATCTGCATTTCCCTCAAGCCCTTATTTTCCTCTGTCGCCAGCGTCTCCTCTTCGGATTCGTTCTAACGCGTCCACTTGTTCTGGCTATAACCCATGTTGGAACAGGTTTCTTCTGTTTTCCAGCCTTGATAAGCCTCAGTTTTTTGGCGGCTGGTTTGTTTCTTGCCATTTTTACACTCTCCTGATTTTGTAGTCTCTGCGACCTGACTGAAGCTTTACAAGAAGCTCTTTCAACTGTTCATCGGTTATGGGAATGTTTATTCTTCCCTGCTGAGCCAGCTGAATCAGCTGTAGTTCAAGCTGTTGGGTGAATTCTGGTTTAACCATTTTCAGGTTTGTGAGACGGCTCCTAGCTTCAGGGGTGAGTATTCTGCGAAGCAAAGCTTGCTTTTGGCCTTCAAGTTGCTGTTGCGCTTGGGATTGCTTCTGCTCCTCTACCATTCTTTGTTGCAACTCAAGCATTCTTCTTTTTCTGAGGGCTTCAAGTTCTTCCTCGCTCACTCTTTCCACCTAATATTTTTTGAGTTCGGGCTGAGTTTTCTCCAGTTCCCTCTTTAGTTCAGTGGATAGCCTGTCTAGCAGTCGTCTTCCCTCGTTCGTTACTATTTTTCCCTCATTTGTTAACGGTTTCACGAGACCTGCTGTTTGAAGTTGCTGCATGGCTTTTCTGACTATGGTGCCGCTTCCTTTTCTGGCGTGTTCCGGTTTCGCTCCTCTGTCTATTCTGCCGCCGTATTCGGAGCGGAGTTTCTCGATGCCTATGGGTCCTTTCACGTAGATTTTACGTAGAATGGAGGAGCATCGGATGAACCACCAGTCGGGGTTCTGGGGTGGTCTCTGAGTGTGAATGCCAGTTTTGGCGAATGGTGTCCATGCGGGTGGATTTATTTCATCCACTTCTTCTTTCAGATGCCTAGCTAGCCTCTCGATGAGAACTGATGGAGGAACGTCGTAAGGTGTCGGCAAAGCTTCTTCTTCCTAATTTTCCTTCAGTAAGGGAAAAGAAATGTCTTATATTAGTTTCGTGGTCTAGAACCTCAACTTTCTTGCAAGGTTATAAAGATTTCACCCTTTTTTTCTGTTTACGCTTGTAGAGGAGGAAGGTGTGACCTCGAACTTCAATGAGCAGTGAATCTGTCTGCTGAGCAATCTTTGTTGCAATGTTTTTTGATTCTTCGTCTTTGAGGGCGGTTTTTAATATTTTTGCTTTGATCATCTCTCTTGTGTCAAGTTGTTTGGAGATTTCGTTTATTATCTGGGCTGTTGCGCCCTCTTTTCCAACCCATACTGTTGGTCTCTCGGCGCTGAGCGCGCGTTTTATTCGTCGCTTCATTTTTGGTGTTATCATGGCTTCTCTTCGCCTTTTATTGGAATACGGGAGTGCCCGCCGCAATTTAAGCATGTTATTACCATGTGAGGTTCCCTTCTCTGTTGGATGCGGATACGACAGTTTACGCCCGGTAAAATAAAGCTTTTACAGTGTCTGCAAATGAGGCTTCTGTATTCTTGGGGGAGATGCAGCCTGGTTCTCATTGCTATCTTCCGCGCGATCTTCACGTAACGTTGAGCCAGTTCAGGGTCTTCATGAATCACTTCTTTGGCTAAGTGGAAGAGTGTGTGAACGCGTTTAAGGGCGATTCTTTTCGTGGAGTTCATCGCAGTTAACCATTCTTGTGTTGTATGCATTAAGTTTTTGATCGCCATGATGGGTGTTTCAGCTTTTTGGCGTTTAAACCAGAAGATATGTTATGAGTGCCGCGATTATTGAAACGATTATTGATGGTATTAAATATTTGTAGCTTTTGCTTATTGATGTCTTGAAGTATTGGGCTGTGAAAACCAGACATAGGTGTGTTGGGGCGCTCAAGTAGCCAAGGTAGGCTGAAATGTAGAGTAAGCTTGCGTTTTTTGGGATGAAAGTCACGGTTTCGGCGAGAATCGGAACGCTAAGTGCGACTGCGCCGGAGGGGGAGCCGAGAAGAAAGCCTAGAACCGCTGGGACAATTGAAAGCACTGTAATTCCGCTCAAGTTCATGTTTGCCAAGGCGCTGCCGAGAATATCTGAAGCTCCAGAAGCCAGTGTAACGTTTCGTAGGAGTAACGCGCTGAAAGCCGCCAACGTTACTTCCCATATTGCTTTGTTTTTCAGAATTTTTTGGAATGCTGTTAGTTTTGTTTTTGTTATGATCAAAATTGTGATTACTCCCGCGAGCGTTGCGATTGCGATGTTCACGTTTAATGCGGCTGCAAGAATGATTGTGATGATGATTGGCAAAAAAGAATGCAGTAGCCCTTTAAGGTTGGCTTTTGGGTTTGCCTCTGCTTCTGTGTTATCGGTTTTGGCGACTTGAGTTTTTCTTAACCCTATAAAGTATCCAATTATGATCATGACTGTTACTACGAGGGCTTGTCTGGCGATAAGGGAGTCTATGCTGGTTTCGGTTAATGCAGCTGTCAGGATAAGGAACTGGCTTATGGGATAAACGGGTAAAATGGCGTGTCGGAACCAGATGTTTATGTAGGTTTTCTTTGATGCGTCAAGTCCCAGCTTGTCTGCTTCAGCCTCAACCATGGGCGCTGACATTAGGGCTCCGCCTGCAACGGGCAGAAGTCCAATAACCGCTGGAAGAAGGCTCACGGTAACTTTGGAGTTTTTGATGAATCCGCCTAGGCTTCTGGTTAAAACATTAACTAACCCTGTTTCCTTGTAGAGCTGGCTCAGGAACATGATGAAGAAGCTGGCGAAAACCAATGTCAAAGTGACCGGGTCTATGCAAGTTTCAAGTAATACTGTTCCTGTTCCGGAGATTCCGAGGGACAGAAGGCTCATCAGAAACGCTGCAACCGTTAACGAAACGCCTAAGCCCACTCGCCGATACATTAAGACAACGAAGAGGGCGATTGAAACAGCGAAAACAAGCAGAGGATTAAAGAAACTCACCCTGAAATACTCCCATCTATATTTGAAGCAGAATACATTCCCATCAACTACAAAAAGTTAATCCCCGTAACAGCTAGGGCAGTCCTATTTTGCTGTTTTCTGTTCGTTTGCCAGAAGACGCTTGTGCTCGGTGAAGTTGTTTATTGCCCGTAAGAAAAGAAGGGTCTCCACTTTCTTCTTGTTTATACAATAAACAAAATGAATTTCCTTTCTCTTCGCGCTAAAAACTTGGTTTTTCTTCAAGAAGCAAGGAATAAAAATTGAGAAAAACTAAAATTTGATCCAACCAAACTGGTTGCTAAGAACCGGATGTTTTTGTCACCTGATTTTGCGGAAATATCTTGGTCTGGTTGGGTTCTTGATTTAGAATATTTTTGAGAAGTCATCGTAGACTTTTTTTCTGTGTCCAATGAATAATAAGATTACTTGATTTTTGTTTCTGTTAATTTCATAAATGGCGCGATAATCGCCGACTCTTAGGCTCCAGAAGTCAGAGTACTTGAGGCGCTTTCCAGCTTTTTCTGGATGATTTTCTAGTTCTCTCAGTTTTTCTGTTATCCTTGACCTTGTTTGTTCGTCAACTTTCTTTAGGGCTTTAGCAGCTTTTGGATGCAGAAGTACGGTGAAGGTCACTGTAAATCCTCTAAAGGAATGAGAGCTTCTGGATGTTTTTTTGCTTCTTCGCTTCGTGTTGTCAGCATTTTGTAGAATTCGCGGGTTTTTTCCCTTTCCTCATAAAAGTTTATTATTGTTCTTATTGCGTCGCTTCGGTTCTTAAAGCGCCCTTCCGCGACCCATCTGTCTATTTCTTCAAGCGTTTTTTGAGATAATCTAAGCTGAACCTGAGTCACCATACCACCGTAAACAATACTGTTTACAAGACACTTAAACCTTTCCACATGCGCATTCCATGGCGGAGTTAATGAGGTTTGCCAATTTTTGTCAAGTTGCGTTGGGTTGGTTGGGTTAAAATTTACCCCATAAGCATGTAGTTAACACCTAAGACTAATGTTTCTTCCAAATTAGGTGGGCTTTCTATGTCGCACGCACAACCAGACTTCTGACTGAGCTTCCATTTTTTAACCTTCTAACAGGGACAACTGAGGGTGATGGTTTTGTATCAGAGGTGTGGAAAGTTGTTCTGAGCGAGAAGATTTAAGTGCCCAGAATATTAGAATTCAATCAGAATTTCTTCCGCAAATTATAAAAATTGAACTATGAATAAATAATGTTGCGGAGTGAGCTGCGTGAAAGTAAAGGCAGTTCTGTTGTTTTATGTTCTTCTTTTGGTCTGTGTTGCTAGCATGGCACCGTTAAGTTCAGCACAATCATCAGGAGCAATTGCAGATATGTATGAGTCATGGAACTACCGGACTTGGGAAGACGATATTAGCAACATTTCTCTGGAATGTCATGAAACATACTGGTGGGCTATTCGCAACTATATTGGTGAACCAATAGTCAACCCTGTGATTACAGCAGAGACCGATCTGGAATTTTTCCCTTCTACGGAGCCATATTTAATGGGACCACCAATCTATGAATGGCGGTGCGACTCGGTTCCAGTGAATCGTTGGTGGGGCGGTGGCGGTAGTTCCAAAGATCCAGTCTCTGTGACCCTTGGATTCCGTGTTGAAAGGCATGTTTTTCCTGAGAAAATAGCTTCTTTCCCTGCTGTTCAGGTGGTAAACGTAACTCTGTGGGTACAAGACACTATCCCTGATGATGCAAACGAGCTGTCGGTGACTATTGGATTCTATCCTATAGTTTGGCAAGAGGACGTTCTTCTGAACTACAACTTGATATCTTGGAGTAACGATGCTGGCTGGTCTGAGTATCAGCAAGGTCCATCAGCAATCCAGTTCTACACTTTTCGACCATTTACAACTGGAGTATTCAACTTTACCGCTACTTTTGAAGTGACGAAAATTCCGAGTTTAATGGGATCTCCAGTTTCGAAGCCCATGGTGGAAGTCTTCTGGCGCAAGGTTTTGGTTGAAGAACTAGCAGAACCGTCAACTTCTGTTAGCGTAGAATGCCCAAACAGGTGGAATGCAACCATTCAGCTTGAACAAGAGGTTAATTGGACTCTAGTAAAGACTGAGCTTCCAGCGCTCTTTGCAGATATGGCTTCTATTTCTTCGCCTATACTATATGACAGTGAAGATAACCCACGCGTATTGGATGAGCTGAAGTTCACACTCGCATCTGGTGCCGATTTACATGTATACGACGCAGCTGATAGGCACGTAGGACTGAACTATGAAACAGGGGAACTCGAAATACAGATTTCAGGTGCCACATTTGTATGGTCAGGAGACACGCAAATCGTGACAGTTCCTGATCCGATGGCGGGAAATTACACGACTCGTCTGGTTGGTACCTCAGAGACTTGGTCCACCTATGAGCTATTGATAGAAGCAATCAGCGAAACTGAGGTCTTGTATACAGAAACACATGAGGACACAATTTCAAAGGAGCAGACTCACGAATGTACAACGACAATTCCATCTGTGGGAGAGGAGATAAACACCGAGCTGTTGCCTAACACAGTTTTTGATGCTTTCTGGGAAGGTGCCCAATATCCAATCACCATATTCAGTAGCTCAAGCGTAACGCATTTCATCTTCAACCAGACACTGGCACAAATCAGCTTTGACGTTACTGGCGACTCCGTCACGAACAGCTACTGTAATGTTACTATTCCAAATAATCTACTTTGGGGGGACTTCACTGTGCTGATAGAGGGTGACCCTCCAGTAGAGTTGATACGAAAAGACAATACTACACACGCCTCCATTTACTTTACCTACGAACTGCAAATCACAAGAAATGTTCAAATCATTGGGACAGAAGTGATACCTGAATTTCCCTTTTTCCCAATTTTGCCATTATTCATGACAATCGCACTATTGGCAGTAATATTGTACAGAAGACTGTTGAGAAACGGAAATGCTGGTCAATCTTGCAAACTAGCGCGTGCATGTTTGGTTGGTTGGGTTAAAATTTAACGCCTAAAGTCACACCCTTAATATGTAACAAGTGTATTATATTAACTAGTGGAATTCTCTTAGTGAATGTTGGCAAAAAGCTTATTGCGTTTTGTCGTTTATTTTGGGTGTTCTATTAGGAAAGTTATGGAAAAAGAAGGAGGGGGAGTTAGAATATGTCTATGTCTGGGATTCAATTTAAGATGCATCAGCGGCTTATTCATAAATTTAAGAAAGCAGGAGCCACCTCATGGGAGAAAGCTGTAACATTTGATGAGGCTGACCTTGATTTGCCGGAACAGTATTGGTTAGGCTATTTTGCTGGAATTTTTCTTGGCAGAATAAAGAAGACTAGAGACCATCGGTATTACATCTAGAAGGCACCGCGAGCGAAGCAAACGCAATAATTTTGGGGAGGATTAAGCTTTTTATCCCCAAAACTTTGATTCTAATTAGGGATCAAGTTTGCTTATTCTTGTATTGGCTGAGGCTGCTCTTGAGACGGTTCCCGAGGAGTTGTGGAGTCACCCCGCCGTCAGGCGCCATTCCAAAAGACAGAGAAAACCTCCGAAACAGCTTCTCCTAGACAGGTCACTTCACCATTCAGCCATGAGGCGGCTAGACGATAACGAGAAGAGAGGACGCCCAGACATAACACATTTTGCTCTACTTGAAGCCCTAGGCTCCCCCCTCAACAAGGAAGGATTGCTCAAAGTATATGTTCACACCAACAAAGACTACGTCATCACAGTTGATCCAAGCACTCGACTACCCAGAAACTACAACCGCTTCATCGGCCTCATGGAACAGCTATTCCATCTAGGAAAAGTTCCATCCGAAGGACAGGCACTGCTTAAGCTGGAACACAAAACATTACAGCAACTCCTTACCGAAACAGAAGCCGACTACGTCCTAGCCTTCAGCAGAAAGGGCAAACAAAAAACTCTTCACGACGCAGTCTCTAACCTTCAGGCAAAGCGGATGCCGGCAGTGATTGTCGGCGGCTTTCCCCACAGTCACTTCTCAGAAACTGCGGTCAAGTTGGCGGACGAGGTTGTGTGCGTGGACTCGGAGATGCTGGAGGCGTGGACTGTGGCTTCGAGGGTAATCTACGAGTACGAACGGTCTCTCTCACTGCCTAGAAAGAGGCTTGGCGATAATTGATTTGATGCAGGACTGTGAATCTGAAGGAATATCAAGTTCCAACATTATACGTTAACTTCCAAAAGTGTGCAACAAGGCTAAAATACGTTTATCGACAATTATCATATTTTGGGGGGTGAGAAGGCTTGGGAAATACAATAAGATGCCGAGCCGGCAAGGTCCGTAACCTCAGAAAGAACTTCGACTCGTTAACAAACAACATTATCATTCAGCTAAACACGATCAATCGGCTCCTCATAGAACTTGAGCCAAAAGAATAGAAGCAGCTATCTCGACTTTTCTTTCTAGCCACTTGCAACATAGCATGTTGCCTAGTCCATATTAGGAGCCTAATAATACTTCATTGTTG
>Ga0315550_1000420_pt1 | contig 26091 bp, 20 predicted proteins | sample SalMarSW160190MG_2_FD_203100 | JGI IMG/M metagenome (GOLD analysis project Ga0315550, IMG submission 203100) | Salt marsh sediment microbial communities from the Plum Island Ecosystem LTER, Massachusetts, United States - Salt Marsh Sediment SW1601-90 ... | reverse complement strand
ACTGAAAGTTATTGGATTCTGTAGGAGTTTTGAATCTATACCAAGTTCATCTAACATTTTTTGTAAATCAAAATCCATATAAACATTGAAAGCAGTGCCCGTTTCTGAAAATAGTTGGAATGGTTCTCCTGTTTCTTTATCATAGAATACTAGGCATTTTTTGATTTTTCCATCATTTCCTATTTTCCAGAAGTTTCCATCAGGAAGTTTGAATGGGTCTTGGAAATTTCTAAGTATTCTTTGACCAATTTCTGGATCTACTTGAATCAGTTCTTCTATCTCATCTAAAGTCTTTGTACTTACATCGTAATCACTATCAGCTAGAAGCATTTTAAACCATCTCTCTTTGAAAGCTCTGGCTTTTTCACTCTCTTGAGCTAATCCTCCAAAAAGTTTGTTGATTTTATTGCCAAAAGGAACATCCCATCTTTGAATTCCATGGTAACTTACAATTCCCCTACTATCAAAGAATGCTTTAAGATAATTTTCGATATTATCACCTATTTGTGCTTGTGCCATTCTTGTTTTCGACATCACCAACCAGAGCTCCTTCGATGATATTGATGTTTGGGTCAACGAAGTTACTAGCAAATGTCCTGATGTTCCTATCATCCTTGTTGGTAACAAATTTGATCTCAACGATGCTCGTTCTGTTAATCGTGATGAAATTCTTTCTTATGTTCGTCTCCATAATTTTGACTATCTCGAGACCTCTGCCCTCTCTGCTTATAATGTCGACAAGCTCTTTTATCATGCTGGTCGTCTTGGTCTTCAATATAGCGACGAAACACTCAAGTTTCGCCAAGAGTATGTTCTCTAATACTTTCACCTTCCCACTCTTTTCTTATTTCAAAAAGCTTAAATTTCTCTCCTCCTACTGTTTCTTGGTATATTCTAGATGAAACACGACAGAGAATTAGATGATAAGCAGTTTCTGTTTAGTATTTTTATGAAAAAAAGAGGAAGAGAGTCCATTCTACGAGAATATGGTGAAAAAGGTTTTGATACCTTTACTGGATATATAGACTGGGATTTTTTAGAACTAAATATGATTGTGGAAAAAGAATTGAAATTTCTTGAGAAAGCACAATTAATTCTTTCTGATCAAGCTTCAGAAGAGCAGTTAAAAACATATGGTTTAAAAGAGAAAAATGATTATTACGAAAAAATCGGTCTATTAACAGATAATCTTCAAAAGAAACTAGAATCAAACGACTTGATTCAGAAGTATCCTGAAGTGGAGATTCTCTTTAGTATTGTTTCTATTATGTATCTTGAATATTATGATTTTGAAAGAAGGGAATTCAAGGATAAATATCATAAAAATCTTGTTATCGAAATATTAAGAACTCTTGTACAATTTTACTCCAACCTCAAACAAAGAGGTGATATAATAGATAGGCAAAATATACTTGGAAGAAAGTTGATTATTCTTACTTCTATATTAGATGATTTGACATTTTGTTATGATTTCGAAGGAGTTCCAAGTGGAGAACTGTTAGAAGAATGTAAGCTTGTAATCAATGTTCGGATTATAAGGGCAACAATGATGGATGAGATATACAAAAGGAAAAAGAAAACTGCAAATAAATCTAAACTAAAGAATCTTTGCAGAGAAATAATAGCTGATTTGGAAAGAGTGTTGTATCTACAGTGGATATTGAATTACAATGAAGTCGAACCAATTTTGAATATTTTAATAAAAAAGATTGAACTGTATATTAAAGAAGGAATAGATTTGCCATATGAAAAGATAATAAAACAAACAAAAGAGCATTTTCCACCAATTTACTTAAGGAATGAAGACAGAGAAGGAGAAAAAAGAAATAAATTTATTGAAAGGATAAATCAACTAGATGAAATTCTAAAAGAATATCATTGGAGAAAAAGAAAGGAATGAAATATCTTACATGATATTCATTTTATCCTAATTCATGAAGTACCAGTTTGTTGTGATCCATTTGAAGAAGTCCTCAACGTTTGCTTTTTTAGGATATGCAAACACTAATTCTAGTGCTTGTATTTTTATGTCATTAATTATCTTTGATAACCAACTTCCACCATTTCCTAGAGAATAAATTCCTCTTTGGGTATCCCATGTAGGAATTTCTCTACCAGAAGTATGTATCTGCCCGAATCTTATTTCTACTTCTACATCATCAATAAATATATTACCTATCCAATCTTGATCTATTCTTGAAATAAGATCGTTTACCTTATTTGCTCTAAAATAAATCCCATTTGGATATTGTGATATTGTTCTTTTCAAGTAATCCATCGCTTCATCACAGTTTCTTTGGAAATCTGCTAGAATCAATGCAAATAGTTTTATCATTTCATCATCTCCTGAAGAATGGAAGAGATCAACTCCAGTTCCTAGACCAATCCTTAGTCTAAGTCTTTCTAAAACATCTGTCTGGATGTATTTTAGGTAAAAACTTAGATTTTAGATACTTAGGTTTCTCTATTGTTGAAAAAATCAACAAATATATGAACAATATTTAAATATCAATATTGCAAAGCTAAGTATTGTTATAAATTTTCAAGTATTTATAGCAGATAAGGAGGTATGAGTATGAATAAAAAGAAATTATTTATATTAATGCTTTTAGTAACCCTTACAACTAGTATTACACCTCATTTTACAACATTTACTAAAGCAACTGCTTATACATTCGCAATTGAATGGGAAAAATTTTATACGGAATCTACTTATGATGGAGAAGGTAATAGAGGAGAATTCCGACTTCAAGTTAAATACTACGCAAGTGGTGATTGGAGAATGCAAGAAACTTCAAAATTCTATGTTCAACAAGAAGATGTTGGAGAATACCTAGATCCTAATCTTAGTTTTACCTTAGATTATGATTTAGTAAATTACGATGACCTAATATTTAGAATAGTTGAGGTTGACACAGGAAAGGATGATCAAATAATAAGACCTATGGTATATGACACAGGTTCAAGAATTACTGATGGCGAATGGCATTGTTATTTCTTAATATATAATCCTGGTTCTTGGTTTTCTCAATACTTTGATGACGATAATGCTTATGGTGATTGGTTCGAAGTTCAAATAATAAATCTTGATTACGAATGATGAAACAATATTATCAAATAAATTTTAAATACTTTCCTTTTTTTATTTTATAGAAAATGAAGTAATGAAAACAGTGATGAAAAGATGAGTATGCTTAAACTAATCTATACTTTTTATCGTAGGAATGTTAAATCGTTATTACCTTCAGCAATCATCACCATGATTATTTTTAGTTTAGTGGGAATCTCGGTTATTTCTGTAACAATACCATTTAATATTAACTTGAAAAATGAAATAAAAGATCTAGACTATCAATTCAGCACAACTATCGCTCAAGATGGAATGACAGGCAACTCGTTTGAGAATATTTTATTTGCATTTGATACACTATCAATTGAAAATGTACAACTAACATATGCTCTTGTAATAAACTTAATTTATATTTTTCAAGAGAAGAATTTCTTAATCCCTTTCATTGGTTTAAGCAGTGGTTTATTTTCTTATAGTGGTTTGAATAATCAAACGATTGTTGGATCAGCGGAATTTGAATCCACATCAATTAATCTTACAAAAGCTGTACCTTATTATCAAAGTATTTCAGAAACAGAGAATAAGACGATGATTGTCGCAAATTTTTCAAAGGTAGAGCTAGAAGACACTAATGCTATTTTCACTTATATTACAACTATAGCACGAAGTTCAGATTTTGATCGTTTTTACAGTCCAAGAATTGAGTATCAAAACTCACCTTATTATTTAATTGGTAATTTCTCTGTTCTCGCAGAATTAGTAAGTTATTTCTCTGTTGATACCAAGGAGTTAGGAGCGTTTTCTCTAGGTTTTATGAAACCAGAATTCATAGATAAAATGACGATAGAACGTTTAGAGAAAGAGGTTGATGAAAAAGAGAAGAACATCTTTAATCAATATATAGAAAGAGGATTTAATCCAGAACAAATATATATTCATTCACCTGTTAAGTCTTTAATACAAAATTTTGAAGTGTATGTTGGCTATGAAATAACTTCTATACAACTTTTAAGCACAGTCAATCTTTTACTTGCTTCAGTTTTACTTCTTCTGATTGGCATCGGTGTCTATCAAATATTAAAGAAAAACGAGAATATTCTGATATCCAGAGGTTTTTCTAAGAAAAAAACTATTCTTCTATTTTTATCTATTGAGTTTATCACAGATCTATTTGTAGTCATTCTTTCTCTTACTGTTTTCTCAATAGTTATTATTTTGATGAATCTACCATTTTCCACTTTTTCATTTTTAATTCAAACGTATTCATTGCTTTTTATAGTTTTCTTCTTAATCAAATTGCTTAACCTTTTAGTCAGAACCAAGAAAGATATAGAAATAGAAATAAAAGAAGATAAGAGCTTAAAAAGAACAATAAGAATCCAAAGATTGTTCATAATTCTTGTACTCATGCTCGTATTGTTTCTACAAGTTTTTATGATTTTTGAACCATTATTCTGGAAACCAATTTTTTTTAATTATGGCTCGTTAGAAATAAGTCTTGATATTATCAGCGGTGTTTTAGTTTTGTCTGCTTTGATTGCATCAGTTTTTGCAAATGAGAAAAGGCAAAAACCAAAGGAAACTAATATAGAACTCCAGAATTTACTCTCTCGTATATTCTCTAAAGGAATAAAAAAAATCAGGATCCAGAGTGTAATAACTATCTGTTTATATGCTTTGTTATTTTATTTGATAGTATCTACGACAGCAAAAAAAAGTTATTTTGAATATACTAGATATGGAGATGTATGGGATCTTATTGTGACTGCTGATAGACGTCAAGGAATCAGAACAATAGGTACTTATGAACAAATAAATAATCTAACATCTGAGATAACAGAAATTGAGGAAATGTGTCCTGGAGTAGTTCTTTTTAACAATATTATTATAAGTAACAAAGGTCATACTATTAGTACAACGTTGATTGGATTTAATGCATCCATCCTTGCATCTCAAAATCTTGGTTGGAATCATTTCTTTGGTTCACAGATTACAGGTAAGACAAATAATGATCTTTTAGCTCTTAAGGAAAACAACATTATACTAAATCAAGCTGTAGTTGAAGAATCTGATTTGAAAGAAGGTGATAATATATCTCTTGAAGTTGATCTTCGTGATGTAGGTTATGATGGTGTGTCTCAACATATAGATGATGTTAATATATTAGGAACGGTTGATACTTTACCTGGTCAAAATGGTTTTTCGGGTACAACTCATCCTTATGCTTTTATAGATATTTCTTTCTATTTAGATGTTTGTTCACAGCTAGGACTTGAACCTCAAATCAGTTTAATAGGATTAAATGTAAAAACTGATAACAATGTTACAAATGAAGAGAAAGAGACAAAGATAACCGAAGTATTCAATATGATTTTAGGTTACTTGAATCTCTCAGAATCAAATGTAAGATACTATAGTATAACTGATAAAGGATCATATTATTCCTATTCATCTGAAGCAGCAGAACAATTCTTCATCTATTTTGACTTAGTTTTTTGTATACTTTTTATTCCGATAATAACTGTTGTTTTTACAAAAGCTACTATACAGTTTATTGCTCCTTCTCTATCTAAATTAGTTGCTAGGGGATACTCAGATCAAGAACTTCGGAATTATATCATTAGAAGAATCAGAAAATCACTCATCATAAGTATATTTATTGGTCTTTTTATAGGTACACTAGCTGGAATAATTCAAGCGAAATATCTTCTATATAGTCTATTACTACCTGTTGCAGGGGAATTTTATGCGAAAATCGGATTATTTATAGTAGGTATAGTAGCAATTGGGAGTATATCTATTTATACAATTATCCCTTTTTCTACTAAACAAATAAAAACAATAACAGGAGTAAATAAAAGGAAGTTGGCAAGATATGAATCAGATAATTATTGAATCTTTGTATAAAATTTACGGTGGTATTGTAGAAACCGTTGCTCTTGAAAATTTTAATGAACAGATTAAAGAAGGGGAGATTGTGGCTGTTGCTGGACCTAGCGGGAGTGGAAAAAGTACCCTTCTTTCATGCGTTGGAGGAATACTGAGACCTACAAGTGGTAAAATCATAGTGAATGGTAATGATATAACCAAATTTCCAGATAAAGAACTAGTCAATTATCGTCGTGATTCTGTTGGACTCATCTACCAAGACTTCAACTTGATAAGTGAGTTTACGATTTATGAGAATATTGCTCTTCCTTTACTAATAGCTGAAAAAAAGAACGATTTTATTCGAGAAAGAGTGGAAAACTTACTGGGAAATTTAGATATTACACGTTATAAAAAAACTTATCCTCAATACCTTTCTGGAGGGGAACAACAGCGAGTAGCTATCGCAGTAGCATTAGCTAATGATCCTCAGATCATCCTAGCAGATGAACCTACCGGTAATTTAGATTTAGAGGCGCGTGAGAATGTTTTGAGTTTATTAATAGAAAAAGCTGATTCATACAAAAAAACACTAGTAATTGCAACTCATGATCCCTTTATTTTGGAAAAAGTTAACCGTGTAATCTATCTTTCTAAAGGTAAACGGTGAAAAAATGAGTAAACTAGCATTACTCTTCTTCAAAAGATCTCCTAAATTATTTCTCAAAGTAGGTTTATTATCTATATTCTTATTTTTATTAATTAGTTCATTTGGAATTGGTTATGCTATTTTTGAGAAGGTATCCCTAGTTGAAACTACAGAAGGAATGGAAAGAGATTTCGAAATCGCAGGAGAAATTAAACAGAATTATACTGCAGATAATATTAGCTCAATGTTGCTGTATCAAAATTATTGGAATGAATTCAGGAAAGATTGGGCTAGACTCATTATAAGTGACAATCTGATTCTTCTTATCAATTTGAGAATAAATGATACAGTCTTACAAATAGGATTAGGATTATCTGAAAATACAGAGAATGTAAAAACTGAACATGTTTTAGATGATCACCTTAATTTCTTTAATTCAAGTATTAATGTTTCGACTTTTTCTCTGTTAGAAGAATTACCATTCGCTCTTGACATTCTAATGAACTTTAACTTATTAAACAATTCTTTCTCAGAAGAATTCAAAATTGGTTCTGATAACTGCAGTTTAGGCTATACTGTAAATTTGAATGAAAAGCTATTTTCATCAATAAATAACTATATGAAAACTATTGATCAGATAGCTGAAGCATTTCACTCCTTCATCGCTCAAACTGATATTATATACTTGAATAAGCTGAATTCAAACAGATTGGAAATTGATTTATCATCCTCTTTTGAAGTTCCGTTTCAATCCCTTTTGATCATATTAACAGCTGTATCAATTTTGTTATCTACATGGTTAATAGAGTTCTTTTTAGATTTCTATAATAAGCAAATTAATACACTACTGCAAAATTTTGAAAAAAGAGGATTGGATGCAAGAAATAAAGTACATGTAGCTGTTTTTCTCCCAATATTTGTAGATTCAGTCAGTTTAATGATTTTAGGTGTTTTTTTCTTAGTTTTAAATCAGATTTTTTCTCTGAATCTTATTCTCGCATTCATTTTTACGCTAATTGTGTATATTTATCTTTTCTATAAACGATTTAGATTTAATTCCCAAAAAGAAAGAGATTCAACTAAAATTAATCTAATCTCAGTTTTAATTTATATAACTGCCCTTTTAATTTCTATTTTGACTTTAATCATTATTAATAACATTCTTTATGCTTTAATTCCACCATTAATATCATCGATAATTTCAATAGGTTCATCAATAGTTCTTTACTATATTATCTCTATTTCTCTTTCAGAACTCACTTATAATACGATGAGAAAAAGAGTAAATAAAAAAACTACAGATTCTATATCACGATTAATCAAAAAAACAATACTATCTACAAAGTCAGGTTTGAAATCGTGGTATAACCTTACACTCCTCATTGTTTGGGCTATAGTAATAACTAACATAAGTTCTAATACATTTATTGCTGAATACAAGTTTTATCAAAAAACTAGCTATCCTACTGATTTAGTAATAGATATTGAAGAAGGATTTTTAGCAAACATTTCTAAACTTGAATCTGTACCTGGGATAGAATTTGTTTTTCCAGTTTTCCATAGTACTCAACAATATCTAATTATTTATGATTATTATTTGATGAATTTCACAAAACTAACGATGAGATTTCCAGAATTAATAGAAAGAACTAAGCTACATAAGATTAATGCTAATTATACTTATATTAGTGAAAGTTTTGCAGATGAATTGGATTTTGGAAATGAAGATTTATTTCCAACAAATTTCGGAGAAAATCAAACCAGTATAATAGTTAATCAACCAGTTATTATTACCAGATATTTTCCTCTTATTAAAGAAACAGACAATAGACCTTTTATTGTTGCAAATTACCGTGAAGAGTATAGTGAATATTCAGAAACCACAAAACTATTGGTTGATTTTGATATTAATATTATTACTACGGAACAGTTAATAGAAGAAATTAGAGAATCTACTGGATCCTCTGTCTCGATTCAAAAAGGAATTAAAGAAATAGATTATAACATTATACTGAATATATATAATTACTTGTTTTTTGTGTTTGCATCATTCATCTGTTTATTAGGTTTTATTCAATTTAAAAATAAACTTTCTATAGTATTAAATCAGGTGAATTTAAGAGGTTTAGAAACTGGAAAGATTCGCAAATTACTTGCTAAGGAGATCAATAGTTATGTTTTAACAGCATTTTTATTTGGAATACTCTCTGCTTTATTCTTCGTTTTGGTTCAATCAGCCAACTATATCTATGCTATCCCATTGTTCTCACCAGTTGTGTTCAAATTTCACCTAGATTTGATGTTAGTTTTTATCATTCCAACAATAATTATTCTTATAATCTTCTTGTCACATTTTAAAAAACCATTAGACAGGTTTTCAAGTTAGTTGCATAATTTGTAATTCTTCACTAAAAGTACCTTTAATATTCTTATATTCTCAAAGGTACATCGCATGCTTTCCTTTATTATTTGCTTTAAGCTAAAGAAAAGGGTATTACTCTCAACACAACATCTAATGTCTCTCGAGAACTTAGCTTATTTCTTTGGTTATTCTCTTCCCCTTTCTTTAATCTCAGTGGAAAACTCTATCACTAACACAAATCTACTCTACCAGACTTTTCTCCTTCTTCTTCTGACTTTCACTTTAACTCTTTTACTTCAAACACCTATTCTTTAGAAGACATCAATTTAGTGATGAAACACTCAAATTCCGAACTAAATATATCCTTTAATTTTATTTTCGTCTATCTCCTCTTTTCTTGCCTCACAACATTTAAAGGTACTCAAATCTATGTTTATACAATAAGTGATAAAATGTCTGAACACACTGATATCAAAAATCTTCTCGAATGTGAAGTCTGTAACATTTACTATGAGAAAGGCAAGGTTCATTGTGTTAAATGTGGCAATAAACTTGTTGATGCATCTTTAAGAACCTTTGTAAAATATTTAACCAAAGAGGAATCCAAAAAAAGAATTCTTCTTGAATTTGGAGAGGAAGGTTTTGATACTTTTACTGGTTACCTTGATTGGTATTACCTAGAACTTAATTCAGTTCTAATGGATGAATTATCTAACTTAGAAACTGCTAAGGTAATTCTTTCAAATTCTATTTCAATAGAATTGCTTCAAAAATATGATTTAAAGAAAGAACAGTCAGATATTGATAGAGTGCAAAATTTGATTAATCGTTTTGATAAAAAAATATCTGATAATAACTATCAACAATGCGATTTGGAATGTGATATCCTTTTCAGTCTAGTGGCTGCAATATATATTCAACACTTTAACTACAATAGTGGAAGATTTCCTATTAAAGAATATGAAGATATAGTCAAACTTTCTCTCCACTCCTTAGTTGACTATTATTCTGCTTTAATTCTTCAATCTAATCTTAAAGATAGAAAGAAAATCTTTATTCGAAAACTGATAATTTTTACTTCAATGCTATTTGATTTGTATAATTGTTATGATTTAGGTGATATAATACCTGAAAACCTACATATAGACTGTGAAAAAATCATTATTGGACGGATTCAAAGAGCTACGATGTTAAATGAAATCTATAAAGAAATTATTAAAACTAGTAAAGATTCCCAAAAAATAAGAAGTCTTTGTAGTGAAATAATTGCAGATTTAAAGCAAGCATTCTATATTCAATCTGATATACATAAAAGTGGAGCTGAAAAAATACTAGAAATTATCATAGAAAAACTAGGTACATATCAAACAGAGGGGGTAGAGTTAGATTATTTTCAAATCTTAGAATTTCTTTTTGATGAATTAACTATCCAGCTTGAAGGAGTTGGTTTATCTGTTTCAGAAATTAGTACAAAAATTAAATTTTATATTAGTTTAATAGAACACTTGAATAAACTAAAAATAACACATACAAAGGAACATAGAAAAACTGATGTTTATCTTAGAGCTTTTGAATTCTATAATAAATACTCCAATGATATAATATTCACCATAAATAATGATAAATTCCAAATAGAATCTATTTTAAGATTTTTAAAAGAATATTACAAGATAGAGAATAAAGATGGATGGAGACATTTATTATGTGAAGAAATCAGATATTTCTATCCAGACATGAAAAATACTAATTTGAAAGCTTTTATAGATTCTCTTTAAAGGGCATAAAAAACGATTTTTTCTAATTTATGAAATTCCAGTTTGTTGTTACCCAAGTTGATCCCCGTATCATTGCATCAAATAGAGGTTTCATTACTCGTTTCATGAGAAATTTCATGCCTTTGACAAGAAATGATACAAATGCAACAACTAGTGTAAGCATCACTCCTATTCCAACAATAATTATTCTTATAATCTTCTTGTCACATTTTAAAAAACCATTCAACAGGTTTTTAGGTTAGTTGCATAATTTGCAATTCTTCACTAAAAGCACCTTAATATTCTTATATTCTCAAAGGTACATTGCATGCTTTCCTTTATTATTTGCTTTAAGTTAAAGAAAAGGGTATTACTCTCAACACAACATTTAATGTCTCTCGAAAACTTAGTTTATTTCTTTGGTTATTCTCTTCCCCTTTCCTTAATCTTAGTGGAAAACTCTGTCACTAATACAAATCTACTCTACCAGACTTTTCTCCTTCTTCTTCTGACTTTCACTTTAACTCTTTTACTTCAAACACCTATTCTTCAGAAAAAACCGATTTAGTGATGAAATCCTAAAATTCAGACATGAATACTTTCTCTGATAGAAATCTGATTCAAAGTTAATCTTATAAACTTAAAAAATAACGTCGCAATTATGAGTGGCGAACCTTTATCAATTATTTCAGATTATGTGTCAATAAGTAGTAATGAACCTTTATCTAAAGCTCTCAAAATTTTTAAGAAACAAGAGAGAGAGCTTCTTGTTTTCGAAGAAGACGGAGTATTTCTCGGTTATTTGACCAAACGTCATGTTACTTTACAATCAAGGATACAACCAGAAGCTAAAGTCTCAACTCTGATAACAAGAGTACACACTGTTCAGAAAGATACTCCTTCAGATGTAATCGCAAGAGCTATATTATCAGAAAAAATCTTTTCTGTACCAGTTGAAGAAGATGGAAAAATCATAGGTATTATTAGAGATATAGACCTATTAAGATCTTCTGAAGATATTTTTGGAAGTAAAAAAGTTAAGGAAGCTATGACTCATAATCCTATTACCGTTACAGAAGATACCCCTGTAGCTCGTTTCATCGCTGTGTCAAGAACACACAACATCTCAAGAACTCCAGTAGTTGACGCTTCAAATAAACTTGTAGGAATTGTAAGTCCTCATGATACTACAACTTTAGTTCTTTCTGAATCTTCTAGAAAAACAATAGGTGATATGCAATCAGAAAAACAAGATCTTTTATCAGTCAATGTTAAGGAAATCATGACTTCTAAAGTTGTTACATGTAAAGAAGGTGACTTTCTAATAGAAGCAATAGATCAACTGTACAAAGCTAATCATAAAGCATTGATAGTTGTTGATAATGAAAACCATCCAGTTGGAATTCTAACTACTAGTGACTTGTTGGAAAGTGTATCAATCCCTCCAACAACAGAAGGTTACTACTTTAGAGTCTTGGGTGATGTTGACGATTCTGATATGGAACAAGTAATAGAAATGGGTGTAGAATTAGTAAAGAAATTCGCAGACATAATAGGAACATCTGGACAAATGTTTGTGCATGCTAAAGTTTTTCCTAAGAGAAAATTCAGAGGTTATGTCTTATATCAGACTCGAGTTAGAATAACTACAGACAAAGGTAAAACATATGTTGCTAGATCTGATGGTTATGGCTTATTCAGTGCATATGTTGTGGCATTAGACCGCATTGAAAGAGAAATTGTTTCTGAACGAGAATTGGAACTTGATAGAAGACAATCAGGTAGTGACAGATATATTGTAGAAGAACTTGATGAACTTTAACTTTTTTCTCTTCATTTCTTTTCTTCTAAATAAAGTCCCTATCGTTAATCTTTTTAATTTAGATTAGTGATTGCAATTGAAATGAGTGATAATACAGTAAAAAAACGCAGATCTAACTTTGCCTTGTTGAATCGTGAGGTAATTAAACCTGGCTATTGCACAAGTTGTGGAGGGTGTGAGGGTGTTTGTCCTGTGTATGTGATTTCAATTGAGCAATTGGTTCCTAAGCTAATAGGAGGGTGTATCTCTTGTGGAGCTTGCGTTGATGTGTGTTTGAGATTTAGACAAAGAAAAGAACAACGCATAATAGAAGAAGATAGTATAGGTGAAATTCTCGAGGTTTATCGAGGTAAATCTAAACTAAAGGATATTAAAGAAAATTCCCAAAACGGTGGTGTTGTTACTACTTTGCTTCTTATTGCTATGCAAAAACAGAAGATTGATGGAGCTTTAGTTACTGGCCATTTTACTGACCTCCTTAGTCCAGCTCCAATGCTAGCTCTTAATGAACTTGATATAAGAAAAGCATCAAGATCTAAATATACTCTTAATCCAGTTCTTACAAAATTGCCTTCAATTAAATTAAGTCTCAAAGAAAAAGTAGCTTGCGTTGGGCTTCCATGTCATAATGAGACCTTATCAAATGCAATTGAAATGAAAAATTTAGGTGTTGATTTTAGAGTAGACTACAAAATTGGCTTATTCTGTATGAGTAGTTATAAATCATCTGATTTCCGAAGTATTGTAACTGAAAATTTAGGTTTGAATGCAGAAACATTAAATAAAACAGATTGTGCAAGAGGAAAATTCTTCTTTGTCGCACCTGATGGAACAACAGACATTAAAATTAAGGAATGTGCTGAAGCAAAAGCTGAAGGTTGCAAATATTGTGCTGATTTTACCTCAGAATTTGCTGACATATCTGTAGGAAATATAGGTGTAGATGATGATAGTAATATCATTATTATACGAACAGAAGCTGGAAAAGAGTTATTTGATTTCGCACTGAAAGAAAATGTCCTTGATGTTGAAAAGGTATCAGAAGATAAGTGGGACGAAGCTTTAGCTGGTGCAAAGAAACTCTCTTCCTCAAAGAAAAGGCATGTAAAACCTTTACCTCCAATTGAGTCTTAAATTAATAACTTAATGAAAAGGTGAGTGAAATATCTAGAGTAGAACTCATCCCTTTACAATTACCTATAATAAAACAAGGGGATGATATCTCCCAATTAATAATAGATTCTCTCAATAGAACAAATCTTTCGTTAGAAGATGGGGATGTTGTTGTTATAGCTCATACTATTATTTCTAGAGCAGAAGGCAATGAGTATTTTATTCCTTCACTTGATCCTTCTCCTATTGCTGAATTAATAGCTAGAAAAACTGGTAAAGATCCTGCTCTAGTTCACTTAATCCTTAAAGAAGCAGAAAAGATTCTAAAAGTTCAGAATAATATTATAATCACTAAATCTAGGCACGGTTGGATATCTGCGAATTCTGCAGTTGACCAGTCGAATTCCCGACCAAATTGTGCAGTGACCCTGCCTAAAAATTCTGATATTTCTGCTGAAAAAATAGGTAGAAGTCTAGAAGAGCAATTTAATAAAGCTATTTCAATAATTGTTTCCGATACTCATGGAAGAGCTTTGAGGAGAGGAGCTATAAATGTTGCAATTGGTTCGTACAAATTTCCTGTAATAGATGATGCTAGAGGTAGGAAGGATATTTTTGGTTATGAACTTAAATCTACTATTATTGCATTAGCTGATGAAGTTTCTTCAGCAGCAGAGTTGGTTATGGGTCAAGCAGGTGAAATGGTTCCTGTTGTAATAGTAAGAGGTCTTGAATTTAAATCACCAATATCCTCAGTTGAAGAATTAAAATTTGAAGATGAACGAAGATTATTTCAATAGAATCAAGCTGTCAACAACACTACTTTAAAAACACTAAAAATTTTAAACTAGTTCATCTAACTTGACCATAGGTGTTCATCCTTGTTTAAAAGCATGAAAAGATCCACAACAGAAAAAGCAAATGAGGAATTAGGAAATGCAAAACAAGCAGCACAAAGAAAAGACTATCAAAAGGCTATAGAATTTACTCAAAATGCTCTTGGAATTTTGGAAGAGGAAAAAAACCGTAAAAAACTTGATATGGTAAAAGCATTACTTAATGAATATCAAGGGATGAACGCAATAAAATTTAATAAAGCATTAGAAGCTGCTAATTATCTGGGTCGATCAGGAGATTTTTACCAAAGATTAGGTATGATAATTGAAAGCCAAAGAGTTTTTGAACATCAGGCAAAAATATTAAGAGTCGTTGCACGCCAACATATGCAAGATAAGAAGTTTGTAGAAGCTGCTTCGTATTTTGAGAGAGCTGCAATAGCTTATCAGAAATTTGGAAAGAAAGCTGATGAACTGGATTGTAAAGCTAAATCCTACATATCCAGAGCTGCAGCAGAGAAAAACATTTCTGGTCGAAAGCTCTATCTGAATAAAGCTGTAGAATTGATAGAGGAAAAAGGATCTGAAGAACCAGTAATTAAAGCTCATTTAGCATACTATAATGCTCTTTTTGTAGAAGATGAACGTCCGGATCTTGCTTTAAAATATTATACCGAAGCTTTACAGAATTATCAACTTGCTGGTAACAAAAGTCGAATTACTGAGATTAAAGCAAAAATACAGAAACTCACAGAGCTTGTTTAAATATTCAGCAGACACCAACAACAGATTTAAAAGAACTTTTCTCCTTATGAATTATAGTATTAAATGTATTAGGAGGCTAACTACTTGGTAAGTATTCTACAAGCTTTGAAGGTTTCTGCAATATTTATTATCACCGGCTTAATTCCGTTATTGATCGCTATATTTTCAGCATTTGCCTTATTTAATGGAGGAGTCGCACAATTTGGCTTTATTGCGCTAACTGTACCCGCGGAAATTCAATTTGTGTGGTTTATCGGTTTAGTTGCAGGATTGTTTATTTTCTTCATTGGATTGTTCAAAGCGATAGGCGATATCACTGAAGCAGCATTGATTGAGTAAACTGAGAGATTATTATCTCTTATTCATTCTTTTTCAATTATTGTAATAACTAGAGAAAATTGTATTTTAACCCAAAATAGATTTAAGTGTATAATATAAATTTTAGAAAGAGAGAATCAGAGCAAGTTCATCACTGATTTTTGGAGAGATAATATGACTCAGTCTATTGGTATGTCTCAATCTAAAGAATCAATAAACTCAGTTTTAGTACCAAAAAGACATCTCTACAATAAAATTCGTAATATCTCAACATTAGCAAAGATTGTATCTCTCGGACTATTGTATGCGTTTTTCTTCTTTATCGCATATCTACTCAGAGTTTATTTTATTTATTCTAGATATTTCCAAATAGTTTCAATTTTTGTAATATTTACAGGATTTGGTGTCTGGATCACAAGTGCATTTATTATGTTTTCAATAACAGGAACAACAGTAGAGAAATCAACAGTAAAAAAAATATTTACTCTATTAATTATTTTAGGCGTTTTAACAGCATATTTGGCAATAGTCATTGAAAACAAATTTCTTTCACTTGTAAATGTATTAGTAGAGACACCTATGTTTTTTGGAGTAGCTACTGATTTAACATTAGCAGAGCTAATAAATGTGATTTTCTATGTATATTTAGTACCTGTACTTGAAGAAATAGCTAAGATTTTTCCTATTTTAATACTGATGGGGAATTTCGCTAAGATTTCAGTAAAAGATAAGAACTTAGCTACATCTTTAACTCCTTCACATCGTTCATTCATTCTTTTTGGAGCTTTCTTTGGAGCATGGTTTGATTTATTTGAACAACTTCTATCTTTTTCAGTTACTTCAGATCCAGTTTTTTTGATATCGAATAGAACAATTTATCCTCTTCACAGTGTAACAACAATGATTACTGCATTTGGTGTAGGTTGGATTTTTGTTCATCGAAAGAATCTGAATAAGGTTTTGAAAATATTACTTTTCATAGTGTCTCTTTCACTTGCGAGTGTTTTTCATGGTTTATGGAACAGTAATTTCTGGATTGTAGAGGATGTTGCTGTCAGACTAAACAATATAAAGATTTTAGGTTATGTTTCCTATGGTTTATTTGCGTTTTTTATGTTGTGGATTTTATTCAAAGTTCCAAAATTATGTTCTAAATGTTATACTGAACATGCTGCTGCAGATTGTAGTTTACCTGAGACAAATTATCGCAAATTAAGTTTTAAATTTAAAAGAAGCAAAGTCATTAAAGAAATCTATGATGAATCAGCTGAGCTCATGCGATGTCCCGAGTGTCAAGTTGTTCTTTATAATGGAGAATTTTGTTTAAATTGCTGGTCATTTCCAAAATTACAGTGTGAGAATTGCAATCAAGTTATACCTGCGTTCTCTAGAAATTGTTGGGCATGTGGATCTGAAGTCACTTCCTTAACTGAAAAGATGTCTGCTTCTTCTCCACCTTTGTATGTTAATGTAGCAGTAGGAATTACAAGAATTCTCGGATTTGGTTTGATTGTTATTTTTATCTTTGTTTTTGTTGAAGCTTCAAGTACCTTAGATTTTCTAGGTCAAGCTATTTTTATTCTTGGGGTGCTGATATCAATTGGTACAGCAATATATTGGTATAGAATGAAAGAAAATAGAGTTAAATCAATACTTATCTCTCTAAATATATCTGCAATCTTAGCATTGATTGTAATAGTGATGGTTGTCTATTTAATTCTAATTGCGTCAATCTATATTTCTTCTATTACTCAAGTGTTTTTCAGCGCATTAGCTTTAGTTTTTCTTCTCGGTGCAGCTATTGTGTGTATATTGTTTCTGGTAAAAACCATAGGAGGTACAAAATTAATTGTAACATAGGTGAATTCTGATGGATCATGATAATAGAGACACGTACCTCCCTCCAGAACCAAAGCCGGATCGAGAAGTTAAGAAATTTAAACTTGATTTTAAATTTCTTATCAGCAAGTTTCTTTTTCCACATTTGAGAAGCAGGGGGAAGAGAGAATATGCTGGCCTTCTAGTCATAAGAATATCAACATACCTAGCTATTAGTTATTCATTTTCCATATTTTTCGGAGTAGTACTATATTATCTAGATGACCTCTCATTAATTGCAGGATCTATTTGGAATCCTGAGGAGATTCTGTATCTGCCTTTTCTGTTTCCCTTTATGACAGATGAAGCTGAAGCGCTAGTGACAAGTTATGTTCTTACAGTTTTTGTACCATTTTTAATCGCTGCCACTATATGTACAATAATATGGAGAGATGAGGCAAGAGACCTTGTACTGATGTCTTCATTTATTACATTTGCTCTTTTCGTAATCTTACATTTATCACAGATTATTTTCTTTACTACTTTAACTTCAAACTTAATAAGTATGATTTCAAATATCTGGTATATTGGATTTGTTTTCATATTTGCTTTTTCATTTATGATTATAAGTGCAATAGGAGGATCCGTGGGAATCAGGGTTGGTAAATTAATAACAAGTATCTACTTCTCAAGAAAAGGAGCTAAAATAACATATTCTCATCTTTTAAATCCTGAAATGCCTTTGTCTGTGAGAACAATCTTTGATTTAGATGAACCACCAAAAGGAAGTTCTAGACAGCAAAATGCAATATCCATGGTTTATTTGCATAGTCGTGTTGTTAAGTTATTAAAATCATCACAGAAGAAACATTGTATATATTTCACTGAAGGGAAGTGTGCTTATTTGGGATATGTAACTGCAGTGCATAAATATCAGATTTGTGTAACTGACTATTGGCCTTTGTGCAAAATTTATGCTTTTCTGAGTCAAAGTAAACTCATCCTAAATGAATCTTTAATAGGTGAAAAAGATGGCGATAAAAATAAGTAAAATATTCAATATCAGAATTATCCTTCTTATAGTTTGTATTATTATCTTTGTTTTACTTAATAGTTCTCAGGAAAGTTATGTTCAAGTAAGCGAATTAACTTCAACTACTTTAATTACAACTGATATTGGGACATACAATACTACTACTGAAAATCAAGAGACACCTACAGGTCCAACTTTTCCTTCTTCTACTCCACCTGATACTGGAAATAATGGTAATGGTATAACTAATACAAATGAGACCACAGTACCATCTCAAGTTATCCCTATTGTTATAGGATCAGCAATTATTGTTTTGATTGTTATTTTATTGCTTCAAAAAAGGAAATCTGATAAAAGTTCAGGATTTTTCTCCCCTGAAGAACGAACACCTTCAAGTTCTGTTAAAAAAACTAGAGAGAAATTTAGAACTCAAATCAGCACTTTAATGGAGATATTACAAGAATATCTAAAGGATGGTAAGTATGCAGAAGGGATTGTATTTGGATTTCATCAACTTGATAACAATATGAAGAGGTTACTTGGTATTAAAAGAGAAACATATCTAACACCCAAAGAATTCTCGCGATCTATGGATCTTCCAGAAATCGTTAAGCCTCTTAATGAAATTATTGATCTATTTTATCTAGCTCGATATAGAATCTCTCCAATGAAGTACAAGGATTTGAAATGGTTCATAGAACAATTACAGACATTGAAATCCATGAGTGAATTCAAATCAGATATTAAGATTATTAGAACAGAACATTTTGGTGAGAAGAGATGAGTCGGAAAGGAAATTTGTTTTCTAAAAAGTACTCCCCATTCTTTAGAATGCTTATCCAAACATTACTAGTTTTTGTAATACTTACCCTGCCTTTGAGTATTAATATAACCAGTACACCCCCACCGTATACTATGGTAGATACAGGTTCAAGTGGACTGTCTGAGTTTGCACAACAGCTTGCTCAAAATGGCTATAATATTACAAGAACACTTCTTTCTACTGAACCAATAAAAGATTTACCTAAATCTTCTACTTTGGTTATTGCAGGAGGAGCTAAGAAATATAGGGATTCTGAAAAAGCTGTGATTGATGCATTTATCGCTAAAGGAGGAAATCTGATTCTCTGCGCAAGTGATGGTGCTGCGTATGATTTAGCCGAATATCTCGGTTTTTATCTTACATCCTCTATATTATTGGACATAGCAGCTTCAAATACCACTCCCTCTCCAGAATTATTGTTAATAGAATCACCTTTAAATGCCTCTGAGACCCTTTGTTTCTTCAGAGCAAAAGATATTACTGTTATTGCAGGAAGTGTTTATCAGTGGCAAATAATCTCAATCTATACTCCTAACACTACTTTCATCGATGAGAATAATGACCATAAGTGGAATGTAATTCATGAACCTGTTTACCCCCATATGGTAGCTTCTTTAATAGGCAGAGGAAACGGCAGAATTTTGGTTGCTACATCCACAAATTTTCTAACAAATGATCTTGCAAATCTGGGATTCAGCAATATCAACACAACAGTACAACTTTTGAACAATATAACTTCATCTTCAACAGAAAAACTTGTTTGTTTTGAGGAGAGTCATAAACGCTGGCCAATTGCAACTACGGATGGTATAATTAATCAAACATACGGTTCTATTATCCTTTTATCAAAAACTAGATTATTTATCTTCATTATTATTATAATACTTCTATTATTTTACTATTTAACACCACGTTTTACAGAAACATATCGAAAACGTGATTCTTACAAGAATTTTATAGCAGACAGAATATGGAGTAGGAGAAGAGAACTTTTCGATACATTTGGTACCCCAATAAAACCTACAGTTGAAGAAAAGTATCTGTCTTATTTATATTTTCAGCATGAATTATATCCAGGTCAAGCATATAATTACTTCTTAGCTGAAAAATTAAAGTTTATTCCAACACAATTAATTAAAGAGGAAGAGAGAAAGTTCTTTGAGCTTGCATTAACAAGAAAATTAGATCATCAAAGTTTCCTATTTCTTTTCAGAAAACTGGAAGAAATACAGAAAAGAAAGTTGAGATAAATGACACAAATACAAGAAACTAAAGAAATATATGATAAAATCATGGAAGAAATGAAAAAGAGGATTGTGGGAAATGAGAATGTCATTGAGCTGATGTTTGCTTCACTTCTAAGTGGAGGGCATGTTCTTTTAGAAGGTGTACCAGGAATCGCTAAAACACTTATGGCAAGTACTTTAGCTGAAGTGATGACAGTCGGATTCAAAAGAATTCAGTTCACTAGTGATTTAATGCCAGCGGATATTACAGGTGGAAATATCTATGATAGAGAAACTAGTTCCTTTAGTTTTATTGAAGGACCAGTTTTTACCAATGTTTTATTGGCTGATGAAATTAACAGAAGTCCTCCAAAAACACAATCTGCTCTATTAGAAGCTATGCAGGAGAAACAAGTCTCTATAGGTAAAACCACATATAAACTTCAGGAACCATTCATGGTTATAGCTACGCAGAATCCTATAGAATCGACCGGAGTATACCCGTTACCAGAAGCCCAAATTGATAGGTTTTTAGTTAAGATACCTGTGTTTCCTCCGACTCTTCATGGGGAAGTTCAGATGTTGCTGAAGAAAAAAGAGAAAATGTTTGCTGATGTTGATTCTGTAACAAAAAAAGATACAATCCTAAAATTATCATCAGAAATAGAAAAAGATGTTATAATCAGTAATCAGATAATTGAGTATATTGCCAAGCTTGTAGTTGCAACACGTTCTGTTCCTTCACTCGCTTTAGGATCTAGTCCTAGAGGTTCTATTGCACTTCTCACACTTAGTAGATCAATAGCTGCAATAAGAGGTAGGGATTTTGTAGAGCCTGATGATATTAAATCGATTTTCTTCCCAGTTATGAATCACAGACTTATTCTATCACCAGAAGCAGAAATCGAACAAATAAGAGTTAACGAGATTATAGAAAATATCTTAGCTGAAGTTGAAGTTGTAATATAATATTGGTTTTGAGGAAAATAGAATGTTAGAAGATAGACATCTTGAACTTACAAAGAATGGAAAAGGTTTCATTTTATTTGGAAGCCTCTTTGTAATAGTAGGTTTGGCTATCGACAATTTTCTCCTGATAATACCAGGAATTTTTCTTCTATTAGTCATTTCTTCTATCTTTGCAAATTTTCTTCTAACTCAAAAAGCTCAGATTATAACAGAATTGAGAATTTCAAAGAAATACATGAGAAGTAGAGGTTTATTAGCTGTATCAGCAAAATTAACAAATGATTCAAATAAAGTGGTAAGATTAAAGGTCACATTAAGATTTTCCTATCATTTTCGAACAATTGAAACACCAGAACAAGTCTTTTTAGAACTGAAACCGCAAGAAAGCAGAACGTTGGTATGGATACTTATAGGTGTAAGGAGAGGAAATGCTGAAGTTGGTCCTATTGAAATGCATATGGGTCCTTTTCAATATCTTTTCAAACAAAGTAGGATTGTAAAACTTGTTGAATACATCAAAGTACTTCCTCAAAGGCCCAGAATAAATATACCTTGGAAAACCAAAAAAGAACTTCTTCTTAAAATGGTTCATGAATTTGCTAAGCGAGTAAAAGGTAGAGGAGATGAGTTTTTCGCTCTCAGAGATTATATGCCTGGAGATGAAGTTAAACATATAGATTGGTATGCTACAGCTAGACACGATAAATTAATTACTAAGGAATTTGAAGATGAAAGAAACCTTCATTTTCTGATATATTTGGATTTGGGGAGCACCATGTTTGGTCCAAAATTCGAATATGCTTTATCTTCAGTAGTTGAGCTTTCCTCATTAATACAAGGAACAAATCATGATTTAGCTGTTATTGCTTACGCTGATAATGTGAGTCGCTTTATAGTACCTCAAGTTGGGAAAAATGAGTTAAAATTGATGCTTAATCTTTTCGATATAGAAGCTTCTGGTGTGGAAAGTAACTTCATTAATGCAATCAAGTTTACTAGATCTAATCAATTACTCCATTCAATAGCTATAATATTCTCTGATTTAGAAGGAGATTTGAAAACAAAATTGCAAGGTTTACACCTTTTGAAAACAATGGGAAGTAGAGTAATTTTTGTAAATTTCTCCACTATGGGATTCAATATTCTAGCATCACCTGATCAGATAATTGACCAAGCTCAGAGTATGGAATACAAAGATATTGTGGAGACAGTATTTCCTAGTTTGGTCCAAGATGATTATAAAGCTAGAGAAAAAGAAGCTAGACAAATACTCTATTCTGTAGGGGGAGATTTTATTGAAATGAGAGGATATGAGGATAATATTATCTTATCTCTTTATAGACTCATGAAAAAATATTCTCCCTCTCAAAGATTAATTCAACAAGCATTAAGGCGATAAAATGAGATTTACAGACAAGGTATTTGAAGAAGATTGGGAGAAAAAATCTTTAGAAACCCAAAAATTTTCTCCAGTTCTATTGGCACATCATCTCTTTGGAATCATAGCTATAGGAATAATCTTAGCTCAATCTGTCTTAAGTCTAAATATCTATGTTTTTACAATTTGGCTAATTATTGGTTTGGTAATTTTATTAATTGATCTTTCAAAAGGAAATAAACTGGATTTAAGTAGCGAACTTATATTTGGTTTCTTCTTTATTCTGGGAACAGCTTTATCTCTTCTCTTAGGAAACTTTGCTTCTATGTTTTTCCCCGACTCTTTGGGGAGGATCGAAATAATACTCTTTCAAGTTTCCGCTGGTACATGTGTGGTTTTGCGTTTTATCCTTAGCCTTTATTATATTGAATTCAGTACTCAAGAAGGATTTTATATCATTCCAGCTAGTAAGCATTCAAAAGAACAACTTCAACATTATCAAGACAATCTAGTTTTGACTGACTTTGAACGAAGGAAAATAAATGATGATAAATTTCTGAAAAAGTGGCAATTCATAATACAAAAAATGTTCTGGCCTTTAATCATTATTCTTATTTTAGTTCTTATTGCAGTCGCGTATTCCTTCATCATATATTTCATAATACCGAACGATGCAATAGCTGAACTAGTTATTAGACCCTCTTTGGTAGTAATAGCTATACTCTATAGTGTCTTGTTAATTAGAACCCATGCTATTTTACCTAAAGTTGTTAGTCAAAAAGATGAACCTAATGAGAATGAAATTAGTGAAGAAGCAACTGAAGTTTATTCAGAAGATGAAGAAGAAATTTCTAAGGAATTAGGATGATATAAAATAGAACACTCTTTTCTTTTAAGCAGAATAAAAAATTATTTTTAACCTTCTTTTATTTGTTTGAGAGTTTTAGCTTTACCACAGGAATGATCATTTTCAGGGCAATAACCATAAAACTCACAAAAAGCCCCCATATCTCTGAATATTACAGGAGAGACTTTTTTCACTTCTTTAAGCATCTCCTCAGCTAAAAGAGTTATCTCAAGTTGAGCTCGAGTACATAATCTTCGAACAAAGAAATCTATGAGAGCATGAGCATTCATGGATACAATCATCTGCGTAGTTGTAGCTCCAGGTAAAACATATCTTGCATCTTCTTTAGATATACCTCCATCAAGCATTTTTTGATATAAATCAAAACTATTTTTCATGGCTTTATCGTATTCGTCATTGAAATCAGAATTTTGTATGGATTTGGGTTTAACAGTTGCAAAACTCTTTGCATCTACATATCGTTGAGATTGTTGTGAATAACTAGCTATTCGTTTACGTACAAGTTGGTGACTAGTTATTCTAGAGATACCTGATACATAGAAAACATAGATGTTATGTTCAAGTATAGAGAGGTGACCGTTTTTGACAATTTTACTGAGATATTCGTTTGGTTTTTCCTCTGCTTTTTTTCTAATTTCTTCATAATTATGTCCTCCAGAATAGCAAATCGCAGCAGCCATCTTGGCAATTAAGTCTGTTTCTGAAGGGTAAGAAATTAATTTAACTTGAATTCTTTTCACATCCATTTTTCTGAATATGTTTCACTTGATTGTAAACAATTTGTTCGATATAAGTATAGTATTTGAATTAATGTATGACATCTCTTCAAGATTTGTTTTGTTGATGATATGATGATTTGATTAACAGAACTAGTACTTAATTTTTTAATTTGCAGTAATTTATTTTCAATGATATTTCATATTTTTAGGTCTCTGTTATTTCAATAATATAATTGATAAAATCATATATTAAGTCAAGAAAAATTATCTCTTTTCACTTATAAATTGAGAAGATTCTTAGAATTGCATTTTCAAGTGTTCTAATAAGGTTTTGATACTTTCATTTTTTGATTATTTGGCATTACCATTTTGCAAGAATTTATATCACAAAAAGTTTTTAGGTATAGTAGAAGTATAGAGTTAATAGGGTAACTGGTACTCTTATATTTTATACATATGAGGAGACAAGATGTCAGAAGAAGTCAAACCTAGTCGGAAAAAGAGAGTAAAAGAGGGTGTAAAACTAAAGACTAAAGCTGCAGTAGTCCCAAAAACACGAAAGATGAAAACAAAAAAAAGTAGGATGCCTGTTGCAGCTATGATGCCAAAAGGTATCACAAAGTGGAATATAATTTTTACAGTAATCTTTGGTGCTCTCCTGATCTTAACAATTGTAAACAGTTATTTTTATACAATTGTGAGAATCCCTCTACCAGATATTATTCTTCAATTTTTAGAACCAGCAGTTATGATAATAGAAGTATTCATTGTTTTATTAGCATTTGAAGCAAAAGCCTTCAAATTCCCTAAAATTCACACAAGACATAGTGTGAAGAGAATTTTAATTACAGGATTCATAATAGGTGCATTATTGGTTTCCTTCTTTACTCCTTATGTTAATCTAATAGGTAAGTATAGAGATTTACCTCCAGGTTCCATAGAACCAATGACTGTAAATGATAATTGGTTTAACTCTCTCTTCACTGGATCAGCACCGTTCTATATAGATGGCTTGTTAGATTTGCTGGATGCTCTAGATTTGAACGATACAATAAACGCAGATATTGCAAGAATTACAGCTACATCAGGTAATCTTGGAGATAGTTTGTACCGTTGGGAGATTCGAGATACGTATCAATCTGATACGTGGGAATTCGTGGCATCTAGTCCAAGTACCAGATATGCTTTACAACCAAATAATTATGGAACACCTTTACCCGATCCTAACATAACTGTAACAGAATATTCTGTAAATCAAACAGTCTATTCAGTTACAACAGGCCTCCTAATGAGTATGATCTCAACTTGGAGTAACAACTATGCTAAACCATTTCTGGGATACGACAATTATCCTGGTCCAGGAGATGCAGATTGGGATAATAATATCTTAAATCAAAATGGCACTATCGGTGTCCAAGATGGTACAACCAATATTAGATATAATCTGCGAGATATGTTGTCTGTTCAAGCTACAACAAAAACTCTAGGGTTTGTAGGTTCTTTACTTTACAACACATCTTTCCTAAAGGATGAAAATATCACAGCAATAGTTTCTAATACAGGAGATTATGGTGCAGCACCATTTGTAAGCAGCTCTTTCAATACAACCTATGCACGTTTTTTGCAAAAACCAGCAAGTTATACAACAATCTCGCCAAATGTTGCAGCTTATGCTAGTGATCTTGTACATACAGGTCTAG
>Ga0315550_1000418_pt1 | contig 26140 bp, 27 predicted proteins | sample SalMarSW160190MG_2_FD_203100 | JGI IMG/M metagenome (GOLD analysis project Ga0315550, IMG submission 203100) | Salt marsh sediment microbial communities from the Plum Island Ecosystem LTER, Massachusetts, United States - Salt Marsh Sediment SW1601-90 ... | reverse complement strand
GTTGGAGAGCCCAGAATGGAGACTTACAGATAAATTGGGACGAGATGAAACTGCCAAGTTGGGACGCACCCGAGGAAATTGTGCAAGGAAGCTTGAAGGCGCAGGCCAAAATTTTGAGCGGGTACAATGGGAATCCGAAGGCAAACTGGCAGAAGCTCACTGAAGCGTTGAGGCCTAGGCACGTGGCGATAAGTTTGACGGGTGAGCCGACCCTTTACGGGCCCATAGGTGAGTTGATCCGCGTTTTTCACAACAGGGGGTTTACCACGTTTCTTGTGTCTAACGGTACGGTGCCTTCTAAGCTTTCGGAGTTAAGCGAAGAGCCCACGCAGCTTTACGTCTCTGTCTGTGCTCCGAATGAAGCTGTGTTTAAACGTGTTTGTCGCCCTCAGGTTCCCAACGCTTGGGCGAAGTTGAATGAGACGCTGAGCCTGCTGCCGAGTTTCCGATGCCGCACCGTAATACGCATGACGCTGGTGAAGGGGCATAACATGGAAGAGGTTGACGGATACGCCGAACTTGTTGAAAAGGCTAATCCCACGTACATTGAAGCTAAGGCGTACATGCATGTTGGTTTTTCAAGTCTTCGTTTAGATTACGGGAGCATGCCTCAGCACAGAGAAATTCGTGAGTTTGCGGCGGGTTTGGCGGAGCGCACTGGATACTCGATTATAGACGAGTCAAGCGAGAGTCGGGTTGTATTGTTAAGCAAACGTTAAACGGTTACAAACTTTGAACCTTGTCGAGTAAACGCGTTATGTTAAGCAAACAATTCAATTTTCAGTTCTAATTTGACACTGTTAAAAAAATGATGATGGAAACCATGAAAGATAGTCTTAAATAGGTTTTCAGATAACCCTATTCTTGAACTAAGGATTTAATCTTATGGGTGGTGACTTATGGTTAGTGATGGAAGAGGGCGCTTGTTCAGGAGGAAAGACGGCAAATACCTGATTTACCTGCCGAAGGACCTGGCGGAAGACAGCATGTTCCCGTTCAAAGGAGCAGACAGCATATTTGTTAAAGTAAGCTTCAAACTTAAGGATGACAAGCTCCTGATCGAAAAATGGGTAGAGCCAGAACCAGAAACGGAAGAATAGACAACTGGAAAAGCCTATTTTAATCCAAAACCCATTTTTTAATAATAACACAGTTAATAGTTTCTTACGTTTTATAATTCAGAATGGTGAAAACTTGGGGAATTTGAAAACTATACTGAAAAAGGTGAAAGATGAGCTTACCCAAAAAGACAAGGTGCGAGAAGACGCTCATCAAAACATGCGAAAAGCCACAAGTCTTTCCAAGCAGTCGATACTTCTTATGCATCAAAAAAAGTATGAGAAAGCTGGAAAAATGACTGAAGCCGCAAAAGAGATCATCTCCAAACTTCAAGGTTCCGCGGAAGAATACCCGCAAATTATCTACAGCGGCATGTTTAGCGCAGCGCTTCAAGAGTACGCCGAGGCGAACATATTTCACGGATTAATCCAGGAAGCGCGGTTCGTAACGCCCGATGAGATCAACGTGCCCTCTATAGACTACGTTTTGGGTTTAGCGGATGTCATAGGGGAATATCGCCGTTTGGTTCTGGATGCGCTGCGTGAAGGCGATGCGGAGAAAGGTCAAGAGTACTTGACAATTATGGATGGAATATACATTGAGCTGATGGCTATGGATGAGGCGTATATGCTTGTTCCTGGGCTTAGAAGAAAATGCGATGTGGCACGAAGAATTATCGAAGCCACCCGCGGAGACGTCACTCAAGAAGTGCGGAGAAAGTCGCTGGAAAACTATCTGAAACAGTTTGAACATGCGCAGAGAAAAAAACGCCCGCCCAAAGGTTAACCATGCATCCTACGGTCGCGGTGCTACATAATTTTTCTGTTTCAAAAGCACATAAGGCGCAATCACGCTTATCGCAGAAAGTAATTGCCGAAGACCACTTGCCCAAAAAGATCCACCGCGTCGCGGGGGTTGACGTGGCGTATGCAGGCGATTTTGCGATAAGTGCCGCGGCAGTTTTGGATTATGATTCTCTTGAACTTTTGGAGCGGCAAACGGCAACAAGCAAAGTTAAGTTTCCGTACATTCCTACGTTGCTGTCATTCCGGGAAATTCCGCCGTCGATTGCATGCATCAAAAAGTTGAGGTTGCAGCCTGACGTTTTGCTTGCTGATGGTCAAGGCGTTGCGCACCCGTATGGATTCGGTTTTGCCAGTCATCTCGGTCTTGCATAGGGAAACCCACGATCGGAGTGGCAAAAAGCAGACTGGTCGGGGAGCCTAAGGCGATTGCAGGGCGGATATTTTTGGTTCGAAAAGACCAAGTTATCGGTGAAGTAGTGACGACAAGGGAGGGTGTAAAACCTGTTTATGTCAGCGTCGGCCACTTAATATCGCTTGAAACAGCTGTGAAAATCGTTAAGCGTTGCGTGCGCCACAGCAAAATCCCTGAACCGATTTTGATGGCTCACAAGATAGCCTCAGAAGAAAAAAGCAAACTGCAAGCCGCTACGCAGGGTAGGTGAAACCGCAAAACTTTATACTTTTCATCGCGGTGAAGAAGTCTGGACGGTGTTTAAAGTGGAAATCTCGTTTGAAGAATTCCAAAAACTCGATTTGCGCATAGGAAAAATTACAGAGGCAAACCAGATTCCGAACTCGAAAAACCTCATGAGACTCATGGTTGATTTTGGAACGGAACAAAGGCAAGCGGTCGCTGGGCTTCTGCGATGGTACCAGCCTGAGGACCTGGTTGGCAAAAAATGCGTTTTCATTCTTAACCTTCAAAAGCGCACGATGCTGGGTGTGGAATCGCAGTGCATGATATTGGCAGCTGAAGACGACGAAGGCAACGTTGTGGTGTTGCAACCGGAAAAGGACATAGTGGAAGGCAGCAAAATCAGCTAAGCAATCTGTCAATGCAGAAATGCCGTTATCTGCCCCGCTTTTGCTTTGTTTCCAACAATGTATTCAATCATTTCTTCGTCTAGGTCAAGCCACTTGGCGATGCCAACAGCCTTATGGACATCATTTTTGAAAATAATCCTGAGGAAAGGCAAAACTTCCGTTGGAGCACGAGCAACCGAGATGTGGAATTTGCGCTTGATTTTAAGGCCAATATTCTTTCGCAATGCCCGTTGAGCTTTAGACCTTGACAACATCATAATTCTGCTTGGAAACTTGAACGGGATCCAGCCTTGAACCGTGGAGTTTTGCCTAGCCATGGCCACGCCAGCTGTCATGTAATCTATCACGTAACGGATGAAGCCCCAATTCTGTGAAGCACGGATTCTGCCTCGATAGACATCAGCCATCGCAAGAGCGTCCATGGCTTGAGCCAAGTCATGGGGGTCAGTAAAATGAGCAGGGACATTCTCGTAAATCCACTCGAAAAGCATGTCTATATCCACGTCAGCCATGTCCACAGCCTGTTTCGCGCCATAAGATGTTCTGCCGTAAACAATCATCTTAAGCACGTTGAAAATTGATTCTTGCCGGTCACGGTAAGCTAGCCAAGAAACATCATCATATGTTAAGTGTTTTTTTCCTTGAGCCAAAGCCTGAAGGTCATTCACCGCAGAGCGCACGTCACCTCCGGACCGTTGAGCAATAAACTTCAACGCGTTCTCATCAGCTTGGATCCCTTCGCGCTCACAAATATACTGTAACCGTTTAGCTATGCTGCTCGAAATGGGGTTTTTGAAGTCTATAAGAAGACAATAAGTGCGAAGAGTTCGAAACCGCGTGTCATAAGCGTTGTTAGCAATCAAAATAACTGGGCAACGAGCGGTTTTAATGATGTTTGTGGTCGCTTTAACCCCGCCCTTGTCAGCGTTCCCCATCAACCCGTCCAGTTCGTCCAGCAACACGATTCTTTTTCCCCCAAACAAGGAACTGTATTGCGACGCTAATCCTGCAAAGCGGTTTATGGCGTCTTCTGTCCTGTAATCGCTGGCGTTTTTTTCAACAAGCTCCATGTGCAGGTCGTGAGCTAAAGTTTCAACGGTGACCGTTTTTCCGACGCCTGGCGAGCCATACAGGAAAGCGGCTCTTTTTTTGGGTACGCCCTTGTCCCAGGATTGGAGCCATTCGCTTAAAGTTTTGATGGCGCTTGGGTTCCCTACGATTTCAGTGGTGGATTTCGGTTTGTGCTTGACGGTCCATGCCGTGTACAAAAACTGCACCTAATTTGCCTTTTTTATTTCGCTGCCCTCTTCAACAAGCTTTGCTAGCAGGGCACTAAGTTGTACTTCCTCGTCTGAACCCTCTACAAGGCGGTAATCTATCTCGCCTGTGATGCCTGCTAACTTTATTTTCAAAGGCTCAGGAATCGCCATCTTAAAAATCTCCTTGTGAATCTGCCGAATTATATCAATTCCAGCTACGCCGTACTTTTGAATCATATCACGCAGTTGTTTCCTCGCCCCCAAAAAGTCGCCGCCAATGGCAGTGTTGAGCATTTTTTGCACATCCGCAGGGCTGGCCTTGCCAGTTACCGTATAAACCAGCTTAGCATCTACAGGCTTATTCATCGACGCCGCAGCCTGCAAAGTGTTTATGGCTCTCCTGAGGTCTCCGCCACAAACTTCAAAAATCGCCTCTAAACCGTCAGGCAACAACTGGACGCCTTCAGCTTCAGCGATATGCTTGATGTACTTGTCGTGCTCTTCTGGAGGCAGAAAAGTAAACCTGAACGGAGCACATCGGGACTGGATGGGCTCAATTATTTTGCCGCTGTAATTCGCGCACATTACAAACCGGCAAGTTTCGGTGTACCGTTCCATCGTGCGACGCAAAGCCTGCTGGGCATCAGAGGTCATGTTGTCTGCTTCATCCAAGATCAGGATTTTGAAGGGAATCTCGCCAATTGAGCGGGAACGCGCGAAAGTCTTCACGGTTTCCCTGACAACATTTATGCCGCGCTCGTCGCTGGCGTTTAACTCCATAAGGTGTTCACGGTAGCCTTCGCCGTAAAGGTCGCGAGCCAAACACAGGGCAGCTGTGGTTTTGCCCGTTCCAGGCGGCCCAGCGAATATGCAGTGAGGCACGTTTCTGGATTTGGCGAAGCTTTTTAAGCGTTCTACGATTGTTTTCTGGTCTACCATGCCGGCTAGGCTTTTCGGCCGGTATTTTTCAGCCCACATCTCAAAACTCAAAGGGTATCCTCCTCTCGTGTAACATTATTAACAAGGGCTAATAAATGGCGATGTTAATTACTATTTTGTTTTGGGCTGGTTTTCAGCCGTCGCTAAGGCGGTCAAACATTCAACAAGTATATAAGGCATAAGCGAAACCATTTACCAAAACCCTGTTTTTTTGAATGAACATTTATTTCACATGAAAACCATTTTTCGCATATGTATGATGGTAAATAAGGATATATACGAAAAATATACAGTTAGTTAAAAAACTTGAAAGGTGTTAAAATGAATTTTAGAAGACCGAACGCGGATGAATCAACAGGTACATTCAACCGATCAAGAGATGTCGCGCCCGTATCAGGCATCTGCTCAAGATGCATCGATGGATGCAGAGGCGGCTGCGAAATCTGGCTATCAACATTCAGAGGTCGTGAAGTCCTTTACCCTGGACCCTTCGGCGGGATGACCGCTGGAGCAGACAAAAACTACCCCGTGGATTATTCCCACCTGAACATTCAAGGCTACGCCCGAGGCGCAAAAGGCCTGCCCGAAGGCGTACAAGGAGGCCCAGATACTGCTCTTTTCCCGAAAGTGGACACTGAAACCGAGTACGGTTGGGACAAAAAAGTCAAGCTGCGAGTCCCCATATTCACTGGCGCACTCGGCTCCACGGAGATAGCGCGGAAGAACTGGGAGCACTTCGCCATAGGCGCTGCCATCGCAGGCATAACGCTTGTCTGCGGAGAAAACGTTTGCGGAATCGACCCAGCCCTCGAGTTGGACAGCAACGGCAAAATCACAAAGTCACCCGAGATGGACAGGCGTATCGAGGTTTACAGGAGCTTCTACGAAGGATACGGAGAACTCCTAGTCCAAATGAACGTAGAAGACACACGATTCGGTGTCGCCGAGTACGTTTCATCAAAGCATAACCTTGAAACAATCGAGTTGAAATGGGGTCAAGGCGCCAAATGCATAGGCGGAGAAATCAAAGTAAAAACCATAGAAAGAGCGCAGGAGCTCAAAAAAAGAGGCTACGTTGTCTCACCCGACCCCTCACTTCCCGAAACCCAAGCAGCCTTCAAAAAAGGAGCCTTAAAAGAGTTTGAGAGGCACTCGCGTCTGGGCTTCGTAACCAAAGAAGGCTTTCTGGAAGAAGTTGACCGTCTCCGAGGCTTAGGATTCAAACGGGTCACCCTGAAGACTGGGGCTTATTCCCCCTTAGAACTGGCTATGGCCCTAAGATACGGCGCTGAAGCAAAACTCGACTTGCTCACAATCGACGGCGCCCCAGGCGGCACAGGTATGAGTCCTTGGCCGATGATGAACGAGTGGGGAGTTCCAACGTTCTATCTGCAGTCGCTAACGTACAAGTACTGCGAGAAACTTACGAAAAAAGGCATAAAAGTTCCTGACATCGCAATGGCCGGCGGCTTCTCGTCAGAGGACGGCGTGTTCAAAGCGCTCGCCATGGGCAGCCCCTACGTTAAGGCAGTCTGCATGGGCAGAGGTTTGATGATACCGGGCATGGTTGGAAAGAACATAGGAAACTGGTTAGCTGAAGGCAATTTGCCCACCTCGGTTTCGAAGTACGGCAAAACCGCCAACGAAATCTTTGTTGCCTACGCGGAGCTTGAGGAGAAATTCGGTTCTAAGATGAAAGACATACCTTTGGGTGCCGTGGGCATCTACACATACTGTCAAAAATTCAAGGTTGGACTGCAGCAGCTGATGGCGGGAAGCAGAAACTTTAGGCTTTCAACCATATCGAGGAAGGACCTTATGGCGTTAACAGAGGAAGCATCGAAAATCTCAGGCATATCTTACGTGATGGACGCTTACAGCGACGAAGCAAACAAAGTCTTGGAAGAATAAAAAAACACCATCCCCTTTCTTTCGTGCCGACACAACTTTAGCCCAGTTACTTTTTGTATTTTAATACAATGTCTCCTACTTCGACATTAAGGTCTGATGTAAGTACGGGGCACTTTGCTATAAGCATAAAAAACAACCCGTTATGTTCACTTAAACCTTCGTAGTTGCCATGACCTTTAGAGATAATAAGGTCGTGTTTCTTTATCCAGCGCTTCACCGTTTTAGAACTTCTCTCAGGTCCTGTTCCTGCCTCAGCGTTACTCAGCATTAAAATTTCGACATTCGACAAGTCGCAAAGACATACGTATACTGCGTCCTCAAAAGTAGCATCGTTTATAATCGGACCGCCTTTTAAGACGAACCTGATTTTTTCAAAATTTTTAGCTTCGAGAAAAGTTTCTGCAAGCATTTTATCCAGAACTATTTCTCCAGTGCTGTCGGTGAAAAATAAAAGGTTTTCAGAAATGGTATTGATAAGCCTTTGAGTAGCAGCCTTAACATTCCTAATAACGTTCATCATAAAGATGTTCTTAAACGTAAAAGCATAACCATTCGCGAGCAACCATTGTCATATAGCTTATAAGAAAAATAGAAAAAGATGTTTTGTGGCTTCAGGCTCTTAGCTAATCTTGCATAGGCTTCTTTTTATGCGTGCGTAGTGCGTTTTTGACCGTCTCTCCCACATTGGCGCCTGATTTGGCTGGAAGAAAGAGGATATTGTGGTTCTCCAAGATTTCAGATGCTCCAACGCCAAGTTCTTTAGCAAGCACTATTTCCACACCGTCATCAATTAACATTTTAATTGCGATGGGTCCAGCGCCATGTTTGTAGGGTATTGCGGGGTTCTCCATTACGCTTGTGCCGATTATTTTTTCGTCTTCAACATCAACTATAGTGAAAGCTCGGGCTCTACCGAAAACGTTTGATACTGTGTCCTCTAAGCCTTTCTTTCCGTCCGTTGCAACGGCGATCCTGTGCTTTACCATGAATTGTTCACTTTCCATGATTTTTAGTTTTTTTATGAGATCCGCATTCACGTTTCTGTTTTTTCGAGTTTTGCTTTTAATTCTTCGATTCGGGCTTTGATGTCGTCCATTTCTTTTTCGAGGTCTGCTTTCTCCGCCACTAATTCTTTTTGATAGTTTTCTAGGGCGGTAACTTCTTGTTCTGGAGCCTGTGGTTGCGTTACTGGCGGATATGTTTGCGGGTAAGTGGGTTGAACTACTACGGGTGGCGGGTACACGTACCAGCCTCTGCCGACGCCTCTACCCCAGCCTCTACCGAACCCTCGGCCGTAACCGCGACGTGGGTTCATGTATCCGGGAACTGGGTAGCCTGCGCAGTATCCTGCTGCTCTTCCTGTCATGGGTCCGGCGCCCCAGGGTCCTGTTCGGTCTCCTCTTGGCATGTTTTTCTTTCACCTCTATTATGTGTTTATGCACAATTTACATTTATTAGATAATGCACAAAAATATATAAGTATTACGGCACAACTTAATCAGCTGATCACAATGTCACGCAGACGCTGCAGAAGAGGAAGAAGAGGAAGATTCCCCAAACCAGTCACCATACCAACCCCTCCACAAGTAGAACAATTCATCCCACAACCAAGAACACTCGCCAACCCCATCACAATCGAACCAGCAGAAATAGAAGCCTTGAGATTAGTGGACCTTGAAGGCTTATCTCAGGAACAGGCAGGGGCAAAAATGGGCGTCTCAAGAGGCACAGTGTGGAGACTTCTTCAAAGTGCAAGAAAAAAAGTTGCTCAAGCCTTAACCGAAGGACGAGCCCTCGCAATCACCAACGAAGCAAATTACCAGCAAAATGACAGCGACAACCACACTCACTAAAAGTTAACATCAAGCGTTAGGTAATGCAAGAGACCCGCAGAGCATCAGAACCGAAAAAAAAAGTAATTCTTAATAATTTAAGGTGGACACCTAGCTTATAGTGATGTTTCATGGCGCACCACACTGCCTTAACCGTGGCGTTAGAACAGTTGAAAATCGCCGCTGAAAAATTGAACTTGGATCATGGAATACATGAGATATTGAAAAAACCTAAGCGGTCGCTGATAGTTTCGGTTACTATTAAAATGGATGACAACAGCATAGGCGTCTTCAACGGCATCCGCGTGCAACACTGGGACGTAAAAGGACCGTTCAAAGGCGGCATCAGATACCATCCAGCCGTAACCATAGATGACGTAACCGCGCTTGCGATGTGGATGACGTGGAAATGCGCGGTCGCTGACATTCCTTACGGCGGGGCAAAAGGCGGAGTATGCTGCAACCCCAAAGAACTGTCGCAGGGCGAGTTGGAACGGCTCACCCGAAGATATGTAAGCCTCATTTTCGATTACCTCGGACCACACAGGGATATTCCAGCGCCAGATGTTTACACAGACGAGCAGACAATGGCGTGGATAATGGACACGTACAGCCAGCTTAAAGGCTACAGCGTTCCCGAAAGCGTCACGGGAAAACCTGTGGAGATAGGCGGTTCCGAAGGCAGAACGTGTGCAACATCGCTGGGGGTGGCGCTCTGCGCGAAAGCAGCAGCCAAAATCTTAAAGCTAAACATGAAAAACGCCTCGGTAGCAGTGCAAGGCTACGGTCACGTTGGATACAACGCCGCCAGCATAATGCACAGCTTGGGCTGCAAAGTCGTCGCGGTAAGCGATTCGTCAGGCGGCATTTACTGCCCGGATGGATTAGTGCCCTCTATGGTGTATGCTCACAAGGAAAAAACTGGTTCGGTTGTAAACTACAAAAACTGCGCCAACATAACCAACGAGGAACTGCTGCAGACTAAATGTGACATACTGATTCCAGCCGCGTTACAGAACCAGATAACAAAGGTTAACATGGACAAGATTAAAGCGAAGATAGTAGCGGAGGGCGCAAACGGACCCACAACGCCAGAAGCGGACAGGGCACTTCACGAAAAAGGCGTGTTCCTAATCCCAGACATACTAGCTAACTCTGGAGGCGTGACAGTTAGCTATTTCGAGTGGGTTCAAAACTTAACAAGAGAACACTGGACATTGAAAGAAGTTAATCAGAAGCTGGAAAACAAGATAACCAAAACGTTCAATGATGTGTACAAGCTGTCAAGAAAAGAAGAAAGCGACATGCGCACAGCCGCGTTGATGCTTGGAGTAGGAAGAGTTGCCCACGCAATAGGGACACGGGGTCTATGGCCGTAAGGCTTACACTTCAAACTCACTAAATTCTCAAATTAGTTTGTCTAAACCTTTAAACTGTTCTCCTTATATCCTGTGCTGATACATATTTAGAGCGAGAGCGGAAGTGAACAGAAGGGGGAAATGGCCGTGCAGATTGAGAGGTTAGATTTTTGCTTTGAGAATTCACCTGTAAGAGTCATAGCTGATAGAAACCACCCTGAGATCAGTCTTGCAGGGTTATCCGCGGGTCCTTTCGAAGAGGGAAACGAGTATGAAGTCCAGTATTGGGTGGCGCAGGAGCTTGCCGCGTCGGGTATTGCGCATTTCCGTGAAGACGACAACTTGGATTCGACCAAACTTTACAAGATTCAATGGAAAGAGCGGGTGCAAATAGCGGGGCAGATATCAGAGCTTCCAGAAGACTTCTATCCTAAGCTCCGCCGTTACCTCGAAAACATGAAGGAGGAAATAGCGAAACATCCTGAGCTTTTGGAGAAGGTGCAGGAGTACGAGAAAGCCAAGCATTTAGCGCGGGACATCGTGAATTCCAGATTAAAGAAAATTGTTGCTTTGTCTTCAGGTCCAGTTCAAACTGGGCAGATACAGAAAAAACTTACATGTGAGGAGAGGTTCATTTACGAGCAACTCGGTAAGATAATTAGCGAGTGGAAAACGCAGATATTAGACTTTGAAGGAGAACGATAAACAGAATGGCTAGAGAGCTGGCGACGGTAGACCCTCAAGAACGCTTCCTTGAATTCTTCAAAAAAGGAAAGTACCGCCAGAAAATCTCGCAGATAGGCATAACTGGAAGAGAGTCAATTACCGTTGATTTTGAGGAGCTTTTCGGGTTTGACCAGAGACTCGCGGAGAGGCTTTTGGAAAAGCCGGATGACTTTCTGCAGCACGCAGGCAATGCGGCTTATGCTCAACTGGGAATTGAAGATGCCGAATACGCCAGCAAACTTGAGAAGTTAACAGTTAGAATTGTAAACCTTTTGGGTAAAGAACAGCTGCGAAAACTCGGTTCAAAGCAGATGGGAAAACTGGTTATGGTCGAAGGCATTGTTGTCCGAGCCACTCCAGTTCGCCCCATGGTGATGAACGCCGCGTTCAGATGCAAACGATGTGGAACAATAAACCAAGTGGAGCAATCAGGACAATTCTTGAAGGCGCCTCCAGTATGCGCTAGCCCCGACTGCGGAAGAGACGGACCATTCGAATTCGTTCAAGACGAATCCACGTTTATAGATTCACAGGACCTGCGACTTCAAGAAAAACCTGAAGATTTACCGCCAGGTCAGCTTCCACGCACGTTAAACGTGAAGCTCGTTGGAACCGAAATAGTTGATCTCGCCAGACCAGGCGACCACGTTTCAATAGTTGGCGTGGTCCGCGCGTTCGCGCCCTCGCGTCCCGGCATAGGGAAACTGCGCACATTCATTTTACATTTAGATGCTAATTCACTAGAAGTCTTGGGTAAAGAGCCGGAGACAAGGCCGCCATCGCCGGAAGAGGAGGAGAAAATCCTTGCACTTTCAAAAGACCCAGAAGTTCATAAGAAGATAATGAATTCGATAGCGCCCTCAATCTACGGCTATGAGCACATCAAGGAAGCCATAATGTATCTTCTTTTTGGCGGCGTGTCAAAAAGCCTGCCAGACATAACGATAAGGGGAGAAATGAACGCTCTTTTAATCGGTGACCCGGGTACGGCGAAATCGCAGCTCCTGCAGTATGTGGCGAAAATAGCCCCGCGTGGCTTGTACACTTCAGGACGCGGAACAACCGCGGCGGGTTTAACCGCAGCCGTGATACGGGAGAAAGGCGGCAGCATGAGCCTTGAAGCTGGTGCGTTAGTATTAGCTGACAAGGGAGTAGCGTGTATAGATGAAATGGATAAAATGCGTCCTGAAGACAGAGTTGCCATACACGAAGCCATGGAGCAGCATACGGTTTCGGTGGCAAAAGGCGGCATCGTCGCCACGTTAAATGCCCGAACGGCTATGCTCGCGGCAGCCAACCCAGCCTTAGGCCGGTATGAGCCACATCGAACCGTGGCTGAAAACATCTCTCTTCCAGTAACAATTCTGTCTCGATTCGACTTGATTTTCGTGTTAAGAGATGTACCTGACCGAGAGGCGGATGCAAAAATGTCCGAGCACATCCTGGAGATTCACAGAAGAGGAGAAAGCCCAGTAGAAGCACAGATAGATGCAGAACTGATGCGGAAGTACATAAGCTACTCAAAAACAATTAAGCCAAGGCTGAGCAAGGCAGCGTTGAAACATCTCGGGGAATTTTATTTGGCAATGCGTTCGGCGAGCGAGACAGAAGGGTCACCTGTGGCGATAACCGCACGTCAACTGGAGTCGCTTGTTCGTATATCTGAAGCGAGAGCGCGGGTGGCCTTGAGAAAAGAGGTTTCAGGTGAAGACGCGGAAGCGGCGATAGTGATTATGAAGAGGTCTTTGGAGGAGGTTGGAATAGACTTGTCTTCGTACAAGGTGGACATTGACCTAATAATGACGGGGAGACCCAAAAGCGTCAGAGACAAGTTACAGGTGATTCTTTCGGTGCTAATGGAGATGGAAAAGGAAACAGGCATGGTTGAAAAGACGGCTCTGGTGAGCGAGTTGGAGTTGAAGCATAAGATTCCAAGAGCTGAAACCGAACGCATGCTTTGGCAGCTACTGCGCGAAGGCACGATTTACGAACACAGAGAAGGCTACCTGAAGAAAACGTAAGAAACAAAAACGGAACCTTGTAAAAGAAAAAGCCTTCCAGACGCTACCTTTCTTCCTTAAGTACAGGTACCAGTGACCTCCTGACGTAATCCACGTTTTTTCGTTAAGGTTTCTTGGCAAGCCAACATATTTGGATCCTAATAGAAATTCTATGCAGAAACTATAGAGGGGTAGGTCCGTATTGGCGTTTTTCACAACCAATAATATGTTGAAAAAAGCACCCAACGCCCTGCAGGATTCTATGCAGTTCACTGTATTTAAGAGGGCTATAGTCTTTCCCGAGCACCAGAGGACGCTATGTTCAGCTGTACTCTCTGAACGTATAGTTGCATTTTGTGCAGCGCAGAAACTGGGTCGAAGATTCATCAGCGCTCCGCGTTTGCACCTGCCAAACGTATGCAGTATTATTGCCGCATTTGGGGCACTCGATTCGAACGGTTGGAAGGGTTCTGAGTTTTTGCTCTTCTTTGCCTATCACCGCTACAAGCTGCTGTGGATTATGCTGGATTTCCTTGCCGATTTTAGGTTCCACTTTCTTGGCTGATTCCTGCTTTTGGTACCCGCATTTAGGGCAGACAAGCATTAAAGCTGCTCCTTTGCCTGTTTTAGGTTTTTTAAATTCGAGGCGAGAACCACATTTCGGACAGAATTCCATGATTCGGTACTCCGTTATCCGTTTTGGATTCACTTTACGTGGTGTCTTTTAAACTTTTTCTAATTTCAAGGCTACAGATGACTTATTCCCGACGCCATAAGATGGGCAACACGAAGAGCTTCTGGAATGTTGCTTCGCGTCGAAGTCAACCGCAAGATTTTCTGCGCGGTCTCTTTTGAAACCCCAACAGTCTGCACATAAACCTTCGCTTCCGCGTTTCTAGTCGAAACTTCGACAGGTTCACCCGCCTTAAGAATCGCTTCCCAACGCTTCTCGCTGCCGGGAAGGTATTGGAGCGCCTTATGGACCTCTGCGAGGTCAGGTTTTTCCCGCGTAACAGTTATGACAGGAAGCTTTGTTGCCACATGAAGCGCCTTAACATCAACTATGTTGAAGCCAGCGAATGTTATGCCATTCAGCATTATCACCCTCAGCTGCCTGTAGTGAGGTGAACTAGTTATCATGGCAGACATCTTTTCGGTAGCATCAAAACCATCTACGGCTATTTCAGTATGCATTACGCCTTCGAGCCAGTAACCGCCTCGAAAAACAACGCCGATGACTGGAACCTTCGCTTTCACATGCGGGATGAACGCGCCATCGTCGATGCCTAAGACTCGGATTTCAGGTTTTATCACGCGAAAACTTATGCGGTTCAAAACGGTTTTTTCCCTACGCAGTTTTTGATGGTAAATATTTTGTGGTCGCGTTATAAGTTTAGTGTGCTATTAATTAACATTCAAATACAAGGGCGCTTCCGCTCGACAGATAGAGAAGCAACGGGCTGGAAAATAAGCTTAGGCTTTAAGAGCTTTCGTCAGTTCCTTATTGAACGCGTCGTTTTCTTCCCGGGCTTTTTCAGCCGCTTTAATCAGCGCAGTTTCGGGTTTCGCATTGCCTTTCATCCTAACGTAGATCACAGGATTCGACGCTAAAGGGTGCGGCACATCATAACCAGCCAAATCTACTTTCGCGTCTTCCAGAAGCTTTTTCTGCAGCAGGTTACAAAAACCGTGACCTGAACCTTCAATTTCTATCTTTAGCTCATTTCCTTCCTTCTTTAACACTTTAATCTTCAAGTTCAAATCTCCCCTTGTCCATAATCCAAAGCGGTTTTCCGTTTCTCAATGTTTCCGCAGTTCGGACACTGCATTTCATACCGCTTCAGTTCAAGCAAGTTTGCGCAGCGCGTACAAAAAGCGTAAACTACACCTAAATTTTTATCGTTAGTGGAAAGATGATAAACCTGATTCTTGTCGCTGATAACTTTAGCCCGTATGATGTCACCTGTTTTGCAAACTTCCGTCATCGACTTAACGTAACGTTCCCGCACGTCGGAAACGTGAAGTACGCCTGTGAAAACGCCTGAGAGACTTCTATCGCCCAGCTTGAAAATTCTAACCAGAACGTTGTCAGATTGAGCGTGACCGACTTGACCGATGACGGTGGATGAGATTTTCGGAACGGTTTCAGCGTTAATTAATGGATAAACAGAGACGCGTTTGCTCAATAAATCCATTAAGGCACGGCCAACAATCTTTGAGTAGATTACACCGTCTCTCACATATGTTCCGGAGTCTGGAATGAACTCTTCGATAACACCTAAGCGCTCTCCGGGTAACACTAAATGACCACTTTTATGTTCGGATGCTTTCAGATTCATGCTATTTTCCCTTATTGTGAAATATAAGCGATACAGAGGCTTTTTCTGAACGGGTATATCCTAAGGTTCTATGCTTCTCAATAAACCTTTTGATTGCGCGCCCAAAAAGGCCTCAGTCGCTTTTCTTTATAAGGTACAGATCAACTATAAAATCGTGTTTAGTTTTGGTGTGGAAGTCAAACATGCGCGGAATAGTCATGGGCATCGCGTAAACAGCCTTGACCACGCCGTGGTGGCTCTTAACAAACTTTTCGACAAACGGGGAAGGCGCAACCTGCAGCAGATTTCCAGGGTTTGATTTGAGTCTTTTCACCAGCTGCTTGTCTGTGCGCGGGTGATTATGAAGCGAATAAACTACTTTGCCAACTTCCAAAGCCTTTTCCAAGAATTTTCGGTCGGCAGCCCTTTTTTGCACGCCGAACGGGGGATTCTGAAGCACCGTGTCAAAGCTGCCCGTTACAGCGGCGACATCACCAACAACCCATTGAACATTGTTTGTGACTCCTGTTTTCGCCGAGTTTTCTAACGCGATTTTTATCGCTGTTTTGTCAATGTCAATGCCTACAACGCATTTTGCTCCCAGATAAGCGGCCGCTAGAGCGAGACGACCTGTACCGCAGCCTAAATCCAAAATTTTCTTGCCAATCACATCGTCGTTTGCGTATGCAGCCAAGTAAAGCAATGTTGCCGCAATGGCTTCTGAAGTGGTGTATTGCTCAAGGCTTGCTTGAGGAGAAGGGTGAGGCTTTATTTGAGACAGGAAAAGCTCTAAGTTTAATCTTCGAATAATCCTTTTTGAAGCAGGTTTTCCCATGAAGATTCGCCGATGGCTACCATGAACTCGTTAACGGTTAAAACAGGCTTTAAGAATTTCGATGGAGCCTCAAGAGAAATGCGGGGGCAAGCGGTGTTCACGTATGCGTCCACGGACGGAAACTCCATCAACGCTTCGGGCAAGACTTCTCGGATAGCAAAGAGGAACGCGTTTTTCCCGTTTTTCTCCGCTATCTCCTTTATTTTCAAGGCTTCATCTAACCGCTTTTGGCCCAGTTTCAAGCCTACTAATACGCCGAAGGTTTTAGCGTGTTCCGCTTCTTCCACGCACGCCCAACGTTGCTTAAGGGTTTTCTTCGCCTCCTCGTTTATTGGGTAAGCAGTGTTTTCGTAGGGATCTGCGATTACTGTGGGTTTGGACGTGCTGAGGGCGATGCCTAACGCGTGGAATCTTCCGCCGCCGATGAAGAGGAAGGCATCAACGTCGTTGGCTACTGACCTGACGTTGCTGTAGTCGCAGCCGATAACCTGCCCCGAGTAATTCACGCGTCCGGCGTCACCCACTACCACTGTCTTTCCAGCGCGGACAAGAATTTCTCGAGCCTCGTCCAGCGTCTGTACATGCTGCACCGTGGTTGCCAAGCCTATTTTTCCGTATTTGCTTAGCAGCGGAAGGGATTTCTCCACGGCCTCAGCAACCGTCACCGTTGCCCGGGCTTCCACGTAAACGGTTGGGACCTGTTCATGTTTCACAAGTTTTGCATGCCCGAAGTGTATTATCAGGTCGATTCCCAAGCGTGTTGCTTCAGCCGTGGCAAGGTCGCAGGCTCCGTAGCAGGGGTCTGCCGAAATAATTGGGACCATGCCCATCCTTTCGATAACCTTGGCTAACCGTGGGCCTTCAGGTTTTAGGCCTTCAGGCAGTTGCAGCAGAACGCGTTTTGCTCCGAGCTTGGCGATTTCTTGTTTTATGCGTTCTTCTTCAAAATCGAATCCTTTCATACGTCAGCGCCTGCTTTGTGTGAAGTGTTAACAGAAAGAGGAAAAGGCAGGTTTTGTGCTTTGTCGCGTTGCTAAGTCGTCCATTCCCAGTCCTGGGTTGGCTTCTTAAGCGGGCATCCTTTTGCGATGGCAGCCTGCTCTGCGAGTCGTTCAAGAATTATCTTTTGTTCTACGCTGGCAACGTGTTTTTTCGTGGCTACGATGGCGTCGTTGTTTACGGATATGCTGTCGATTCCGGCGCGGACAAGGAATTCTGCGAAGTCAGGTAGGTTTGAGGGTCCTTCGCCGCATATTGAGACTGTGCAACCGTTCTCATGTGCCACTTTGATTAGGTGAGCGATTATCCTTTTCACCGCAGGGTCTCTCTCATCGAAGTAGCCCATCTGCCCCAGCCGCTCGGAGTCTCTGTCAATCATGAGAATGCCTTGGGTCATGTCGTTTGAGCCTATGGAGTAGCCGTCAACCATCTTGGAAAACTTGTCTGCCATTATAGCTATGGCAGGGGTTTCCGCCATGAACCACACCTTGAAGTCACGAGACCGTTCTAGGCCTTCTTCCTTCATGATGGCGAGAACTTTCTCGGCTTCCCAGAGTGTGCGAACCATCGGAAGCATGACCCAGACGTTTTTGAGTCCCCATTCGGTGCGGCATTTTTTGATGGCTTGGCATTCAAGCCTGAACGCTTCCTTGTACCATTTGCTTATGTAGCGGCTGCAGCCTCTCCAACCCAGCATAGGGTTTTCTTCCACAATTTCGTATTTGTCGCCGCCTTTGAGGTCTCGGTACTCGTTGGTTTTGAAGTCGCTCAAGCGCACCACGACAGGGCGGGGTTGGATGGCTCTTGCTACAGTGGCTATGCCTTCTGATAGTTTGTCCACGAATTTTTGGCCTTCGCCTGTTTCGACAAAGTGCAGGGGGTGTTCGCCTATGGCGCTGGCTAGGATGAATTCGGTGCGCATTAATCCGATGCCTTCGAAAGGCAAATTCTTGTAATCTTGTATTTTTTCTGGAACGCCTAGGTTCATGTAAATTTTGGTCGCGGTTACAGGCACTGAGTCTGCAACAGCTACGATTGAGCCTGAAGCTTCTGAAGTTGCTTCTGTGGCTTCGCGTAAAATGCCTTCGTAGATTATGCCGTTTCTCGAGTCCACGGTGTATTCTTTGCCTGTTTTCATGACTTGTGTAGCGGTTTCGGTTCCCACAACACAAGGTATGGCAAGTTCTCGGCTTACGATGGCGGCGTGAGAGGTTATTCCGCCTTTGTCGGTTACTATTGCGCTGGCTATTTTCATGAACGGGACAAAATCGGGGTTGGTCATGTCTGTTACGAGTATGTCGCCTTTCTGCATAGTTTCGGCTGCTTCGTCTGGTGAAAGAACGACTTTTGCGACGCCCACGCCGTAACCTCGCTTACCCGCCGCGGATCCTTTCGCAACAACCTTAAGTTTTTCTTCAGGCTTTTTTCCTTCAACCGAAGTGCTTGATTCCATGGGTTTGCCGCTCCAAACTGTTTCTGGACGAGATTGAACAATGAATACGTTCTCTGGAAAAGATAAGTCTTTGTCAATTGCCCATTCGATATCTTGAGCGTTTCCATAGTGCTGCTCAATCCGCTTGGCTAACTCTCCAAGCTTCAAGATTTCCTCTTCGTTCACGCATTGCTGTTTTTGCTTATCTTCTGGGACATCCAGGTGAACTGTTTCGCCGGTTTTTGGGTCTCGGATGTACTGAACCGTTTTTTTTGCGATCCGTCTTTCCTTTATTTTTAAGGTTTGTTTGTCGACCACGAAGTCGTCAGGGTTGACTGCGCCTGACACCACGGTTTCGCCTAAGCCGTAGTTGCCTTCAATTACGATTTCGTCTGTTTCTCCTGTTACTGGGTTTAGTGTGAACATGACTCCTGCGGCTCGGGAGTTAACCATTTTTTGAACTCCAACGCTTATGAAGACTTTGTCGTGTGCAAAGCCTTGTTCGTTGCGGTAGAAGATTGCGCGTGGGGTGAAAAGGCTGGACCAGCACTTTACGACTTTGTCAATAAGGTCATCTGGACCTTTGACGTTCAAGTAGGTTTCTTGCTGTCCTGCGAAAGATGCGCCGGGCAAGTCTTCAGCTGTGGCGCTTGACCTTACGGCAACAAAAGTGTTTTTTAAATTGAGTTTTTTGTTCAGTTCTCTGTAGGCGGATTTCACGGCTTTTTCAATTTTCTCAGGCATCACAGACTTCTCGATAAGTTTGCGTATTTTCTTTGACGCCGCGTCATACTGTTTGGGGTCGTTTTTGTCGGTGACTGTTTCGTTGATTATCTCATAAATTTTTTCCGCTATGTGCGTTTCTTTTATGAATTTCTCGTAGCTGTAGGCGGTCACTGCAAATCCGGGAGGAACGGGTAATCCGGAGCTTATCATTTCGCCGAGATTGGCGTTCTTGCCGCCTACCACAGGAACATCAGTTTTTCTCAGATCGCCAAACCATATAACTAGTTCTTTTTCTCGAGCGGTCAAGCCTTTCCCATCTCCGATTTGTCAGGTGCATCTGGAGATTGTATTTTTTCAACTGTTATTTTGCATGGGATCGGCAGTTTTGCGCTTCCTCTCTTCAGAGATTCTTTAGCTGTCTCTACGCCGTTGGCTTTAACTTTAACCGTTATAAGTGTCTGGTTGGGTTCTACACGTGCTGCCGTGCCGATGGCTTTCCCGAAGGATCTGCGCATTCCCTGCTGAAGCCTGTCTGCGTGAGCTCCGAATATCATTTTGTTCTCTCTTAGGATGATATGCGGGTATGGATGAATCTGCAGAAGGTAATCGTTGACCAGCTTATCCATAAGTATGCGGTTTGTCGCCACGCGTGCTGCTTCCAAGGCCATGTGGCGAATCTGGGCTCTTTTTAAAGCTATAAGCTTTACTTCGACCTCAAAGGTTCCCTTTGTGTCCCCCATGGTGAACTTGTTGATTTTTGGGGGTGGAAAACCTTTTGCGAACTTTTTTCGTGTGTAAGCCTGACCTCTTACAGGCCGATAATTTCTTGCATGCATGCGGTATCCCTTTTTTAGCATACAGCCTAAGCGGTATTTAAACGATTTGTAACTAGATCCTTGTGCTTTGTGAACGTTTTTCCAAAGTTTTCGATTGAGTGCGAAGCGAGATTTGAGTCAAGAGCGGTCTCGCGTTTATATATTTAGTAATTGCTTTAACAGATGTGAGAATGTCTGCTCAGTTGTTTATCCCCGGAAAGAATTGGAAATTATCTTTAGCGGAGCTTGCTTCACTTCTAGAAGCAAGAAAAGCCAAACTTGAAGTAAATTCATTATCGAAAGAGTTTTTTGTGGTCAGAATCGACGAAGGCAACGCCTTTTGGACTATTGCGGATTTAGGCGGGTTCATAAAAATCGGTGAAGTAAATGCAACGCTTTCAACGGAAAACGTGAAAGAAGCGTTCTTTGAAAAAAGTAAAGAGGCAAAAAGGCGAATCAGCACGGATGTTGCCTCCAGCGGATTATTAGACGGCATGGTTGAGGCAGCGTCTGGGAAAACTGTTTTTGGGGTTAGCGTGTACTGCGCAGAAAAATCGTTGCGCCCAGTTTCCAGAAGTATCCAGCGATTTGTAGGAAGCACTGTGAAACGTGGATTGGCGGAGCGTGGCATGAAATCGAAGTTTATGGGTTTCCCTAAAGACAGGAAGCTTCCTCAGCTGAGCCACGTTGAGGTTCTGAAGAAAGAATTAGTTGAAAACAAAGCAGAGATACTGTTCTGCGTGGGCCAAGAACAGACGTTTGTTGCCACCACAACGGAGGTTCATAACCCGTTTGAGTTCCAGAAACGTGATGTTGGTAAGCCTGTCCAGCGCAAGATTTTCGCCATTCCCCCAAGGCTTGCGAGGATTATGGTAAATTTGAGTGGTTGCACCGAAGGCAAAGTGTTGTTGGATCCGTTTTGCGGAGTTGGCACCATTCTTCAAGAGGCGCTGTTAGCAAAGGCGAAGGTGGTCGGCGTTGACATTAACGGGTGGTGTGTTGAGGCAGCTAAACGGAACATGGATTGGCTAAAAAGCGAGTATTCACTGGAAAACGCGGCGTACCGGGTTCTTCAGGGAGATGTGCACAGGCTATCACGTAAAATAGGGTTGGAACAGGTTGACTGCGTTGCGACGGAACCGGATTTAGGTCCTGCAATGCGACAAGTCCCTACCACACCATACGCCGTGAGAATTGTTGAAAAGTTGGAACCTTTGTATTATGGTTTGTTAGAGGAAGCGTACAAGGTGCTGAAGAAGGATGGGCGTTTGGTGTTGGTGTCGCCTTTCATTAAGACGCGTTCAGGGAAGCCTGTTACCATGGGAGTTGAGGAAAAAGCTGTGGAGACAGGCTTTGAAAGAGTTTTTCCTTTCAAGAGGGAACTTTTCGCTGAAGCTGTTGTGGTGACCGAGAAGTTGATGGCGACGGCTTTGTTTGTTGACGTTGCAGAGAGGCATAAAGTCGGCAGGGAAATTCACGTTTTTCGTAAGTGACGGAGACGCGTGGCGTTTGTTTAGGTTTATTAATTTGTTTTGTAAACTATGTTAAAGCTGTGTAGGAGAGGAGACTTATTGACTGAAGAATCAAGACCTGACTGGGACAGGTACTTCTTGGACCTCTGCGAAGCAGTTGCTAGGCGCGCTACATGCGACCGAGGAAAATGCGGCTGCGTCATCGTTAAAGACAAACGAATCATGACCACAGGTTACGTTGGAGCACCAGCAGGTTTACCTCACTGCGACGAAGCAGGTCACGACATGCGCAAGGTAATTGACTACAATGGCAATATAACCCAGCACTGCGTGCGAACGCTTCACGCCGAGCAAAACGCGATTATCCAAGCTGCCCGATTCGGCATTCCCCTCGAAGGGGCAACACTCTTCTGCAAGATGACACCGTGCAGAACCTGCGCAATGATGATAATAAATGCCGGCATAAAACGCGTAGTTTGTGAAAAACGCTATCATGCTGATGCAGACACCATAGAACTGTTTAAGCAAGCTGGCGTAGAGCTAACTATAATAAACAACGAAGTCGAAGAATACGACCAACAGTAAATGCATCATAGCAACAGATTTCCTCTGCCTCAAATCAAAATCGAACTAACCAGCAGTTCACTACAAGTTTTAATCTATATAAAGAGGGGCTATAGTCTTTTCCGAGCAATAGAGACAAGACGTTTTCGACTTGAGCGACCACTAACCATAATAGGCGGTAAAACCCAATCTTCCACGAGGTTAAGACAAAAGAAAATGAGAGACCCAGTTTGCGGCATGGTTCTAGACGAAAACACGGCCAAGTACAAAATCACCTATCAGGGCGAAACCTACCATTTTTGCAGTGTGGCGTGCAAGAAAAAATTCAAGAGACGCAAAACCAAATTCGTAAAGTAAGCGCCACCCAAAGTGTAATGGTACGTTAAGGATTTGCTGGCTTGTGGTTACTGAAAGAAGGTTCCAACCAGCCGCAGCTAGACTCACATTATTTAACGGCAGATAAAATATTATGCGTTAGAGTTTTTCTTCAGGTGAAATATCCATCATCATCAAGCCAGAAACCGGTTTCGGGTAAAAATCGGTGGATTTTTCCGGCAATCTCCAATTTTTCTGCGCGATTTGCCAAACCGTTTCGGGATTTATCGGATTAACCAAGAAAGCCAGTTTAGCTTGACCGGCGTCAACTTTTTCCAACGCGCTCTTTGTTGATTCAGCGTAAAGTATGTGCTCATCCATTTTCAGGTTGCCGACTTTGAGTATCTGCTTGAAAACGACATCCCGCAAAAGAACCACATCTAGAAAGCACGCTTCTTTTGGGCAACTGGCGTTAACAAGCGCATACGCGGTTTTGTAATCATGCAAGAGCAAACTGTAAGCTTTTGAGCCGTCATAAACGCAGAAAGCGTGCTCTGTTCTGTGGCTTTCCAAAAAACTTTCCAACGCTTCAACTGTAGGCGTGATTTCTGAAATCGTAAATAAACGTTTAAGCGCATTCCAAGTGTCATGGGTCAGTTTGGAATCTTTAAGCAGTCGATGCGTGGGCAAAACAACAAGCCCTTCGTCTTGAACAGGAACCATGTAGCACATGTGAAAATTGAACGCTGAATCCGCTGTCCACTTTCCCTTCTCGCGCATTTCATCTCTGTAGGCTACAGCGCTTTCATATCTGTGGTGTCCATCGGTGATCACTAGTTTCTTGCCTTTCATAGCTTTCCGGACAAGTTCCAGTTTTTGCGGATCAGTTACTCTCCAAAAAGCATGCTTCACACCAAAGAAGTCTTCAACCTCAATCGCAGGCTTTATCTCGGTGACTTGAGCAAAAAAGTCAACCGTGATGTTCTCAGGGTCTGAATAAATCAGAAAAACAGGTTCCAAGTCTTTCTGAACCGCACGCAACATGTTCAAACGGTCAGCTTTCGGCTCTGTATAGGTGACTTCGTGCGGGAAAACCGTGTTTTCATCGTAAGAGTAAAGGCGCAAAGCAGCAATTAACCCGGTGCGACTGCATTTTTTTCCTGACAACTTGAATTCCTGTCTGGAAACAAAAACCGCAGGTTCCTCGTCCTTGGAAAGTACGCCTTCGCTTAGCCACTCTTGGATTCGCTGTTTCGCCATTTCGTACTTGCTGTTTTCCAAGGGCAAAATCAAGCGGCAATAGTTGTAGGCTGACTTCTCATAATATTTTTTCTGCAGTGCATGGTCGATTTTGTCGTATGGCTGAGTAATCAAATCCGCTGGATCACCTGCTTTCTCAGTGTACCGTATGGCTTTGAAGGGTCTGATGTCAACCAAACAGTTTCAGCTCGCAGATTTCTCTAGTACTTCACTTACCCTGTTAGCTATTTGGATGCTTGCCTTACGTTGCGCTTCTTCAGTTTGAGCGCCAATGTGCGGCGTGGCAATCACATTTCTAAGCGTAAGCAACTTGCTGTTTTTCGGCGGTTCCTCCTCAAAAACGTCAACCGCAGCTGCTTTCACCTTGCCCGAAACCAACGCGTTGTACAGTGCTTCTTGGTCAACCACTCCACCACGGGAACAGTCAATAATCATTACGCCGTTTTTCATCATAGTGAACTCTTTTGTCGAAAGCATGTGCTGCGTGTGCGGTGTAAGCGGTACATGGATGGTTATGAAATCGGCTTTAGGCAACATCTCGTCAATCGGCACAAAACGGTCGAACGCGCATTCCTCAACAACCAGCACTTTCATCCCTAAAGAAATGGCTAAGCGTTCAACGGTTTTTCCAATGTAGCCGCAACCTATGATGCCTAAGGTTTTTCCGTTAACTTCTACGCCCATAAGCGCTTCCTTTTCCCATTTTCCTTCACGCAGCGATAGAGTTCCTTCAACTATGCCTCTTGCAAGCGCCAGCAAGTAGCCTATGGTTAATTCGGCAACGCTCATGTAAGACACGTGTGGCGTGTTCACCACCGCAATGCCCAGCTGCTTTGCCTTTTTTAAGTCGATGTTGTCCAATCCTTCGCCTGCTCTGCCGATTACGCGGAGTTTCTGGGCGTTGGCAAGCAGGTCTGCGTTGACTTTGGTTGCGGATCGAACGATTAGGGCGTTGTATTCGCCTATTATGTTGGGCAGTTCTGTTTTCGGCGTGTTCCAGGCTTTTGTGAGTTGGTAGCCTTTTTCTTTCAGTAGGTTTATGCCTTCATCCGCGATTTTGTCGCATATTAGAATTTTGAATGTCAGTTTTCCAGCTCCCATATGTCATCTATTATTGCGAGGACTTTTTTGATTTCCGTTGGAGTCCATTCGCCCATGTGCCCGATGCGGAAGGTTTTTTCTTTGAGTTTGCCGTAGCCGTTTGAAATCATGTAGCCTTTCTCAGCGAGTTTCTGGTTAAGCTCTTGCACGCTTTTTCCTTGGGTGTTTTGAACGCATGACACCGTTACAGATTCGTATCCTGGTTCAGGGAACAGGGCGAAGTGCTTCTTTGCCCACTGCCGCGTGTACTCTGCCATGTCCATGTGTCTCCTGTAAACGTGGTCGTAGGTTTCTTCAAGCAGCAGGTCCATGCGTTTGTCCAGTGCGTAAAGAAGCGAGATGTTTGGGGTGAAGGGTGTTTGGTGTTTCTTATCGAACTCGAAGATTTCAACCAAGTCGGTGTAGCTGCCGCGGTTGGATACTTCTTTTGCTCTTTCGATTGCTCGGTTGGTGACGAGGCTGACTGCGAGTCCTGGTGGTAGGGCGAAGCATTTTTGGGTTGAGGCGAAGATGATGTCGCAGCCGATTTCTTTGGGGAGTGTTTTGTCGCCTGCCATTGCTGAGACGCTGTCGATGGCGAGGATTGTTTCGGGGTAGTTTTTGCGTACGAGTTTTCCGATTTCGTGGATTGGGTTGCGTACTCCTGTGGAGGATTCGTTGTGGCATACGGTTAGCGTGTCGTATTCGCCTGTGTCGAGTTTTTCCGCGATCATGTTTGGCTTGACTGCTTTGCCCCATTCTACTTCTATGAAGTCGGCTTTTTTGCCGCAGGCGCGGATTGTTTTGCCGAATCGCTCGGAGAATGCGCCGTTGACGCACATGAGAGCTTTTTCCTTCACGATGCTTCTCCCAACTATGTCGAACCATAACGTGCCTGAAGACGTGGTTACTGTGGGTTTGCATTCTTCGGTTAGTTCGAAGAACTTGGCGAGTTTAGCGGTGATTCCGCCGTAAAGCTCAGCGAACGCTTTTTCTCTGTGCCCTATGAGCGGGTGAGTTTGCTCGCGGAGAATTTTTTGGCTGACTTCCGTTGGGCCTGGAATCAATAGTTTCTTGTGCATTTGGCTAATTCCCTTCGTGATTTGGATTTAAAGTTTTCGAGGTGACCAGTGGGGAACTGTTGAAATTTTTCATGTTGCTTACCTTCTGTGGCTTCTGCGTTTAACATAAGCCGCAATCAAGAAAACTTTACGATGCAAGCAATTAAAGGTTAACTGTCATTGATTCCTGTTCTCTGACGCGTGAAAATTTGTCTATACCCCCTCTATATATAGAATAGGCTGTAGGTTGAACCTTGCTGAGGTGTAGGTTTCACTCAGAAAAACTGTTGGTTCGTTGCGAGTGTGAAAATTGAAAGGTTTTTTAGTTT
>Ga0315550_1000417_pt1 | contig 26167 bp, 21 predicted proteins | sample SalMarSW160190MG_2_FD_203100 | JGI IMG/M metagenome (GOLD analysis project Ga0315550, IMG submission 203100) | Salt marsh sediment microbial communities from the Plum Island Ecosystem LTER, Massachusetts, United States - Salt Marsh Sediment SW1601-90 ... | reverse complement strand
GTTCGAAAGATAGCATATTCATCCAGTTTCCCCCTTTGGTGATTCTGTCTATATAGATTTGATGAATTTGGCGTATTAATTTGCGGTGTGAAACTACAAACAGTATTGTTAATATTTATCCTCAAGAATACGGTGAGCGTTAAGATGTTTGAGGGAACAGTTCATGTATGCTGTTGGACACTTTGCTTTAGGATACTTGACCGGAAAGCTGACAGCCAAATCGCTGGGCGTTAACGTTAATTTACCCTTACTGTTTTTAGCATCGGTTTTTCCTGACATCGACCTATTGATACCTGGGTTGGTACATCGAGGACCACTACATTCCGTGATACTTTTCTGTCTCGTTTTCCTACCTATCTTTGCAATCTACAAAAAAAGAGCTGCACCGTACTTCGTTGCAGTAATCCAGCACATCATAATTGGAGACTACCTGATAGGTGGAGACCTGCAGCTACTGTGGCCATTGACCTCTAATCTGTATGGTTTTTTCATCGAAGGAGGGAGCTTAATCCATGTTGCCCTTGAGTGGGGTCTTTTCATTATCTCGATGGCGTTTATGGTCAAAACAAAGGACATATTTTTTCTATTCAAGCCTCACCCATCAAACATGATTCTAGTCATACCACTCCTGACCGTTCTCTTGCCCACCCTCATAAGTTTCCCCATGTATGTTCCTTTGGCATTGCTTATTCCTCACATTATCTATCTGATTCTTTTCATTATCCCCATTATGATAGATTTGAAGATAATGCTTACAAAAACTGAAAGTATAACTGGTCTTTGAAAACAGTTGCAGCAAGTTGGCTGATTGCCCGTTCTTCTGAGGTTTTCAACCCGCTGGTTTGGCGACTACAACTCTTCAGGGCAACTTTTCTGTTTTATGCTAAAAGTTTTCAGTATCTTCGGGATACTCTGCCGTAAAGAAGACGGCGACCGATGATACTCCAGTGTAAACGCTGACTTTTTCATGAAAGATGCGCATGGATGTTGATTGGATTTTGCTAACGCTTATTAGCACTGTCAGTCAAAATTAGCGAGCGGTTGCCTAGCCATTCAGGTGAGTTTAAAATGAAAGTGAAAGTTGGTGTCGTTGGTCTCGGGTTCATGGGCTCTGCTCATGCTAGGGTTTACAGCAAACTGAAGGAATGTGAATTAGTTGGTATTTGCGATAGCAATCCAGAAAAGAAGCATCTAGCCAAAACGTGTAATTGCAAATTTTTTGAGGATTCAGAAGATTTTCTGGGGGAGAATTTGGATGCGGTGAGTGTATGTACCCCCACTTCCATGCACAGAGACGTTGTCATAGAGGCTTTGGAAAAAGGCAAACATGTTTTGGTTGAGAAACCTTTCGCTGACACCATAAGAAATGGTGAAGAAATGATGAGGAAAGCGGCGAGAATGGACAGGTTGTTGGCTGTGGGCTATATTGAAAGATTTAATTCTGCAGTTATCAAGTTAAGGAAACTCGTAGATTTTTCTCAAATTTATTCCACGGTTTCTATGCGTTTTGGTCCGTTTCCGCCAAGAACGAAATACAGCGGCGTGTTTTTAGATTTGGCATCCCATGAAATCGACATACTGAATTATCTCACCGAAACCCAGCCAGAAGTCCTATACGCCCATTTTTCCAGCAGATCAAACAACAGTTTTGAGGATTATGCGTACATTTCGTTAAAGTATGGTCACATGCACAGTCACATTGAGGCAAGTTGGCTGCCGAACTATAAGTTGCGTCTCATCCACCTGTACGGAAACGAAAGTTTTTACACCTTAAATTATGCACAGCAAAAACTGAGAGTTTACAGATCCCCGCCCAAAGCAAAAATTGAGCATGGAAGCTGGGATGATATCCTGTGGTTGTCTAGGCATGTGGAGGAGGAGATACCTGTGTCATCCAGTGAGCCTTTATTGATGGAGTTGCAGTGCTTTGTTGAATCTGTTAAAAGGAACAAGGTTTTAGACCCGCTTTGTAACACTCAGGATGCGCTTAAAGTATTGGAAGTTGCAGAAAGCGCGTTCAGTAAAGTTGGAATGAAGAATAAGAGTGACGTCATTTAGTGCTTTATTGCTTTGAATACGATCTGACGAGCTCGCTTAGCCCCTTCTCAAGCTGGACCCTCGGCTCGTATCCCAAGTTTCTTCTGGCTTTAGTAATGTCGCCGTAACTGTGCTTTATGTCTCCGGGTCTAGGTTCGGCGTGAACGGGTTTAAGGAATGACTTACCCATAATCTTCTGAAGTGTTTCTGTAAGCTTGTTTATCGTGATAGGTTCTCCTGTGCTGATGTTGAAAACCTCTCCCACAGCCTTCCGACTTGATAAGGCGAGCATGTTTGCTTCTACCACATCTTTGACGTTGACGAAGTCGCGCGTCTGCTCTCCGCCTCCATAAATTGTCGGAGACTTGTTTTCTAAAAGGCGGTTTATTAGGATGGAGATTACGCCGCTGTAAGGACCAGGTTTTTGTCTGGGACCATAAACATTGAAGTATCGTAAACTGACTGTTTCAAGACCATAAACCTCGTGGAAAACTTTTGCATAATTTTCGGCAGCCAACTTGTCGACGGCGTAAGGCGAAAGTGGCTTGGGCGCCAATTTTTCGTGGTTTGGCAGCGTTTCGGTGTCTCCGTATACTGCACAAGAGGAAGCGAAAACAAACCGTTTTATGTGTGCGTCCACGCTGGCTTTAAGCAGGTTCAGTGTTCCGGTGACGTTTATTTCGTTTGATAGTAGAGGAGTTTCTACTGAACGGGTGACGCTTACCAAGGCTGCTTCGTGAATAACCGCGTCGACACCTTCAACTGTCTTCTTTACCATGTCGAAGTTTCTGGTGTCGCCTTCTATGAACTGGAAATGTTTTTTGTTCTGGTGTTGAGCCAGATTCTTTTTTTCTCCTGTAGAAAGATTGTCAAGAACCCTAACTTTGAATCCTTCATTGAGCAGTTGGTCCACGATGTGGCTGCCTATGAACCCTGCGCCTCCGGTTACAAGAATCTCAGAGAAGTCAAGCGGCATTGTTTGTGTCGCCCTTTGTTAGCACTAAAACGTTTTTTGTCTTTAAGGTTACTGGTCGTCAACTGGAGCTACTTTTGTTTCTGCCCAAAATTTTTGGTTATGCTTACTGTTTCCAGCCTTTCTTGAAGGGCGAGATCTGTCTTAAACGTTCAACCGATTTTGGCACTACTTCCAGAACGTAATCAACGTCCTCGTTTGTGGTGTATTTTCCCAGAGATAGTCTCAGGGACCCGTGAGCTTCCTGGGGTTTCAGTCCGATAGCCAGCAATACATGGCTTGCTTCTAAGGATTCAGAGGAGCATGCTGAGCCTGTGGAGGCGGATACGCCGTTCATGTCTAGTTGCATGAGCAGGGATTCTCCTTCGATGTAAGCGAACCAGAAGCTGGCGTTGTTGGGCAGCCTTTCTGTTGGGTGCCCTGTAAGTTGAGCATCTTCTATTTTCAGCAGTTCGCTTATCAGCCTGTCTCTGAGGGCAGTCTGGTTTTTGGCGTCGGAAGCCATTTCCTTTTTTTGGATTCTGGTTGCTTCGGCGAATCCGACAATTCCGGCAACGTTTACTGTTGATGAACGTTTTCTGAATTCGTGTCCTCCTCCGTGGAGAAGTGGGTCAATTTTTGTGCCTTTCCGTATGTAGAGTCCGCCGACCCCTTTGGGTCCGTACATCTTGTGGGAGCTGATGGATAACAAGTCGATGCTCATTTTTTTGGTGTCAATGGGAATTTTGCCGAAGCTTTGGGCTGCGTCAGAGTGAAAGTATACGCCTTTTTCTTTGCAGATTTTCCCTATCTTTTCGATGTCTTGGATGGTGCCTATTTCGTTGTTGGCGTGCATTATGGAGACTAAGATTGTGTCTTTTCTTATCGCCTTTTCTAATTGGTTTGTGTCGATGAATCCATATTTGTCTACTGGGAGGCGAGTGATTTCGAATCCTTGTTTTTCTAGCCATCGGGCAGGTTCGAGCACGCAGTGATGTTCTATCTTGGATGTCACTATGTGTTTTCCTTTTTTTCTGTTGGCGAAGGCTATTCCCTTCAGTGCCATGTTGGTGGATTCGGTGGCGCTGCCCATGAATATGAGTTCGTTGGGTTTGGCGTTCATCATTTCTGTGATTGTTTTTCTGGATTCTTCTAGTGCCTCTTTTGCTTCTCTGCCCTGTTTGTGTAGGGAGACGCTGTTTCCGTATTTTTCGCTGAAGTAGGGCTTCATGGCTTTGAATACTCTGGGGTCAACGGGTGTGGTTGCGGCGTAGTCCATGTAAACTCTCATGCTGTGACACTCAGGGAGATAACACCGTTATATGCTATTTAAATTTAGCTTTGCACCAAGCATCAAATCATCAAAAATTCTGTTAAATTGTATCCAGCTGTAATTCTGTCACATAACAACGTGACTATCAGCGGATACCTAGTGGACACTATTTTGATGTGTTGAGTTTATGGTCACTGTTAAATTCTATGTTGTTGCTAGTAGTGTTTGGTTGTCGGTTTTGAGGTTCATAGCTGATGGCATGCTGGGCAAATTAACCCGTTGGCTTCGTATGCTGGGGCACGACGTCAATTATTTCCGGTCTGCTGACGACGAAAAGCTTGTTGAATTGGCGAAATCTGAGAAGCGGGTTCTGCTTACCCGCGACCGTGAACTGTATCAGCAGGCTGTGGCTCGTGGGCTGGATGCGGTTTTGGTTGAGGCAACGGATGAAGCTGGGAAACTTGCTGATTTGGCTGGGCGGTTCGGTTTTATGTTGGAGATTGATTTGAGTGATTCTCGTTGTCCCAAATGTAATGCCAGAATTGAGGCTGTGTCTAAGGGGGTGGTGGTTGATGAGATTCCTGAGGCAACATCTATGTATTATGATGATTTTTGGAAGTGTCCGGGGTGCGGTCAGGTGTATTGGCGGGGGGCGCACTGGGAGAAGATAGAAAAAACTTTGGAAGAAGCAAAGAGCAGGCTTGGGCGGATGTAGGTTTTTTCTGCGTAATGCTTATTTGAATCTTTTATGTGATTTCTCAAAGACATTGATGGTGAAGCACAAAGGATAGGGAGGTGAAAATGTTTGATGGAGGAAGAAGACTGGGAAGAAGATGAAGACGAGGATGAAGAAGATGATGAAGACGAGGAATGGTGAAACAGACCACAAAACAACTTGATCTGTTTTTTTATGATTTAACTCCCTTCTAAGCACAACACCGTCTAAAAATCGACTTTTAAGTAAGATGGTTGCGGTTTCTCAGAAAAAAGACTGTTTTCAACAATGAACCTTTATTAGGCTCCTGATATGAAGCAGCAAACTGTTAGAACATTCATATCCGCAATCTATAAACAAAAACAAACAAAATCTAGCTTAGGAGACATAGACAAGTGAAAATTTCATAAACTTGTCTTTAGTAAACTTTTTTTCTTCTTATCTGCACTCCCTTTTCTAAGGCTGTAACATCAACCAAATCATGTATGCCCGAAGTTTCCAGCTTCTTCTCCAGCACTTCTTCTATCTGGAAGACGCCCGCAGGATTATCCATGTTAACCAAGATTTGAACAGGCTTCCGTTTTCCCTTCTCGATTTCCACCTTGGTGATGGATAAAGCGGAGAGCGAGTGGATGTCCACCTTGCCGCTTCTGTAAGGAATTCTGGTCCTTCCCCGAGCCATATCCGTTCCATCAGCTACCTTCGCCGCCCCAGCCTCCACGCTTAAACACTCAACTTCATCTTCGTGAGAAAAAATGCAATGCAGTATCTCAGACTTCAGCCTCACCGCCAAAGCCGGCTCTTCGGGATAAACCTTCTTCAGAAGCCTGTCCAAGATGGGGTTGGCTATCACGCAGCCATGGAAATGATGGTCGAGCCGATGAATGCTGTTCCCCAAGTCGTGCAGATATGACCCACATAAGACAACAACTTTGGCGTCTTCAAGAGAGCAAACGTTGTTTTGGACCGTTGTAGGCGTGACTTCCTGAATTAAGAGGTTAAAAATTTCGAGGGCGCTTCCGGCAGTGATTTTGGAGTGAACCGGACCGTGGTCATTATATTTCAAACGTTCAACAGCCATCACGTTTGACATCCGGAGAGTATTCTGAATCTCCAAATCGGTTTCCATCAATCGAAACATCTGCTCAACCTTTGGTTCCTTCAGATGAGAGTTTATCAGATTCGAGGAAACTGTCACCATTCTCTGTTCACCAACCTAAACTATGACTGCAGCGTATAAGAAGCTTAAGAGGCACAAGCCTCGGAGAAAACTTTTTGCTTTTCTTGGTTTATGTTGCCAGCGAAAAGCTGTCCCTTTTTTTCAGGTATGTTGCAGGGTTAACTTCCTTTATGGTTACCTCGTCCACGTCTATTATGTAGATGGTGTGGATGCGCGCGTTTCTGATTTCTTCGAGGCTAACTGGTGGATTCTTGTAGTAGAGGTCGCAGAGGGTTTTGAGGTACTTCAGATCTTTGGGGGTTCTGTCTCTGGGAGGTTTAACTAGGGTATCGGGAATCTGCAGCAGATAGTACGGTGGTACGCCTAAGGCAAACTTGTCTGAGTGGTTGCCATACCTGATTATTTTGCTGGCTATCCTAGATTTGCGGTATTTAGCGGGGTCAAGAGCGTGACTTGGGGGAATGAAACCGGTCTCCACCTCAACGATGTGGGAGCCTAACCCCTTCACTCCGTACAGGTCACATACCAGCCCGTCTACTGGGCGCTCAATGTCCACTTCGTAACCCTTAAGAATCAGGTGCTTGGCGCATACCAGCTCCATAACTGAGTGGTTGATCTTGACAACGTTCTCTTCATGCAAGCGAATCAGATTATCTCTTAGAACATTCAGTTTTTTCTGGGATTCTTCGTCTGTGTCCCTGTTTAACCTTGCCAATAGAATCTCTATGTCTCTGTTGAACTTGTTCATGGCTTCATCCTTTCAGGCAATTTGCAATGTTTGTTCTATTCTAATAAGTTTGATAGGTTATCTGTCAAAAGCTTTTGTGTACACATCCCCCTAAAAAGCTAAGCCAGATTCTATCTGCTCCTTCAGGAGGTATAGCATTTAGATGGGCGCGTGGATTCAATTGACTGCTTCTTCGATATTGAATCAGAGAACCTGGCTATAACGGCATCAAACATTTACACTGAACGAAAAGGGTTAAGCTTCCGCTGTTATGGTGCCGGTAAGGAGTTGGGTACGAAAGAAAACGTGCATGGATGATCCTGCGGATTTTTAGTCCTTGATGGCTTCAAGTAGACTCATGACGTTCCAGAGTTTCACTCTGGTGTAGGGGGGCATGTTGGGGTCCTGCAGAATCTCGTCCAGAACGGATATGGCGTTGGCTGCTCTGACTGCGGGGGTGTTTTCGGAGATTTGGAGCGTTGAGATTGCTTGTTTCGCGGCTCTTCTTATGTTTCTTGGAGTGGTGGTGTCTTCGGAAACCATGCCAAGAATATTCATGGCTTCTCCTATTCTCTCCTCGTATTCCTCTAGTTTCTTTTTTCTAACCATATAGAAGCCTCCATTAACATTGCTTAAACGAGATGTAACCTATTTATTCTTATCCTATAAATAGGCGGCGATTTATACCGTTTACGGAGCACAAATCAATCAATAATCAGCTTCAATAGAACTGAATGTATATTTAACTAACCAAAAACGATTATGCTATTGTTTTGGGATGATGTGATGAGACTGAATCATTACTTTCCTCATTTTTCTATCATAAGGATGAACAAAACATTGATTCTATTCCAGAATTTCCGTCTTGGGATGCAATTCTTCCACTTCTCATTACCACAACCGTGATATAAATAATCAACAAATAGAGACTGCTCAAAAAACTCTGTCCAAAAGAATCTGAATAATTTGATGCGTTGTTCATTTGTTATACTTATTTTTTTGACTAGTTAAGTGCAATTCTGTTGTTAATTCAAAAGCTTAAACGAATACAAAACAAATATTTCAACAATTTATGTTTTTTACACTTTTATTGTCAAAAATATTAACCTATTAAATCTACATTTGTTTGAAGTGGGGGATGTGAAAAAAAGCATTACTCACAGTTAAAATTTGATATTTTTTCCTCTTCCATCGACCATTAATTTCGATGGGCAGTTAAGCCGAGGCTGACTGTTTCGGGGGTGTGTCACCACCTAGTCCTAAGGGAAGGACAGAAAGAGATGGCACGGAGATCAAAGCCGTGCAGAAAAACAAAAAAATGGATGTAACGAAAATGACAAAATATGTGAAAAAACACTTTCTGCTTTCAATGGTTCTATTTTCTTTGCTGTTGATCTCTTGCCTTTATTCATTTCTTTCAACCCCTGTATACGCGGCAGAAGAAACGCTTCAAGAGAAAGGATTAGTGATCTCAAATGACGTGGTTGGTCTTGACCTAACAAAATATGCTACTACTACAAAAGAATTCCCGCAAGATTCGTACTTAGACGTTCTTCCTCAAGAGAGGATACGCTACAATTTACAATCCAATGAAAGCAAGCTAGACATGCTCTATACTTTCATAAACGGAAATCTACAAAAGATACATGTTCTAGAAGTTGACGGCTCACCGTGGATGACAGAAGCAACTGCTAACCCTCTTGAAATGGCTAAAGACTTCCTTGGGAATTATCGCAGCCATACTGGAGACTCGTTTTATGGAGAATTAAGATCGACACTAGCTACTGTTGACTTAAACAAAAACTTAACATCAATTTCTGGAAACAGAAAACTTGAAGTGACTACCTCAAGAGACTCTACAACTTTCCGGTGGACATACACGTTTAACGGTATTGAAGCGCCAGACAAGTGCGTAGCATTGCGTTACAAGAATGGTGTTCTAAAATACTTTATTGACAACTGGGGCCTGTATAAAATCGGTAGCACAACTGTGTACTTTTCTGAGCAGCAGACGATTGACATTGCGATAGCACAAGCCAAGACTCTCACATGGGGGAAAATGGAAATTGAAAATGACACTGTTGAATTGAAGTATAATGTGACAAATGCGATGGTTTGGGAAACAATCTTTGCTCCCTCTCATTATATGGATAAAGCGCGCAGCAAGGATCTCTTGGAGCTTTATCCGATGCGGCACATCTGGGTTAGTTTGGACAAGTTTTACCCGGGCAATGTTTACTGAATAAATGTTTACGCTTGGGCTGACACAGGAGAAATCTGTTTCATCAAAGAACGGTTTTCCACAATGGATCCTCCGCCTGACTTGGTCGCTACTTATGATGATATAGTAGCTGTTGCGTTAGACGATGGGTCTACTGCTGATGAAGCTCAGTCAAGCTCGTTATCGCTCTCGTGGATAGCGCTTCCAGCTGTTATTGTCTTTATGCTAGTTGCGGTTCCAGTCTATTTGAGCAAGAAGAAAAAAGGAACACTGTCTTTCAATTTGCCGAAATTACGCTCCTTCAAGGTTAGTGGTGTGCTGCTTTGCCTTCTGCTATTCTTTTCAACAGTAATGGTTGTGATGTCGGTGTCGATTGTTAATGCAACACCATTATATGGGCGTGCCATGATTTGGGGTTCCGAAAGTGAAGGAGCATGGAATGACAACCTCGGGTTTAGCTGGCGCAAGCACCCAGATGAGGTTGCGCAACAAGAAGAAACTGCTGATTTCCTTAAAGTGCAATTCTGGGCTAACGGTTATTCTGCTAGCGACTACCAAGGAGAAAAAGGTTCGTACAGAGACACTATTTTAGCTCAGATTGAAAGCAGTGAGGCGAATTACCCGCGCGTGGCGGTAGTTGATTTCGATCACGGCAATGGGCAAGTAGATATACCTTGGTTAGAGGATCCAAATGAATTTCATTATATGTTTGAAGACAACGATGGCACTTTTGAAGGCCCAGTTTATCAATGGGAGAACGTATCCTATGAAAACGCTGTCTTTGACATGCAAATATTTCAACGAACTTCGGGTAAAACGTTCTTTGCTTTCATTAATACCTGCAACTCAGCACATATTGAAGACACTCTTGGTGCCCCCCCCCAAACAGCATGTTACCACACAAGGATTAGTCGGCGGAAGAGCACGGGGAATGCCTTTCGCTTGGACTTACCGACTTGTAAAACCGAAAACCATGCCTGGGTTTACAACCCTCCTTCACATGAGTGATGATGGTTACGCAGCTGCGGACAACGGTGATTTCTGTTATATAGGCTTTGTCGGGGGGTCAGCATCTCTAAGTCAGGCGGTTGAAGGCAGTTGGGCACCTTACCATTACTGGCTTAAGCAATTCTTTAGTTTTGCTTTGGCAGACTATGTATCAATAAAGGCAGCTTTAGATGATGCTTCGCATACGTGCTTTTATGGAAATGATTTCGATCAAACACCGCTCCACAATAATTTTACAGCAATATGGCCAACGTATTTTGATGGTGACTGGCATCAAAGACCGGGTTATGAAACTGGTGATGGACGGCTTGTAGTTTATGGCAACGGATACAAAGTATTATATCAGCCTCTGTTGACTTGGGATGCTAAAGACAACCATAACAATCCGCTTTATCCTACCTTCTACATAGATGGTCAACCCTATTCTAGTCCAGGCATCTCCAGATTAATTGGTAAAGTCTATACAATCAATGTCAGTGACATTCCAGGCTACGTCTTCACTCACTTCAGTTACGATGGAAGCATTTATGGCAGCCGTCCAGCAAACATGTACATTTCTGATGGCCACGAGCTTACTGCTCACTATTTACCATATCATGATGTTTCAACGGGCTCCGTCTACTTAGATAACGGTCAGTATCATCAATTCGAGGTACCTTTTGAAATAGACGGCGAGGAGGTCGGGCCCACATGGTACACCTACCAAGTATCAGAGGGAGATCACAGCTTCGAGGTACCCTATGTGGCTTGGGCTTGGCCCGGCGGTGCGATAGTCTTCCAATATTGGGTTGTGAACGGATTTCCCTACTACGGCTCTAACTATATAGAAGGCACGGTTCAGGACGACTTGTTTTTAGGAGCAGTTTACGAAGTAATTTATTTATAGTAACCCTAGCAACCACAAAACCACCACAATTATCCCTTCTTTTTCTGATCCTAAATATCTGTTACCTTTTTTATACAGAACAATAAAATCAACATATACTTGTTGTCAAAAAATCTTGACAAAATTTAGTCAAGAAAATTTGACAAAAAAACTTTTACCTTATATTCACCATAAAACAGGTTGTTATGCTTTCTAATATAAAGAAAACCAAAGCAATAATTGTGTTATTGCTGGTTCTTTCCTTTATTCTGGCATCTATTTCACAAAACTTTACTGCAAAAGCAGAAGCTAAGACCCTTATTGTTCCAGACGATTATTCTTCTATTCAAGAAGCTATTCGAGTTATTGAGGATGGCGATACTATTTTCGTTAGAAACGGAATCTATGAAGGCCCTATAAATCAAACCATACTTATCAACAAAACAATCTCAATTATAGGCGAAAACCCCGAAAACACAATAATTAACCTACATCCAGCATACAATGTCACATGGATAACTATGCAAGCATTCTATAGTTATGCAAATGCCATCGAAATCAATGCCAACAATATCAAACTAACGAATCTCACACTTGCGCCTAAACCCGGTGGGATAATTCTCGTGATGGGAAACGGAACTCAAATAATCAATTGTACCATAACAAAAGGCATAACGCTGATTGGTTCGAATAACAACATCAACAAAAATAAAGTAAATTACAGATTTAGTTTAAGGAACTCTTCATTCAATACTATTGTCGGAAACACCGTCCTTAACGAGTATATCTATTTACGGTTTTCAAATTCAAATGTGATACATAACAATACGTGTCTTGGCTTCTCAATGACCAGTTCTGGGGATACGAGTTCTCATAATACGTTTTCAGGAAACATAATGAACGGAGAAAACTACGGCGGTCCTTTTGTCATCGCTATTGGTTATCATGGCACTAACAATGTTTTTCATGATAACTACATAATGAATTATAATATTCCCGAAATTGATGAGGGAATGGGAGTGAGTTTGAGTTCTAGCGCAGTCAACAACACTTTCTATCATAACAATTTTATTAACAATGCTCACAACGCCGGTGCTGGCTTATCCCGTAATTTCTGGGATAACGGTCTAGAAGGCAACTATTGGAGCGATTACAACGGAACCGACAGTGACGGAGATGGAATAGGAGATACTTCTTACATCATAAATGAGAACAACAGGGACAATTACCCACTCATGGCTCCAATCACATTCTTTGATGCTGGTACATGGGAAGGGACTAGTTATGGTGTTAATGTTATGAGTAACTCAACTGTTTCAGATTTCAGTTTCAACCCTGAAACTGCTCTAGTGCGGTTTAATGTGGAGGGCGAAACCGGAACAACAGGATTCTGCAGAGTAACAATACCAAAAGACCTGTTACATTCAGAAGGCAACTGGACTGTTTTGGTCGATGGCACCTCGGTAGCTCCAGCAGTCAACGAAGAAGCAAACAACACCTACCTATACTTTACTTACCAGCACCGCATCAAAACAGTAGAAATAATTGGAACGGATGCAATTCCAGAGTTTCCTTCATGGATTATCTTGCCCTTATTCTTGATGGCTACTTTATCTGCAATAATCGTAAAAAAGAGGCTATTCCGTTCAACTCCATAGGATAGTTAATTAACTGACGGCAAAAATATATTCTATAAACTGTAAAGCTTGTTCAGAAGGGTTTGACGTGACTAAAGATTCAAAAAACATCAAGGCTATGGCTGATTTGCTTAGGCAGGGAGCCACCCTCACGGAGCATTCCTGCCCAGCCTGCGCTTCACCTCTCTTCAAACTAAGAATCGGAGACCTGTGGTGCGCCAGTTGCCAAAAGCGGGTCGTGATTGTTAGGGAGGGAGAGCCAGAACCAGAGGCTGATAAAACTCCCGTTTTCTCTAGCCTAGAATCAACAATCCTAGTTAAGATTCAGGCGATAGAGAAACAGCTTGCAGAAGAAACGGATGCAGAGAAACTTAATAGCCTTGGAGCAACCCTGTCAACTCTTCTTGAGAATCTTGAAAGGATACAAAAGATGAAAAAGGCATCATAATCCGGGACAAAAGGCGTTTGGGTTGCTTGGGCGTTACGAAAATTTTCCCGAAAATGTTCACGGTATAACCCCTTTTGAGTATCAAGACTCAGCTAAAGATGTTCAGAAGGCTATTCTCTGCACGTTTCATCGTCTGAATCAGGAAACCTTCGATTTGGGTGCCGTAACTCCCTATTTGAAACAGAATTGCATTGTCAGCTTCGAGTTCGGCGTGGCTGATGGCGTTGACTTCAATTTTTTTGACCAGAAGGAGCTTGAGCAGTGCCTGAAGAGCGTTGACGAAACAGAGGTGGAGACTTTAGATTTTTTCTTTGCTGTCTGTTATCACAGTGTCAGGGATGGCGGTAAACGGGTTCCATTAAGGTTCGATTATTGTGTGCTCCGTTTTCTCTTCCAGAAAGGCGGCTTGGAGCTTCGGATTCGCCATGAGAGGGGAACGCAGCGGGTTCCCTTAGATGACTTGACAGAGTTTTTGGTTAAGCAAATAAACGTTGAGCTGTCCCGGAGGCAGTTGACGCCACTATTTTTTGGGGCTTTCAAGAAAATCAGCATACAATAGGCTGACTGCTTTCGGCGATGTGATGTGGCTCTAAAAAGTGATAGGTATAAATACCTAGAAGTTACTGGAAGGTAATAATGAACGCGATAAAGTTGCTTTCCACAGACTTTCAGCCAAATCGTCTCACGAGAGACGAAGAGTCAAAAACCGAAAAAGAGTTGCCTACGGTTGAAAGTTACCGTTTAAGGATTGACGAGGCTGAAGGCTTCAGCGGAATTTGGGAGATAGTCAAGGAAACCGTCCAAGCTTGTTTAGGCGAGCACAGACGGGGCATGCTGCTTTTTCTGGATGACCTGCCTCTTCACCTGGGTGCATACCATCAGCTGGGCACAAACAACATAGTCCTGAACAGGAGACTGGTCAACATCGTGGAAGCGGTGACAAAATCGCGGAAGCTGGTCAACGCCTTCGTCTACAGCATCTTAACCCACGAGTACCTTCACGCCTTGGGGCACATCTCAGAGGCGGAGGTCCACTCCCTAGTCTATGACATATCCAAACAATGCTTCGGCGAAGACCACATAGCCACAACACTGGCAGAAAAGACCCCGTGGTCTCTCCTCAAAGGAATCCCACTAACTGACATACCAGCATCTAAACAAGCAATGGAACTCGTTAAAGACCTAGAAAAACCAAACCACCCATACATCGTCTAAGAACTTTGCAGCAATTATTTTTGTGGATATTTCATTCAAAAGTGTTAATGTCAAAAGAGCAAGCAGAGATGCAGACTTTTTCACTTTTTCTTCTCGCACAAACAAAGGCACATTAGATAAAGAACCGTATCAACCAATTAATTATCAGCCTGATTTTCTCAGTAATCTCTGTTTACATACTATTGCCGCAAAGGATGCAACAAAAAGCAACGGCAGAATAGCCCATGAGGGAAACTCTGGGATAACGCCATATAAGAGGCTTGTGGGTTAGCGTTTGTTTGAGTGTGTTTTGGCTACTATTAGGGTGGCTGTTTGGAAGATGTCGGGTAGTACCCTCAGTTTATCTGTTAGGAACTGGTTCAGATCTTCCAGATTTTCGGTGCGTACTTTGAGGATGGCGTCGTATTCGCCGTACATCATGCTTACCCTCTTGACTTCGTCAAAGTGAGAAACTTTTTTGAGTATATTCTTCTCGGTGCCCGGATTCAACGTAACCAACACATAAGCTGAGACAGACATCTGACTTCCCCGCCTAACAGACTTTTGCACCGAAGAACTTTAACCTTTTGCTTAACAGCACAGAAAGGCAGACGACAAACAGATGCCAGAAAACAGGTTTACCGCAGCTCACGAAGCTTATTCTACCAGATCTTGAGCCAAAGCAGCTGCCCCGATTACCCCCGCATCAGCACCCAACGCTGCCTTCACAATTTCCAGTTCTTCAACAGAAGCCTCTAACGCCATAGTTGGAACAATATCCTTCACTATCTGGATCAGCTCAGGGATTCCCTCGATAACGCCGCCTCCAAGAACCAGAACACAAGGATTAAAAACGTTAACGATGCTGACCACCCCAGCAGCCAAGTATCGCCCAGTCTCCTTCACCAACCTCCGAGCCAGCAGGCTGTCTTCACGGTAAGCTCTGCTAACAGTAGCCGCCGTGACCTTTTCAACACCGCCCGCCAAAGACACCAGACGCTGCCCCTCCTCTGGCGCGTTTCTAACGGCTTCTTGGGCACGCTCAGCCATTGCCCAGCCACCCACATAGGCTTCCAAGCAGCCTCTGTTGGGACAGTGGCACTTCCGTCCATCATAGACAATGGTGATGTGCCCCAGTTCTCCGCCACTGTTACTGCAACCCGACAGAAGTTTTCCGCCAGTTATGACTCCCCCGCCTACGCCTGTGCCCACAAAAAGAACAGCCAAATCGTCTACGCCTCTTCCTGCGCCAAACCGCCATTCGCCCCAAGTAGCTGCATTAACATCGTTAGTCACAGCCACAGGCAGCCCAAGCTCTTTTTCCAGTTTCTTCTTTAAGGGAACGTTTCGCCAACCCAAATTTTGAGAACAGCACACAACCCCTTTTCGGTCAACCTGGGCGGCTACGCCGATTCCAACCGCTTCTACTTCCTGATCTGTTTTGCTGCGGCAGGTGTCCATGGCTGTCTGGATGTCGGCGATGACCCTTTCTGGTTCCTTTGAGGCGTGAATCATAGATTTGTGGGCAAACAAAAGGCGACCGCTACGGTCTACTAACGCCACATTAACTTTGGTGCCTCCGAGGTCAACACCCAACGTAACTTGCTTATCCATCTTCTGCACAGCCATTTTCCCGCCTATACCCTACCCTTAGCACACAAGACCTAAACTGCGTAACATCCCTAACTCAAGTTCAGCGTCTATCAAGCTAATGAATGTTAGCAAGAAAAACAAATTAACTTTTCTACAAAACAAAAAAACAATAAACGCACACGATTACGTAATGAACAAAAAAATATGAAGAAAAAAGGTTTAGCTACGTTTCTTAGTAGCCTGGAGGCATTCCGCCCGGAGGAGCACCTTCTCTTGGTTTCGTCGATGCAATCACATCGTCGATTCTCAAAATCATGGATGCAACTTCCGCGGCTGACTTCATCGCCTGCTCCTTAACCTTCAGGGGCTCAACGACTCCGTTCTCGTAGCTGTTAACTATCTTGCCCTTGAAAACGTCGACGCCCATCAGATGACCGTTCTTCTTTTCGTGCGCTGACCTCAACCCGACAAGAATGTCTATAGACTCTAGACCCGCATTTTCAGCCAGAGTCTTAGGCACTATCTCCAGCGAATTAGCGAACGCTTCTATAGCGAGTTGTTCCCTGCCGCCGACCTTTGTAGCGTAGTCGCGGAGAACTTTTGCGATTTCGCTTTCTGTTGCTCCTCCGCCAGCCACAATCTTGTTATCTTCGACCACATCAGCAACCACTGACAGAGCGTCGTTCATGGCTCTGTCCGCTTCGTCCACCATTCGTTCTAGACCAGCGCGGATGAGAATCGCAACTGATCGGGGTTCCTTGCATTTCTCCACAAAGATCATTTTGTCATCCCCGACTTTACGTTCTTCCACGAGTCCTGCTTCTCCCAAGTCTTCACTGTTCAAGTCGTCTAACTTTGTGATGACTTTGCCTCCAGTGGCTCTGGCTAGTTTCTCCATGTCTGATTGCTTAACTCGGCGTGCAGCCATGATTCCTTTCTTTGCTAGGAAGTGCTGAGACATGTCGCCGATGCCCTTCTGACAGAATATAACTGTTGCACCTGAGGAACTGATCTTTTCCACCATCTCCTTGAGCATGCTTGTCTCTTTGTCCAAAAACGCCTGCATCTGAGTGGGGTCTCGTATCCTAATTTCTGATGAGAACTCGGTTTTCTCCACCTCTAGAGGAGAGTCGAGGAGCGCGATTTTTGCTTTTTCAATTCGTTTGGGCATGCCTGTGTTAATAATCTCTTTGTCGATGATTATGCCTCTGATAAGTTCTGTATCGTAGAGGCTTTTTCCCTCTTTCTTAACTCTCTGAATGTTATCAATGTCCGCTATCATTTTATCGCCCCGTTTCTCAGCGATCAGTTTAACGGCGTCAATGGTGATGTCAGACAGATGGCTTCGAGCGTCACCTACAGCTTTGCTTCCCATTGAAGTCATGGAGACTTTCTTCAGGGTTGCACGGTCATCAATGTCAATGGTTATCGCCAATTTGGCTAACGCTTCCACAGCCTTCTCAACGGCTTTTCTGTATCCTTGCACAATAATTGTTGGATGAATATTCTGAGTCAGCAACTCCTCGGCTTTCTGTAAAAGCTCTCCAGCCAAGATTACTGCGGTGGTGGTTCCGTCGCCCACCATGTCATCCTGAGTCTTGGCTACTTCCACCATCATCTTTGCCGCTGGATGCTGAACATCTATCTCGTCAAGTATCGCTGCGCCGTCGTTGGTTATGGTTATGTCGCCTAGACCGTCAATGAGCATCTTGTCCATGCCGCGAGGACCAAGAGTGCTCCTTAAAACTTCGGCAATAACCTTGGCAGCCATTATATTATTTTTCTGGGCATCCTTTCCACGTTTACGTGATGTTCCGTCCTTAAGGATAAGAACGGGTTGTCCACCCTGTGAAGTTAAATATGCCATACAAATCCTTCCTATTATCTAGCTGAATTTCTAGCTACTGCACTTTCATCTGAAATATAAAGTTTACTAACTCATTTTCTTTTCCAGAGTTCCATGTTAAAAAACAGCAAAAAGAGAGCGAATAACGCCATCTTTGTGTCCCAAATTGCATGCTGTGCTTCCAGTCAAGAGAGTTATGTGATAAAAGATAATAGGAGCCTGTAAAAATTAAGTCGGTGAGTGTTTAAAATATGAGTGTTTCTCGTCTATCCATCAGATTCATTATTGAGAACGTTGGAGAAGCGGAAGGAGAACTTGTTCGCATTCGATCTCCACGGACTACAGATGCCATAATCAGGCAGCTTCCATTGGAGGGTCTAGCAGCCCTGTGGCAACAAGAAGTTTACTTCGGTATTCCTGTGAAGATGGGTAACGAAAAGGCTAAACCAACAGTGGAGAAGGGAACCTTAGCCTACTGGCCAATGGGAAGCGCCTTCTGCATATTCTACGGTGAAACCCAGCCATACAGTCCCGTCAACATAATCGGCAAAGTGACCAAGAATCTGGAACTGTTCGAACAAGTCAAGAGCGGAACAAAAATCATTGTAGAAAAAAGATAGCTGCTTCCAAAAGCTGTTCATGAGCTTAAAATGATGGAGTTTGCTGAGGCTCCTACACAGGCATTTGGGGAATGAAAAATGAAACTTGTAAAGCAACTTACTTTTGGTGAGTTTCATTTCCTGTGTTGGAGCCATCAGTTAGTGTTTCTAGTCAAAGGGGAAGAAAAGCGTTTTTGTCAAGAAAACTTGACCAATCTAGTCAAGAAACCTTGACCAAGTCTTGTCAAGAAAACTTTACAAAAACCCGTTTAATCGATGAAAAAGCGTATTATTAATAGAAATAGGAATGTACATAAAATTGAAGAATCTTATCGTTACTGTGCTTCTGGCGACTTCATTAAAGGCGATATGGAACGAAAATCAACTCAACTATTCAATAGCACCTGTGGATGATTCTTGGCTTGTTGCATTCAGCTATTTGCATAGCACCCATCAAATCAGCATGCGCCTGTCACCAAACGAAAGTTCAAGTGCTTTCTCTCAAGAGCTTTGGCTTTGGGTTATCTTGGCAGTCGGCGTTTTGGGGGCAGCAATCCTTGTTTTCCGACACAAAAAAACCGCTTCATGACCCAGTTTGCGAGATTAAAAGCAAGAAACTGTTCAGGAAAGTAAAAGCATGAAAAACGTTAAGGGACTGGCTGTTCACTAAACGGTGGAGACACATCCACTATTCTCACGCAAACTCCCCTTTTTCCAAGTTAAAATTTCAATCCCAAACCCAAATGAAAATTTCTGTTAAAGGTTAGAATAACTTTAAAAACAAAATGGGGTATAGCTCTGTGCGATGGGTTTGAGGGAGCCTCTGGCAGCTAGCATATGCATGCGCACGCTGACAGATCAGTTGTCAAAGGCAACCAAACTCAACAAAAAATAAAAAAGGAGAAAAACGAATGAAAATATTAAGAAAAAGATACAAAGTTTCAATGATTATTTTGCTAACAGTTCTAACGCTTTCGTCGATTCTTACAATTTTTCCGACTATTAACGCTCAGCAAGGAAAAAAAACCTACCCATATATCGGTGCCATACCTAATCCTGCACCAGTAAACGAACAACTGTTATTCCATGTTGGAATTTCAGCACAACTCTCCAGCACGCATATGGGCTGGGAAGGCTTAAGCATAACCATACAAAGACCAGACGGTCAAACTGAAACACTTTCTGACATAACAACAGATGCCACTGGAGGAACTGGAGTTCCTTACACTCCCACTCTGGTTGGAGAATACATCGTAAAAGGTCACTTCCCTGAACAAGGCAATATGTTAGCTAGCGAAACTGATGAACTAGTAGTTGTAGTGCAAGAAGAATCACTACCTTATTGGCCGGGTGTTTCTCTTCCAACAGAATACTGGACGCGACCAATAAACGCACAATTCTATGAATGGTCAGAAATTTCTGGAGATTGGCTAAGACCAGCAGGAACCTATATAATGCCACCTATTCCGAAATATCATGCAGGCAACGCTGATGCACCCGAAACCGGACATGTTCTTTGGACAAAACCATACACACAAGGAGGACTAGTTAGCGTCGAACTTGGAAATGTTCAATACGAAATGGGAGACGCGTACGAAGAAAAATTTAGGGGCTCCGTAATAATAAGCGGAGTACTATACTACAACAGATACGAATGGCAAGGAAGCAACCCTGAACTTGATCAGGACGTTGTTGCCGTAGATCTAAAAACTGGTGAAGAACTGTGGGTCAAAAACTGGAATAATGAAAGACTACAATTTGGGCAAACATTCTTTTGGGACTCATACAACTACCACGGTGTTTTCGGCTACCTATGGACAGATAGCGGTGCCGGAGGTTTTGGAGCTGCTGGTTCTGGAACATGGAAGGCATATGACCCACTGACAGGACGATGGGAATACACAATGGAAAACGTGCCTGGTGGCTATAATCTGTATGGACCTAAAGGCGAAATCTATCGATATACCTTAAACACTAGGTCAGGAACGCTGTCATTATGGAACTCCAGTAGAGTAGTTTCAGATGAGGGCAGCTGGAGACCACAAGGAAACACTTACGACGCCACAACAGGAATCGAATGGACCATAGATATACCCACAGACCTGCCTGGATCAGCTTGTTCATATCATCTATTTGACAAAATAGTTGGTAGTTCTTCTGGCGGAATTTTTGGCGGCACATCTCCAGATGTCACTAATTGGGCAATTGACGTATCTCCGGGAAATGAAGGAACTATGGTTTTCAAGAAAACTGTAACATTGCCAGAAAGCGGTACAACCTTGGTTTACTCAGACACTATCCCAGAAAATGATGTCATGATAGTATCATCAAAAGAGACTCTAACATACCATGCTTTCTCTCTGACCACTGGTGACTTAAAATGGACAACTGAACCAGAAGGCTACCTAGCCTTCTATGACAAATGGTATGGTCCCGCTTACGGCTATGGAAAATTCTTCACCGGTCGCGCTAGCGGAATAGTAACTTGCTACGACCTTGAAACTGGAAAAGTCTTGTGGACCTATGATGTACTAGACCAATACTCTGAAATGACATGGAGCAACAAATTCCACATCGCATACCATTTCCTCGCTGATGGAAAAATCTGTTTATCCTATTCAGAGCATTCACCAATTAATCCTATACCTAGAGGCGGTCCATTAGTCGTTCTTGATGTTGAAAATGGAACAAAAATCTGGGAGCTTAGCTGGATAAACAACTGGTGGGGCGGACACGTAATGATCGGAGACAGCACAATAGTAGGATTAAACGGATACGATAATCGCTTATACGCCATAGGTAAAGGTCCAAGCTCAACCACAGTTTCAATCCAAAACGACGTTATTTCACTCGGAAGCAGTGTAATGATAAAGGGCACAGTAATGGATGTATCTCCGGGCACAAAAGACATCGCATTGCAACTAAGATTTCCAAACGGTGTTCCAGCAGTAGCCGACGAAAACATGACCGACTGGATGCATTACGTGTACATGCAGTGGCCCACTACATATGAAGTTGAAGGTGTCGAAGTGTTTATAAAAATACAAGATCCGAATGGAGAATGGTACTCAGCCACCGTTACAACCGATGAAAATGGCGTGTTCAGCCACATGTGGGCTCCCAGCGTTGTCGGCGAATACCATGTCACTGCAATGTTCGAAGGCTCCAAATCTTACTGCATCTCACAGGCAACAACCACATTTGGTGTAGACGAAGCGCCAGCAGAAGTAGATGTTCCCAGCGCAGCAGAGATTGCGCAGACAACCGTAAACCAGATGCCAGCATACCCATCAATTCCAGAAATACCAGCATACCTGACAATCGACTTGGTCATACTGATAATCGCAGCCGTCGGCGTGGTCATAGGCCTAATAGCCTACATGACACTCAAAAAACAGAAATAAACCAAAAATTTTCCCTTCCCCCTTTTTTATGGGGAAGTAAAACATCAAAAGATTAGATAGAGTTGAGAATGTTCCAGCACAGAAAAAATGAAGCCTACCAAAGCAATAGTAAAACCTTGTTCCAGTGTCTTTCATTCTCATATTTGAACGTGTAGGAACCTCAGCAAACCTTAATATTGTTTCATTTTCCGTTTAGGCACGTCTTCATTCCAAGCGCACAGTTTTCCAGATTCTTTCCTTTATTATGCTTCGAATGCCTATACCCGCTTTCAATCACACATTCTTCAGTGTATACTTGACAGCACACGCACATAGTTAGCGCCTAAACAAACTATACAGGTAACCGTCAGTTATTGTTCCGGTTCAGGTCTTCCCTCCCGTTTAGAAGTTAGCTGTTTCGTCTGTTCCATCCCGTCGTCCCGTTGGTTTAGTTAAACTTTAACTCCTAACCCAACTGGCTAAAAGGTTGACATGTTACCTCCGGGAACGGGCAGTGGATAAGCTATTTTTTGAACTACTGTGTTTATTTTTCTGATGCCTGATATAGCGGCGATTTCATCTTGAAGAGCGATAAACTGTTCAATATTTCTTATCAGAGCAAATAAGCACACATCAAAAGAACCACTTGTTTTAATAATTTTTTCAAGGTCTGGAAGTTTGGCGAGAGTTTCTACTATGTCAGATATGCTTTGTTGAGAGACAAATTCTAACCTGAAATAAGCCAGAGCGTAGTACCCTAATTTTACTGGATTAATTCGAATCGTCGCTTTAATTGTGCCATTTTGTTTAAGGTTTTTGAATCTTCTGGATACTGTGTCGGTTGAAATTTTTAATTCCTTGGCGATTTTTCTAAAAGATTGGCGACCATTCGAGACCAGTTTTTCAATTATCTGTAGGTCTATTTCATCGATTTTGTCCGTGGTTTTTCCAGTGCTGTTGCTTGCCTGTATTTTTGTTGTGTCGGTTTTGCCTAGTGGTTTATTGGTACACAAAACAGTCAAGTGTTCTAGAGTGTTTCTTAGTCCTGTCCACACTTCTGTTCTTACACTTATGACTGATGGCAGTTTCTTTATTGATTGGTTAACACGATCCAATTCCTCATTGTTCTTCAATGTTGCCACCACCCAAAGGTCTGAACCAGTGTTTAAAGGTGTGACAGAATAAATGTTAGGGATTTTGAGTATGCTTCTTAAGATTTGATCCCGTTTCTGTGGTTGCACGTTAACAAAAAGACTTACCATCGTATTGTAGCCTAGATTTGCGTACTTTAGCTTAATAGTGGATCCAACAATTATCCCTTCAGTCTTCATTTTCGTGTAGTGCTGCCAAATAATGTTTTTTGATGTGCCAGCCTCTTTTGCAATTTTGGTGAAATTTTTGCGTCCATCTTTCAGCAAATCTTTCAGAATCTTAGCGTCGATGTCATCGATTTTTTTCGTTGAACTCAACTGTTTTTCTTCCTAGTTCCAACGTGAGAATCATTTACGCTGGCTCATTTATATGTTTTCAGTCTTTTCATAATTATCAGACAATATCGTATTTTTTTAGCAAATTCATGTTACTTTGTTCTAAAATAAACGGTTTCGTCGTAAATGTTAAATACACAGAGCAGCAAAGCACTCATTTGTTAAAATTGTAAAAAAAGGAGAAAGCAAAATGAACATATCAAGAGATAAATCTAAACTATCAACTATTGCTTTAATTCTAATATTAACCATATCCGCTATACTCGTTGCTTTACCAATTACTAACGCGCAGGAAAGTGTGTATCCCTATCCTTACATCAATGCTGTACCTAATCCAGTAACCGTCAACACGCCAACGCTGTTCCACACGGGAAGCATGTATCCGACACCCATGGCAATGACCGGATGGTCTGGTTTAACAGTTGAGGTCACGTTGCCCAACGGAGACACCGAAATTCTGGGTCCCGTTGACACAGACAAAACAGGTGGAACAGGCGTTAAATATACACCCCCAATGGTGGGAAAATATAAGGCGAGGACACATTTCCCTGAACAAGTTAAAACGGCAGCTGATAGCTACACTGGACCGGCAGGCACAATTATCGAAGACAGCTACAGCGAGTGGCTCGAGCTTGTTGCCATAGAAGAACAGCTAGAATATTATCCAGGACATTCACTTCCAAACGAATACTGGACGCGCCCCATAGATGGGCAGATTCGGGAATGGTACACGATTGCAGCAAACTGGCTAGAATGCTCTCCCCCAACCGCTACTGGTCCCACCTCAATGAATGCTCCTTACAATGACTACGCACCAGAAAGCGCACACATACTGTTTAGAGAACCAATGACGATGGGAGGCCTCGCTGGAGGAACGATGGGTGAACAAGGCTTTGAACAGGGAGATGCATACGTAGGCAAATTCGGCGGTCAGGGAATGTACGGATCACAAGGGCCAGTAATCATCGGCGGAATACTCTTCAACAACCAATTCGAATCAAACGGAGGCAGCGCTGTCGAGCAGTGGGTTAATGCTATAGATCTACATACTGGAGAAACGCTGTGGAGCAGACCCCTCACAACCCCAGATGGAGCTGTCCATAGGCTATCATTTGGTCAGGTATTCTATTGGGACTCGTATAACTATCATGGTGTCTTCGATTTCCTATGGGTAACTGAAGGCGGTGGATGGGGGGGAGGAGCCACAAACTGGCACGCCTTTGACCCCTTCACTGGACGATGGGTCTGCACCTATGAAGGCATTCCTAGCGGCACCCGCTTATGGGGGCCAAAAGGTGAAATCTTCATCTACAGTGTAGATCAAAATGCAGGTACAGTAAGTCTGTGGAACTCAAGCAGAGTAATCTCTGACGAGGGAAGTTTCAATCCGCAAGGTGTGGTACGTGACGCCTCAAGAGGAATTGAATGGACTGTGACCGTGCCTGAATTACCCGACTTGCCTGGAAGTGTCTACAAAGTTCGTGACGGAGTAATACTTGGATCAGACTTTGCTCGCGGCCGTGTCGCACCCAACCCAGCCAATATGTGGGTTATATCTGTTGACAACCTAGGAGGATCCGCAGAACTAGCGTGGCATATTACTTGGTCACCGCCATGTCCACAAATTACTGTCGAAGATGTGAGTGTAGAGGAAGATCTCTTCATCGTGTCTACAAAAGAGGCTAGGACAACTTATGGCTTCCGCCTCAGCACAGGAAAAGAACTGTGGGGTCCAACTCCACAGAGACACTATACAGATGGCTGGGGCCACTCATCAGGTAACAGTTGGGACATCATCGCCAGCGGCTACGGCAAAGTAATCGCAGGAAACTATGGTGGGACAGTATGGTGCTACGATGCACAGAACGGCTCAGTACTGTGGGCACTTGATTTACCGGATCCCTACACTGAGATTCTACACAACAACAGGTGGCGCTTCAGGCCCTCATTCGTTGCCGATGGAAAACTCTACATTGAGAACACTGAACACAACCCCCGAGATCCTCAACCACGTGGTGCACCAATCATCTGCATTAATTTAACTGACGGAGAAGAAATTTGGAGACTGCCCTATCGTCAAGGCGAATGGAGCTCTACTATGATGATCGGAGACAGCATAATAGTGGCACAAGACACATACGACCAGCAATTCTATGTTATAGGCAGGGGAGCAAGCAAAACCACTGTTGAAGCACCGTTGACGGCTATAACGCGGGGAACAAGCGTCATGATTCGAGGCACGGTGATGGATGTTTCTCCGGGCACAACAGACCAGAAAATAGCGCTTAGATTCCCGAATGGCGTTGCCGCCATATCTGAAGACGACATGGAGGATTGGATGCTGTACGTGTATAACCAGTTTGAGCGTCCAACCGATGCTGAAGGTGTTGAAGTATACTTGAAGATCCTTGATCCTAATGGCGACTGGTACTCAGCCACTGTTACAACCGATAGCAATGGTGTATTTAGCCACATGTGGGCTCCCGAAATTGCCGGCGAATACCATGTCACTGTGATGTTCGAAGGCTCCACATCTTACTACGCCTCACAGGCAACAACCACATTTGGTGTAGACCAAGCGCCAGCAGAGGCTCCCAGCGCAGCAGAGATTGCTCAGACAACCGTAAACCAGATGCCAGCATACCCATCAATTCCAGAAATACCAGCATACCTGACAATAGACTTGGTCATACTGATAGTCGCAGCCGTCGGCTTGGTCATAGGCTTAATAGCCTACATGGCACTCAAAAAACAGAAATAAACCAAAAATTTTCCCTTCCCCCTTTTTTATGGGGAAGTAAAACATCAAAAGATTTTCTGGGAGGACAACATCGAAAAGTTGAGCGTAAAGCTTGACGTGAAGATGATTAAGGAAATGAGAGAATATATGATTAACATAAACAGCTTGTTTGAAATAGGTAGATGATTCTAAAAAAGCCACGGAGGAAGGACAGAAGTGGGTTATATTGGGAATATCGAAAGACTAACCGAGATGCTGAAGC
>Ga0315550_1000416_pt1 | contig 26171 bp, 25 predicted proteins | sample SalMarSW160190MG_2_FD_203100 | JGI IMG/M metagenome (GOLD analysis project Ga0315550, IMG submission 203100) | Salt marsh sediment microbial communities from the Plum Island Ecosystem LTER, Massachusetts, United States - Salt Marsh Sediment SW1601-90 ... | reverse complement strand
CATTTATTTTAAATTCTAATTATTTATAATATTAAATGTAGTATTTGATTTTGGCATCTTTCTGTATCTATATTATAAAGTTTAAACGACGGGAGATTAACTGATATGCAGGAAATTAAAACAGATCTGCTTATTATAGGTGCCGGACCCGGTGGATTGGGGGCGGCATTATATGCCAGAAGAGCAGGACTTGATTTTGAAATTATAGAGGAAAAAACGGCAGGCGGACAGATAATGAATACGGAACTTGTTGAAAATTACCCTGGCTTTAAAAATAATATATCGGGTTATGAGCTTGCACAGAAAATAGTGGAGCACTGCAGGAAATTTGATATTAAGGTAAAAGAATTTACAGCCATAAGCTCTGTCAAACCGGCTGATGCTAAAAAGAAGGAGGAATCCTATAAATTTAAATGCATGGGTGGCGATAGTCTGATATGGGCAAATGCACTTATAATAGCTACAGGGGCCAGTCCCAGCAGGCTGAATGTCAGGGGCGAGAGCAAGCTTATCGGAAAGGGTATTTCTTTTTGTGCCACCTGCGATGGTGCGCTGTACCGGGATAAAGAGGTTGCTGTCATCGGAGGCGGGGATACTGCTATCGATGAAGGGATCTTCCTGACAAAATTTGCAAAGAAAGTGTACATAATCCATAGAAGGGACCAGCTCCGTGCAGTGAAAATTCTGCAGGACAGAGCATTTAAGAATAAAAAAATAAAATTCTTATGGGACTCTGTTATAGAAGAATTCATCGGCCGTGAGAAGCTTAAGGAAATTCTGGTAAGGAATAAAAAGACAAATAAAACTACCAGCCTTAAAGTAAGCGGGGTTTTTGAATATGTCGGCTGGAGACCTAATTCCGGAATGGTAAAGGATATGGTAAAACTTGATGACAGGGGCTTTATTATCGCCAATTCCAGGATGGAAACATCCCTGCTCGGCATATTTGCGGTAGGTGATGTAAGAAATACGCCCCTGCGGCAGATAATAACTGCAGTTGCGGACGGGGCAGTAGCCGCCATATACGCCGATAGATTTTTGTATAGCCTTAAAAATAGTTGAAAGTAAAGCTGAACCGGTATCTTAATGCTTATAAAAAATTTTTTCCGGTACGGGCGATAGGCAAATTAAAAAGTAAAGTTGTATGAAGAAATGGAAATAATTAAAAAAAATTCCTGGGGGGAAAGGGTTACAGATCTTCAGAGGAGGTTAAAACTGCTGGGCTATAACCTTGGGATAAAGGATATTGACGGAATTTTTGGGGCAAGTACCGAAGATGCAGTGAGAAAGTTCCAGCAGGATAGGGGGCTTCTGGTGACCGGTGTCGTGGATCAGGGCACCTGGCAGGAACTGGTCGATGCAGGATATAAAATTGGTGAAAGGATGCTTTACCTGAAGTATCCTCCTTTCAGGGGTGATGATGTAAGGACCCTTCAGCTGTGGTTAAAAACGCTTGGTTTTTATCCCTATAATGAGAACGGCATATTTTGTGAGAGAACCCATAAGGCCCTGATAGAGTTTCAGAATAATATGGATATCACCGATGACGGGATAGCGGGAGAAGAAACGCTGCAGCATCTCAAGAGCCTGAAAAGGATCATAATATCTAAAAAAACTTCTAATTTCCCCATAATTAAGAATTCGCAAAAAGGGAAAAAACTAAAGGAAAATAAAGTCATACTGGATTGCAGTGAAAATATAGAAGATGCTGAAGCAGGTGAGAAATATCTTAATGAAAAAATATATATTTGCCGCAGTATAGTAAATTTTTGCAGAGATATATTATCCAAAAACGGCATTAAGGTACTTCTTTCCAGCGGTGAAGATGAAAGGCAGAATATTTTTCTGTATGACAGAATTGAATATATCAACAGGAGCCGTACGGATCTTTTGATCAGTATAGATCTAAATTATTCGGTAGATAAAAATGCTAACGGCTGCAGCTGTTTTTATTTTAAGGGTCTTAAATCTTACTCAATTCCCGGACACAGAGCGGCCAATATTATACAGGATAAGATAGTCAGGGGATTAAATGTCCTGGATTGCAGGATCCATGGTGCGAACTATGCCATCCTAAAAGAGACCAAAATGACCTCGGTACTGGTAGAACCGGCTTTTATTTCTAATTATAATGAGAGAGAGAGATTAAACAAAACAGGCTACCAGATGAAAATAAGTGAAAATATAGCGGAATCTGCCCTGGGGTATTTAAATGAATAAAATAATGACGGGAAACAAGAATCTTTATGTTTGTAATATATGATGATTTTTATTTAAATCACTACAATGGGCCTTCCCATCCCGAAAATGCGGGTAGGCTGGCAGCCATAAAGCAGGCATTAGACGGCTGGGAATTTAAACATAAAATAGTTTTTAAGGAACCCGGATTTGCTTCAGGCAGGCAAATTGAGATGGTCCATGATAAAAGTTATATACAAAAAATCATGGATCTGTCGGAAAATAAGGAGATTTTTTACCTGGATGCCGATACGGCAGTAACCGGGGATACTTACAGGTGCGCATGTCTGGCTGCGGGAGGCTGCTTTGAAGGGCTGGACCTTATTTTTAGCGGAAGGGATGAGTTCAATAGGTTTTTTGCCCTTATTCGTCCGCCGGGGCATCATGCCTTTAAAGATAGGGGAAGCGGGTTCTGTATTTTTAATAATATGGCCCTTAGCGCCAGATATGCCCGGGAAAAACACGGAATAAAGAAGATTGCTGTTCTGGATTTTGATGCCCATCATGGAAATGGAACCCAGGAAATTTTTTATGATGATTGCGCCGTTTTCTATATATCTTTCCATCAGTATCCCCATTATCCCGGGACAGGAAATTACACTGAGACCGGCAGAGGCAGGGGAGAAGGTTTTAATTTAAATTTCCCTTTTGCACCACAGACCGGGGACCAGGATTATCTGGCGGCTATGATAGATATAATTATACCTGTTGTGGAAAGATATAACCCGGACCTGTTTCTGGTAAGTGCAGGATATGATTCTCATCATCTGGATGCCATGTCCTCTTTAAATCTGACAGAAGAATCATATTACAAAATAATGTACATCCTTTCATATCTGAGCCGTAAATACAGTAAAGGCAGGATGGGGATATTGCTGGAGGGCGGTTATAATTATGATGCAACTGCAAAAAGTGTTCTAGAGACCATAAAAGGGTGCTTGGACGAAAATGATTCCCCGGAGATCGGTGATAGTAAGAACCTTGAAGAAAAATTGGGAATTAGCGGGGACCACGTGATCGGAAATGTTAGAAATACAGAGGTTTTAAGCAGTATTAAGAAGATTTTTAAAGTTTAAAGTATTTTTAAATTTAAGTCTGTATTTTAAACCGGCAGCAATAATACTATAATGTTGATTTAAGGGCGCAGTGCGATATGAGATTTTTATATTATTAATATTGGATATTATTTGAAAGATTGCATAAGAAAACTTTTTACAGGCTGCTTTTATTTGGTTTGATTACAGCGGTTTTATTGGCCGGCTGCAGGGGTTATGACGACAGGCTGGATATAACTTATTTGTTTAAGACCGAACCGGAGAAAGCAGTTCTGGATTTTTTCCAGTCCATTAATAATAAGGACCCGGATTTCATCTATACCAATTTGCTGCCCGACGGGGATAAAAACAGCATAAGCAGGGAAAAGTATATAAATGAATTTGAAAAGATACTATCGGATATTGAGAGCATAGAGGTCAAGAAAACAATATATCTTGAATATGAAAATGATATGGGCAAAGTGGTGGCAGAGTTTGAGGTCACTTATAAAAATGGAGAAACAAAACAGTATAAGAAGTATATTTATCTGACCGAAGAAAAGAATAAGTGGAAAATAATATTTGAAAAAACTTTTATATAAAAAATAAACGTTTTTTATAAATAATTTATAATATTTTGATATAATATTTATATAAGATGAAGGAAAAAATAAAAAAAGCTTTATTATTGCTGCTTTGCCTGATTTTTACGTCATTATATGTCGCAGGCTGTTCTCCTGGCGGTAGTGAATTATTGTTGACTGCGAACAGCAGTCAAACCCAGGGTGCAGATGATTCTGATAATATTGTTGATAGCAAGCTAAACGAATTGAAAGATAAACTGGTAAATGCGCCGGTGGTTTTATCCCATAGATCAGGAGAAGAGATATATGGCAGTGGAGACAGAGAATTAATTTTTATTAGGGGCTACGCCGATAAAGGTAATATCATAGAGGTTTATGTAAACGGATTGCTGAAACTTAATAATGTAGGCGTCAATGATGATGGAGATTTTGAAACCCTAAGCGGAGTAGAGATAATTGGAGGGAAAAATATTATAGAACTTGTTGCAGTTGATCCTTCCGGAAATAAAAGCGATTCTACAAAATTTATTATATTTCTAATCGTACCTCCCGGGATCGAATATAACATATATGAAGATTCCGATAGCCTGGTAGAGATAACGGATTTTTATTATTCTACCCAGAGCAAGCCTACCGTATATATTAAAGGAAGCCACCTCCCAAATTCTCAGGTTTCCATTCAGGTCAACGATATAGTTGTTGGTAATGTCCAAAGTGGCGGGGGAGGCATATTTGAATTAGAGGGCATAACCTTAAAGCCGGGGAATAATGAAGTAGCTGTCTGGGCCGTAACGGAGGACGGTTATACAACCGTCCCTGTATTTAAAGAGATAGTGGTCTATAAGGATTTAAGTGTTCCATATCCTTCTAATCTTTCCGGATACCAGCAGGGCAATAACAATTATTTGAGCTGGAGTACCAGCATTGACAGCAGCTTCGATTCGTATAAATTAATCAGAGTCGAAGACCCCTGTATCAATCCGGAGTACCCCGAAAACGATGTTATTGCCACTTTCGGCAATATAAGTACCGGCTCTTATGTGGATAGTGACATAGAAGAAGGCAGGTCTTATTATTATACTTTATGGACATTGGATAAAGCGGGACGGGTTGTATCCAGCAATGTAGTGGCGATCCCCAAACCTGTTTATTCTATTGAATTTATTAAGGTTCCTTCTTCCATAAGCAATACTATTGCCAGAAGAGAATGGTTTTATCAAGCATATGAATTAACCAACACCGGCAATGTAACTATTGATGTTCAGCCGATAATGTTATGGCTCAAACTTGAACCCAACCCTGATGAAGAAATGGAAATTTCTCCATTATGGGAGGTACACATATGGGAGCCCAATGGTCAATACTACTATTCTAATGAGGATATTTATTCTACTTATATTTCAGATTGGAGGAATTTTGATGGTACCACTGAGACCGAGACGACGACTACATTCAGTGAAGATGGTTTGACTAAAACTGTTACCGAGACCAGAATCACTAAAAAAACCGGGAGAAGCGAAGTCAATCTGAAGAGGATAATGACAATAACCGAAGAAACCGTCATAACTGAAACTGACCTGACCACCGGTATTGATGTTGTAACCACTACCACCAATACCACCACCGAGATAGTGGGACCTGAAAAAATAGGCACAGTGATAGAAGCGCTCGAACCTGGTGAAAAAAGAATAATAGAAGTCAAAGTACAGAACATTGCGGCCGAGAATGGCGAAAAGATTATTGTTCATTTTCACTTTGCCCCTGTAGATTGCGATGGACACTTCTATATTGATGAGATTAAATCTACTCTTGATATTGAAGTAATAGGCAGCAGCAGAAATTAATGCTTTAAAAATATATCCTTCCTATTATATAATGGGTTTTATTTTTTCTGGTAAAAAGTTTTCTATGAAAGTGATGTGTCTTGGATCATGACTAAAAAGAAAGAAGAAGGCAGTAAAGATTTTGAACATAATAACGAAGGCTCAGGCAACGGCCGTGATATGGAGGAAATGGCCGGGTCGGGTAAATCCGGAAAAAGAGTACCTGAAGACACTCCGGCAAAAGAGATAAAAGAAGAACTCAGGGCAGAAGAACTTGAAGAAGAAGTAGAGCTTCAAAGGGAAGAGCTGGAAAGTTACAAGAAGATTGAAGAGGAATACGTAGACAGGATCAAGAGGCTGCAGGCTGATTATGATAATTATAGAAAAAGAACCCTAAAGGAACATCTGGAACATATAAAGAGGGCAAATAAGGATCTTATAGAGAAGCTGCTTCCCATAATCGATAGTTTCGAGATAGCCATTGATACGGGAAAGAAATTAAAAAGAGGCGGAGATGATTTCATTAAAGGAATGGAAATGATCTACAATAAATTAATGGAATTGTTAAAAAAAGAAAATGTCAAAATTATTGATCCGAAAGGACAGGAATTCGATCCGCGTCTTTGCGAAGCCGCTGTTACCGAAGCAGTAGAGGGCGTAGAAGAAGGCAGCATACTGGAAGTGATTAAGAAAGGCTATATGATAGATGACTTTTTAATAAGGCCGGCGGTAGTTAAAGTTTGTAAAAAAAGATAAGAGGAGAATAGATTTTATGGGTAAAAAAATTGCCTTGGGATGTGTTATAGGATTTGTAGCGGGAATTATTATTATTGGATTGATTGCAGTTGCTTATGTAGTCGATTCAAGGAATAAAATGGCTGCCAAAGAGATTGCAATTGATGGTGCGTGGGCCCAGGTCCAGAATGTTTATCAGAGAAGGCTTGATCTGGTGCCAAACCTGGCAGAGAGCACGAAAGCTTATATGCAGTTGGAAAAAGATATATTCGAAGCCATAGCGGAAGCCAGGTCGGGAATACAGAATGCGGAAACAATATCTGAAATAGACAATGCAAATAAAGAGATAAGTTCCTTTATAGATGATTTAAAAGTCGTAGTCGAGGATACACCCGAGCTTAAAGCAAGCGAAACCGTACGGGATCTCATGACACAGCTTGAGGGAACAGAAAACAGGATTGCGGTGGAAAGAGGCAGGTTCAACGAAACAGTCAGGGATTATAATACCTATATAAAGATGTTCCCCAGAAGTATAATCGCAGGATGGTTCGGATTTGAGGCCAAAGAATTCTTTGAAGCCGAGGAGGGAGCCGAAATAGCCCCGGAAGTGGATCTGGAATTAGAGTAAATCATGGAATCAGTTTTATTTAAATTAAAAATAAAGTTAGTTTTATTTTTTACATTCTTGCTTATCTGTTTTTTTCTCTGCCCTAATTTTCTTTTTTCTGCCGATAATAACGGCCCGGTTTTTCCCGATTTTACCGGCTACATAAATGATTATGCGGGGCTGCTGGACAGCGGTTCGATAACCGATCTTGAAAATCTGTGTTCAAAAATTGAAAACGAAACGGGCAGTGAAATAGCGGTTGTTCTGGTGGACAGCCTGCAGGGAATTACGGAACAGGAATATGCGGTAAGGCTGTTTAAAAAATGGGGAATCGGAAAAGCAGGAAAGGATAACGGTATTCTCATACTTGCATGTACCGAAGGAGAAGAGGGAAACAGGCCTTTGTGGATTGAAGTAGGATACGGCCTGGAAGGAGTGATAACCGATCTCGAGACTGGCAGAATAGTTAATGAAATAATTGTCCCCAATTTTTCAGCTGGGAATTTTTATACGGGACTGCATTCGGCAATTATTACCATGGCTGATCAGATATACGAGGAGGAAGGCCTTGAGTCGGTAAGTTCCGGCCAGGATGTAAATAAAACTGATACAGAAACAACCTCTATACCGGTAATCGGTTTTCTTTCAGGTTTTTCTTATGGGTGGATATGCTGTTTCCCGATCCCGTTTTTAATAATTGTTATAGTGCTACTGGTAAACCTGTTCAGGAGAAGGTGTCCCAGATGCAGGAAACTCAAGCTGAAAATAAAATCAACCGTAATAAAAGCTGCCACTTATACCGCAGCCGGTAAAAAGCTGGTTGAAAGGGTCTGTTCCAACTGCGGGTACAGCGACAAGAAAGAAGTTGTCATACCCCGGAAGAGCAGGTCTTCATACTGGGGCGGAAGCGGTTCTTCCGGCAGGGGAAGCAGTTCTTCCGGCAGCGGAGGATTCGGCGGTTTTGGAGGCGGGTCCTCGGGAGGCGGAGGTGCCGGCGGAAAATGGTAGCAGGAATTTTAAATAATGAATGGTGTCTGATCTAAATGAAGATTGCAATATCAGGCAAGGGCGGAGTGGGCAAAACTACTCTGGCTGCATGTCTGGCTAAATATTATACACAGAAGAATCATAAAGTAATTGCAGTTGACGCTGATCCTGATGCCAACCTGGCTTCAGCCCTGGGAATAGATTACGAGAAAGCTTTAAAAATCACGCCGCTGGTTGAAATGAAAAACTTGATCGAAGAAAGAACCGGGGCAAAACCGGGAGGATATGGAGCTTTTTTTAAATTAAATCCCAGAGTAGACGACATACCGCAAAAATTCGGCATAGATATCGGCGGCGTAAGGCTGCTGGTTGCAGGAACCATAAGGGCAGGCGGAAGCGGATGCTACTGTCCCGAAAATGTCCTTCTTAAAAATCTTTTCAGGCATCTGGTGATAAGCCAGAAGGAAATTGTCATCCTGGATATGGAAGCCGGTATCGAGCATCTGGGCAGGGGAACCTGTGAAAATATGGATGCATTGATAATCGTAATAGAACCGGGGCTCAGAAGTGTCCAGACCGCTATTGCGATTAAAAAAATGTCGGCAGACCTGGGAATAAAAACACTATTTGTAGTAATAAATAAAATAAGAAACGAAAAAGAAAAGGAATTGATAACAGATAGCCTGGGTGATTTTAAAGTACTGGGAGAACTTCCATATAGCGATAGGGTAAGAGAATCGGATATAGGTCATTTTTCTCCATGTGATGCGGATGAAATATTTACAAAATCAATTAAAGATATTGCTGCTAAACTGGATAAATATATGAAGAAAGATTAAAAATCTTCCAAGGAATATAAATCTGATCGGGGACTTGATTCTTTTTTCATTTAATTAAAATAGTATCCATCTTTAGAGCTAGAAAGCGGCAGACGTTTGTATAGGATTGTTAAAAAAGAGAAACTGGTACAGGATATAGACAGGTTCTATGTGCAGGCACCCCTGATAGCAAAAAAAGCAAAAGCCGGCCAGTTTGTAGTAATCAGGATAAAAGAAGAAGGCGAGAGAATCCCCCTGACCATTGCGGATTATAACCGCAGCAGCGGGATAATCAGCATAGTCTCTCTCAGAGCGGGAAAAACCACAGCAATGCTCTCTAATCTTAAAAAGGGCGACAGCATACGGGATGTGGTGGGTCCTCTGGGTAATGCTTCCGAGATCAAGAATTTCGGAAAGGTAATCTGCGTAGGCGGAGGAGTGGGTATAGCTGCCATTCTCCCCATAACAAGGGAACTAAAGAAAGCCGGCAATTATCTGATATCTGTTGTTGGCGCAAAAAGCAGGGAACTTCTTATCTTGCAAAAAGAAATCAAAGATGCATCTGATGAACTTCATATCTGCAGCGATGACGGTTCCATAGGATATCACGGATTCGTATCGGGATTCCTGAAGGAATACCTTGATAAAAATCAGGGCGGAGCAGATAAGAAAACCGGTGTTAAAAGAGTAATCGCTGTTGGTCCTGCTCCTATGATGGCTGCTGTAGCCAGTGTGACCAGACCCTTTAATATAAAGACCATAGTATCACTTAATTCCATAATGGTTGACGGAACCGGTATGTGCGGATCGTGCAGGGTAGAAGTGGGAGGTAAAACCAGATTTACCTGTGTGGATGGGCCGGAGTTTGACGGACATGAGGTAAATTTTGATCTGCTCCTATCCAGGCAGAAGATTTACTGTGATTATGAAGGAAAGTGTATGGATCTTTACAAACATGAATGTAAGCTGCCGGATAAATAATGGTAAGCAGCTGCAGATAGGTGATAGTTAAAGAAATGACTGTGGATAAAACCAGAAAAAAGACAATCAAACAGAAGATTCCAAGAGTGCCTATGCTTGAACAGGACCCTGATAAGCGGAATAAAAATTTCAGTGAGGTTACTCTGGGGTATACGGAAAATGATGCCTTGCGTGAAGCTTCGAGATGTCTGCAGTGCAGGAATCCTAAGTGTATAGAAGGCTGTCCCGCTGAGATTGATATAAAAAGCTTTATAAAGCTGATCCAGGAAAGGAAATTTGATAAGGCGCTGGAGAAAATAAGAGAGTGCAACAGTCTTCCTGCCGTATGCGGAAGAGTATGTCCCCAGGAGGATCAGTGCGAGAAAGAATGTATACTGGGGATCAAAGATGAACCGGTAGCCATAGGCAGACTGGAGCGGTATGCAGCGGACAGGGAACTGGAGAGAATAGCAAGTGGGGCAAAAGAGTGCGCATGGTCGGAAGTGACCAAGAAATGCACAAGGGAAAAAGTAGCGGTAATCGGTTCAGGACCTGCGGGACTTACCTGCGGGGCGGATCTGGCCAGACTGGGTTATCAGGTTACCATATTTGAAGCGCTGCATGATCCGGGAGGTGTTCTGGTTTATGGTATTCCCGAATTCAGACTCCCCAAGAAAATTGTTAAAAATGAGGTAGATTACCTTAAGGGGATGGGAGTCAAGTTTGAATTAAATATGGTAATGGGTAAAATTTTAACCGTAGACGATTTATTTAAACAGGGATTTGAGGCGGTATTTGTATCTACCGGAGCGGGCTTGCCCTATTTCATGGATATCCCGGGAGAGAATCTGAACGGGGTATATTCTGCCAATGAATATCTTACCAGGTCAAATCTAATGAAAGCCTACAGGTTTCCGGAGAGCGATACCCCGATTATCAGAGGAACCAGGGTAGCTGTAATCGGCGGAGGCAATGTTGCAGTGGATTCGGCCAGGACGGCGAAGAGACTGGGTGCCGAACATGTATACCTGATATACAGAAGAAGCGAGGAAGAAATGCCTGCAAGAGACGAGGAAATAAAGCATGCAAGAGAAGAAGGGGTTGAGTTCAAGCTGCTGGCAAGCCCTGTGGAAATAATAGGTAAAAACGGCTGGGTGGATAAAATAAGATGTATAAAGATGAAACTGGGAGAACCTGACGAATCAGGCAGGAGAAGACCCCTGTCCGTAAAGGGTTCGGAGTTTAACATAAAGGTGGAAGTAGTAATAATGGCTATAGGACAGGGTCCTAATCCGGTCCTTTTATCTACTATTCCACATCTTGAGCTTAACAAAAGAGGCAATATCAAAGCCGATCCTGAAACCGGAAAAACAAACATAAAAGGTATCTTTGCGGGTGGAGACATAGTCACCGGCGCTGCCACGGTGATCCAGGCCATAGGTGCTGGTAAGAAAGCGGCTGCAGCAATCGATGAATATATCAGAACCGGTACCTGGTAATAACTGCCGTAAATTACAAGTCCTTAAAAAATTTTAAGCAATTGTCCTAATTAATAAAGCGATCCTTCGTATATATATTATAGACTCAATATGAATGCCGCCTGCTGTGGTATCCGGTAAACCAGGCATTAATACTGGTTATTAATAAGTATCATAAAATAGGTTATAATTTTAATGAAAAACAACAACTCAAAGCAACGGAGGCAAATATGAAAATCAGAAGTCTGTCATTAAAGCTATTATATATAGCACTGGCTGTTATTTTCGTGTTCGGGGCCGTTTTTACGGGCTGCCGCGCAATTACTTCATCAGGTGAAGAAGGTGCTGTTCCGGCAAATGAAATAATGGTGCAAGAAGCAAGGACAGATAAGGGTATGGGTGAAGCAGAGGATTACGCTATGGAGGCCATGACGGAAGAAGCTGCAAGCGAACCAGAGGCACAATACAGCGATACCAATGTTTTAGAAGATAGAAAGGTAATCAAAACCGCATATATTTCAATTGAAGTTAAAGAGGGAAAATTTGAAAGTACCCTGTTTGAACTAACCGCCCTGGCCGAACAAAACGGCGGATTTGTTGCAGATACCCAGAGCTATTCTGATTCCGAAGGCAATCTGACCAGCGGTAATATTACCATAAGGATACCCTATGATAAATTTAATTCTGCTACAGACAGAATAAAAGAGATGGGCACTGTTGAAAGTATTTCAATTTCCGGACAGGATGTAACCCAGGAATATACAGATCTTGAGAGCAGGCTGAAAAATTACGAAGCCCAGGAAGAAATTCTTCTGGATTTGATGGCCCAGTCCAGAAATGTTAGTGATAGTATAGAAGTACAAAGGGAATTGAGCAATGTTCAGGAGCAGGTTGAAATAATAAAGGGAAGGATGAATTATCTGGATAATATGGTATCTTTTTCTACTATCAGTGTTTACCTATATGAGCCTGAACCAATCACTGACCCTGGCTGGGGATTTGTAGAGGCGCTAAAAAGAGGTCTTAGGGGAGCAGTGACTGTTTTTAACTTTATAGTGGTATTTCTGATTGCAGTTTTCCCGGTACTGGTACTGGTGGCCATAATACTGATTATAATCTGGCAGGTTATTAGAGCCAGAAAGAGAAGAAGAGCTAAAAAGGAGAAGTAAAATAATATGAAAAATTCTGATATCTTTAGTTACTCCCTTATTATATTCGGACTGGGAGTCCTGGCCGGAATTCTTATTGCTCCCCGCAAAGGTGAAGAGACGAGAAAGATATTAAGGGATCAGATGGACGAATGTTGCGGAGAAGCTTGCGGATTTATTACCGAAAAAGCGGCACAGATAAATAAATATTCCCAGGAGATAAAAAGAAAGATGGAAGAAGGAGAGTAATTTACACTCAGCAATCTTTATGTAGCCATCCTGGTTATTTTAAGGTGTTAAAAAGGACAGCCTTTTTGATTTAGAAAAGGGCTGTCCTTGTAGTCTATGATCTGGTTTATAAACATTCTAAAGGGACTAGTTTTTTGAGGGACCCTCGATACCAATTTTGATGGTTATTTAGTATTCAGGTTTCAGGTTAGAGATGGTTCAGAAGTATAATTTTATTGAATTTAGGACCATCAACTTTTTTAAGCTGATAGACAACCATCTGCCTGCATTATAAAATTTTTACTGTATAAAATATTTTATAGAAGAAAAAACCAAATTTTTCCAGACTACTTTTGCATCGATGCCTTTATCTTACTGGCGGATTCCCGAGCTAATTCATAGGAAACTAGAGGGACAATTTCGTTCTCGATATAAGGAAGAATTGGCATCTGGGATATTAGTTTTTGAAGTTCCTCGATTGAGTCCACATCGAAAATGGCATAGCTTCCTCTTTTACCTGCAATTATTCCTCCGGCCAGTATTTTTCCCTGTTCCTTATAACTCATAAGGGTTTCAACTTGCTTTACTGCAAGTTCAAAGTATTTGTCGGGTTGAATTGGAACAGTGCCTTTTGTTTCACCTTTGAATAGTACCAGCATAGTTATAACCTCCTTAATAAAAAAAGTAAAATGCCTACATATAAATTGTACAATTAATAATATATAAAGATATAAACAATTAACAGGATAATCCTAACGCCAGTAATAGTCTGGGTCTAAATACTCAGCTTCGGGATTCCCTTCATAATAACGAAAAACCTTCATATCTTTACCCCAATCCTTCATCATGTAGAGACTACGCTTATTGTCCTCAGAGTCTCTGTCTGATACAAAAACCATATCTTCTCCGTCAGCAGAAAAAGTAGGAGAAGAATCATTTGCAGGATTATCGGTAAGATTTTTTACTTCTGTCATCGATAACTCTAACTGGAGACCTGGATTATCTACTATTGGCAAAACATATATATCATTATCTCCGCTTCTGTCTGATACAAAAACCAGGCCCCCGTCCGGATTAATGGAACCATCAAAATCATTCCAATCCCCGAAGTTGGTAAGCTGCATAACATCTGTACCATCCGTATTCATGGAGTATATTTTATTTGCTCCATTGCTGTTACTGGTAAATATTATTTCATCTCCATCAGGAGAAAAATGAGGATAGCTATCTAAATATGAATTGTCGGTAAGCTGGAGCGGACCAGTTCCATCAGGATTTACTGTAAAAATTTCAGCATCACCAGGTTCTTCATAATGGGCAAAAGTTATACTGTTATCATTTGGGCCAAACTCTGGCAGATTATCATTTCCCTGTTCATCGAATATTTTAGAAACCTCATCAATTTCTAGATCATATATAAAAATATCGGAATCACCATCCCCATCCATAAAAGAGCCAAATACTATCTGGGTATGACTGCTATTCCAGCTGGGGCTAAAATCACCCGTACCGCTGTCAAATATCTTTATAAGGTCACTCCCATCTGACATTACAGCATATATAGCATAAGCGCTATGATCCTCAATAGAAGGATCCTCATGGTTAGAGTAAAAAACTGTGTCATATATAGTCACTTCTATAGGTTCCTCTTCAATAGTTTCTTCTGATTCTTCCTGTGTTTTAGCAACCATCTCCTGAACTGTTTTTTCATCTAAAGCTGATTCTTTTTCCTGGGACTGCTCTTCCAGTGCTTCGGCCTCTCTCTGACACTTAGATATACCAAGAGTAAAAAATAGGCAAGAAGATAAAACTACTGCAATAAAAATTTTAAGGATTTTAGGTAAAGACATATTTCACCTCCTTGAATATGTCAATAAGGTCTGAATTATATTATGTTAATTTTAAAGACTATTTAACTCTGTATAATATTAAAAAATTATAATACTTTTCTAATAGATAGCAACTCTAGGAAAAATAGGAAGGTTTTTAATCAAAAATTAATTATGGTATAAAAATATCTTATCTAAATTAATAATCATATTTAAAATATAATTAGTTCAAATCCACATTTCTTAACACGAGGCTAAACAAATCTTTTAAGCATTTTTAGTTTATAACTCGGCTTACAGGCTAAGTAAGCGGGTCTATGGCTGACAATAAGAACTCCTTGCAGAGGCGCCTTAAATTTGAGATGCTTGATATAATTGACGTAAGTAGGATTTAGAAATTTTTGTATCTTATAAAGCTAAAAAGTATATTAGATAAGAATAATTTACAGTCGTTAACCTATAATGCCGGTATGGAAATTATTAAGTTTTTTGATACATATATAAATTCTATTAACGGATTAAGAACTATCCTTAAAACCTCAAAAAGGATAATTCCAAATGAGGTTGATAGATTATATATTTTTACAGTGGTAGTTTTATTCATCTGGGAGCGCAGCTGAGATTCGGGCGATTTAAAAAGGGAAGAAGAACATCAACTACTTTTGCTGGTATATAAAATTTCCATGATATTACTCATATCTTAACGCATCTATGGGGTTAAGCCTTGCCGCCCTCATTGCCGGATAAATACCGAAAAACAGACCTATCATAGTGGAGAAGCTCAGAGCTATGATTATAGGAAGTAATGTAACTGATGTCTCTAGGACGGTAAATCTGGTAAGTATAGCCGAGACCAAAGCGGCAAATAAGATACCAAAAATACCACCGGTAATACTGAGTACGATACTTTCTACCAGAAACTGTATTAATATGTCTCTGTTCTTGGCCCCGATGGCCTTACGGATTCCAATTTCCCTGGTCCTTTCGGTAACTGAAACCATCATTATATTCATTATGCCGATGCCGCCTACGAGAAGCGATATACCGGCGATACCTGCAATAACTACTGTAAAGATGCTGGTAATATTATTGACAATATCGAGTATCTGGGTCTGATTCTGAACTCGGAAATCATTTTTTTCACCGAACCTGATATTCCTATGGTGTTTGAGTATGGATTCAATCTCTGCTGAAGCGGCATCTATATCTTTTTCACTTACACTCTGGGCCAATATCATATTATATGAATCCAGTCCATATAATTTATTCTGTGCAGTAGTGACCGGCATGCTGATAAAATCATCCTGGTCGTTTCCGAATGTATCGGTACCTCTGGTTTCAAGTGTTCCTATTACCTTAAAATTCTGGCCGTCGATTTTGATTATCTTACCTATGGGGTCAATTTTACCGAACAGTTTGGTTATGACCGTCTGGCCGATTACTACCACGTTTAAAGAATTGGAAACGTCGCTCCTGCTGTAGAATTTGCCTTCTTCTACCTCCATATTATAGAGTTCCCGGCCATTTTCCGATGAAGCATATACTGTGGATTGCGTGCTCTTGTTAAGATATGAAACTACGGATGAGCTGAAAACCACCGGAGCGGCTCCGGTTATAAGTGATGCTTCTCTTTCTATTGCCAGAAGATCATCTTCTTTAAGCTCGGCCTGCTGCATTCGCAGTGCAAATTGCTGCCCTATATTAGCTTCTTCTTCGGGATTACCGGGAGTTACTATAATTAAATTGGACCCTATATCCTGGACAGATTGAATCACAGACTGCTGGGCCCCGGTTCCTATGGACAGCATGGCAACTACCGCACCGACTCCGATTATGATTCCCAGCATGGTCAAAAAAGACCTCATCTTATTTAAAAACAAAGCCTGGAAGGCAACTTTTATATTTTCAAGCAGTCTTTTCATAATCTATACCTTTAAACTGAGGAAACAGAGACAGTATCTCCTTCGGCCAGTCCTGATTTTATTTCAATATAATCATAACTGAATGCTCCGGTAGTGACTTCTTTCCTTTCGGTAGTCCCGTCCTCATTTAAGAGGTCCACATATGTTCTGCTGTCCTCTTCGTATATATACTGTATGGGGACATACAAAACGTTTTTTGCACCGGAAGTAGTTATGTCAAGACTGGCAGACATGCCGTACAGCAGTTCCGGACTGTTTTCTTTCTCCGGCTCTACGGTTATCTCAAATGATACCACGCCTCCGATATTGCCGGAGATGGGAGAAATTCTGGTTATCTTGCCGTAAAATTCGCTGTCGTAATAGGCATCCAGTCTAATAACTGCTTCCTGCCCTGTTTTAAGGCTTGCTATATCGGTTTCATTAACCTCTGCCTTTATTACAAAGTCACTGCTTACCACAGAGATTGCAGCCATTCCCGGACTGGCATATTCTCCCAGGCTGTAGCCGGAAGAGAGGACTATCCCGTCATAGGGGGCATAGATTATACTGTTATCAGTATCCAGTTTAACAAGCTCCAGGCTTATTTCGGAAAGTCTTAGCTGTGTTTCTGCCTGACTGATGTTCTTGGCAGTTATAGCTATCTGCGCCTCTGCGCTCTGTGTACTGCTCAGGTTGGTCCAGCTGGTTGAGGACTGGTTCAGGAGTGATTGCTCGTAGGCACTTTGTGCAGAGTTAACCGAAGACTGGTTCTGCTCTTTAGTAGTCTCGTATGTTCCTTCCGCTGAGTCTATATTGGCTTGCTGCTGGGCCTTTACTGTCTCATAGTTGGCTAAGGCATTATTGGCATTGGCCTGAGCTGTTGGATTACCTGCAACACCGAGCGCAGTAAGCACCTCTTTTGCTCCCACCCAGGCAACCCTGGCGCTTTCTATTAGCAGGCTGGATACACTTCTTGTATTTTGCAGCGCAGTAGATGCACTCTTTACAGAATCATTTGCCAGCTCGTTTGCACTTCCCAGTGAACTGTAGGCTGATTGGGTGGCCTGTTCTGCAAGGTCTTCGTTTAATCCGGCCAGCTGCACCGCTATGTGATTTGCATCCAGTGCCTGCTGGTAGTTTATCCTGGCAAGTTCCAGGGCTTCTCTGGATATATTTATATTTTCCTCTGCCTGGGCGACAAGCAGTGCCTGCCTGCTGCTATCTACCTCAAAGAGCAGGTCGCCCTTGCCGAACAGATCCCCTTCATCCAGTGTGAATGTTACCTTGCCTGAAGCGGGAAGGAAGTAGCTGTGACTTGCGGCACTGTCCACATATCCGCTGGCAGAGACTGTCTGTATGATATCACCTCTTGTTACTTCAAAGGTCTCAAGGAGGCCTGCAGTATCCCCGAATGCTTTACAGGCTGAAAGGCTTATTGAAGCTACTGCGATTATGGTGATAATTATGGTTAAGAGAAATATTTTCTTAATTATTTTAATTCTCATCTTATCCCTACTTTTTAAATTACTAATTAAATATATATTAAGTTAAACTTCATAGGTCAAATGCTATTTAAGCAGATTTTTTTTATATTTCAAATGTATTTTCAACTGATTTAAAAATTCAATAAATACTAATATAATGTTTTATGCAAACTATATTGTGTTATAATACCCTAGAAAATTTACTTAGCAATAGGAAATTAAAATATTTGGTTTTAAATAATACAAGAGGGAGAATATTAATGAGTGAATTGACTGAAATTACACAAATCTTTGCCAGGGAAATCCTGGATTCGAGAGGAAATCCAACCGTAGAGGTTGAAACCATACTGGACTGCGGGGCAATAGGAAGGGCTGCCGTTCCTTCAGGAGCATCTACCGGAGCATTTGAAGCGGTAGAACTCAGAGACGGTGATAAAAAAAGATATATGGGCAGGGGTGTTCAAAAAGCAGTGGAGAATGTAAATTCCTTTATTGCTCCCGAGCTGGAAGGCATGGATGCAATCTATCAGCGTGAGATTGATAAGGCCATGATTGATCTTGATGGTACCAAGAATAAGTCTAAAATGGGAGCCAATGCAATACTGGGTGTTTCCCTGTCTGCAGCGAAGGCTGTTGCTATAGCGCTTGATCTGCCTTTATATAAATATCTGGGAGGAGTTAATGCACATATCCTTCCATCACCAATGATGAATATCCTAAACGGAGGCAAGCATGCAGATAACACTGTCGACCTGCAGGAATTTATGATAATGCCCCTCGGTGCATCAGACTTCAGTGAGGCAGTAAGAATGGGAGCTGAAGTATTTCATAGCCTGAAGGCTGTACTTAAAAAAGAAGGACTTAATACCGCAGTGGGCGATGAAGGCGGTTTTGCACCCAATCTTAACACCAATGAGGATGCAATCAAGTATATAATTAAAGCTATCGATAAAGCCGGATTTAAACCGGGAAAAGATATTTATATTGCACTTGATCCTGCGGCTACCGAATTCTTTAAGAATGGGAAATATAACCTGGAAGGTGAGGGTAAGATCCTGACCCCGTCGGAGATGGTTGATTACTATAAAAATCTTGTGGGAAAGTATCCAATAATTTCAATAGAAGACGGAATGGCCGAAGAAGACTGGAAGGGATGGAAGGAACTGACAGACAAGATCGGCAGCAAGGTGCAGCTGGTGGGAGATGATCTTTTTGTTACCAATACGGAAAGGATAAGGAAAGGAATCGAGCTGGGAGTGACCAATTCTGTTTTGATCAAGGTAAACCAGATAGGGACGTTATCCGAGACTCTTGATGCAATCGAGATGGCCAAGACAGCAGGCTATACGGTTGTGGTATCCCACAGATCGGGAGAAACGGAAGATACCACCATTGCCGATATAGTGGTAGGGGTGAATGCCGGACAGATAAAAACAGGGGCTCCCTCCAGAACGGACAGGGTCAGTAAATACAATCAGCTGCTGAGAATCGAAGAAGATCTGGGCAGCGAAGCGGAATATCTGGGGCTTGATGCCTTTTATAATTTGAAATAAGAAATATTTAATGGAATAGAAATATCAATTTTAATGATGCTTGTAATTATTCTTATTTAAATTACAGAGGAGTAGATAGATTCTACTCCTCTGGTAAAGACTTTGACAGGTTTTGTATATAAAAGACTGCAGTTTCAGATGTTACTTTTTATAATTGTAAAGTTTTTTATTCTATTATTTCGAAAGCTTCTCCAAACATTTCTTTCCCTCCGTCTTTATTTCTAACATATAAATCCCATTTTCCTTCTTTCGAATATTATTATCGTCATCATGTATTGCCATAAGTTTAGAAACATTAATATAAGTAAATAATATTAGCAAAAATATTATATAATTATGAATAAATATTTATATATGCTCCATATATATAATACAAATATATATTTATAGCGTATAATTTATATTTATAATATTAGTAAAAATATAATTGACTTTCTAAACAATATGGGATATTTATATTATTAAATAAAAATCTTTAAGTATCATGCTAATTAATAAAAATCTTTAGAAAGGAAAAATATGAATGTGGTAAAAAATAAAAAAAGAACTATTTCTAAGGAAATATTTACTATGATCGTAGCTGCTATTATAATTATATATTTAGGTTGGTTTATTTACTTTATGACAGGTAAAGTAACAATACCAGCAGAGGATTCAGTAGTTTGGGATCGTCTTGTGTATTTACTGACTGCTGTAGAGGCAGTTGCATTTACGGCTATTGGATTTTTATTTGGTGAACAGGTTAATAAAAAGGCTATAGAACATGCAGAAGAAAATGTGGATGAAGCAAAGAAAAAAGTTGTTCAAGCTAAAGAAAAGTTAAATGAATTTCAACAAACGGTTGAAGAAGAAAAGGAAATAGCATCAAAAAAGGGACCAGCATCTGAAGAAGAATTAAACAAGCTGCAAGGTATTGAACAAAAAAGGAAAGAAATATATAGAGAATTCCAAGCATTTTAATAGATATTGTCATCAATTAAACAAGGTTTATTGAATAGGAGAATAAAGGTATCTATATGAGCTTTCTATTGCTTCATTAGAGTTTTAGCACTACTGAAGGATTGAAATTATTTCACTTTTGAAACACCTATTAGGATTTTTTACCTATCACTAAAATTAATTTACTTAAAAAATATATACTGACCGATTCGTTGCATACTTAAATTTTTTAAAGTCATATTGTTTATTATAAATCTTTTAAATTATCAGTTTTTAAACTTTTTTACTAACTTTTAACAAAATATTATATTTTTTGAAGATTTCTTTATATTTCTTGAAAAGAAGCCTCTAGGGAGTTAGAATAGCACAATATTACCCGGTAAATTATTAACTCTGGATTGGTTTTTTAAGGAGAGTACGTAAATGAACTGGAGCTTTGAGATGAATGCACTGATAGCGGTGGGTATAATTCTGATAATAGGCCTTTTTAGCGGTTTTGCCGCAAGGAAGATCAGGATCCCCACTATCAGCGGCTATATTATCATAGGAATTATTATAAGCCTATCCGGCATCATCCCCAGAGGATTAATTGACGGCGGATTAAATATAATCACCGATATCAGCCTGGGGATAATAGGCTATCTGGTAGGCGGGGGCCTTTATCTTAAAAAATTAAAGAAATTCGGGAAAAATATTGCTGCAATCACTCCTTTCGAAGCTCTGGGGGCCTGGTTTTTTGTGACCGTATCGGTACTGCTGCTTGGTCCCTTTATTATAAGAACAGGTGTTTTAGGTTCCGGTTCATTTTACAGTTTCCTGCCCATGGCCATTGTACTCGGGGCCATATCCTGTGCCACCGCTCCTGCTGCAACGCTGGCTATAGTGAGAGAATATGGTGCAATCGGGCCCTTCACCACCACGCTTCTGGCAATAATTGTACTGGATGATGCCATTGCTGTCATGGCTTATGCTATCGGTTCCAATGTTGCAGAGTCACTGATTACCGGATTCGGAAACATTTCATGGTATGAAATATTGGCAGTACCGACCATAGATATTTTCGGCTCTTTGGCTCTGGGAGCAGTATTGGGATTCGGGCTTACTCTAGTCGGACGTTTTATAAAAAAGAAGCAGCAGCTCCTGGCTGTGGTGATAGGGGTTATTTTTTTAAGTGTAGGAATATCAAATGCACTGGGTTTTTCAAGCATTTTAACCAATATGACCATGGGATTTATCGTGGTCAATATAGTAAAAAATAATGAGGATATGTTTACGGTTGTAAATAATATAGAGAACTTAATCTTTGCTATGTTCTTTACACTGGCTGGTGCCCATTTTGACCTTAGCGTGATAAAGACTGCGGGTATACTGGCTTTAGTTATAACCCTGGCCAGATTTATAGGAAAGTTTGTGGGGGTGAGGATTGGGGGAGCGATATCGCATGCCCCGGTAAATATCAAGAAATATCTAAGTTTTGGGCTGTTTCCAATAGCAGGTGTAACTATAGGTCTCTCTATGCTGATAAAAGGGCATGAGGCTTTTTCCAATATTGCCAGCATAATGATAAATGCTATTCTGGCGTCGGTTATAATAAATGAAATAATTGCGCCTCTGTTTACAAAGTATGCGATTTTTAAAGCAGGCGAAGCCGGCAAGGCGGAGTGAGATACTGATGCGGCTGTAATTTTTTATTGGAAAATAAATGGTTTTTTCAGTAGAGTAAAGGTAACAACAAAAGGAGATAGAAATGGCTGAATTACTTGCCAAAGATATTATGACAAAAAAGGTTATAACTGTAAGTAAAGATGCTACTCTGGCTGAACTGGCAAAGCTGCTTATGAAAAACAAAATAAGCGGTGTTCCTGTGGTAGATAAAGAGAAAAAACTGGCGGGCATAGTTAGCGAGGCTGATATAATAGTTAAGAAATCCAGTCTTCCTATTCCCTTATCTTTCAGTTTTGCTTTTCTTGATAAATACGAAAGCTACACTAAAAGTACAAAGGATTTTCTGGGCATTAAGGTTGAAGAAATTATGTCTGCAGATGTTAAAACGGCCAGAGAAGATATGACTGTGAGCAAGGTGGTAAATATTATGATAAATAATAATATTAACAGGCTCCCGGTGCTAAACAGCGATGGCAAACTGGCGGGTATAATTACAAGAGCGGATATAATGAAATCGATGATCAGGGAAAGTAAAAAGAAGAAGTAGATTTGATCTGTCCGGACAGATGGCTTTTAACTCGTATAATACGGCAGTTATTATAAAAAAATACTTAAAGGATGGTCCCATGGAACTGGTTACCGGTTCAACCGGGAGTATAGGGAACGTACTGGTAAGAGAATTACTTAAAAGGGGCAAGAAAGTAAGAGCCTTTATACGCCCCACTTCGGATATATCTTCGCTTGAGGGTCTGGGAGCAGATAAAGTAGTGGGAGACATTGGAAATATAGGCTCCCTTATAAGAGCTTTCAGGGGAGTGGATACGGTATATCATCTGGCAGGTATGATATCAATCATGCCTGGTGATTGGACCCTGATCCGCAGGGTTAATTTTGAAGGAACCAAAAATGTAATAAATGCCTGCTTGAAATGCGGGGTAGGCAGGCTGGTATATACCAGCACCATACATGCCTTAAAAGAGCCTCCGATGGGGACAGTCATTGATGAGAACATGCCTTTTGATCCCTTTACCAGAAGGGGAGAGTATGACAGGTCAAAGGCTCTTGCCAGCCTGGAGGTAATGGAAGCTGCTAAAAAAGGTCTGGATTCGGTAATAGTCTGTCCCACTGGTGTTCTGGGCCCTTATAACTTCAGGATATCGGAAATAACCCAGACATTTATTGATTTTGCCAGCGGCAAAATGAAAATAACTACAGACGGGGCCTATGATTTTGTAGATGTCAGGGATGTGGCCGTGGGACATATTCTTGCAGCTGAAAAGGGAAAGACTGCAGAGAAATATATACTATCCGGACAGAGGATCACCATGGGTGAAATGATGATGATGCTGCACGGGATCTGCGGAATAAGGACCCCTAGATATAAGATTCCTGCCTGGCTGGTAAAAACTGCCGGTCTCTTTACACCGGTCTATTACAAGCTGGCAAATAAAACTCCGCGGTTTACCTATTATTCCATAAATACCCTGCAGAGTAATTCATTTATCAGCCATGAGAAGGCAAGCAGGGAGCTTGGATACAAGCCCATACCTGTCAGGAAATCAATCGAAGACACCTTCAGATGGATGAGAGAAAATAAGATGCTGCAGTGTCCTTTAACGCTGGAAGATGATTGACACAGGCATCAGCAGATGAAAGGAATTAATGCCTTCCTGCTCCTGGGGTAATCGGGGAAACTTTCCAGGTACCACCGGTGATTTGAAAAAGCCCGGGGAGCCAGATTAGTTATAGTAAATAGTGCAAAGGCAAGACCGGGAAGTGACCAGGTAGCCAGGGCCCATCCTATCCATTCTATAATCTCGCCAAAGTAATTGGGACAGGATATGTATCTAAAAAGTCCATTTCTGGGAATTTTGTAGCCTTCTTTTCCCTTTTTTCTTAAGTTTCTCAGTATATGATCAGAGTGTAAATTAATAATCATCCCCGAGAAAAATAATACGGCGCCGATTATAAAACGGGGATCGGCAAACCAGCTTATGCCGTAGGCAGGAGACAGGGAAAAAAGATAGTATCCGTTTATGTATCCGTTTATGGCATTAAAAATAAGGGCAAAAATTATCAGCAATATAGGAAATTTTTTATTTTCTCCCCTCATCAGAAACGGGTATATAAAAGTTCTCTGGGTGTAGTGTGCGGTCCACATGGCAAGAAATACTATAGCAGCAGGATCAGTCTGTCTGCGGCCTGCAATAAACATAAGGATTATTATAAGAAAAGCAGGAAATTCCATTACCAGCCAGCCTACCCTGGGACGTATAGCCAGCCCCCATCCTTTTCTGATATGCCGCCCGTAGGGAGCCGTGACCACAAAAAGTGAAGCAAAAATTACAGCTGAAAATACAAATACTGAAGTTAAAAGTATTTTATATATAAATTGATCCGGCATTTTTTAAATAATAAATTTTTACAAGAACAGCTTAAAATTACATACGTTTATTTACCAGATTGGTTTCAAGTATTTTAAAGTATTAGAAATTAATTGCAATTTATTATGTTTATAGTAGTATGATGGATTAGAGATTTAAAAGTGTTCTTTAAAATATAATCAGTATTAAAGTCTATATACTTTTACTCAGGGAATCCAGTTTAAATCTGGAGCGGTCCCGCCACTGTGATAGGGTGTGTGCTCTTCATCAAAGCCACTGGCAGAGATGCCGGGAAGGCGAAGGGTAAAGTCCCTTAAGCCAGGAAACCTGTAGGTTATTAATTATCTTTCTTCGGTAGAAAGAAGGTGGTTTTTTATTGGCCAGAATAGCTCCCATCCGAAGAGGTTGGGAGTTTTTTTATTCATAAACCCTTAATTAGGAGGAAAAATGTTAAAAAAATTTACGCGTACAGCAGCAGTGATCCTGGTTTTAGCTCTCATGGCGGTACTGTTTATCATGCCGGGATGCAAGCAGCAGTCAGCGGCAGGGTCACAGGAAAGTGCAATAATAATAACGGATGGCGAGGGAAATACCATGGAGCTGTCAGGACCGGTTGAAACAGTTATCGTACTTGCTCCCAGTGTGCTGGAGATAATTGATGCCCTGGGAGCTATGGAGCGGGTAATAGAGGTCGATAACTTCAGCGTTTCAATCAAAGATCCGCTGGTAGAAGGATTTGAGGGTGCCGGGGATTCATACGGGCCCAATATAGAAAGGATAACCGAGCTTGACCCTGATATTTTAATAACCACAACAGGCGGACCCGAAGATGACTATCAGAAAATAAGCGAACTTGGAATCAAGGTTTACAGGACTGTCAGTATTAACGGAATCGAAGGTGTTTATGATGAAATAACCAATATCGGCAAGCTGCTGGGGCTTGAAGAAAAAGGAGAAGAACTCAGCAGCAGGCTCAAGCAGGATGTCGATGAGATATACGGTAAGGTGAAGGATTTAAGCGATGACCAGAAACCGGATGTTTTTTATGAAATGTGGAACGAGCCTTTAATGAGCGTGGGGATAGATACATTTATAAATGATATTATAAAAAAGTCAGGCGGAAAAAATATATTGGCGCAGGACAATCTGACAGGATGGCCCGAATACAGTATGGAGACACTAATAGAAAAAAATCCTGATGTAATAATTGCTCCCTTTAGCGTAGCGGCGGATCCTTCAGTGATAACGGGAGACAGCAGATTTGCCAGCATTGACGCGGTAATCAGCGGTAGGGTATATGTTGTTCCCGATAATCCTGTTTCCCGCCCCAATCAGAATGTTATAAAGGCGCTGCAGATGTTTTCAAAGGCCATACATCCTGAGATTTTCGGAGAGTTTGAAATAATAGAATAAGATGAATAAATAAATATAAAAATCTAGTATACTTACTGTTGAATTAAATAGTTGATATTTTTATGACAGCCAGAACAAAAACTTTAAGGTATATTTTTATATTGCTATTGATACTGATGTTGATGATAATAGCCTGCGCTTCCTTTGGCGCAGCCAGGATAAGCCTGAAGGATACCGGCTTGATACTGGGTAGTTTTATACCCGGCCTTAATCATTTTATAGACACTTCACGGCTGGATCCGCAGAATATAGTTATTATTTCACAGATAAGACTGCCAAGGATTTTCCTGTCCATATTTGTGGGAATGGCCCTTGCCAGTGCCGGAGTTATTTTTCAGGGATTGTTCCGAAACCCGATGGCAG
>Ga0315550_1000415_pt1 | contig 26181 bp, 21 predicted proteins | sample SalMarSW160190MG_2_FD_203100 | JGI IMG/M metagenome (GOLD analysis project Ga0315550, IMG submission 203100) | Salt marsh sediment microbial communities from the Plum Island Ecosystem LTER, Massachusetts, United States - Salt Marsh Sediment SW1601-90 ... | reverse complement strand
TACTACGGGCACGCCGAGTCCCGCGGCTTCGGATCTATCGAGTTCGACCAGCATAACTCCCAGGACATCGTCTATACGCTAAGCGAAGCCTACTACGCCTACACCTGGTGGCCCTGTAAAGATGGCGACCACGGCGAGCGGGGCGACAACGCAGACAAGTTCACCCTGGACTTGGCCGTCATCACCCCGGACACCATGGTCACCGCTGCTAACGGGCTGCTGCAGGGCACCGATCCGCTCTCGGGAAATCGGGTCCGCTACCGCTGGTCCAGCAGCTATCCCATTTGCACCTATTTAGTTTGCTTTTCTTCCACCAACTACAACACCTGGACCGAGTACTACACCCCCATGGCCGGCGGCTCCATGCCCGTGCTGTTTTACATCTACCCCGAGCACGACAACCCCACCAATCGCGCCTCCTGGGGCGTGGCCGTCCAGGCCCTCTACACCTTCCGCGAGTTGTTCGGTGAATACCCCTTCGTGGACGAGAAGTACGGCATCTACGACTGCCAGTTCGGCGGAGGCATGGAACACCAAACCTTCACCGCGCAGGGCAGCTTCTCCGAAACCATCACCGTCCACGAGTTGGCCCACCAGTGGTGGGGTGACCTGGTCACTTGCCGGACCTGGAACCACATCTGGCTCAACGAGGGCTTCGCTGCTTACTCCGAAGCCCTATGGGCCGAGTTCAAGCCGGGCAGCTCCGGAGCCGCGGCCCGCAAGGTGATTATGTCCGCCAAGAAGTACACCGGTGGCGGCACGGTCTACGTAGGCGACGACGAACTGGGCAGCCTTTACGCCATCTTCGACGGCAACACCACCTACGACAAGGCCGCCTGGGTCGTGCACATGCTGCGCCACATCCTGGGCGACCAGACCTTCTTCGACATGCTGCTGGACTACCGGGACGCCTTCCAGTTCAGCGCCGCCACCACCGAAGACTTCCAGACCATCTGCGAAAGCGCCTACGGGGCCAGCCTGGACTGGTTCTTCAGCGAGTGGATTTATGGCGAATACGTGCCCCAGTACCGTCGCGGGTACGAGTCCATCCAGATCCACGGCCGGGACTACCTGATGCTCTCGCTGGACCAGATCCAACCCTCCGGGCAACAGCGCTTCACCATGCCTATCGACATCGTGGTGGACGGTGCCGAGTACGTCATCTTTAACGACGCCGACCTCGAACACTTTGTCCTCCCCCTGGCCCAGCCCGCCACCACGGTCCAGTTTGATCCCGACATCTGGGTGCTGCGCACCAACTGCGGCGTGGGCACTTACATCCCTGGCCCGCCCAAGATCGTGGAGACTTCCCCCGCCCCGGGCGAGGTCCGGGCCAACGACGAAGACACGGACACGGTCACCATCTGGTTGCACACCAACATCAATGCCGACCCCGCCGACCTGTCCCTAGTCGGGGCCCGCACCGGGGCCAGGTCCTTCACCCTGGCTTCGGGCAGCAACGTCAATCCTCTGGTGCTGAACTTGGACGCCCCCTTGCCCATCGACACCTACACCCTGACCGTCGGTGACGGCGTCTCGGCGGTCGATAGTGGGCAGGCCCTCGACGGCGAGATGGCTGATCCCACGGACCGCGCCTCCTTGCCCTCGGGCGAAGGTCTGGCCGGCGGCGACGCCATCATTCAGTTCGCCATCGTGTTAGCCATACCGGGTGACTTCGACGTCGACGGCGACGTGGACTTGGTCGACTTCGCCACCTTCGCTCTGTGCTTCACCAACGGGGCCACCACCCCGCCGCTCGATTGCAGCCCGAGCGACTTCGCCGCCACCGACCTGGACGAAGACGGCGACGTCGACCTGGTAGATTTCAGTACCTTCGCCTTGAATTACACGGGTTGAGGTGCAACTACGAGCTGAGCGCCACGGCCCGCCGACCCTCTGGCAGCAAACCGTCCCGGCCCCGGCCGCGACCGGCCCGTGCCTTCGCAGGAAGGTGATTGACTTACCCGTTTGACCCGCCGTGACGTATAATCGCCGACGGCGAACCAGATAGCCGCCCCAGAGCAAGACCATGCACAAGACCGCTTGGATTTGCGACCCGCGTTTCACCGAACACGACACCGGCCCCATGCACCCGGAACGCCCCGCGCGCATCACCGCCATCCGCCAAGCCGTGGAGAACTCCGGCCTTTCCAAGGAGCTGACCACACCGGAGTATGAGCCGGCCGACCCGGCCCTCATCGCGGTGAACCATCCCGGCTCTTACGTCAACGATATGCGCCAGGCGTGCCAGCGGCGCGCCGCCTTCTTCATGGACGCCGAGTGCCCGGTCTCCGCCGAGAGCTACCAGACCGCCTTGCTGGCCGCCGGCGCCGTACTGGGAGCCGTGGACGCGGTCATGGCCCGGACCATTGACAACGCCTTCTGCGCCGTACGCCCGCCGGGGCACCATGCCGAAGCCAACCGGGCTATGGGCTTTTGCTACTTCAACAACATCGCCGTAGCCGCCCACTATCTGCGCCGGCATCACGGCCTGCAGCGCGTGGGCATATTGGATTGGGACGTGCACCACGGCAACGGTACCCAACACACCTTCGAGGCCGACCCCACGGTCCTGTTCTGCAGCCTGCACGAACACCCGCGCTTCCTCTACCCCGGTACCGGATATGGCACCGAGCGAGGCTCCGGCCCCGGCGAAGGCACCACCCTGAACATCCCCATGATGCCCGGAGCCAGGGACGAAGATTACGAAACGGCCTTCGCCGAACACGTCGAGCCGCTGTTCGCCGAGTTCAAACCGCAATTCATCCTGGTCAGCATCGGCTTCGACGCCCACCGCGCCGACCCCATCGCCCACATCGACCTAACCGATGACGGATACGAGATGCTGACCCGCCGGGCCGTCCGCCTGGCCGACCAACTCTGCGATGGCCGCCTGGTCAGCATGCTGGAGGGCGGCTACAACCTCGATGCCGTGGGCCGCTGCGCCGTCCGCCACCTCACCGCCCTGCAAAACAAGAACGCCTAGGTTGGGCGAAGCGAAACCCACCACTTGCTGAAGACTTGCCGCACACGTAGGCCTCAAGGGCAGACTCCGCTGGCCCATGTTGGATTGTCCGCGCTGGCTGGAATACAATTGGTCAGGAATCCTCTACGAGGCGAGCCGTGTACTGTCGCCGTTGCCATCACGATCTGCGCAACCTGCCCGAACCCCGCTGCCCCGAATGCGGCACGCCGTTCGATCCTGCCGATCCGCGGAGCTTTCTTAGCGCCCCTCCTCGGCCACTTGAGCAACTGATCCTCCGGCCGGCACGCCTGATTCTGACCCTTCTGCTGCTGGGCTACTTCACCGCTTACCTGTTCGTGCCGCCACTGCGTCCCAGGTTCGCCGCTTTAGGCGCCCCCGATTACCGTGGGGCTAACCTCAGAGCTCTTGTGACCGCCTGGGCTTTCGAGCGCCGGTCTCCGAACGCGAGCGTGGTCTTCGACGTTCAGGCCCTGCGCCAATATGTCCGCCCCAGCCTGAGCGCCTGGTCGGAGTACTCCTCACTGGTCGCCCGCGGCACGTGGCACAATCTCGCCACAGCCTGCCGGACCCCCGCGGTGATCATCGGTGTCTATTGCGCCCTCATGATCGTCTTGAGCCGGAGGCGCGCCCGCAGGGTCTTTGCCGCCTGTACGGCAATGGCCCTGCTGTGCCTGCTCGGCGCCTGGCAACGACAACAGGTGGCTGCGGCGATGTGGCCGGACAGTTACCGGTATCTCAGCGATTACGCGTTCCGCACCGAGTCGGACTTCTTCGCTCTGCCCGACTGGCCCGGGGCCGTCATCGCTTTCGAAAAACGACCCTGGCAGGGCATCACCCGCGCCGTCGCCTTTGGCGATGGACATGTTGAAATGATGCCCGAGAGAAGCTTCCTGCAGCTTGCCGCCCAGCAGGGCCTGGCCCTCAACCCAACCGAAGAGGCCGAGCGTGTGGGTGCTTCATCCTCCCCGACGAGGGGAGACTGACGCCCTACCCGGCCGGGGCACTCTGCACCTGCCGACAGCGACGAGCTTCTCGTGCGGGCCAGGAAGCCAGGCCCCCAGGCGAGCCTAGCCCGCGGGATCCTTCACCTCGAGGCGCGGGCAGCAGACTGTCCCGGCCGGCCCGGCGGGTCACACCGAACCGCCCCCCAACAGACTTGTCACCGCTTGCTTAACGGCGGGCCGGAAAAGAGCCGATGTAAACGCCGCATGGGGTCGCGGTACCCGACCCGGAAACCCACCCCTCACCTTGACCGGTGCTGAGGCGCGCGTTAGCTTCCCGGCTTGCCCGGTAGGGGCCGGGAAAGATCGGTTGTCCTTCCATTTGGGAGCGTTAATCCATGGCAAGAACAAGAGTAGGCATCAATGGTTTTGGGCGCATCGGTAGGCTGGCCTTTCGGGCCATGGCCGAGAGGCCGGATGACTTCGAGATCATGGCCGTTAACGACCTGGCCTCGGCCGCCGACTTGAGAGTCCTCCTGCAATACGACACCGTGCACGGGAAGTTTCCCGGGCAGGTCAAGCTGATCGACGACACCACGCTGTCGGCCGCGGGCCAGAAGTTCAAGGTCCTCTCCGAGCGCAGCCCGGCCAAGCTGCCCTGGAAGGAGATGGGCGTCGAGGTGGCCCTGGAATCCACCGGGGTGTTCACCAAGCGAGCCTCGGACAAGGGCGGCTACGGCGATCACCTCAAAGCCGGGGCCCGCAAGGTCGTGCTCAGCGCCCCGGCCAAAGACGAGCCCGACCTGACCCTAGTCATGGGCGTCAACGACGCCGCCCTCAAACCCGAGCACAACTGTATCTCCAACGCCAGTTGCACCACCAACTGCCTGGCCCCTATGGTCAAGGTACTGAACGATAACTTCGGCCTGGAACACGGCCTGATGACCACCATCCACGCCTACACCAATGACCAGAACGTGGCCGATATGATCCACCGGGACCTGCGCCGGGCTCGGGCCGCGGCCCAAAACATCATCCCCACCACCACCGGCGCCGCCCGGGCCGTGGGCAAGGTCATCCCCGAACTCAACGGCAAGCTCAACGGCTTCGCCCTGCGCGTGCCGGTGGTCAACGGCTCGGTGACCGATTTCGTGGCCACGCTGAAGAAGAGCGTCACCGCCGGGGAAATCAATGCCGCCATGAAAGCCGCCGCGGCCGGGCCGCTTCGGGGGCTCCTGGAATACTGCGAGGACCCGATAGTCAGCAGCGACATCATCGGCAATCCCCACAGCAGCATCTTTGACTCGCTCTGCACTATGACCATGCCCGCCGACGGTGGCCACATGGTCAAGGTGGTCAGTTGGTACGACAACGAGTGGGGTTACTCGGTCCGCACCGCGGACTTGATCCAGCGCGTGGCCTCGGTGTAGACCATCGGCACCGCTGCCGCCGCTCGTGCCGGGACGGCGCGCCCCGCTACGGTTTCGCAGAGACCCGAGCCCCCGAGCTTGCTCGGGGGTTTGGCACTCAAAGGCGGTAGGAAACACAACAAGAGGGCGCAGGCCATGCCCAAAAAAACCATCGAGCAAGTGGACTTTCGCTCCCGGCGCGTGCTCATGCGCGTCGACTTCAACGTGCCCCAGGACGCCGAGGGCCACATCACCGACGACCGGCGCATCCGCAAAGCCCTACCTTCAGTCCAGCACGTGCTGAACGCCGGTGGGCGGCTCATCCTCATGAGCCACCTCGGGCGCCCTAAAGGCAACCCGGAAGAGGATAAGAAGTTCACTCTGGCGCCGGTGGCTAAACGACTGGGTAGACTGCTCGGCAGCGAAATCATCATGGCCCCGGACTGCGTGGGCGACCAGGTCCGCCGCATCGTGGAGCAAATGAAAGACGGGCAATGTTGCCTGCTGGAAAACCTGCGCTTTCATAAGGCCGAAACCATCAAGGACAAAGACGCCGCCAAAGACAGCGCCCTCGCCGAACAGAAGCAGTCCTTCGCCCGGCAACTGGCCGAGCTGGGCGACGTCTACGTCAACGACGCCTTCGGCACCTGCCACCGGGACAACGCCAGCATGCTGACCGTGCCGCAGTTGATGACCGGCCAGCCGCGCGTAGTCGGCTTCCTGGTGCGTAAGGAATTGCAGTTTCTGGGCCAGGCCCTGGCCGAACCGAAGCGGCCCTTCGTGGCCATTTTGGGTGGGGCCAAAGTCTCCGACAAGATCGGCGTCATCGAGAACCTGCTGCCCAGGTGCGATCAGATTCTGATCGGCGGGGCCATGTGCTTTACCTTTCAGCTCGCCGCCGGGCAGGAGGTGGGCGGCTCCCTGGTCGAGAAGGACAAGACCGACCAGGCCAAGCGGCTGCGTGAACTGGCCGGTGACAAACTCAAGCTGCCCGTCGACACGATCATCGCCCAGAAACTGGAGAGCGGCGCGGCCACCAAGACCGTCGAAGGCGCCATCCCGGCCGGTTGGGCGGGATTCGACATCGGCCCCAAGACCGTGGCCGCCTACTGCGACTTGATCGGTAGCGCCGGCACCGTGGTCTGGAACGGGCCCATGGGCGTGTTCGAGACGCCGCCCTTTGACACCGGCACCACGAAGGTGGCCCAAGCCGTCGCCGCCGCCACCGATCGTGGGGCGGTCACCATCATCGGTGGAGGCGACAGCGCCGCCGCCGTGGATCAGGCCGGGCTGGAGCAGCGCATGACCCACGTCTCCACCGGCGGCGGGGCCTCCCTGGAGTTCCTGGAAGGCAAGCCCTTCAAACCCCTCGAGGTTCTCGATGAGGCCTAGCGATCTGCCATCCTGGCCGCTAGCGGAAGCGAAGTTGCGGGTGGCCCCCTCGCTGTTGGCGGCGGACTTCGCCCGCTTGGCCGAGCAGATTGCCGCGGTCGAGGCCGCCGGCGCCGAGGTCCTACACCTGGACATCATGGACGGGCACTTCGTGCCTAACCTCAGCTTCGGCGTGCCGGTAGTCGAGAAGATCCGCCCGGTCACCAAGATGTTCCTCGACGCCCACCTGATGATCACCGACCCGCTCAAGTACGCCGAGCCCTTCGTCAAGGCCGGCAGCGACCACGTTACCTTCCACATCGAAACGGTGCATGAGCCGAGCGAGGTGATCGACCAGATTCGCGGCTTGGGCGCCAGCGTGGGCCTGTGCCTCAACCCCGACACGCTGCCCTCGGCCATCGAGTCCGTCCTCGAGCTGGTGGACCTGGTGCTGGTCATGAGCGTCTGGCCGGGCTTCGGCGGCCAGAAGTTCCTCGACAAGGTCCTGCCCAAGTGCCGGCAGTTGCGGGATCGGCTGCGGCCGGACCAGCGGCTGCAGATCGACGGCGGGCTGGCCCCGGGCACCATCGCCCGGGCCGTGCAAGCCGGCTGCGACACCATCGTGGCCGGATCGGCCATCTTCGGCCAAGCCGACCCGGCCGCCGCGTTCGCGGAACTGGAGCGGCTGGGCCGCCAAGCCGCAGGCTGATCGGTCACCGGCCGATACTTTGCCGACCGCCGCATGGACACTATCATGTAACCCCGTGGGAGGGGCTCCTCGGCTTTGCGGTCCCCGGGGGCCAAACTGGCCAGAGTCCCTCGCTCCGGAGGCATGAGCAAAGGTGGCCGGCGTACCCGCCCAAAAAAAGACCGACGTCCCCGAGGGCCTATGGGCCCGCTGCGAAGCCTGTGGGTCCATGGTCTTCCGCAAGGTGGTGGTCGAGCAACTGCACGTCTGCCCCGAGTGCGGGTTCCATTACCGCATCGACGCCCGCACCCGCATCGAGCAGCTCGCCGACACGGGCACCTTCGAGGAGTGCCAGGCCGACCTGGTCTCCACCGATCCGCTCAAGTTCGCCGACCGCATACCGTATAAGGAGCGGATGAAAAAGGTGCGCCACACCAGCGGCGAAAAGGAGGCCATCGTCACCGGACGGGCCTTCATCCGCGGCCGAAAGGTCATCCTGGGGGCCATGAACTCCAACTTCATCATGGCTTCCATGGGCGCGGTGGTGGGTGAGAAGGTGACCACCGCGGTGGAGATGGCCACCGACGAGGACCTGCCCCTGGTGCTGGTCTGCTGTTCGGGCGGGGCTCGCATGCAGGAGGGCATGGTCTCGCTGGCCCAGATGGCCAAGACCAGCGCCGCCCTGGGCCGCTTCGACGATGCGGGCGGCCTGTACCTCGCGGTCCTGACCGACCCGACCACGGCGGGGGTGGCGGCCAGCTTCGCCATGCTGGGCGACGTGATCATCGCCGAGCCCAAGGCCATGATCGGCTTCGCCGGGCCTCGCGTCATCGCCAACACCATCAAGGCCGAGTTGCCCGAAGGCTTTCAAACCGCCGAGTTCATGCTGGAGCACGGCTTCGTCGACCGCATCGTGGAGCGCAAGAATCTCCGCTCCGAGATCGCCCGCCTCATCGACTACTGCGGCAAGTGACTTGCCGCGGCGAAGTCCCCCCAAAAAGATACCGTGTCCCAGCCGTAGGCGAACTGAAGGCGCACTTGCCCGATCGGTTCACAGTCTCGAGCAGGCCGGCTCTCACTCGTTATCGGAATATGACCATGGGTCAAGCGCCGGAGAATGGTCGGCAGTATATATGTATCGACCCATGCCCGGCAGTGCTCGAAACAACCTGGGAAGCTTTACGCGAGTTTTCTGCGGCCATCGGCCGATAAACTTCATAAGACAGGAAGTCCGCGCAGTCACGTCGCGGAGGCGACCGGCCACCGCCCCACGAGGAAGCGGTGAAGAAGCAGTCCCACACACGACTGGTCAGGACTCTGGGGTACTTGGTCGTCTGCATGACGGCCGGGGCCGCCCTACTCAGCGTGGCTCAGCCGCCCCGTCCGTCCACCCAACCACCTACCCAAGAGGGCTATACGCCGGCCCAAGCCGTCGCGGATGTCTCCACCACCCCGGCTCGAACGTGGCTGGGCGTGGTAGTCCATCGCACCGAGGCCATCGAACCAACCCGCCGCCCGCTCCTTTCGGTGGCCCAGCCCGCCGCCGGTGGCGGGGACTATCACTTCCTGGTCCACCCCGACGGCAGGATCGTCACCTCCGACGCCTGGCGAGAGCAGGCGCCCATCGGGACCGACCAACTCGGGCTGCACGTGGCCCTGGCCGACAGCCGCGTCAAGACCGTGATTCCGCGCCTTCAGTGGAACGCCTTTCGGGAGCTACTCCGCCAACTGCACCGGCGTTTCCGGCTGGATCCGGCACGCATCAGGCTGGCCGAGACATCCGGCACGGATCGCTTTCCTCAACCCCCCGACCAGGCAGTCCGCTTGCGGAATCTGCTCCTGTCCATGGGGCTCTCCGGATAGGCACCAACTCGTCGCCAACGGGGAGCCGTCCCGCTGCAGTAAGGAGCATAACCAGCCGATACGGCTGCAGTTGACCCCCGCGCGCGTGGGCCGATAAGATGCCGGTTGGGCTGTCCGTCCCTGCGGGCGTGCGGCCCGCCCTGCTGAGCCCGGCTCAGGGGCGGCACGCACGGAAGGGGCTTTCCTCATCCCCCCGACCTGAGGCACTGGGGGCGGCTGGTGCGCCCGGATCGTTCATGGTTTCGTTGCCTCAAGGTTGAGCCTGCACACATGCTCTTGCCCGGCTACCGTCAAGTTGCACGCCTGGGCGTCGGCGCCCGCTCGACCATCTACCTGGTCAGCAAAGAGGCCACCGGCGAGTTCTTCGCTCTCAAGCAGGTGGAGCGCAGCGGCCCGGAGGACGACCGCTTCATCGAACAGGCGGAAAACGAATTCGCCGTCAGCAGCCAGGTGGAGCATCCGGCGCTACGCCGCTGCTACGAGATCAAGCGGGTCCGCAAGTGGTGGCAGTTGCGCACCTTGCTGATCCGGATGGAATACGTCAGGGGCAAACCGCTGGAGGAGGATCCCCCCAAGGACATCTCCCGGGTGATCAACATCTTCCTGCAAGTGACCGAGGGGTTGGAGGCTCTGCACGAACAGGGCTTCGTGCACGCCGACGTCAAACCCAACAACATCCTCCTGCTGGCCGATGATCGCCCCAAGCTGATTGATTTCGGCCAGAGCTGCAGAATCGGGCACATCAAGAGTCGCATTCAAGGGACCCCGGATTACATAGCCCCGGAGCAGGCCCATCGCCGGCCCATCGATCGACGTACCGACGTGTTTAACCTGGGGGCGACCTTGTACTGGCTGGTCACCGGCCGAGCCTATCCCACGGTCTTACCGGGCAAGGATCGTAAGCGCGGGGTGGATATCGCCCGCCCTAAAGACGCCAAGGCCCCGCACGAGTATAATCCCCGTGTGCCTGCGTCGATGTCCAACCTGATCATGGACTGCTGCAAAACCCGACCGCAGGATCGCCCCGAGGACATGCGCCAGGTTCGGGCCCGGCTGGCCGTGGTTGAACAGTTAGCCAAGCGGGAGAGACCGTCGAAGCGAGAATCCTCCTCCGGTAACAGCGCCGGCTAGCCACCAGGCCCGTACTGTCCGGCTGATTGCACCGCACATGACCGACGCTGAAACGGCAATTGAGACGCTGAAGCTGGCCGCCCGCTACAATCGTGACGACCCGCTGCGCAAGGGCTCGCTGCTGGAGTTTCCCAACTACGGTCAACTGGTCATGACCGGAGACCTGCACGGGCACGAGCGCAATTTCGAGAAGCTAGTCAAGTTTTGCGACCTGGAGCGCTACCCGGTCCGCCACGTCATCCTTCACGAACTGGTTCATACCGAACCCGAGGACCTGCACGGCCCGGAGTACTCCTCCCGCCTGATGTTACGGGCCGCGGAGTGGAAGGTCCAGTTCCCCGACCAGGTGCACTTCCTGCAAAGCAACCACGCCCTGGCTCAGTTGACCGGCCAGGAAATCACCAAGGGCGGCCGAACCGTCATCCGCGATTTTAACGAGGGCGTGGCCCGCCTGTTCGGACGCCTGGAGACCGGCGAAGTCCTGGCTTCGATCAATGAGATGATCGCCTCGTATCCGTATGCGGCTCGCACACCGAATAACATCTTCTTGTCCCATTCGCTGCCCGACGCCTGCGAACTGGACCTATTCGATTCCAACTTCGTGACCCGCCCTCCCAGCGTGCACGATTACAAAGAAGACAGTGACCTGTACCGGCTGGTCTGGGGCCGGGACCACAGCCCCGAGCTGCTGGAGCGGTTGGGCCAGGCCTACGACGCGGACTTCTTCATTGTGGGGCACCAGCCTCAGGAGACCGGCTGGTTCGTGCAGTTTCAGAGGCTGCTGATCCTGGCCAGCGACCACAACCACGGCGTATTCCTGCCCATCGACTTGAGCAAACGCCTGGACATGGATCAACTGGTCTCACGCATCCGCCCCTTCGTTTCCATCATGTAGGCGGGTCGCCTGGCCCACGCGGTGTCCCTATCACTCTCCCAGCACGTACCCGATGCCCGAACCGTCGAACCAGGCCCGGGCCAGAGCAGCGCCCGGGTAGGTGCGCACCCCCTCGGCGGCCTCAGCAAAGGCCGGATCGTTCACCCACACCTCGCCACCCGCGGCAAACCCCGTCACCACCACCAGATGACCCTTGGTTTGTCGAACGGCGGAGCCGGGCAGCTCGCCGGCGCCGAACCGAATGCTGGCTATGATGGGCCGGCCCCGACCCAGCAGCCGGGCCACCTCCGCCCAACCGGCGAAACGCTTCACGTAGCCGGGCAATCCATACTCGAAGGCAGCCTGCACGGCCCGCGACCAACCGCCGTAAACGTCGTGCCGAGCGTCGTAACAGGCCTGGGCCACCTCCAGCAGCGCGTGCCCTTCGAGGCCGGAATAGGCCAGCACCATGGCCAGGCACGTGGGGTTGCACAGGCGCGGGCCGAGCGCGCCGCTACCGTCAAACTGGCTGCGGAAGGGAACTTCCAGCCGCATCACCGGCAGGGATTCGCCGGGCGGTAAGGGTGAGTCCAAAGGCGAATCAAAAGCGAGGGCCAAGCGGGCCAGCCTGTCGGCAGGCTCGGCCCCAATGCCGCAGAAGGTGATCCGAAGCTGCGCCCGATCGAGGGCCTCTCCGGCGGCGACGAACTCGTCCACCTCGACGGCGCCGAATGCATCAGCGCCGATGCCCGAAGCGCAAACCAGGGACGATCCCTGCTGCCCCACCATTAGATAGGGCGACCACAAGCCCGCCCGGCCCACGCGCATCTCCAGGACGAACCCTTGGCCTGCATCAAGCCGGACGTTCCACGAGGGGGCCGCGCGACGAAAACCCCCGGGCACCTCGATGATCGGCGACGCCAACCACCGGCCGCCGGCCGCCGCCGAGGCCTCCGGCAACAGCACCGGCCGCTCAAGCACCAGGGTTCGTTCACCGGCTCGCACGCTGCACATCATAACCGCTGCCACCACGACAGCGCAAAGCGGGTCAAACAACGACAAGCGAAGGTCAGGATTGGGTGGGCAGCCGCCCCCACTGCAGCTTGGTGACCAGAGTGTGGAAGCGGTTGTTCTTGGGATTGCGAATCAGCGGAAATTCAATGGGGCTGCGCTTGATGGTCAGACCGGCACCGGCCTGCAACGGTGTGGTAAGCTGACCATCAATCGAAACCACCGTCCCGGGGTTGGCCTGGCTGACGGAAATATAAATGCTGGCATCATACTCGACTACCAAAGGCCGATGGGTCAGCGAGTGAGGCGAAAGCGGCGTCAACACGAAGGCGCGAATGCCCGGCTGGAGGATGGGCCCGCCGGCTGACATGTTGTGGGCCGTCGAACCACCGGGTGTGGCCACGATCAACCCGTCACCCGAAATGGTGGTCAGGTGCTCGCCATCAACCTGCACGTCCAACTCGATGACCCGGAAGGGCGGACCTGCATGGATCACACAGTCGTTTAGGGCCAACAAGGCGGCCTGGGGCTCGTCCAGGAGTACCTCCAGCATCATACGCTGACAAATCAGGGCCTCGTTGGTCACCACCTGATCGAAGGTTTCTTTCAGCTCTTCGACGGAGAATTCGGCCAGGTAGCCGAGCTTGCCCAGATTGACCCCGATCATGGGCACCTGATGGGCGCCCAGGGCCCGGGCCACGCCCAGCATGGTCCCGTCGCCGCCCAGCACGATGATGCGGTCCGGGCGGGCGCGGGCGATAGCGGTATAGTCGTGGGTCAACTCGGCACCCACCAGATCGGCCCGCCCGCTGACCCACGCGCGCAGATCCGCCAGTGTGCCGGAGGCGTTGTCCTTGTTCGGGTTGGCCAATATGTACACGCGAGATCTGGACATGCCTTTATGCTAACGCCGTACGGGCCGCCAGCCAAATCATCAACCCGACGCCGCGCCGGCACCCCGGCCGCACGCATCTCCTCCGGGCGAGTAATCAAAGGTAAACGAACCTATCGGGCCGATCGTGAGGAGGCTTGGCGCGGATCGGCCTCCGGAGTCCGCAGAATCCTCTGCGAAGGTGAGTCGCCGATCAGGCGGAGCACGGTGGAAGCGATGCCGGCGGCGTCAATGCCCACCTCGGCCAATTGCCCGGCGCGCGAGCCGTGGGCGATGAACCGATCCACCGGCAGGCCCAGGCGAGTCAGTCGTTCCACGGGCAGTTGCAACTCCTGAGCGGTCTCCAGGACCGCACTCCCGAAACCGCCGGCCAGCGAATGATCCTCCACGGTGACCACCGGGTGCCCGCTGGTCAGCGCCTCGATGACCATGGCCTGGTCGATGGGTTTGGCAAAGCGGGCATTGATCACGCGCAGCTCGACGTTCTCGGCAGCCAACAGCTCGGCGGCTTCCATGGCCGTGGCCACGGTGGCCCCATAGGCGAGTACGGTGGCGTGGGCGCCATCACGCATGAGCCGGCTCCGGCCCAACGCAAAGGGCGGGGCCTCGCCGAACGGCTCGGGCACGGTGTCTCGCGGGTAGCGCACGGCACTGGGACCCTTGAGGACCAGGGCCAGTTTCAACGCTTCGGTCAGTTCCGGCTCATCCGCCGGGGCCATCAACACCATGCCGGGCAGGCCGCGCAAATAGGTGATGTCCAGAAAGCCATGATGCACCGCGCCGTCGCCGCCCACCAGACCGGCCCGGTCGATGCAAAATACCACCGGCAATCCTTGCAACGACACCTCTTGGAAAACCTGATCGAAGCCGCGCTGCAGGAAGGTGGAGTAGATGGCGGCGACGGGGCGCAGGCCCGCCTTGGCCATGCCCGCCAGCATGTCCACGGTGCAGCTCTCGGCGATGCCTCCGTCGAGGAACTTGCTCGGGTGCACCCTGGCGAACTTGTCCAGGCCCGTGCCGCTGGGCATGGCGGCGGTCATGGCGAAGATGCGCTCGTTCTCGTGGGCCAGGGCGGTCAGGGCGTCGGCAAAGGCAGTCGTCCAGCTCTTGCCCGTGCCGCGCTGAATGGTGACCTTTCCGGACTCGATCTTGAACGGCCTGGGACTGTGGAAAGTACCGGGCTCGGCACAGGCCCATTCGCAGCCGTAGCCCTTCTGCGTGTGTACGTGGAGCAACACGGGCTGCTTGACGTCTTTGAGCAAGTGCAGCAATTCGATGAGGTGCCCGATGTCATGCCCGTCGCAGGGACCCACGTACATCAACCCCAGTTGCTCGAAAATCTGGTGCGGGCTGACCGTGGCCTTGATGCCTCCCTTCAGATGTTCGAGGGCATCGTAGACCTGTTTGCCGAGCACCGGCACCTTGGGCACGTATTGCCGCAATTTGTGGCGGACCTCTTCATATAAACCCGAAGCGCGGAACTTGGCCAGGTACTTGGCCAAGCCACCCTGGGTCGGCGAGATGCCCCACTCATTGTCGTTTAGCACCACCAGGAATTGGCGTTTCAACATGCCGGCCTGGTTCAGTCCCTCAAAGGCCAGGCCGTTGACGATACTGGCGTCGCCGATTACCGCCACGACGCGGGTGTCGCGGCCCACGATTTGATCGCCGCGGGCCAGGCCCACCGCGGTGGCGATGGAGGTCCCGGCGTGCCCCACGCTGAACAGGTCATAGGGGCTTTCCTGGATGTTCGGGAACCCACTCAGCCCACCGGCCTTACGGATGGTATCGAAGCGCGGGTTGCGTCCGGTGAGCAGCTTGTGCGGATAACACTGATGGCCGACGTCCCAGAGCACTCGATCCTGGGAGAAATCGAATACGTAATGCAGGGCGATGGCCAGGTCGGCGATGCCCAGGTTGCTGGCCAGGTGGCCTCCGTTTTTGCTGACCACCTCGATGATCCGCTCCCTGATTTCACCGGCGAGTGTCTTGAGCTGGGCGAGGTCGTATTGGCGCAGATCGGCAGGCTCGGTGATGCTTTCCAGAACGCTCTTCATGGTACTGGTACCCAAGCTGGCTCCGATCGAGCAACGATGATTCGTGGTGCAGAGGATCGCCGCCCAGCCCGGTGAGCAACCCCAACCACTCAATGATTCCTTTCCACAACGAAACGGGCCAGACAACGTAGTGTATCGGCTCGTTGGTCGAAATCGGCCAAAGACCCCAGGGCCAGCTCGACTTCCCGCCGGGCCATCTCGGCGGCGCGCTCCATTCCTACGACGCGGAGGTAGGTTTGTTTACCCGAATCCGTGTCCTTGGCCACCTGTTTGCCCATGACCTCGGCCCGACTGGTCACGTCCAGCAGGTCGTCGGCCATCTGAAAGGCCAGCCCGACGTGCAGCCCGTAGTCGCTGACCGCACGGTATTGGTCGGGGCCGGCCCCAGCGGCGATGGCCCCCAGCCTACAGGCGCACTGCAGCAGGCGGGCCGTCTTGCTACGATGAATCCGGGCCACCAGTTCGGCGCAGGGCGGCTGGGTTTCGCCGAGGATGTCGGCGGCCTGCCCGCCGATCATGCCCTGCCAACCGGCGGCCTCGGCCAGCTCGGCCACCCAGGCAGCCGCGACCTGGGGCGAACGCGCCCGCGTGGCCAGGACCTCGAAAGCCAAGGCCAGCAGACCGTCGCCCGCGAGCACGGCCAGGGCCTCACCGAAGACCTTGTGGTTGGTCGGCTTACCCCGCCGCAGGTCGTCATCATCCATGGCCGGCAGGTCGTCGTGAACCAGCGAAAAGGCATGGACGCACTCGATGGCCAGGGCCGCGGGCAGGGTGTCGGCTGGGTCGGCCCCGCACAAGACGCCCACCTCCGTGACCAGGAACGGCCGGAGCCGCTTGCCCGGCAGGAGCGCCGAATAGCGCATGGCCTCGGCCAGGCGCTCCGAGGTTGGCGGCGTCGCCTCGAGCAGCTCCCTCAGGTGCCGGTCGAACTCGGCCGCCCAAGCGGCGAGTCGGTCGCTGAGGCTCTGTTGTTCCATGGCTGTGTGCATGTCTTTCGGCCTTGGCCGCGACTATGCCCCGGCGGCTGGTCGGGCGGCGATTATACCTTCGGCCGGAGGGGCCAGCTATGCCCTGGCGCGACCTTGAGCGGGGATACGCTGGAGCCGGCGGTCGTAGGTTCCGATATCGTAAAGGGTTGCGGCCGGCGGCCCCGGGGGAGCAGACCCCCCCGGGCCACCTGACAGCGACCGGCCGCAAACTCGGTCGTATAAACATGCGGGACATGGTCGGCCCGGCCCCTCCTGCGCCGGCTGACGCCGTGACCCCGCCCGTTACGCCAAGGGGTGTTCCTGATGCGAAAGCTGGGGATCTGTTTTTGCCTGGTCCTGGTGCCGGCCCTGCAGGCGGCGGAAGTAGAATACGACACGCGGCTAACCAGCGGAGCCGTCTCGCCCATTCTGGTGGTCGCCGGCGAAACGGTGACCTATGAGGCCGTCATCACCGTCGACACCGGCGACAACGACGGGCTGAATTTCTTCAGTTTCGACCTGCTGACCGACCTGGGCCCCGAACAGAGCACCGACCAGACCAGCTTCGACCCGGTCATCACCGACGCCTTCGGCTTCTTCGGCGGCCCGTTCATGGGGGCGGCCAGCGGCGACGACATACTCGGCTTCGAGGGCACCCAGGGGCTGGGTTTCGACAGCACCCCGGGCATCGGCCAGGGTGGGCCCCAGGTGATCTTCCGCGGTACTCTCATCACCCGCGACGACGCCACCGGCCTGTTCACCATCCAGATCGGCCCGGACACCAACACCCAGTTGATCGTCCTGGGTGGGGGCGGTGTCATCGGTGACTCCGAGATCACCACCACCATCGGCCCGGGCTTTGTCATCCAGACCGTCCCAGCCGACGAAGACCTGGACGGTGACGGAGTGCTAAATGCCGACGACAACTGCCCCGGCGACGCTAACCCCGACCAGGCAGACGCCGACGGAGATGGCCTGGGTGACGTCTGCGATAGCACTCCCGAGGGAGACGACGGTGACGGCGGCGACGGGGATGGCGACGGTGACGGTGATGGTGGTGACGGCGATGGAGACGGCGACGGTGGGGAAGGCGATGGAGACGGGGGCGACCTGGGCGGCTTATGGGGCCTGTTCGCCACCCTGCCCTTCCCGACTCCGGCCGTGGCCGCGGGCCTGTTCGCCGTCTCGGCGTGCATCGGGTTGTTCTTCGGTGGGCCGCTGGGCATCCTGATAGGCGTGGTCTGGGGGATAATCATGGCCTCCACGACGCTGGTGGCGTTCGGGGGCGGCTAATATCGGACCGGCTGGTCGGCTGCCGCGTTTTTTTCCCACACTCGGCCCGTCGGCCGGTATATCATTGAGGTGAACAAACGGCACCACAGAGGAGGGAGTTGCTCTTACCTGTTGGCATCGGCCGACACATCGCCATGACGGGGAAAGACGTGCTACGACTTATTGCTTGCAGTTGCTTGATTCTGGGTCTGGTGTCCCAGGCCTTGGCCCAAGAGGTCACCTACGACGTGCGGCCGGCCGACGGGGCCACTTCTCCGGTGCAAGTGGTCCCCGGAGCGACCGTGGCCTACGAAGTGACCATCGCGGTCAGCGACGGGGACAACGAGGGGTTGCTGCTGTTCATATGCGATCTGTTTACCGACCTGGGGGTGGATCAAACCACAGACAACAGCGAGTTCGATCCGTTCATTGCTCAGGAGTTCAATTTCTTTCCCACGGCAGGCACGCCCGACGGCGACGACATTCTGACCATCGGCGCGTCGCAGGGTTTCGTGCCGGGAGCCACCGGCGGCATCGGTCAAGGTGGTGTGCAGGTGCTGCTCCGCGGCGAACTGCAGACCCCCAGCGAGATCGGCCTATACAACATAACCATCGGCCCCGACACCACCACGCAACTGATCGCCCCGGGCGGCCAAACCATCATCAATGATAACAACATCACCACGACCATCGGTCCAGGCTTCGCCATCCAGGCCGGCCTGGCCGACGCCGACGGGGACGAGGTGGCTGACAACGAAGACAACTGCCCGGAGGTGGCCAACCCCGAGCAGGAAGACGCCGACGGCGACGAGCTGGGCGACGCCTGCGACAACTGCCCCAAGCATGACAATCCCGACCAGGAAGATTGTGACGGGGACCAGGTCGGCGACGCCTGCGAGTTGGCCGAGGGCCGGCCGGTTTATCAAAATGCGGGCGTCTCGGACGATGCGGTGTGGGCCCGAGACCCCAAGGCCCAGGACGTACATCTGGCCGGGCCGGCCGAGCTGCGCGGATTCGAGCTGGCCTATACCGCCAAGTTCAGCACGGCCCTGAACCTGACGGTGATCCTCTACGAGAACGACGCGGGCAATGCGACGCTGCCGCCCGCCGGGCTGCTGGCCGAGTTCAACTATCTGTTCCGCTCCACCGGCGGAGAGGAAACCTTCGGAGCGGAGTTTGAGAGTCTGATCTCGGTGCAGGCGGATTTGTGGTTCGAGGTGACCCTGCGCGATCCCGACGAGGACCCCGAGGTGTCGGAGGTCAAACTGGTTACCACGCTGGAGGCGCCCACCATCGGTGGCAGCGACGGGGTGCTCTACGATCGCACCACGGATACGTCGCAGACCGCGTTTGTGAAGTTCACCCTCTTGGCCGACGTGGACTGCAACGGGAACGAGTTGATTGACAACTGCGAGGTGGCCGACGGTATCAGCCCCGACTGCGACGGGAACAACCTGCCGGACGAGTGCGACCCGGACGGCGACGGGGACGCGGTTCCCGATGCTTGCGATAACTGCCCCACGGTGTTCAACATGAGTCAAATGGACACCGATGGCGACAATATCGGTGACGCCTGCGATGATGATTCCAAACCGCCTGGCGAGGAGAAGGAAGGAAACGGGGAGACCGGGCAGCAGACTCCGCCCGGGGACCAGGGCGATGGCCAGACCGGGGAGGGCGCGGAGGAGGCCTCGCCGCTCGGTGGACTGGGCTTGGGTGTAGGGCTGGCCATCGGCTTGGCCCTGCTCGGGTCGCTGCTGTTTGGCCCTATGGGATTCTTCATCGGGCTGATGATCGGGCTGTTCCTGGCCTTCGGCTCACTGTTCGGCAATCTGCCTCCGCCGGCCTAAACGGCCTAGCCGTCTGGTCGGCCGGCCAGGTCTGTGCTATACATTTGTGCATGTCTGCGTGTCGCTGAGGTGCCCTCCAAACGCAGGTGGCACCCGTCGCTTGCGCTCCGGGCTCTGATGGACGTGCGGGAGTAGGGTACCTGTCGCTTGGGCTCCGGGCTCGGACCGGCACGGGGGTATCTATGCGGTCAGTGTCGGACAGACTCATACTCTTCGGGGGATCGTTCAATCCGGTTCATTTCGGGCACTTAATCACCGGGCGGGCGGCGGCCGAGCTACTCGGAGCGGAGCGCCTGGTGCTGATCCCTTCGCTGAACCCACCGCACAAACTGGAGGTGGAGATGCCCGCGGCAGAGCTGCGCTTGCGGATGCTGCGGGAGGCGGTGGCGGGTGACGGGCTCTTCGAGGTCAGCGATACCGAAATCCGCCGGGGGGGCACCAGCTTCACCGTGGAAACGGTCAGCCAGTTTCGCCAGGAACTGGGACAACAGGTCGAATTGATGTGGCTGGTAGGTGCAGACTCGCTGCCCGAGCTGGCCGTCTGGCACCGCACCGAGGATCTGGTGCGCCTGTGCCGCATTATCACCCTGCGCCGGCCGGGTTGGGAGATGCCCGACCTGGGGGCGCTGCGTCGGCGCATTGGTGACCAAGCGGTGGAGCAGTTGGCGAAGGACATTATTGATACGCCGATGATCGACATATCCGCGACCGATATACGCCGCCGTGTCCAACAGGGCCGGTCCATCAGCTATTTGGTGCCGGAGGCAGTGGCCCACTTCATCCAGGAGCACGAGCTGTATCGGTTACCTTATAGGGCAAGCCGATAAGGCGCCGGGGAGCCGCGGCCGTAGTGGCTGCGAAGATTACAATCTCTCTCCGATTAAGCCGATAGCATTAAAAAATTCGTGGCGGCGCAGAGTCTCGAGTAGCGCGCCCTGGGAGTGGAGCTAGGGTCCCGGGCTGGAGCCGCCTCGTCTTAGGAAGGGCGGCGCCGTCCTCAGGAGAACCACCCCAACCGGCGGGAAGGCCAGCCAGGAGGAGGGTCTTCGAGGGCGCGGGCCAGAGTTCCGGCAGCACAATGGTGAAGGGTAAGGCCACCGGCTGCGAGACCACGGGAACCCGCTGCGCGCCGCGGGGACCGGGAACCCCCAGGCAGGGAGGATTGGCTTTGGAGGAAGGCAAAACGGATCGCGAGGGTTTCAGACGCGCGGCTATATGGGCCGTGGTGCTAGGGGTGCTGCTGCCCGTGTCGGGCGGCGCGGTGTCAGTCACCCTGTGGCCCGAGTGGCGCGGGACCGACGTGGCCCTGCATGCGGTGGTCGAGACCCTCGGCGGGGTCATTGCTTTGGGGCTGGCGGCGGTGCTGCTGGCCTTGTGGAAACAGGATAGAGACGGTGGGCATCAGGTCTGGATGGCAGCCGGCCTGATCGGTATGGGCGTTTTTGATCTGGCCAATGCCGCGGTCGCTCCAGGACATACGTTCGTCTGGCTCCACAGTATGGCAACGCTGGTGGGCGGCGGTCTGTTCGCCCTGGTGTGGTTGTCGGGGCGCGCCGCCGGCTGGCCTCGGGTACACCTGTGGCCCGTGGTGATAGGCATGTCGGCGCTGGCGGTGTGCGCCGTCTCGGTGTGTTTCCCGCAGGCGGTGCCGGCGCTGACCGAGCAAGGCAGCTTCACGCCCATGGCGCGAGTCCTCAATACCCTCGGGGGGGTGGGCTTTTTACTCGCCGCGGTCTGGTTTCTGAGGCGGTCTCGAGAGCAGGGGCGGAGGGAGGACCATCTATTCAGCATCCTCTGCATCCTGTTCGGCACGGCGGGAGTTCTGTTCGAACTATCGACCCCATGGAACGCGGCCTGGTGGTGGTGGCACGCGCTGCGGGTGGTGGCCTACGGTCTGGCCCTGGGCTATTGCGTCCTGATGTACCGAGGGCTGAACGACCGGCTGCAGGAGGAGGTCGGAGAGCGCCGGCGGGCGGAGGAATCGCTGCAGGTCGGCGAGAGACACTTGCGCTGTGCGGTGGAGAACATCAACATAGCGATTATTGTGATCAGCCGGGATTACAAGATTCTCAGGGCCAATATCGCCTCGGACAGGTTGTTCAAGAAGCGCGCCTGCGAGTTGGTCGGGAAGGATTGTTTCCGAGAATTCGAAAAGCGCAACACCGTCTGCCCCCACTGCCCGGGGACACGAGCCATGGCCACCGGCCGTCCTGCGGCGGCTGAGAGCGAGGGGGTCCGAGACGACGGGAGTCGCTTCTCCGTCCGCATTCAGGCTACTCCCGTGTTGGATGCCGAAGGCAGGCCTACAGGTTTTATCGAGGTCGCCGAGGACATCACGGAGGCCAAGCGAGCCGCAGAACAGGCCCGGGCGACGCATGAGAAGACCGAGCGCGTAAACGCTGAATTGGCCAAACAGACCAAGGAGCTGCAAGCCGCCCGGCGGGCCTCGTTGAATCTGATAAAGGATCTGGAGCAGGCCCGGGTGGCCGCCGAGGCAGCCACGCAGGCCAAGAGTGAGTTCCTGGCCAACGTGAGCCATGAAATCCGCACCCCGCTGACGGCCATCCTGGGATACACCGAAATTCTGGTGGAAGAAAGCTGGGGACGCCGGACGAAGGAAATGGCCCGGATCATCAGGCGCAACGGAGAGCACCTGCTGAGCATCCTTAACGACGTTCTGGATCTGTCCAAGATTGAAGCCGGCAGGCTCGACGTTGAGAAGGTCCGCTGCTCGCCCGGCCAGGTGGTGGAGGAGGTGGCTTCGCTGATGCGGATCCGCAGCGAGGCCAAAGCGTTGGCCTTCGATATCCTGTACCAGGGAGCGCTTCCAAAGACCATTCAGTCCGACCCGACGCGGCTACGCCAGATTCTGATCAACCTAGTGGGCAATGCCATCAAGTTCACCGAAGAAGGCGGCGTGGGCATGGTCGCGCGCCTGCTCCGCGCCGACGACCAGGACGGAACGCTGCAAATCGAAGTCATCGACAGCGGCATCGGCATGAGCCCCGAGCAAACCGCGGGGCTGTTTCGGCCCTTCAGGCAGGCGGACGGTAGCACCGCCCGGAAGTACGGGGGCACGGGTCTGGGCCTGATCATCTGCAAGCGACTGGCCAAGCTGCTGGGTGGCGACATCACCGTGGAGAGCAAGGTCGGCAAGGGAAGCACCTTCCGGTTGACCGTGGCCACCGGCTCCCTCGAAGGCGTCGCCTTAATCGACCATCCCGCCGAGGCCGGCATTCACCCGGCGCTGCCCCAGGTTCAGGATACAAAGCAATTCTCGACGGCCCCGCTGAGTTGCCGCGTTCTTCTGGCGGAGGACGGCCCGGACAACCAACGGCTGTTCAGGTTCATCCTGGCCAAGGCCGGGGCCGAGGTCACCACCGCCCAAAACGGGGAAGAGGCGGTTCGCCAGTCCTTGGGGGCCATGAAGGGCAGAAGACGCGGTGATCCAGAAGAACCCTTCGACGTGATCCTGATGGACATGCAGATGCCGATCATGGACGGGTACGCCGCGACCCGCGCCCTGCGTGACGCAGGGTACACGGGCCCCATCATCGCCCTGACGGCGCATGCCATGAGCACCGATCGTGATAGGTGCCTGGAGGCCGGCTGCGACGACTTCGCCAGCAAACCTATCAACCGCAGGAAGCTGATCGAGCTGGTGGGCCGCTACGCCTGCCGCCGGGAAGAAGCCGTGCAGGTTCGGTGACGGGCCGGGGGGCAGGTCAAGCGCCTTGGGCCAGTCGGCAGAGAATCTCGCAGCCCTTCTTGATCTTGTCGTCGGGCACGGCGTAGCTGATGCGCAGGTGGGTATCACGTTCGCTGAAGATGCTGCCGGGAATGCACAAGACGTCGTGTTCCATGGCGGCGGTCACAAACTCGGTGGCGTTGGCGAAGCGCGGAGGCGTCTTGGGGAAGATGTAAAAGGCCCCACCGGGTCGGCTGAACTCGAAGCTCCCACTAAGCAATCGCACCACCAAGTCGCGCTTCTGTCGATATTCCTTCAGGCGGGCGTCGACGGGCGTGTCCAAGGCCACCAGCCCGGCGTATTGCGCGATGCTGGGAGCCAGCACGAAGGTGTACTGCTGTAACTTGCCCATTTCGGCGATGATGGCCGGCGGCCCGGCGGCGAAACCTATGCGCCAACCGGTCATGCCGTAGGACTTACCGAAGCCGCGCAACAGAATGGTTCGCTCGGGGGCATAGGCCACCACGCTGGGATTGGGGCCCTCGTAGTTGAGGTCGCGGTAGATCTCATCGGTAACGATGAGCAGATCGTGCTTGCGGGCCAGTTCGGCGGCCAGGGCCAATTCGTCACTGGAGAAGACCACCCCGGTGGGGTTGCCCGGGGAGTTGATCAACAGCATGCGCGTGCGCGGGGTGACGGCGGCGGCCAGCCGATCGCCAGGCAAATGAAAGTCGGGGTAGGTGTCGAGGAAAACAGGTTTGGCCCCCAGGAGGTTGGCCAAGTGCTTGTAGGAAACGAAGTAGGGGTCGGGCACAATGACCTCGTCGCCGGGGTTGAGGCAGGCCAGCATGGCCAGGGTCAGCCCGCCGCTCACCCCCGAGGTGACAAAGACGCCGGGATCGTAACCGGGGAACTCCGCCCGGAGGCCGGCCCGGATTTTTTCGACCAGCGGGGCGATGCCCTGGGTCGGAGTATACCCATTCTTGCCTTGCTGGATGGCCTGGATGGCCGCCTGCTTGACCGCTTCGGGTACGTCGTAGTCGGGTTGCCCGATAGAGAAGTTGATGGGATCCTTCAGGGTAGCACCGAGATCGAACATCTTGCGGATGCCGGAGGCATCCACGGATTGGGCCCGCCGGGATACGAACTGTTCTGCCGCCATGATGCCAAGCTTTCTGTACCGGGGGCACGGCCCTGCGGGGGCGACCGACCCCCGAGGGTCACGCGCAAGAGAAGGAAGGCCTAGCTGGCGGGCTGCTCGGCAGCCCCGGCCTCAGGCTGTTCGGCGGTTGGCTTAGCCTTGGCTTTGGTACCCACGGCCGCTTTGCGATTGGCCACCTTGGGCAGAGCGAAGACACTCTGGTCCTCGGGCCAGCGGTCCTCCGCCTTCAGTTTCTCCATCCGTTCGGCCCGGCTCAGCACGTTGCGGTGCCGTTGCAGGGAATTCGCGCTTTTCAACGAGCGATCGAGCGACATTAACAACAACTCCTCTATGGTGTGCCGGGGCACGCATATCGCCGGGGGTTCGTGGCGGGGACCGTGGGCAGCAACGCGGCCTGCCGGAGGCTACCAGCCATTCGACCGGTAGAGTTTACCATAGCAGCCCTTGAAACGGTACTTCCCCCCGGAGGCGAAGTACTGCTGGCCGAGGTTCTCGATTCTCCGGCAGTAGGCTTCCATTTGGGGGTCGCTGGCGGGGAAGCCTCGCTCGGTCACTAGGCACAAGTGGGAGCCGATTCGCTCCACGCTCGCCCGTATCCCTTTTTGTATTAAGAACTTACGGGCGTCTTGAGCCTCGACGGAGGCGTCTGGATCTCGGAAGGTCTCCACGATGACGTAGTTGAGGCCCGGCTGCCTGGCCGCCGCCCCGCGGGAAGGGGGCTGGGCGGCTTCACTTGGCCCCGTTGCCTCAGGGGGCAGGTCGACCGAGGCCACGGCCGCGTCACCGGCCTGTTCGGAGGCGTCCGCCCGTCCCAGAATGATATCCAGGGCGTCGGAGCGGGGCGGCTGATCTCTGAGCTGGTCGATGCTTTGGGCGTCCCCGGCGGCGAGGAGTTCCGGTTCGGTCTGCTCTCCGCCCGGCAAGCTGTTAATCTGCAGGGCCACGAAGGTGACGATAGCCAGGCAACCGAGGGCCACCACGATGTTGGTCAGGGACAGGGGGATATGAAAGCGGCCCAGTTGGATGGCTCGGCGCTGGCCTTCCGGGCTGGCCGAGGAGGTCGCCACATCGCCGGGGAGCTCCTCCTGGCCGGCGCCCTGCGGCGGAGTCGACGTCCACCAAGTCGGTGCCGGAAAACCCTCGCTGCCGGCTTGGCCGTGTTTACCGATAACTTCCAGCAGCGTTCGTGCTCGTTTGGACTTGGCCACCAATGCACCTGCTTGGGGTGAGTTTGACTGCGCCTGCCCATAGAATACCCGAGTGTATGAAAGAATCAACACCAATCCCCCGGTCGGCGCCGGGCGGCGGCGGTTGGGTCCGGCGAACGCTGCTGCTGGCTGCTTTCGCGGTGGCCTTCGCCTACATGGAAGCGGCGGTGGTGGTCTATCTGCGGGTGATCTACGACCCGCTGCGGACGGAGCTGTACCCGGATGGTCCGCCCGGCTCGCTGCTGCCCTTGATCACGCTGGAGCAATTGCGGGCCAAGGACCCCCAGCACGTGCGGCGGCTGGGCATCGAGCTGGGGCGCGAGCTGTCCACCATGGTCATGCTGGCGACTCTGGCGGCGCTGGCTCGGAGACGGCGCGGCGAGTGGATCGGCCTGTTCGTGATCTGCTTCGGCGTATGGGACATCTTCTATTATGTGTGGCTGAAGGTGATGATCGATTTCCCGACCTCGCTGCTGACCTGGGACATACTGTTCTTGCTTCCGGTTCCCTGGTTGGGGCCGGTCCTGGCCCCGGTGATCGTGTCGCTCAGCATGATCGCGGCCGGGCTGGTGATCCTGGCGGAAAGCGGCCGCGGGCGTCCGCTGCAAGCCCGCTGGTATCATTGGGCGATTATCGTGGCCGGCGGGCTGGTCATTATTTACAGTTTTTGCGAAGATTTCGCGGCCGCGACGGTGGGGCAGGTGCCCGAGCGATACGACTGGCTGTTGCTGGCCACTGGAGAGCTCATCGGCCTGCTGGCCTTTGCCCACGCGGTGCTATGCGGGCGAAGGCCGAGAAGCCACCGCTGAG
>Ga0315550_1000410_pt1 | contig 26306 bp, 20 predicted proteins | sample SalMarSW160190MG_2_FD_203100 | JGI IMG/M metagenome (GOLD analysis project Ga0315550, IMG submission 203100) | Salt marsh sediment microbial communities from the Plum Island Ecosystem LTER, Massachusetts, United States - Salt Marsh Sediment SW1601-90 ... | reverse complement strand
AAGTGTTACAGCAGCAGGGTCAAGCCCAGCCGATGGTGCTGTGTCCCAAGTGCGGCTTCCAGAACCCGCAAAACACAAAATTCTGCGGGAACTGCGGCACCTCTTTGCAGGCGCAACCTGGCGTGACGTGCCCGAAATGCGGCACGGTGAACGCGGCTGGAGCCAAATTCTGCTCAAACTGCGGTGCCCCATTGCAGGCGACCGTTAAGTGTCCAAAATGTGGCACGGAGAGTCCGTCAGGTACCAAGTTCTGTCCAAACTGCGGAACCAAACTTTAGACTCTCCTTTATCATTTTTTTCGCAAAATGCCTTTCTGAGCGCAGTAAACGTTTTTGTATTCCAATGCACAATTCCTGTTTCGGATGCCTGAAGTTAATGAGTGAAAAGGTAATTGGCCACGGCACATGGTACGACAAGATGGCTGAGAAAGTGGTAAACCGAGAGAGGAAGCTGAGCAGAAGCTTGGACCGAGTTAGGACGGAGATGGGTCTCGGCGCTTCCGGTTTTCCCCACATAGGCAGCCTCGGCGACGCGGCACGTTCCTACGCGGTTACGCTGGCTTTGCAAGAGATGGGTTTTAACTCTGAACTTGTGGCTTTCTGCGATGACAAGGATGGCTTGCGGAAGGTTCCAGCTGGCCTGCCAAAATCGTTAGAGAAGTATCTGGGTTTTTCCGTGTCCAGTATTCCTGACCCGTTTGGTTGCCATGAAAGCTACGGAAAGCACATGAGTTCGCTTCTGCTTGACGCTTTAGACACGTGCGGCATCGAATACCGTTACATGTCAGCGAAAGACGTTTACGAGAAAGGCTTGCTGCTTGAGGAAGCCAGAACTATACTTTTGAACGCCGAGAAGGTGGGCGAAATCGTCAAAGAAGAAGTCGGACAAGAACGCTACACCGAGGTTTTACCGTACTTTCCAGTCTGCGAGAATTGCGGCCATATCTACACCACGCAAGCGCTGGAGTTCCTGCCTGAAACCGACAAGGTTCTCTACGTCTGCGGGGGCTTAGAGATCAGAGGCAAGCGGATTGAGGGGTGCGGGTACAGAGGCGAGGCTGACATACGCCGTGGCGAGGGAAAACTAAGCTGGAAGGGCGAGTTCGCCGCTCGATGGAAAGCTCTGGACATAAGGTTTGAAGCTTACGGCAAGGATATTGCTGACTCAGTCCGCATAAACGACCGCATATGCCGCGAAGTCTTGTGTTTCGAGCCGCCTTCTCACGCGCGATACGAGATGTTCTTGGATAAGGGCGGGCGGAAAATCTCCAAGTCCGCGGGAAACGTTTTCACCCCGCAAGTGTGGTTCCAGTATGGTTCGCCGCAGTCGTTGCTCCTGCTTATGCTTAAACGGTTTGTTGGCACCCGCACGCTTGATGTCTCGGATATTCCTTCCTACATGAACGAGCTGGACAGCCTGGAGGATGTGCACTTCGGCAAAAAGGAAGTGAAGGACGCGAAAGAGCTTGCGAAGCTGCGCGGCTTGTATGAGTACTGCTGGACCATGAAGCCCCCAGCGAAACCAAGCGTGCATGTGCCGTATAATTTGCTGGCGTTTTTGGTTAAAATGGCGCCGAAAGAATGCCTTGCCGAGTTTGTAGCTGAGAAGCTTCAGAGTTATGGTTACCTGCAGAAAAACCAGTCGGTAGAGGCGGATCTGGCAAGGCGAATTGAATACGCGCTCAACTGGACCCGAGACTTTGAAGAAATTAAAGAAACGCCAATAAGCCTCACGCAAACGGAAAAGAACGCTGTCACCGCCCTAATCAAAGTCTTAGAAACCGAAGATGAGCCAGAGAGGATACAGAACGGCATTTTCAACTCAGCCAAAAGCAACGGATTGAAGCCTGCTGCCTTCTTTAAGATGCTTTACGCGATTCTGATGGGCGCGCCGCAGGGACCCCGACTGGGACCGTACATACTTGCCATGGGAAAACAAAACGTCATTGCCGCATTACGGAGAGCGTTAAGCAGTAAGTAACGTTCGGTGGCTCATGCTCCGTTCAAAATCAGCCGTACAACAAGCACATAAGATATTAGAATTAGCAAGATAACGGCGCCGGCGCGGCGGGAAAGCTCGCGTAACTTTTTGAAGTTTTTTTCAGATGCGTCCTGTGTCCGCTTGATAAAGTACAGCAGACACGGAACTAAACATGCGAAAGCGATCAGGTACCATGAGAGAAACGGCGTTAATGACAGATTAAGAAGCTCATAGGTTATTGGCAAACTAACCGTAATCAACAGCGAAGCGGCTGCGAATCGTAGGGCGGTTTTTCTGCCGAACTTCACCGCAAACGTGTTAATTTTCGCCAATGTGTCCGCCTCGTAATCTCCAACAACCTGATAAATTTGCCCGGCGCACTGGACCAGAAAAATGGGTAATGCCGTGAAAAGCACGTCTTGATAACGTCTTACAATCCAGGGAAAGTCAAACTGCAGAGTCAACAGCGGCAGGGTTTGGACTCCAATGAGAAAAGGAAGCACTCCTGCTCCGATGCCGCAGACAATAACGTCTAAGCCAGGTCTGCTTTTGAAGCTAATTGGTGGAGTGGAGTAGCCTATTCCAAGGAGTATGAAGCCGAGAAGCAGCAGGAAGATGCTGATGTCGGTGAGAAATGCGCTTGTCAGGCTAATTGCAGTGAATGAGAAAAACAGTGCGAGCCCCATCCTGGGAGACACGTCTCCTGAGGCCAGTGGCAATTCTTTTTTCAGGTTATTTGCTTTATCGTATTCTTGGTCGAAGTATTGATTCAGGATGAATATTGCGCTGGTGGCAAGCGAAAAAGAGACCAAGACTATTATGAAGCGGTTTGCTGGTGGGAGCCCAAACAGGATGCAGCCGAGTAAGAAATTGAACAGCCAGACTTGCCAGCTGTCAAAGCGCATCAGTTTTAGGTAAGCACGGATTTTTCTTGAACGGTTGGGCATTTTCTTCTCTTAGTTTTAACCTTAAAAGGTTATAAAGTATATGTGGAGGGCGCCTGTTGTTTGCTGAGCATTTATATTAAGCGAGCATAGTAAATTCGTGCGGGAGGGCCCGTAGTCTAGTACGGATTATGACACTGCCCTGCGGAGGCGGAGATCCTGGGTTCAAATCCCAGCGGGCCCGCCATTACCTTTCCTGTTCTGTAAAGAGGCGGAGCGCCAGGTTTCGGCTATCAAGCGGCAGAACAGAGATTTCAAAAATAAACTCTTATGTACTGCAGTGCTGGACATAGAAGAGGAGACTTGATATCTATGCGTGATGGAACAGATGAAATAATAAAAACTGAGTTATACGGGGAAATCGAAACGTTGGAAAAACAGTACCGCGCCATTAAGGAGTATCTCTCAGGAACGGAAGCTGAGAGCGTGGAAATCATCGGGACCCTGCGGGCATTCAGAGGCACCTTAAGCAAGATTAGCATTCACATACTTACGTTGTATACTTTGGAAGGTCAAAAAACCAAAATCACGTGGGATTCGCTTTTCACGAACATTGACCACGCCTTGGAAAGGTTGCAGTCGTCTGCAGGTTCGAAGACGAGACCAACAATCCAGCTAGCCTTCGACATGTCTGAACCCAAAATCGAGGAAGTCCTGTCCTATCTATTAACCCTCAAAAAATCTCTACAGTAAACGGCTGAACCGCGCTGCACAGTTTTTTCGCATGAATTCCGCTTGATACGATAACCTTGTAATCCCATGGGAACCAGCATGTGAATGAAAAAACAATAGGGTGGTGTTTCCATTGGCGAAGCGAATAATGTGTTATAGGCACGTGACAGACACGAAGAATTTTTAGACAAGTGCAAGTGATATTTTTCTGTTATTGAACAGTCCATTTAGGACCAAGCGTGAAATTCGAAAGTCAAAAACAAGGAAATGAAGGAAACCAAACTTGGCAAGCACTGAAGGACCCGAAAAAAACGGTGTCGAGGAGCTGTTAGAGAAGCTTTCTGCAAGCAAAGACGGCCTCTCTTCCAGCGAAGCCGAAAGGCGACTTCAGCGCTACGGTACCAACGAAATACCTGAGAAGAAAGTTAATCCTGCCGTAAAGTTTCTCAGCTTTTTCTGGGGACCAATTCCATGGATGATTGAGGCTGCGGTTGTCATGTCGGCCCTTATCCAACATTGGGCTGACTTCGCAATCATCGCTCTATTGTTGGCGTTAAATGCGATAGTTGGTTTCTGGCAGGAACACCAAGCGGGCAACGCCATAGAACTTCTCAAACAAAGGCTTGCGCCAACGGCCAGAGTTCTGCGTGACGGCAAATGGCAGGAAAAGCCTGCTCGCGAGTTGGTGCCAGGAGATGTTGTCCGAGTTCGGCTTGGAGACATTATTCCCGCCGACGTTAAACTTATTGAAGGGGCGTATCTGCAGGTGGATCAATCAGCGTTAACCGGCGAATCCTTGCCTGTTGAGAAAAAAACGTCTAATGTCGGATATTCAGGTTCTATTGTGCGGCAAGGTGAGATGAACGGGTTGGTCGTCTCCACCGGAGAAAAGACCTATTTTGGCAAGACAACAAAGCTGGTGGAAGAAAGCAAGACCCAGAGCCATTTCCAAAAAGCCATCATAAGAATCGGTGACTACCTCATCTTTCTCGCCCTCATACTGGTGGCGGTTATTGTTCTTGTGTCGCTTTTCCAAGGCCAAAGCATAATTGGCATTCTGCAGTTCGCGCTTGTTTTGACCGTTGCGGCTATACCGGCTGCGCTTCCCGCGGTTCTTTCCGTAACCATGGCGTTGGGAGCCATAGATTTGGCTAAAAAAGAAGCCATCGTCAGCAAACTCGTCGCCATAGAAGAAATGGCGGGCATGGACGTGCTATGCGCCGACAAAACGGGAACAATTACAAAGAATGAGCTCACAGTTGGGGATGTAAAACCTTTCTCAAAATTCACAGGCGACGATGTACTCTTATGTGGCACGCTTGCCTCCAGAGAGGAAGACCGTGACCCCATAGATACTGCTATAATCAGTAAATTCAAGGAGTTAAAAGACGCTTCAGACACCCTGACAAGTTTTATAAGCTGAGCGATTTCAAACCATTTGGCCCTGTCGTGAAACGAACCGAAGCCACCGTAGAAGATGGAAGAGGCAATTAATTCAAAGTGGCGAAAGGCGCCCCACAGGTGATCCTTTCTTTAGCAGCTGACCAAAAGTCAATCAGTGAAGAGGTAAACAAAGACGTTAACACCTTTGCAACTAAAGGGTATCGTGCTCTCGGAGTAGCCAAGACAAGTGGAAAGGATAAATGGCAGTTCTTAGGGCTTATTGCGCTTTTTGATCCGCCACGAGAAGACTCCGCAGAAACCATAAAAACCGCTGAGTCCATGGGGGTTACCGTAAAAATGGTTACGGGCGACCACATAGCCATCGCTGAGGAAATTGCCAAGCGCGTCAACCTTGGAACAAACATTGTTCTGCCGTCCTCGTTTGTGGATGAACACGAAGGCAAAGCACAAAAAATTGTGGCAGAGGCGGATGGCTTCGCGGAAATTTTCCCAGAACACAAGTTCGCCATTGTAGAGTTGCTTCAAAACGCCGGACACATTGTCGGCATGACAGGAGACGGTGTTAACGACGCGCCTGCGCTTAAGAAAGCTGATGCAGGCGTTGCCGTTGTAGGCGCCACGGACGCGGCAAAATCTGCTGCGGACATAGTTTTGACGAAAACAGGCATCTCGGTGATAATTGACGCCATAAAAGAAAGCCGCAAAATTTTCCAGCGCATGAACAACTACTCAATGTATCGGATAGCGGAGACCATCAGGGTCATCCTTTTCATCACTCTGTCAATTACCATTTTTCAGTTTTACCCTGTGACCGCGCTTATGATAGTTTTGTTGGCAATCCTCAACGACCTGCCTATCATAACGATTGCTTATGACAATGTTAAGCTTTCAGACAAGCCGAAAAGATGGAACATGCGGATGGTGTTGGGCATAGCAACCTTTCTAGGTATCATCGGTGTCCTATCTACATTCGGGATATTTTACATCGGGTTGAACGTTTTCAACTTGGACGTTGCTGTTCTCCAATCCTTCATTTACCTCAAGCTTTCAGTTGCCGGTCACCTTACGGTTTTTGTAGCCAGAACACGAGACCACTTCTGGTCAATAAAACCAGCTCCGCAACTGTTTTTGGCTGTTGTGTTCACTCAGCTTACGGCCACACTTATCACGGTTTATGGGATTCTGCTGCCGGCTATGGGTTGGGGACTTGCGCTTTTCGTTTGGGGCTACGCGTTTCTGCTGTTTGTGGTGACCGATTTTCTTAAAGTGCAATTCTACAAGGTGCTAGATCACAGCGGCATAAAATTTCACGAATGATTAGGACTGAACAATCCCGCTGGAACAAAGTTTCCAAAAAAGGCTCAAAGCCTGCGGTCACTTGTCAAGCAACAGTGACCAAGTCATTAGCGCAAACAAGTCGCTTTTCCCATAGGAGCCGCTTGTATATGTCGTAAAATCTTTTTCTGCTTTTTTCTCCTGCATGGCTGAAACCAAAAACTTTTGCTGTCTCCCCTATCAACGACTCAGCACTTATGCCCAAGGCATATTGAGCCACTAGTTCCATGGCGTTTTCGATTTCCTCAGGTGGAATATGCCCAAGTTTTCTCTTCGATTCTGGAACCCCCGGAACCGGAACTCGTGCTTGGACATCTTGAAGCCCTGGAGGCCAAAGAAAACTGCCCTTCACAACTACTTTTTGGTCGAGGATCAAGAGATTTAGCGCTTCTCTTACAGTGTGAACTATTCTAGGACCCTTCCGTTTTAGCCCCCACAAAGAAGCTAATCTTCGAACCGCGTAATCAAAGTGAACTGGACCCTCTGTATTGACAAGCTCTTCCAGCAGGCGGCTTTGCAGCTGACGGTTTTCTTGAAAATGAAACTCGTTAGGTTTTACCACCCATCCATGTCGAGGGGAGGGAACCCGTACGGTCGGGTTAAACTCTGCTTTAAGCGTATGTACTCGGTAAGGCACACCAATTTTCTCTAGGCCTGCAAAATGAACCTTTTGAACATCAACTTCCTGTGACGAGTCATTGTCGTCATCGCCCTCGTCATGCTCCTCTTCGGAATCAGCATCTGTGTTTGGAGCTTCTTTTCTCAACTGCAACCTATGTGCTTCTTCCACGGCGTTAGCCAACCGCCTGATTTCAGAGCCTCTTCTAGCAACCCATGTAGGCGACCATATACGGTGAACTCGCCAGCCCAACTGTTTCAGCACTTGCTCTCGGAGTCTGTCTCTGTCCCTTGCGCTATTAATATTCAGGTATGTTGCGCCGTCAAATTCTATTCCTAAGAGGTAGTTGCCAGAATCGTGTGGATCAACAACGCCCATATCAATAGGGCAAACGCTGCATCCGACTTGCGGCACGACAGCGTAGCCAAAACGTTGAATCACCATCGCCACGTCCTCCGCAATTGGAGACTCAAACTCAGCGGGTTTGAGAGCTGCCAGCTTCAATACCTCTGGACCTTTTTCAGCATATTCAAGATAGTCATGCAGAATAACAATGCCTTCTGACTTGGCGGTTTCTAAGTCAATATCCGAGTATTTAATGGAAGAAACAAGAATAGTTCTCTCGCGGGCGCGCGTAACCGCAACATTTAATCGCCGTTCTCCTCCAGCCCGGTTAACAGGCCCAAAGTTCATAGTCATCTTGCCCTCTATGTCGTGACCATAGCCCAGACAAATTATTACCACATCACGCTCGTCACCTTGAACGTTCTCCAGGTTCTTAACGAAAAAGCCCTCTAACCTGTCCTCCTTGAAGAAGTGCTCGCACTCAGGGTGTTGCCTGCGACGGCGGTCCACAGCTTCTTCAACAGCATCCATCTGGGCTATACTGAAGGTTACCACTCCAAGAGTTTTCTTGGGGTATCGTTCAAAATGATCAAACACCAAGTCGGCAACAACCTCCGCCTCTTTCAGATTGTTACGTTGACCGCCCCGATCATAAACACCGTCTGGAACATGCACCAATTTCACGCCCAGAGCCTCGTTTTGGGCTATTGCTGATGGGAAAGTTATAAGAGTCCCATCATAGAAGTGATTGTTAGAGAAGGCAATCAGCTCTTCATGCTTGCTGCGATAGTGCCACCGCAAAGTCTTCACCGGAAGCCCAATCCCCACGGCTTCATCAAGTATGCTGTCGAAAACCTCAACGGTTTCGTCGCTGACTTCGTCCCAGTCAATATCTTCAAGCAGAGATTTCTGGAAGAAAGAGGTAGGCGGCAGTTGCTTGTTGTCGCCTGCTATGACAATTGTTTTTCCACGGTAGATAGTGGCAATCGCGTCCTCAGGAACAATCTGAGATGCTTCGTCAAAGAGAATTACGTCAAACTTCATCAGTTCAGGGGGGAGAAACTGGCTTACAGACATGGGACTCATGAGCAAGCAGGGTTTAAGCCGCGAAAGCAGGTGGGGAATCCGCTGCAAAAGAGTGCGGATGGGCATCAGCTGCCTCTTTTTCACGGCTTCCTTAAGCAAAGTGGTTACTTCTGAGTCGTTTGCTTGGATAAGTATGTCCTGTGGCTTTCTGCCGTTTACAGCCTCTATCACACGGTTTGAAGATAGGCGAATCAGCTTTTGATCCACTTTGCCGAAGTCGGCGATAAGCTGCTCGTGCTTTTCCAGTCTAAACTCGCCTAACTGCGGGTCCTCGGCGTACAGGTGATTAATCCACTCCTGGTACGCGGCTTTGCGGAATATGTCCACAAGCTGGGAGCCGGGAGGAGGATTCTTGACGAGACGATCGAAGAAGGCGGATAAGCCTCTTAGCGAGAAAAGACGTTTCGTTTCTTTAAAGTCAACCCAAACTTGCAGGTCATCAACGTGTTCTCGGAGCCATTTAAGCCTGGTCTGCATCGCTTCAATGTCCATTTTTTGCAGTTTCTGACCCTTATACGTTAACTCGGTGTCGAAACGGGATTCCAAAGCCGCCAAGGATTTCAAGGCTGCATCGTAATGACTAATCAGCTCAGTGTTTGAGGGAGCGTGTGCGGCTCCAAGGGAAACGATTTCTCCAAAAGCTTCAGGAATCTGCGAAGACCCAAACAACACTTGAAGTTTTCTAGTCCAGTTAAGAACCGAAAGAATGTCTTCCCAAGAGGTTTCGAGTCCTGAGAAGTGGAAGCCAAATTTCTTTAGGAGAAGCTCGCGGTCATCGAGAATTTCCGCCTCTTTTTTCCTAACACTTTCTGCGTCTTTGAGGTCAGCTATTAGCTGCTTGTAGGTTTGTGGCTTTTCGCCCTTGCTTGTTTTCAAGGCTTCCTCGGTAAGTTCACAAAGAGCGTCTAGTTGTTTTTCAACTGAGCTTGTCCAGTCCTGAAGCAGGCTTAGAGGCGTCTCGTACAGCGGCAAACTTGAGTAGGGTAGGCGAGACATGGGCAGTAGTGGGCTTAGCTCTTCGGCAAGTTTGTGCCATTTTTCGAATGAGTCGTGTAGTTCATTGCCGAGCTGTTTGATTATGAGCGGGGGGTTTGAGCCGTATGAGACTAACTGGGCTATTTTTTCAGGTATACCTGCGGCGCCTGATATTCTGAATAGTTCTGATGTGGTTTCTATGGCTTTTTCTGCTTGTTGAAAGTCTGTTTCGTATCCTTGATAGAAGTGACCTATCATTTCATGAACTGTTTCAGCTGAGGCGTCAATTCTGGAGCTTAGCGTTTTCAGTCTACGTGCGTCAACTAAATCTTGCAAAACGGATTTAGGAACCTTGCCGTCATGGGTTAGCAGGGATATCTGTTTTTGATCGTGATAGAAACCTGGGCGGAACCATCGAAGAGAACTTTTGTAGAGATCGTTATAGCGTCTTATGTATTCATCAAGGTCTATGTCGAAAATTTCGTCTTTATACGTTTTTTCTATCTTAAGCTTCAGTGAGCGGTGTTCCTCATAGTCCTTTTTCATTTTCGGAAAGGCTTTAACCTGCAGGAAATAAGAGGGATCTAGCCATTGCGGTTCGGGTTTTTCTTCAGAGAAGCATACAAGGGCAATTCGGAATAGTTGTCTCACGCGTTCGGGGGTGATGTTTTCTGTCGATACTTCTAAAAGCTGGGCAAGCTGCTGTGATGTCTCGTTCCACTTTTTGGATAGAACCTGCGTATCCTTGACAAAACCCGAGAGTGTGTCTCGCTTTTCAAGAAGCATGCTTTCTTCTATGTTAGTAAGCAAAAGCAGCTTGTTAATTGCCGTGAGGGCTTCTTCGAATTCTGCAGAGCGTGTTAGAGCTAAGCTGAAGAGAGCCGTGTTGTAGTGTTCGAGTATGCGACTTCGGGTTGTTTTACACCATTCAGACGTGGCCTGGTAGGTTTTTGCTTCCGAGATGAGTTGATCAAGGTTAGGATTTGTTACCCAGCTTGCTTCGGGTTTCGGGCTTTCCAAGAGAAGGTTGCCGATTTCAATTAGCCATTTCACCTGATCAAACGTTGATGGCTTGTCCAAGCCCAGCTGATTTGCGAATGTGCCTGCTTCCGTTCTTAACGCGTTTATGGTCGTAAGTATCTTGGCGAGGAACGTTGATAGTTCTGAACGAACTTCCACGTTGTAGGTGTTTACTCGATATCCACGCCATGGAAATTCGGGGTCATCAACTACGCGCCAAACGTTTTTCAGGCGGTACATTAAATCCTCTAACACACGCATCTTTTGAGGAGTCAAACCTCCTGGGTTCGGCATCTCAAGGGCGACGTAGGGAACACATTCAAGACTTGAAAGTTCTCCTAGTACTTCGTACGCGCTCTGCTGCAGAGTGGGACGTTTTTTGTGGAGCGCAACAACATAGTTGTTCAAGCCGTCTCTCAACGACGACATCTTCTCGAAATCGTGCGGTGACGGCAGTTTGCGAGGAACAAGCTGTTCATCGAGGCACCGTTTAAGCTCGGCCACAACTTCGCGCTTGTTGGCTTTGCTGCTGTGAAGTTCCAGACAGAAGGAAGACAAGCCGACCTCGCGGAGTCGTTTATAAACCACTTCGAGGGCGGCCATTTTGTCGCTTACGAAGAGAACAGATTTGCCTTGAGTTATGCATTCGGCAACTATGTTTGCGATTGTTTGACTTTTACCTGTGCCTGGAGGGCCTTGCATGACAAAGCTTTGTCCTCGCAGGGCGTATTCGATTGATACTCTTTGGCTGCTGTCGGCTTCCAAGACTTGGAAGGTTTTTTCAGGGGGTTGTATCTTGTCTACGTCTTTTTCTTCAGGCAGAGAACTTTGGGTAAGTTGCACGTCTTTGATTCCGGCAATTGCTCGAATTATGGGATGTTGCTTGATTATTTCCTCGTTGGTGTCGAGGTCGTTGTATATAACTAGTTTGTGAAACGAGAAGAGCCCGATTTCCACGGTGGTTTCTACTTTCCATCCGAGTTCGTTAGCGATTTGGGTGATGTCGTTGAAGTAGGTGCTTAAGCTTTGGTAATCCCAGTACTCAGGCAAAGGGGGAAGCTCGATTTCAAAGTCATTCTTAAGTTTCACTTGTAAAGCAGGATTTAGAACGGTTTCCTCTTCTACGGGAGGAACGGATATGGAGAAAGGTTCCCGAAAAGTCTCTCTTGCCAACTCGATTGGCACAAAAATTAAAGGAGACCGCACTTCCTCGGATGTGTCTTTTTCTTTCCAAACCAGCATTCCGAAAGCAGCATGTAAGATACGCACGCCCCGCTCTCTGTAATCGGAGAGTGAACGCCTGTAGAGGGTCCTAAGGGTCTTTTCAAGGTCTGTTCTGCTGGGCACTTCGCATACAAGCTGGTTTGCCGCTCGATGAGGATTTCTCTCAACAGCAGGTGACAGGTTCTGCCTATGATTTTCATTTTCTTCGGGAGGCAAAAAAAACTCCAATTTCCGTTTTCGTAAAACAAGCCTGCTAAAAATTTTTTCTATGCTTGGGCTGGAGACCGAAAGCGTTCCGCGCTTAATGGGTCTGAAGTATAACATGTTATTTCGCTGTGACAAGTCTATGAGCCTTGATTTCCAATCTTCAATACGGCGTGTAACTGGGGGAACGTAATTTCCTTGGATTAAAGATGAGCCAGGCTGAGGCATCAGATCACGATTCTAAACGACAGTTTTTGACCAATTATTGGATGCATGCTACTTTAACATTTGTGGTGTCATCTAACAGAAAGTAATCGCTTTTTGAAGCATTAAAAAGCAGTTAAAGTGAACGAGCTTTTCTTCCTGTAGTTATTTTACTAGCAAAAACAGGCGTCTGAATCCAATTCAACTATGCACAGCTTTGTAAAGAGAGAAACCGCTTTTTTCACCAAAAAACCTCGAAAACCGCCTAAAAATGGAGCCTCTCCGAAAGGATTTCACTCCAAATTCACTAAAGACAGGGGAAAGCAACAATTCACGAGTTAAATCTTCGCGATGCGGATATACCAACAGATTTAAGGAAGAACAAGAAGTACTTAGCTATGTACGTGGGTTACGTATTTGTCTGCAATTCGACCTCTTTCAAAGACTGCGTAAAAAACAAGCGGTACACCTGCTCAAGTGAACAGGTGGATGTCGCCCAAGAGATAGAAACAGACGCGGTTATCTTTCTATACATCTCTGAATCCGACAAGTTAATAGGTCCCTTCACCGTTGCCGACGAAAAGCGTACAAACCTGCAGCCGGGAACATGGACCAGTAGCATAGACCGGAGCAGCCTCTCTGGCAACATCAAGGTGGAATGGGAAAGGTTACACGAGCTGGAAAACGCGCAAGAAAAGTTCACATTCCTAAAAGATTTGAACACCTGCAACTTGTCACAGTCTCAAATTCAAGAGATGCTGGATGCCTTGAAGGAAGCGCCGAGATTGCAGACAGGTTAGTGAAACAGGCGGTTTCTGCTTTCACCCATATTTTTTGCAGCTTAGCCCAGCGGAAGATTCGAATGCTCTTCCAGATAATGGTGATACTGGTCGGGAACCATAAGGGACTGGAAAGCCCTTGCCACCACCTCACTCAGTGCAGGGTGGATGTGCATGGCCTCGTTAAGTGGTTCGAAAGTTTGCTTTTCCGTGTACATGAGGTTCACTATTTCTTGAATGAGAACTGAGGCTTGAGGCCCTATGATGTGCGCGCCTAGAATTTTTCCTGTGTCGCGTTTGACGATGACTTTGACGAAGTCGTTTTTTCGGGCCATGGCTTCGCCTTTGGCGGTGTCAGAGTACTTGAAGAAGCCCATTAGCACGTTGTCTTTGCCGTATTGTTCTATTGCTTCTTTCTCTCTTAATGCCACGCTTGCGATTTCGGGGTCGGTGAACACTGCGTGGGGAACCGCGTGGTAGTCAGCTTTGATTTTCTTGTTCAGCACTGCGTTGTAGAAGACTAGGCGGGCTTCGTAGTTTGCCACGTGCTTGAACAGGTATTTTCCGTCGGCGTCGCCTAACACCCATATGCCCGGTTGCGAAGTCTGCATGTACTCGTCGGCTACGATGAAACCTTTGGAGTCTGTTTTTATCCCGGCTTTTTCAGGTTGCAAAATGTCCGAGTTAGACCGCCTGCCTGTTGCCACAAGAATTTCTTCGGCTACAATCACGGTTTCTTTTTTGTTGGTGCGGTCGAAGGCGGTTAATTTTTTGCCTTCTGGTGTGGCTTCGGCTTTACGTACTTCGTGGTTGGTAAGTACCGTGACGTGTTTCTGCAGTTCCTTTTTGGCGATGATGGAGATTTCGGGCTCTTCTTCGGGGATAAACTGCGGGTTTCGCCCTATTATGGTGACTTTGGAACCCATGGCTGAGAGGAAATGCCCGAATTCTGCGGCTATGTAGCCTCCTCCGATGATGGCTGTGCTGCGTGGAAGCGTACTTATCTGGAGGATTGTGTCGCTTGTCAGGTAACCAGTTTCCTTTAGACCGTCTACTGGAGGGATTGACGGCCTAGACCCTGTGGACAGAAAAATCAGTTTGGAAGTGATTGTTTCGTTCCCGACCTTCAAGGTATAGGGAGCGGTGAATTCGGCCGGGTCAGTGTAGTAGTCTATGTTTTTGTTTTGTGAGAGCCCGTTTCGTATGGCCTTGATGTCGCGGTTAATTATTGAACGCATCCGCTGCATCACGGCTTCGAAGTCTATGCGCTTTATTTCAGCGTGGATTCCGAACGCATACGTGCCCTCAACAGTTTTCACGAGGTTAGCAGGGTATATCAGAAGTTTGGATGGGATGCAGCCTCGGGTGAGGCAGATTCCTCCAGGCGTGTCTTTGTCTATTACCGCTACTTTTATGTGGTGATTGCTCTGAATCATAACGTCTACCAGTTCCATGCCGGAACCTGTTCCTATCAAAATCAGATCATATGTTTTCATAACAAAACGCAACCAAAGGTAGTACAGAAGCATCGACAGAAAAACCTTTTGTCTGGAGAGGGCGTAAGGCACGCCAGCTGTGTTTTCGACAACGTAGTGACAGCTCAGAGTGTTAACCTCCAAATCGCAAGAAGTGTCGCCGGGGAAGGGATTCGAACCCCAATTTACTAGTAAACTAGGTATAAGACAAAAGCATGTGCGTTTTACTGCAGAAATTGTCGACAGCATGTTTTAAATAACAACGCGGTTAGAATCATTTCTGTAGTTACGTTGGAGTTTGAAATGGAGTACGAAACAGTTTTCCTAATTACAGCTGCACTACTTTCTTTCTCCGATTTAACGCTGTTATCTATGTCGAAACTGAATGAAAAACGGAGAAACAGCTACGGACTTTACGCGGTTATACTTGCTTTTGCGTTAATCGTGATATCTTATGTAATGTTTTTGCAAGCATTCGTGGGAAACAATTTTTCGTTTATTGAAGCCTACTCTTACAGTTCTTCAAGTTTGCCGCTTATGTCTAAGGTTTATGCCAGTTGGGGCGGCGCTAGAGGATCAATGTTGTTTCTGACTTTAATACTCAGCTCGTTTTATCTTGCGCTTAGGGTTTATGCTTACAAAAGAACGAAAAGGTTTAATGTTACGGCAAGCCAAGTTTTCAGCATTATTGTAATAGTTTTCCTATTTATATGCTTGGTTAAGAACCCATTTGAACAATTTGCGATAGCTCCTGTAGAGGGTAAAGGTCTTAATCCCCAATTGCAGACGTTTTGGATGGCTATCCACCCGCCCATAGTGTTTGCTGCTTATGCTTTCGTGCTTCTAGCATACACATTAACCCTTGCAAGCATGAAAACGGGTAATGAGCTAGGCCGCAGCAAAATATTTCGAGCTTCCACAATCTTAGCTTGGTTGCTCTTAACACTTGGAATCGCTTTAGGAGGAGTTTGGGCTTACGAAGTTTTGGGCTGGGGCGGATACTGGGCTTGGGACCCCGTAGAAACAGCGTCTTTGCTGCCATGGCTTTTTCTCACAGCATACTTCCTGTTCAATTCACTATTCAAAAACAAAAAAAGCTTCACTCAAGAATTCATGATCTTGATAACGTTTGCGAGCCTCGTTTTCTTGAGCGCCTTAACGAGGGGTGGTTTTACTCAGTCGGTCCATTCTTATGCCATTTCGCCGGTCGCCCCTATAATGATGGCATTCTCCTTTGGGATGATAGGGTATTTCTTCTATCTAAAAAGAGTGAAACGGCAGCCTCTTTTCAAACTGGAAGTTGAAAAAACTTCTGTGGCGAAGTCTTCTTTTATAGGTTTTTGGGCAGTGATTTTCATAGCCATTGTGTGTTTTGCCGGCTTAGCTTTTCCGAATTTTTCTTATAACATTTGGACTTTTCCTTTCGTTATGGCTTTTATTGCAGCGTTAATCGGTTGCAGCTTTACCGAGAAAACTCCATTTGTTCGACTGCTGTTAATAGTGATTGGCGCTTTAGGCACTGGTTTTTTCATGGTTCTTATTCACTTTCCAGCAATCAATGTTCTAGCCGTTCTAAGCCTTCCGTTACTAAGTTCGGCTTTCTTAGCTGTTATCTACAAGCTTATTCAAGTGTCGCGGAAAAGGTCAATTAAACTGTTTGGCCAGAGTCTCATGTACGTAGGAATAATTGTGCTCCTCATAGGAGTTTTCGTGAGCGCAGGCGCAAAGAATACGCAAACAATCACCGACGTAAAACCTAGCACTCCAGTTGAAGGTTTGGGAGTAAGCCTGGAAATTTCCAATTTCACAGTTAGCAACAGTCAATCAAGCGTTTACACCGAACAATTGAACGCCAGCGTCCCAGAATGCTCGACAATAAGCAGTGACGTAACAATCCACTATCTCGGAAAAACGTATCAGAAAAGCTTTCACGCCAGTTTTTATCCTAACTACGGGTTAGTACTAAGACCGTTGATTTTAACGACGGAAACAGGGGACGTTTACTTACACTTCGATTATACAGATTCACTGTATGAGTCGCTTACGCAATCGTTGATTGGAAATAACGTCTTGCCTGAGAGTGTAGAAGTAACAGTGCAAATAAGCCCGCTTATCTATTTGGTGTGGGCAGGAGTCGCAGTGATGGTTGTCAGCATATCGTTACAAATTGTCACGGCTGCACGCGAAAGACAAGAAAAGCCAGATTAAGCATGCACTAACCCAAAACGATATGCAACACGTAGTACAAGAACCCCAAGCCTAATGCGACTATCCAAAAAGCCAAGATTATTCGCATTAACTTTTTCCTTTTTATGCAATATTTGGTTTCTGACTGCACGTAAGCCCAAGTGCCAACCAGCCATATTCCAAGAAACTCGGCTACCGCACCGACAATACCATGAAACAGGCCCACGAAGGTGACAGAATCTAAAACAGGTATCTCTTCTCTCAAAAGATAGATAAGCGATGGTCCCATATGCGAAATCAATAACAGCCCGTTAATCATAACGGCAACAAGCATGACGTTGCCGTGCCAAACGAACATTTTTCTCTTCTTAAGCAACAAGCTTAACCCTATTAATAGTAAAATCGCTATCTGGATTACAAGATTAGCAAATGCCATCCACTCATGGACTTCGTCGTAAGTAACGATAAGACCCCCACTCCAACCACCACTCTATTAGCCATAGATTATAAACGCTTTCTACGTTAAATCCAGCCTAACATGACACATGTTGTAGATACGTTCCAACACAAATTTTAATAAGGCAAAAAGCTGAAAAGAAAAGTGGTCTTGAATTTCTTGTCGGAATCTCTTGGAGAACAGAGTGAGAAGAAGCACCCTGATTTGAAAAGTGCAGATTCGGTTAGCAAAATATGGTTTTATTTCGCGATGCTTTGGTTTCCCATTTTCACGGTCTTTGGTTTGATAATGGCGATAAAATTTTTCGTTCCAACATTTCTTGTTGATGCTGCGTGGTTAACTTTCGGCAGAATCCGACCCGCACACGTGAACGGATTACTTTTCGGCTTCCTATCTTCGGGCCTAATCGGCATAATGTATTACATAGTCCCCAGACTAAGCAAAACTGCTTTGTATAGACCTAATATCGCAAAGTTCGCAGCGGTGCTGTGGAACGTAGGAGTCATAGCAGGAGTTTTGCTGATTTTGAACGGTGACACGCAGGCAAGAGAATACGCGGAAATGCCGTGGATTGTCGACATCGCGATAATCATCACCCTAATCCTGATAGGGGTCAACGTACTCGGTACAGTAATGAAAAGAAGAGAACACAAGCTCTACGTAAGCTTGTGGTTTTACGCAGCTATGTTTCTTTGGTTTCCAATCGTATACATCATTGGTAACGTTATTTGGCGACCGCCAACCGGGGCATTGTTCGGCTTGACCGATGCAGTGGTTAACTGGTTTTATGGGCACAACGTCTTGGGACTGTGGTTCACGCCGTTTGGGTTTGGTCTATGGTACTACTTCATACCCAAGCTAACGAAGCGCGCACTGTACAGTGTAACGCTGTCGTTAATCAGTTTCTTCGCTTTAGCTTTCTTTTACACGGGAGTAGGTGGACACCATATACTGCAAGCACCTATTCCAGAATGGCTCAAAACCATAGCGGTTTCAACGAGTGCTTTGATGATGTTCTCTGTTCTGACCTTTGGAGCAAATATTGGAATGACTATTCGTGGAGCGTGGAGCGGCATCTTCAGTAACGTGCCGTTAAGGTTCATCCTGTTTGGGTTCATCAACTATATCTTCGTCTCCATCCAAGGCACTTTTCAGGCTTTCCGAGACATGAACCTGTATCTTCACTTTTCACAATGGCCAGTTATGCACTCGCATTTGGCGTTGTATGCGGCTTTTGGAATCTCAATTATGGGTTGCATGTTTTGGCTAGTTCCCCGAATCACTGGAAAGAAACTCTACAGCAAAAAACTTATGGATATAACTTGGTGGGTGACCTTCATGGGCTTTATAATTTTCATGGCAGGAATGATGCTTGCAGGTTTAGTGGCTAACGCTTCGTGGTACGCGCACTTGACGATAGCGCAAACGTTGCCTGATCTGCAACCTTACTTCATTCTCAGAGCAATAGGCGGAGGGATCGTTGTGGTTTCAGCGTTTCTTTTCGCCATCAACATGATATTGACTTTCCTGTCAAAGCCGCTTGTTCACCATAAAAACTTGGAAACTTACGGAGGTGTCGAGCAGAAATGAGTGAACTGGAAAAGAAGTTAGAGGAGGAACTGGAGAAACTTGAAAAGGCAATCAAAAAAGAAATCAAAATTATCGAGAAGAGAGCTCATCACTATAACTTATTCCCGTTAGTTGCAGGCGGTCTAGCTGTCTTCCTGCTAATGGTCAGCATGGTTGTTGCCGCTCCTTTCATGTTTCTGCTTGATGTGCCACCCAGCGACAGAGCCCACGAGTACAACGAACTTGAAGCAGAAGGCAGAAGCCTATACATGAGCCTAGGCTGTTTCTACTGTCACTCCCAGCAAGTGAGACTGTACGATTGGGGCATAGGAAACGCATCGCTCGAAGGAGACTACGTTTTTGACAGCCCACATGCTCTGGGTACGGAGAGAACAGGACCAGACCTTGCCCAAATCGGAGGAATGCGCCCCACGATCTGGCATCACCTTCATGATAGAGACCCACGAAGTGTAAGCCCAGGGTCAGTAATGCCTAACTTCAATTTCCTCAGCGACCATGAAATCGACGCGTTAACAGCTTACATTCAACACCTAGGGCAAGAAGACCTTCAGGTAGATGATTCAGTGACAGGAGGGAAAGCTTACCATCCAGATGTGCCACCAGAATACGTCAACGCGTCTAATCCTTTCGGACCTTTAATGATGCAGGTAAAGCTGAGGTACGACGCTGAAAACGATGTTTACTCTGGAGACACCGCGCTGGGCGACCAGTGGGCAGTCATATTTGACATGGGAAAAGCTAACTATACTCAACGCTGCCTAGCCTGCCACGGATGCTCAGGCAACGCTCAAGGACCATACGCGAGACATGTAATAACGCAGCCAGCGAACCTGAACGAACGCATTTCAACATTTCCAGGAGACTATTACCACATCTGGCGAGTAACCGAAGGCGTACCAGGCACGGCAATGCCTGCGTGGGGCTTGTCGTTAAATGATACTGAAGTAGGATTAGTGGCAATTTATGAGATGAGCTTTGTTTTGGGTTCTGTAAGAACCATTTCAGGCGACATTTCAGATGCGGAGGGCGACGATTTCGCTATGAACGTGCTAAACGCGCCAGGGATAAGCGGTACTATGCAGGATTTTGAGGACGGTAAAGCGATTTATACTTTGTATTGCGCTCAATGCCACGGAGACAGCGGCCAAGGCGATGGACCTGCTTCGATTAAAACCCCTGGGGGATACATAATGCCTGAACCTGCGAACTTCACAGAGTCTGGAGGCGATTTTCCGAATTATGGGCGATGGGTGTGGAAAGTAAAAGAAGGGGTTGAAACCACTAACATGCCACCATGGAAGTGGGTTCTAAGTGACGAGGAAGTCTACCAAGTAATATTCTATGAGCAGAGCTTCAGCACACCTGAAGATTACAACGCCAAATGGGCGCCCCAGTACAGTGACGCTTTCGGCAGAAACCTTATGCAACCCGTTACAACGGGCAGCATAGCCTCAAGCGTTGCTGGAGTGACAAGCATTTTTGCGGGTATTCTGCTTTGGAACTTACAATACCGAAAACTCGGGAAATTTTTGGAGTGGACAAAGCTGAAGAAAGTAATGCAAATGTCAACGGGAAGGAGGCGACTTTGTTGGACGTAGACATGCTCATTTACGTAATAGGCTCTATCCTGATGGCGTGCATATCCATAGGCTTTGTTTTATGGGGGTTTAAGTCAGGACAGTTTAAGGAAAATGAACATTTGAAACATCAACCTTTAGAGGAGGATGAAGAAGAAAATGATGCTTGATCGCATGGCGTTAACCGCTTACATCGTGGCGGTAAACCCAGTTTACGCGTATATAACGCTGGCTATTGTCGCGGCAGGCTCAATTCTCATGTATCTCATGGTTAGGAGTTCGGACGAGTTTACAGTGGAAGAAACTGAGAAAAACTCGGATGACTTCGCAGGTGTGATAAGAGACTCTCATGGACCTGTCCCTACATGGCTGTGGGTAGCGTATATAGTGATGGTAATATGGGCAATCGCATATCTAATTCAGCACAGCGCAGAATTTGCTACATTTCCATAGTTCTTACCGCGCGCAGGCAAACAACCCAAGTTCCGTTCTTTCGAAAAAATTTTTTTACTAGTCAAAATTCCCCCCTAAATTACGTCGTCTCTGAGGGGCTGACTACAAAGGCTAAAACAAGATCGCTTCTCCAAAATAGCCTCAAAAAAGGGAGTAAAAAATGACGCCGGGAAAGGGACTCGAACCCCAATTTACTAGTAAAAACAAGTTCGTCAACATTATTTCTAACATAACAAGTTCGCTAGGACTATCCCACAAACGGGGTCAAGTCCATCCCATCACAAACACCAGCAACCCCATTCGAACTTACTGTTTAACAAATGTCACTTTGCTACTTGACGTATCAAAGTCAACCCCTATCACATCACCAGCAACAATGCTTCCCGACAAAATTTCTCTGGCAAGTGGCGTTTCTATCTCTGTTTGAACCTTGCGCTTCAATTCTCGAGCACCAAATTCAGGTACATAACCGACATCTACAAGTCTATCCAACACTGCACCGGCAAATTTCAATTCTATTCCTTGCCCTCGCGCAGTGCGTTTTACCCGTTCAAGTTGCAACTGGATAACAAGTTTGATCTGCTCTTTTGTTAAGGCGTGGAACAAAATTATCTCATCAATTCGGTTCAAGAATTCTGGCTTAAACTGCCGGTTAAGTATACCCATTAACTCTTTTTTAAGCGCGTCATATGGCTTGGCTTTTGCAGCAGTCAAATTCTCTTGAATAATATCAGAACCTATGTTACTAGTTGCAATAATGATAGTGTTGGTGAAGTCGACAACTCGCCCTTTCCCGTCTGTTAAGCGCCCCTCGTCAAATACCTGCAGCAAAATGTTAACTACCTCTGGATGCGCTTTCTCGATTTCATCCAGCAAGACAACCGAATACGGTCTTCTCCGCACTATTTCCGTTAGCTGGCCGCCTTCCTCGTAGCCGACATATCCCGGTGGAGCACCAATTAACCGGCTGACTGTGTGGCGTTCCATGTACTCCGACATGTCAATTCTAACAACTGCATCTTCGTCGCCAAACACTACCCACGCTAAAGCTTTGGCAAGTTCAGTTTTGCCTACACCTGTTGGGCCAATGAATAAGAACGCTGCGATAGGACGTTTACCTTCAGTAAGCCCTGCTCGGCTTCGAAGAATAGCATCAGACACCGCCTTCACCGCTTCTTCTTGACCAATAATTCGTTCATGCAGTCTTTCTTTCATTTTGAGCAGCTTCTCTTTCTCCTCCTGAGTTAAGTCTGTCACTGGAATGCCCGTGACTTTGGAGACAATTTCAGCAATGTGCACCCGCTTGACTTCAGAAGTAGTAACGCCTTTCTCTTTGCGCCACCTATTTTCAGTCTCAGAACGCTGTTTCTCCAGCTTCTCAATTCTTGCTTCCAAGTTCTTAGCGTCTTCAAATTTCTTGCGCAAAGAAGCCGATTCGCGCTCCCGTTTCAACGCGTTAATCTTTTTGTCCAATTCAGCAACTTCTGGTGGACGCGAGGTAATGCCAATTCTAACCCGCGCAGCCGCTTGATCGATGAGGTCAATGGCTTTGTCTGGCAAGAAACGGTTAGCAACATACCTGTCAGATAATTCTGCAGCAGCAACAATAGCTTCATCTGTGATTTTCACTTTATGATGAGCTTCATAGCGGTCGCGGAGACCTCGCAGTATCTCGATGGTCTGGGGAACCGTCGGCTCAGAAATGAAAACTGGCTGGAACCGGCGTTCAAGAGCCGCATCTTTTTCGATGTGTTTCTGGTATTCATTCAGAGTTGTTGCTCCAATTAGATGCAACTCACCACGGGCTAAGTGCGGCTTAATGATCTGGGAAACATCCAAACCGCCTTCTTCACCAGTTCCCCCAGCTTTCATAATAGTGTGTAGTTCATCCACGAACAAAATCAGGTCGTCTTTCTGGGCTAACACTTCATCTATAACTTTTTTAATTCTTTCTTCAAATTCTCCACGGTACTTCGAACCCGCAACCAAAGAATTAATGTTAAGTTCGATTAACCGTTTACCCTGAAGTACTTCCGGAACCTCTTCATGCATTATCCTCTGGGCAAGTCCTTCGACAATTGCAGTCTTGCCAACGCCTGGTTCACCAATCAATACTGGATTGTTTTTTGTTCTACGCGCCAAAATCTCAATTGTTGTCTCAATTTCATCTGCGCGACCAATGACTGGGTCGAGCTTTCCTTCTCGGGCAAGCTTTGTCAAATCCCTTGAGTACTTGTCTAACTGAGGTGTGGTACTTTGTGCTTCTACGCGCCCTTCTTGGGCTCCTTTACCGACGACTTTGATGATTTTTTGCCTGACTGCTTGTGGCGACAAGCCGTACTTGCGGAGAAGGTCTCCTGCCATGCCGTCTTCTTCTTCTATAAGTCCGACAAGCAGATGTTCTGGGCCGATGTAGCTGTGGCCGAGCTCTTGAGCTGCTTGGAAAGCTAGTTCGAACACGTTTTTGACTCTTGGCGAAATGTAAAGCTGGGTTGCTTCGCCTTGCTTGACTTCCCTCTCGCCTTTAGGCGTGTTTGCTTCAATGTAGTTTTTAATTTCATCTGGGTTGACTTTGAACTGCTTATAAATTTCTTTAACAACGTCGCTATTGGAAATTGCATAGAGCAGGTGTTCCGTATCCACTTCGTCACGTTTGAACTTTAAAGCTGTCTGGGCGGCTTCTTGAAGCAATTCTTTTGTGTGGGCAGAAAGGTACTGGTCAATGTCCACTGCTTCACGATGACGAGGCAATGGATATCCCAATCTTGAGGAAAAGTCTCCGAACTCGTCAATGTCTTGGAACAAATTATCTGACAAGGCGCCACCGAACATTCGGTCAAAGGGTGAAGCAGACTGCTGTTGGAGTTTCCGCAAATCTTGTGTGCAGACATGTAAAACTTTTTTCCTTCCATTTTCTAACACGGTAACTTTAGCTGTTGCAGGTCTGGTCTTGCAGATATCACATAATATTCCGGACATAATTTTCACGCCTACTTTTATGTGCGTCGGCTCGCTTCAGATAGTATCAATGGGAGGGAACCTCATTAAGCTTATGTAATGTTCTAGTCACTCCTGTAAAGGCTGAAGTCAGGTTCAGGCTTCATTTTCTTGGGTCTGTTTTCGACTTGGCATGACTTTCTCAACTAAGAAAAGCAAGGACCCTGCTCAACTGACTAAACTAAACTCCGAGACTGAAGTAAATGTGTCAGGCCCTCATCAGGTACGCTCTCTAGTGGCTATGTTTTCAAATAGTGTCTTTATCGCTTAAATGTTTAAGATAATAAACCAATACTCTTATAAGCGTGTGTGTATATAGTATATTATGTGAATAAGCGAGTTAAAGGTGAATGAAAATGATAACAACAAAAATAAACGTGAAACTTGGCGTCTGGCAATTCGCTTATTGGAAAAACTTCTGACACGTGGAACCGTGCACAAAAACTCTGATAAAAGTAGGCGATTAAAAATGGGTCGAATATGCGTGGTACTCTCGGATCAGCTGGAAAAGCAGCTCAGATTCAAAACGATCGAGAGGTTCGGCGGAAAAAAGGGCGACTTGACTCGCGCCGTCGAAGACGCCGTAAAAACATGGATTACCAAAAAATAAATCCACGCACCTCCTTCATTTCCCAATAACTCAATTTTAAGGCAGCCTTACGCGAAAAAGGCGACAGGGAAAACCAGCCCCTCCCCAAACTGCCCAAGCAAGGGTCTTATGACGGGGAACCAGCGCTGGGACGTCCCCTTCTGACCGGAGTTTAGTAAAACAAGTTGGAGACTTCCTCAACATTCAACAAAAAGAGTCTCAAGTGGTGAGAGTGCTACAGATTGGATTTTTTAATGAAAAGGTTATTTGACTATCTCCGCGTTTGCGTTCATACCGCCTATTCTCGTAATCTTTATTTTCACGTGGTCCCCCGGCTTTGCGTTAGCAACAAATACTACGAAACCCTGGATTCTGGCTATTCCTTCCTCTTGGCGGCTCATTTCCGTTACATCCACTTCGTACTCCTTTCCCATCTCAACCGGGCAACGCTTGAAGCCTTTACCATGGCCACGTCTTCCCTCATAACTACCACCTTGTCTTCTGCCATAACTCATAGACAACATTCCTCTTTCTAAATTTATGATGGAAATGCGCCCTTTAAGGTTTAAGCGCTCCGCGTTTTATGCTATTCCTTTTGGGTTGATTTTAGCACAACCTAACTAGTCTTCTTCGTATTCGTCTTCTGCGAGTTCAACAGACACTGTGTCTTTATGTGTGGGGTGTTTTTTCTTATCTGATTTCATCTCTCTTCCCTGCATGAACGCATTTTCGGCAGCAGTGATTTCATCTTCATCCAACATTTCTTCTCTCTGCTTGTCATCATAGATGTCTTCGGTTTCTGTCTCTTCTTCGCCCGTGCGTGTGTGGCTCTTCTTTCTTCTTGCTGTGCTCATGTACTCCCTCAACATAGTCAAAGGACCGTTGCACGATATAAAGGCAACGCGCTAGCGCTAATAACACTATTTAATGAGGTTGGAAAACAGAAATGATTGACAGGACTAAAAGCTGATTGTAGTTTGCTTCGTTTTTTTTCTTTAGCAAGCTAGTTCTGCGGCTTCCTTCAATAGCCTTAGTAGTTCTTTTTTATCAATACTGTCTACTGCGTTTATTTCGATGTGTCTGATGTCTCGCCCTTTACCTCTTCCTTTCAGATTTACTGAGCCAAGTCCTGTTCCACAAACGAAATCTAAATCTACATGATTCTTGGACTCGGAGATCCATGCAAAATCTTTTCCACTAATGGCATAGGTGACCTTTCCCTGCCTTACCATCTCAACTGCGTCCGGAACTGTCTTTTTAATCAGGGACCGTAGCTTTTCTGTTATCTCCTTCTGTCTTAAATCAAGTTTGTTCAGTATTTCCTTTATGGTCTTTTCTTTGCTTTTCACCATAAATGAGAGGTAGCATTGCACGTTTTTATGGGTTTTCTATGATAGAACGTCATTATGGCAATAGCGTTAGTTTTCTCTCTGGCGCTCCTTGGAATGTTGAAAAATACCAGTAGTGACATAATCATTGTTTTGGAGACACTTGAATGCCAACAGCATTTTTTTTCATAAACACTGAACCTGTCTCGATGCCAGAGGTGCTGAAGAAAATTAAAGCAGTTGAGGCAGTGGAAGAAGCTGAAATGGGTCTTTGATATTGTTGCAAAGGGACCAACTCAATTGCAACATTTTCTGGATGTTTATCATTCATGTAGAATCGCTCGGTGCTACGTTATTTAATTCTTTTGGTTAGCTATTATGCTTTTGGAAACTCGAGTAAAACGCAAGTTATATTTAGACAATTGTTTAGATTAGCCGGTGGTAATCAGGTGACTTTTATGCCATGGCTTCCAATGGTCTTAATAATAATTAATAATAATTATTGTTCTCCTGATGATAATACTCGGTTACTTCTTGATTAGGAGCTTCTTGAGGGAATACACTTATGATGCGCCCTCCAAAACACAATAAAAACGCTCGCCATTTTCTTGAATGTGCGCAACCTTATTAGCAGCAAGTATATTGGGCGTTCCCGGCTATTCAATAAATGGGTCAAATACTGGATAGTGAGTGAAAGAGGAAATGGATTACATGACCATAATTGGATTGGCGGCAGCCGCGTTGGGAGGGATTTCTCTTTTTCCCCAATTACTGAAGGTTTTAAAGACTAAATCCACCAAAGACATTTCTCTTGGAATGATAATAATATTTTCCAGTAGCATATTTTTGTGGCTTGTTTATG
>Ga0315550_1000409_pt1 | contig 26336 bp, 17 predicted proteins | sample SalMarSW160190MG_2_FD_203100 | JGI IMG/M metagenome (GOLD analysis project Ga0315550, IMG submission 203100) | Salt marsh sediment microbial communities from the Plum Island Ecosystem LTER, Massachusetts, United States - Salt Marsh Sediment SW1601-90 ... | reverse complement strand
ACTTAATAATTTGAAACGGACAATAAGATATCTTTTGAGTATAGTCAGCGGATCCTTACCGCTGGTTGTTATTTTGATCAATTCCGTTTTAACATTGCCCAATTCCTGCTTCAACACTTCGTTAAAAAGTTCTTCTTTGCTTTTAAAATAGTAATATAAAACTCCTTTTGCTTTATGAACATGTCTGGCTATCTCCTCCATAGTGGTTTTATGAAAGCCGTACTTTGAAAAAAAGGCAGTGGCGGCTCTGACAATCATATTTTTAATATCAACGTCCGACATGATATTTGACTTTTCCCGTTTAAAAGTCAAAATTAGTAAATAACTATTATATAAAAATGGTTATAATGAAGGATTCATAGAATAATTATTCTTTGGCTCAAACATATTTCCTTATTTTTATGCTTCAAGTTTTTGGATTATGAAACTAATAAAATCAGATCTGAAAGAGTTTCTGGACGAAAAAGTTGAACTATATAACAGACCTTCTTTCATTGAATCTGATCCGATTAGTATTCCACATCAATTTATAAAGAAACAGGATATTGAGATAGCCGGGTTTCTTGCAGCTACCATCGCCTGGGGAAACAGAAAGATGATTCTCAGAAATGCTAACCGATTGATGGAATTGCTTGATCATTCGCCTTACGAATTCATAATGAATTCAAGCAATGACGAAATGGAAATGTTTAATAGTTTTGTCCACAGGACTTTTAATCCGGTTGATTTGATCTATTTCTTGAAAGCCTTGCGACATATATACAGAAACAAGGGTGGCCTTGAAACCATATTCAAGACCTATCAGACCGCCGATTCACTTCAGCCAGCCATGCATGAATTTCACAGGATATTCTTTGAACTTCCTCATGAAAAAAGGACAGAGCGGCATGTTTCAGATCCGTTCAAAGGTTCGGCGGCAAAGAAGTTAAATATGTTCCTTCGGTGGATGGTCAGAAAAGATGATCATGGTGTTGATTTTGGCATATGGAACAGAATTGATCCTTCAATGCTTTTTATTCCCCTCGATCTTCATTCAGGAAATACTGCAAGGAGCCTCGGACTTCTTAAAAGAAAGTTAAATGACTGGAAAGCAGTGGAGGAATTAACAGCAGTTCTCCGTGAATTCGACCCGGCCGATCCGGTAAAATATGACTTTGCTCTGTTTGGATCAGGTATTTACGAAGGCTTTTATACAAAGATTTAGAGTTACTTTTCTGATAATTTCATTCTGTTTTCTATAGCCCTGTTATAAAGGTTAACATATTCTATTACACTCTTTTCCCATGAAAAATTTTGTTCCATGGCTTTTTTAATAAGTTGCTGTAAGTGAGGTTTCCTGTCATGATAAGTATCCATGGCCCAATTGACAGTATTATAGATGGCCTTGCCACTGGGTTCCCAGAATTTGAAACCCGTACCTTCACCGGTATCCTGGTTATAATTTTCAATAGTGTCATTTAATCCTCCTGTAGCTCTCACAATAGGAAGTGTCCCGTATTTCAGAGAATAAATCTGGTTTAATCCGCACGGTTCAGATAATGAAGGCATTAAAAAGAAATCGCAGCCTGATTCAATCAGATGAGCCAGTTTATTGTCGTAACCTATAAATGATCCAGTTTTACCGGGGAATCGTTTTTGTAAATTGCCGTAATATGTTTCCAGCTGATTATCTCCGGCACCCAGTATAGCAAACTGAACATCCATATTATTTATAATATCTTCAATGCATTCCGAAAGAATATATAATCCTTTCTGTTCTACGAGTCTGCTGATTATACCAATGACCGGAATTTTATCGGTCTGTTTCAGACCCAGTTGTTGCTGCAGCACACTTTTACATACAGATTTCCCCTTTATATTATAGTAAGAATAGTTTGCAGGAATCAATGTATCTTTCGCAGGATCCCACTCAGAATAATCAACACCATTAAGTATTCCGACATAATTATCACCTTTTCTGATTAAAAAAGGATCCAGGCCATACCCGCCTGATGATGTTTTAGTCTCTGAAGCATACCCTTTGCTGACAGTATTAACCACATCAGCAAAGTGAATACCTCCTTTTAAAAAATTGACGGCGTTAAAGCATTCAAATATATCCGGTGTAAAATCCTCTTCTCCCAATCCTGTATAACCGTAATAGTATCGGTCATACTTTCCCTGGTATGCTATGTTATGAATTGTTAAAACGCTCGCAGTATTACTGAATACCGGATCATCCTTATATATCTTTTTTAAATAAGCCGGTAATATTGCTGTATGCCAATCGTTTGCATGAACAATATCCGGGATAAAATTTAATTCATGACACAATTGAAGTGCTGCTTTGGATAAAAAGGAAAAACGTTTTGGATTATCAGGATAATCATTGAAATAATTGTCATGATAGATATTGGATCTACCGAAAAATGGCTCATAATCAATAAAATAAACAGGAACATTTTCGGGAATTGTTGTTTTATGGACGCTGCAGTTAATAGCTTCATGACCCATTTTTACATTCATTTTATCGATTGTTACATTGATATCATGTTTTTTACTATCTATATATGAATATAATGGAATAACAACAATGATATTATGTCCGAGTTTCTGTAAAAACCGCGGCAATGCACCGGTAACATCACCTAATCCGCCGGTTTTTGCAAATGGGACACATTCTGAGGATACCAGAAGTATATTAAGTAAACCTCTCATTTACCGGTTGTTAATGAGGGGGGCAATTTAAGTTCGATTTTTTCTTTGGAGCCATATAATAAACCTACAATCAGGGTAAGATATTCTCTGAGCTGACGGGTAATCAAATAATTGTCCAATACAAATTGCCGGGCATTCTTTCCCATCCTCTTCATGGTACCGGGATGCTTGAGGAGATAACGTATACGCATGGCGGCTCCTTCAGGTGTACTGACTCTGAATCCGCAATAATGATCAATGACCTGCAGTTTAATGCCTCCCGTATCACCGCCAATTACCGGTTTGCCTTTCCATAATCCTTCGGTAACTGTAAGTCCGAAACCTTCTTTAAGAGATTTTTGTATGATTATATCCGATCCCCTCTGTAAAGCATTAATAGCCCTGTGGGCATCCGGCGGCAGCTCAAGGATGTGTATATCGGGATCGTTGCCGGCATAAGCTTTCACTTCTTCCAGAACTTCCTGTCCTTCCGGGTCATCCGAGGCGCTCCCTCCTGCTAAAACTAACTGTACAGGAACATAGTTCTTAATCAAACGATAGCTCTGTACAACGCCGATAGGGTCCTTAAACCGGTCGAAACGGGAAACCTGGGTCACAACAGGAGTATTTCTGCGTATTCCCCATGAATCCAGAAAATCTGATATTTCCTTTTTCGAAAGTTCGATATTTTTCTCGCTTAAAGGATCTATGCTTGGAGGTATTAAATACTGAGGGTGCGAAAGTGGCTGTACAAATGCTGAAAGCGACCATATACTGGCATCGTAGTCTTTTATATATTGCCGTAAATACTTCCATACCGGACGATAGGGATGGCTCACATCTATATGACAGCGCCAGAGCCATTTCCCTTTCCTTTTCTTACAAAAATGGAGCAAAGCAGCCGGCTGCGGATCATGTATAAATACAACATCTGCTTCTTCCAGCTTTTTCCCCAGTCTTTCAAAATTTTGAAGGTTAGTGCTTTCATAAACAGACAGGAGCGAAGAAGAAATATCATCACGGTTACCTTGCAGGGAATTATGCATTTTCTTGGTGCACTGGTAAAAATCTTTTTCACCAGTAATAATTTCCCATTTGGCATCTATTCCCAGTTCTCTTTTTAATGGAATGAGACGGTTCAATATTTCTGCCACTCCGCCGCCTTCTTTTGTCGAATTAATATGGAGGATCTTCATCCCTTTCAAGGGATTTGCCAATTGCTTGAGGTGATCAATTACCTCATTTCCTACAACACTGGCATATTGTTCAAGTAGACTTTCCATCCGATACCTCCTTAAAATAATTAGTAAAAGCGTTATTTATTTCCTGACGAAGCTCATGTAAAGTTGTAAAAGAGGGGTCAATATTATCCAGAGCTTCTATAAGTCCTTCATATTTATCACCAAAACCTGTTAGCCAGACAGAAAAATCATTTCTGTTTCCCGGAGTTCTGCGACGTGAATCAATGAAATGAAAGAAAATACTTCCAAGCGACATCTTTGGTATAACATCCAGCAATTCCAGGGGATCAGCATAGGATACACCTGTATCGAAAATCACTATCTGTGAACGGATAAAATGAAATTCCTGTCCGGTTTTCACCCAGGGGACATGCTCCGATTCGAACAGACGCTCTTCAACAATTTCAATAATCTCATTGCGAAGATCTTCAATATCCTCGAAAACGTTAGCGTCGATTATTGCCAGCTGTTCCGAAATCTTTGGGTCATGCAGGTAACGCGATGCCCATACGGCAAAATCATTCTGGAATTCCGGATCATCAAAATGAGGATGCAAAAGACCTCCCCAAAAATGATAATAAAGACATCCGGGATGGACATTTTTCAAACGGTCCCTGAATTCTCTCAGGTTTTGTGCTTTTTCACCCGTCGCAATAGCTATTAGCGCACAGTCCAAAATCTTAAAACCTTCATTAATCATACTATATGTTGTATTTTTTGACCGATAAAAATAAAGAAATTGATATACTTTGACAAATCCTCCACCCGGATACCCATATAATCTTATCCCAGGGCGGATAGCATTAACAAACAGCATAGTATATTTATTAATTGTAACTTTGGAATGGGTATTAACAAAAATGGACATATTTTGTTTAATGGATAACACGAGTTAATGATTATGACACTTTTGTTGATTATCGATATGCAGAATGATTTCTGCAGACCCTCCGGGGCTTTGTATGTGAAGGGTGCAGAAAAGGATATATCAAGGTTAGGAACTTTTATTACGAGATATCCTGAAAGACTTGATCATATCATCATGACACAGGATAATCATCATGTTATTGATATTTCTCATTCTGTATTCTGGGAAGATCGTAAAGGAAATCCACCGGCAGCTTTCACGGAAATATATACAGATGACATTGAAAAAGGCACCTGGAGACCTCGTTTTGAAAAAGAAAAGGCCGTTGAATATATCAGAAATCTTGAAAATCAGGGGGAATTTCCACATGTTGTATGGCCTGAACACTGTATCATCGGATCGTACGGTGCTGCGATCGTTGATGAGATCATGGAACCAGTCAAAATCTGGGCCCGGAAGGGAAGATATTTTGATATCGTGATCAAAGGAACAAATCCTCTTACAGAACATTTTGGAGCGCTGATGGCAAATGTTCCGATAGGGGGTAGCCCTGAGACTCAGTTAAATACGGAATTAGTCAGAAAATTACAGCTTTTCGATACCATTCTGATAGCCGGTGAGGCCAAAAGCCACTGTGTGGCAACCACTGTCAAACAGATGCTGAATATTGATGGTATTGCCCAAAAACTAGTTATCCTGGAAGACTGTATGTCGGATGTAACGGGTTTTGAGACTCTTGCTCAGCCGATTTATAAAAAGGCAAGGAGGGATGGTGTAAGATTCACTTTAAGTACGGAGTGGTTTAGATAAAGATTTCTTAAGCTTTCATTTATACCTGCATTATGATCCTGAATCATTTCACCGACAATGACCTGTACAAGTTCACTACTATGAATGCCATTCAGAAGTTATATCCTGAAGCAATGGTCAGATACAGTTTTATAGACCGTGGTCATACGGTATTCCCGGATGGATTTGCCCGTGAATTGCGAAAAGAAGTCAACCGATTTGCAGAAATTGCTCTGAGTAAAGATGAAGAACAATTCCTGATCTCACGATGTTATTACTTCGATCATGTATTCATTGATCTGCTAAAAGGGTTTCGATATGATCCCGATGAGGTAATAATAGAGCAGCAGAAGGGCAGCCTCAAGGTTGAAATTGAGGGTTTATGGTACAGGACTGTACTCTGGGAAGTGCCTTTACTGGCTTTGATATCAGAGCTTTTCTTTATAATGGCAGGTAATAAACCGTGTGATACGGAAGCAAAAGCTGCTGAAAAAGCAGTAAGGTTAGCTGAAATGAAAGCTGAATATTCCGACTTTGGCACAAGGCGTCGATTTTCATTTGATGTGCATGACCGTGTGATAAAAACCCTGAAAAATAATTCACAGGAGTTTTTCAGGGGAACAAGTAATGTGTTTCTTGCCATGAAACACGACCTTATTCCTATAGGTACACATCCTCATGAATGGTTTATGTTCCATGCCTCACGCTATGGTTATCGTTCTGCAAATGCGAAGGCACTTGATGCCTGGGTGAATATTTATAAGGGGGATCTCGGAATTGCCCTGAGTGATACTTTCACATCAGATAATTTCTTTGACTGTTTTTCAATATTGCATGCAAAACTGTTTGACGGCATTAGGCATGATAGCGGTGATCCGTTGGAATTCACAGAAAAAGTGATAGCGTTTTATAAAAACAAACGAATCGATCCTGCAACAAAAACAATTGTCTTCAGTGATGCACTTAACCTTGACAGGATATCGAAAATCAGGAAACATGTAAGAAGTAGAATACATGATGTTTATGGTATAGGGACATATCTGACTAATGATGTCGGTGTTAAACCTTTGAACATCGTTATTAAGATTACCGGTTCCAGACCTGATACGGGTGGAGATTTTCATCCTGTGATCAAATTATCTGATGATCCGGAAAAACAGACCGGCAACCCGGATGAAATTAAATTGTGCAGAGCTGTTTTAAACCTGGGGATTACTACCTGAATTTCTGAAAACCGGCATTAAGGGATCTATGAAATCATTTCGCTTTCCGGAAGCCCGAATTGTTCTTTCATTTCGATACCGAAGATTTTCAGCTCATTTATAACAGGATTATAGATCTCAGGAGCTACCGGCCTGTAAACACCAGTAAGATTGATCTTTTTCTCAAGGATCATCTTAACGGCGATAGATGCCGGCAGTGCAACAGTTCTTGCAATAGCAGTGTTCGTGGATGGTGATCCGAAATCAAGCATGGACGACTTAATAACCTCTTTTTTCCCATCGGCCCGGGAAGCAAGGAAAATGTGCTGCATTACTACCATATCCCTCTCGTCGGCTGATAGTGACATACGGCTTATCATCCTGTTTGAGGTTATCTCAAACGGGGTCGTTACGGAATATTCAAGGAGCTCGTCACTGAAAAAACCCAGAAATTCAAGTGATTTAACAGGAACAGCGTCTTCGCTTACGCCAAGCTTTGCTGCCACGGCTTTTTTCAGGTCTCCGGTTAATATTTCTGCCTGTTCAGCAATGAATCCGGCATAGCTCATTCCACTGTAATCCTTTGGTGTATCATCTATCATATTAAGCATCTTCATTGCATCAAGAGTCTCACACCACCCTTTATAACGGAATGTTCCCCTGTACATCGTTACAGCTTCGGATATCCCGTAAATATCAATATAACTTATAGAATCCCTGTTAGGATAAACTTCAAGATCTCCCACGCCTGGAAAATCATAACTGAACCTGTCTTTAAAAAGATTAACTGGTTCTATAAAGACCTTTTTCCCTTTTTTCAGATAAAGAGCGTTGTTTTTGCCGGCCATTACAACTCCTTTAGGGCTCCACGAGAACTTATATTTCAACGGATTATCTGCAGCTTCAGGAGCAGGAAGAGCGCCGCACAGGGAATAGAATTGCTCAACTTTGCCGTTATTATCATGGATATGATCGATTATCTTCATAGCTGTCATATGATCAATGCCCGGATCAAGTCCCATTTCGTTAAGCAGCAGTACGCCGGCTTTTTTTGCCTCCTCATCAAGAGCCAGCATTTCAGTCTGAACATATGAAGTTGTAACCAGAGGTTTTGAAAATCTGATACAGGTTTTTGCAACCTTGACATGATATCTGTATGGCAGAAATGATACTACTATATCATACTCATTTACTAGTTTTTCAAGTGTGCTTACATTATCTGCCGACCACGTCATGGAAGAACCGTTCGGATGGCCCTTAATCATCCTGTCAGCTTTCTCCTTCGTTGTTGTCGCGATCATTACTCTGTAATCCCTTTCCAGCAGGAATTCAACCATGGGTTTTACGACAAGCCCCGCACCAAGTATCAGAACTTTATTCATTTCAGATCTTTATATAATTATTTGCGGCAAGTTATAAAAACCGCATTATAAAAAACATGATTTTTCACTCTGTGTAACTCTGTGCTCCTTTGTGTAACTCTGTGTAAGTTTTTCATCTTTTTCTTGTTGCACAGAGGTCCACAGAGAAGACACAGAGAGCAACAGAGAAAACAAGATAAAATTGTATCTTTGCTGATGATCAAAAACAATATTTGTCTCCGCCATAATAGCTTCAATGTCAGGTAACCAGAAATATGTCGAAACACCGCTGATGAAGCAGTATAACAGTGTCAAGGCAAAGCATCCTGATGCGATATTGCTCTTCAGGGTTGGTGATTTTTACGAGACATTCGGCGAAGATGCCATACGTGCATCAGAAATTCTGGGTATAACACTTACGCGAAGAGCCAATGGTTCAGCTTCGTTTGTAGAACTGGCAGGATTTCCATACCATGCACTCGACACCTATCTGCCAAAGCTGGTTAGGGCAGGGCAGAGGGTTGCTATATGTGAGCAACTGGAAGATCCGAAACTGGCAAAAAAGATTGTTAAAAGAGGGATCACAGAACTTATTACCCCCGGGGTCTCTCTTAACGACAATGTACTTAATCATAAGGAGAATAATTTCCTTGCAGCCGTACATATTGAAAAGAGAGTTGCAGGAGCTGCCTTTCTTGATATATCCACTGGTGAATTCCTTGTTTCTGAAGGGACTGTTGAATATATAGATCAGATGCTCAATAACCTGCAACCCAAGGAGGTGCTTTACGAAAAAAGGAAAAAGGATCTGTTTCTCGAAAGTTTCGGCACAAAGTTTTATACTTTCAAGCTGGACGAATGGATATTTACACCGGAAGCGGCCAATGACAGGCTTCTCAAACAGTTTGAAACCAGCTCTTTAAAGGGATTTGGGATTGAAAAACTTCCATATGGAATAATAGCTGCAGGGGCTATTCTTCATTATCTCGACCTGACACAGCATGAACAGCTTGGACATATTACGAGTCTGGCGCGGATTGAAGGAGAGAGGTATATGTGGCTCGATAAGTTCACAATCAGGAACCTTGAATTATTTCATTCACCTTACGAAGGAGCCAAGACACTTATCGATGTGATGGACCGCACTATCTCACCGATGGGCGGAAGACTTCTGAAAAGATGGATATCACTGCCGCTGAAAGAAATTCAAGCTGTTAATGAACGGCTCGATATAGTTCAGCACCTTGTCGAAAACGGCGATCTCATGGAAGAGATCTCGGGATTAATAAAACAAATTGGTGACCTTGAAAGGTTGATTTCAAAGGTTGCGATGAACAGGATAAATCCCAGGGAGGTTGTTCACCTTAAGAAAGCCCTGAAATCAATAGATCCTCTCAAGACACTTTGCAGTCAAAGCAAGTGCATACCTCTCGTGAAACTTGCTGAACAGATTAATCCATGCAAATCGCTGGCAGACAGAATCGAACATGATCTTAACAACGATCCTCCTGTTCAAATAAACAGAGGAAATGTCGTTGCGGAGGGTGTGTCGGCTGAACTGGATGAACTGAGAACCATTCTTTACAGTGGGAAGGATTACCTTACCGATCTACAGAACAGGGAGAGCAAGCGCACTGGAATTGCTTCATTGAAAGTAAGTTATAACAATGTGTTCGGATATTACATTGAAGTCAGGAATACACACAAGGATAAAGTGCCGTCTGAATGGATAAGAAAACAGACACTGGTGAACGCGGAACGCTATATCACCGAAGAGCTTAAGGAGTATGAAAGCAAGATTCTGGGAGCGGAAGAGAAAATTCTTGAACTGGAAACGACTCTGTTCAATGATCTTGTGCTGGCAATTACTGAATATATACCTCCTGTTCAGCTGAACTCATCACTTATCGGAAAGCTCGATTGTCTGGAGTCATTTGCTCTTCTCGCAAATGAAAATGATTATACAAGACCATTGCTTGACGATTCACGAAGATTAGAAATAACTGACGGTCGTCATCCGGTGATTGAAAAACAGTTGCCTCCGGGAGAATCTTATGTGCCGAACGATGTGATTTTAGACACAGAGGACCAACAGATAATAATACTCACCGGGCCTAATATGTCGGGAAAATCAGCATTGCTGAGGCAGACAGCCCTTATTGTGCTGATGGCACAGACAGGTTGTTTTGTTCCGGCAAAATCCGCAAAGATCGGAGTTGTGGATAAGATATTTACAAGGGTAGGCGCATCCGATAATATAAGTCTCGGAGAGTCAACCTTTATGGTGGAGATGAATGAAACAGCAAGCATACTTAATAACCTGTCGGAGAGGAGTCTCATCCTTCTTGATGAAATAGGCCGTGGAACAAGTACTTACGACGGTATTTCGATAGCATGGGCCATGGTTGAATACCTGCACGAAAACAGGATGAGAGCCAAGACACTGTTTGCGACTCATTATCACGAACTTAACGAAATGGAAAATTCATTCTCGAGAGTCAGGAATTATAATGTTTCCATCAAAGAGATGAATAATAAAGTAATATTTTTACGTAAACTCAAAAGAGGAGGGAGCGAGCATAGTTTCGGAATTCATGTGGCTAAGATGGCTGGTATACCGAGAAGTGTTGTGAACAGAGCCGAAAAAATACTTAAGGAACTGGAGCAGAGCCACACAAAACAGGAGCTGGCAAAACCAATTGCTGACCTGGCAGATCACAGGGAAGGATTACAGCTAAGTATATTCCAGCTTGACGACCCTGTTCTCAAACAGATCCGCGATGAACTCCTGGAGATCGATATCGATAATCTGACACCTGTTGAGGCTTTGAATAAGCTCTATAATATCAGAAAGCTTCTGCAATAGTTAGCTTTTTGGGAAAAAAAATGGTATCTTCAAAGTTTTCAGAAATATTTAATAAATGCCGCAATCAAATGCAAAAAACAGGCTGAAGATAGCTGTACTCGGGGCAGGACATGGCGGACTGGCTATGGCTGGTCATCTGGCACTTATGGGGCACAAGGTGAACCTGTTCAACAGGGGTGAAGAGAGATTATGGGGTGTCAAATCGTCCGGTACTATCGAGATAACAGGTGAAGTGGAAGGATTTGGCAAGATCAATCTGGCAACCACTTCTATGAAGGAGGCAATAAACGGCTGTGAACTCTTAATGGTTGTGGTGCCGGCTAATGCACACCGGTGGATGGCGGAACAAATGGCGCCACACCTGGTTGATGACCAGATAATTATCCTTCATCCGGGCAGAACATACGGTGCAATCGAATTCAAACAGGTTCTTAAAAGGATGAATGTTAGTGCCAATGTTATTATTTCGGAAGCCCAGACCTTTATATATGCATCCCGTGCCACAGGACCCTCACAGGTTCATATCTTCAGAATAAAACACTCAATTCCCGTTGCATCAATAAGAGCTCATCTTATTCCTCATGTAATCAGCAAAATGCGCCAGTTTTATCCTCAGTTTGTTCCCGGTGACAATGTCTTTAAAACAAGCTTTGAAAATATAGGAAGTGTGTTCCATCCGGCTTTATGTATTCTCAATTCGGGCTGGATTGAACACGATGTTGATTTCCAGTTCTATCACGAAGGTGCAACTGCTTCTGTCACAAAAGTACTTGAGAAAATAGATGAGGAACGGGTAAAAGTGGCCGAAGCCCTGGGTATAAGGGCTATTTCTGCCAGGCAATGGCTCTATATGGCATACAGTTCGACAGGCAATACACTTTTTGAGGCAATGAAAAAGAATACCGGATACAGGGGGATACTTGCGCCCAGATCCCTGAGAGTCAGGTATATGGAAGAGGATATTCCATGCAGCCTTGTTCCGATAGCCTCGACAGGGAAAATGTTTAATATAGACACACCTACTATAGATGCTGTTATTCATCTGGGATCCCAGATGAATAACACTGATTACTGGTCAAACGGACGGACCATGGAAAATTTGGATATTGCAGGCATGAGTGTCCGGGATCTCAGGCTGCTGGCAATTGGTGAACCGTCAAAATGATCATAATACCTGGACTTTAGTTTCAGGACAGGTTCATCAGGATAACGGTTTCCGTTATCGAATAAATATTGATCATACCCTCAGGTGAGGGGAAATATGTTTTCCGGATATTTTCCGGAATCTAAAGTGTTTTAATATACTGAAAAGAACAATAGAGAAACTTTACTATAGAATAATTTATTAATAATAACTAAAACAACAAAATTATGGCAGGTATTGCAGGAATAGCCTCGGAAAATGCAGAGGCAGAAGTTGAGGGAATGCTTAATACTATCCGTCACAGGGGAAAAGAGAGTATTTCAGTTTTTGAAAATGAGGGTACAACCCTTGGACTGGTATGGAACGAATCAGAAGATGTAACTGTGAAGAAGTTACTGGATGAAGGAACCGTTGGCGACGATAACGGGTCAGGTCATTTTGCCCTGGTAAAACCCTTAAATGGGAATTTTAAAATGTATCGTGATGAATTGGGAGTTGCCCCGCTTTATCATGGTAAGGATGCCACCGGAAACGTTTGTTTTGCTTCGGAAGTAAAAGCATTGCAGGAAATAGCTGAAGATATTTCAGAAATACCTCCCGGACATACTTTTGACGGGAACAGTTTAAAATCATATTTCAAATTGGAAACCGGCACTCCCCTGGAAGATAATCCGGTACAGATAGCTGTCCGCTTACGGAGTCTTCTCGATGGCGCAATATCGGATTGTATTAGTTCAGAGCCTATTGGATCATGGCTGTCAGGGGGTCTTGATTCAAGTACTATATGTGCCCTTGCTGTAAGACATGTAAAACAATTAAAGACTTTTACCGCAGGACTGAAAGGTTCGCCGGATCTTGAATTTGCTGGAGAAATGGCAGATTTTATTAAATCAGATCATCACGAGATTATTGTAACTCCGGATGATATGATACGTGTTTTGCCGGATGTTATTTATTATCTTGAATCATTTGATGCACTGCTGGTAAGATCAAGCATCACAAATTACCTGGTTGCAAAACTGGCATCTGAACATGTGTCCGAGGTCTTCTCAGGAGAGGGAGGCGATGAATTGTTTGCAGGTTATGATTACCTTAAATCAATACCATCAGAACATCTTGAAGCTGAGCTTATTAAAATCACAGGTAATCTGCACAATACAGCTCTGCAAAGAGTTGACCGTAGTGCATCTGCTCACGGCACAAGGGCTCACGTTGTTTTTGCTAATCCCGAAGTGGTCAGGTTCGCACTCACAATTCCTGTTAAATACAAGATCTTCAATAATCAGGAGAAATGGATACTCAGAAAGGCAATGGAAGGATCCCTGCCCGAATCTATCCTGCAAAGGCCAAAAGCAAAGTTCTGGGAAGGTGCCGGGGTTGAAAATGTGCTTTCAGATTATGCTTCCAAAAAGATTACCGACAGGGATTTCAGAGCTGAGCGACATGCATCTGATGGATTGAATATCAATACAAAAGAGGAGCTGTTCTACTACAGGATCTTTAAGGACCATTTCGGATCTGATCACAATCTTAAATGGATGGGAAGAACCATGGGGAGCCCGGTCGAATAATACAGCAGCGATTATATTATTTCTTTCTGGTTATGTGAATTAATGAACAGAATAGTTCCTGTTTCATCATATCCGCTTAATAAAGATTCCCAGTTATGTTTTAGTTCCGTGATACTTAATCCTGTCATGACCAGGTCTGCTGAAGATGATTTTTGATTTATCAGGCTTTTCTGGGTCATATCCGGTTCTTCAGTGATGATCTCAATATTTTTTTCTGTTATCGGGAGCCTGCCCGTTTTTACCAGTTCCATGAGCTTCATCCGGATCTCTTCATATTGTCCCGGCTTACAAGTTTCAAAGACCTTGATATTTAATTTTCTCCAGTCGGGATGTCCTGAAATTATAAAGCTCATGAGAATAAGCAGGCTTGAGTTTTCAGGTTCCTCGTTATTTATCCAGACATGTATGCCATTCCTGAAATTCATCTCCTTCCTGCTGGTGGCAAGCAGGCAAATGTCAAAATTTCCTGCTTTTATAAGTCCGATATTCTCGACGATTTCACCGAGGTTCTCAGGATTTTCCTTGTCATATTCAAAAATCACCATGTTATTCTCCATTCCTGAAATTCCCGGTACCTGTATGGCCTGGGCAAGGGCTGAAGTATATGACGGAGAGATTAATGTATCGACATAAACATGATTATTTGTTGTATCATATAGTTCGATCAGCCTTGAAAGTTCTTCGGCAGCCTGTTGACTGGTAGCCCTTGAATAGTATCCTTCTATCCGGTGAAGATAGGTTCCGAATCCGTACCTGTATGATATCCAGTTCAGAAGCTGAAATGCTCTTGCACGTGCAAAGGAATGTTTCGAAATAAATATTGCACTCGGCCTCCATTCTTTGGCTTTTTTCTTACATTCCGATCTCTGAAGATAAACCTGTATGTTCCTGTTTACCTGGAAAAGAGTATTGGCAAATAAAGACTCAAGTCCGTCTCTTTCACGATGGTACATCTTAATGTATGAATAGATCAATGTCATAAGCACAAGTGCAGCAAGGGCATATGGAGCATTAATTTTAAACATGACCCATAAGGCGATAAGGAATCCAGTAAGTGAAAGATACCATTTTGACCTGAATGAGGGCCTGTAGGAGGGAGAGGATCCAAAGTGATTAAGGAATGATATAAGACATAGTGATCCATATGTTACCAGGAAGAACATGGAAATTATCTCAGCGACTTCGTTGATGCTGCCCAGTGCAACAAAAACCAGGGCAATAATTACCGTTATCAGTGTCGCATTTATAGGTTCATTATCATTTTTTCTCCCCGCTGTCAGCCATTTGTTCATCTTTGCCGAGGGAAAAGATGAATCATGGGCGAGAGCCTGAAGTGTTCTTGGCGCTACCATCACTGAACCAATGGCCGAAGATATTGTGGAAGCTGCAAGACCTAAAGGAATAATAACGATTCCAAGAATAGCTATCTTCCCCATGATTAGCTGGTTGGCTAACATGTCCTCAACGCTTGCCGATATTGATAGTTTATAAATGATTGCAATATAGATAATGAATCCGGAAATCGTTGCGATTATAGTACCGCGGGGGATAGACTTTGCCGGATTTTTAAGATCTCCCGAAAGACCTACGCCGGCTGTCATTCCGGTAAATGCAGGAAATACTATTGCAAATACCATAAAGAAATCCTTCAAATTTCTTATATCACCAGTAGCGATCCTGCCTTCCGAAGCTATCCCAAATTCCGTTGTTCCCAGGAAAAAACAAACTATTGAGATGAACAGGATACATACTACAATATAGAGCATTTTAACTCCCACATTTGCACCTTTTCGCAGGATGACAAAACCCAGGGTAAGCATTACAGGGATGCTGATGACCTGTCTGGGAAGGTTAATATTCAGAGATCCGGAGAAATAATTAAAAACGAACTCGAATGCTTCAGTAAATGCGATAACATAAAATGCCACACTTATTGCCTGTGACAGATATAGAGCTATTCCTATAGTGGCACCAATATTGAGTCCGAATGAACGTGAAATAATAAAGTACTCTCCTCCGCCCTCAACCCGTTTATTTGTAGCAAGTTCCGAAAGTGCAAAAGCTGTCGGGATTGTAAGGGCGTGTCCTACAATAATGATCAGCAGGACACCCCAGAATCCGAGAGTTCCGACTGCAAAGCCGAATCTTAAGAAAAGAATTGCTCCCAGTATTGTGGAAATGGCAGTCAGGAAAACAGGAATAGTGCCGAATCGTTTCATAATGATTTCTGATAGTCATTTTTACAAATAATGTGGAAATATAATAAGAAAAGAGGGATGTTATATTTCATCAGGGGTAATAAAAAGTGATAATATTTCAACAATCTGTGATTGATCCCTTAAATTAAATCTGGCATTTGTCGGTTTACATCCTATTTTAATTGAAAAACCTGATTCCGGAATCGCTTTGAAAAGATCTTCATCGGTTGAGTCATCACCCAGTGCAAGAATGAAATTAAAATCGCTACTATTAATAATCCTCGTTGCTATAGTTCCTTTATCATATAATATACTTTTAATTTCCAGCACTTTATCTCCTTCCAGGACCTGGAGTTTTAATTCATTTTTCAGGATTTCAGAAAGGTCATCCCTAAGTTCATTAATTCTCAGTGAAGCTGTCTCCTCATCAGCATTACGGTAGTGCCACACAAGTGATGCATTTTTATCTTCTATCATCGAACCGGTACACCTGTCGACATAATCATTTAACAGCGGCAGGAATTTTTCTTTCCACGACAGGTCTATTTCCTCATTTTGCTCCCAGTTGCTTCCGGGATACTTGATCAGAAAACCATGTTCAGCAATCAGGGTCACATCAAGGTTTTTAAACTGCTCATCCAGAAACTCTTTTGTTCTGCCGCTTATAATTACTATTATGTTGCGGGGATCTGCGATAATGGTTTTCAATATCTTCTCAGTTTCCGGGCCCAACAGAGCCATTTCAGGAAGTTTAACTATGGGTGTCAGTGTACCGTCATAATCGATCAGGAAGAGCCGTTTTCGAGATTCATGATATTTTATCTTTATAGATCTCCTGGTATTTTCATCCAGGTATTTTACCTGAAGGTTCTTCTTTTCTTTTTTAACCTCTTCAATCTGGTTGAAAAAATCATTTGTCCATGTAAACACATCATATCGTTTCAGCCTGTTCTGCATTTTATGTATCCTCTTTTCTTTTTCTATCTCAGGCATTGTAAGAGCCCTGTTCAGGGCTTCGGCAGCCTCCTCAATATCGGTTGGATTAATTATAATTGCCTCGTTCAGTTCAATTGAGGCACCTGTCATTTCGCTCAACACCAGCATTCCGTGCTTTTCTGTCTGACAGGCGACATATTCTTTTGCAACCAGGTTCATACCGTCACGCAGAGGTGTAATAAATCCCACATCACTGAGGTTATAGATTGCAATCATCTCGTTAAAAGGGATTGATTTGTACTGGTAGATCAGGGGACGCCAGTTGAGAGTACTGTATTTGCCATTAATACGCCCGACAGTAGCTTCAATTTCCTTTTTAAGTATACGGTATTCCTGGATATTATCTCTTGAAGGCACTACTACCATATTGAAGGTCACTCTGAAATTCCATTCAGGAAATCTCTCAAGGAACCGTTCAAATGACTTTAATCTGAAGAGGAATCCCTTTGAATAATCAAGCCTGTCAACTGAAAAAATAAGTTTCCTGTCCCCGAGATACTTCCTGATTTTATTTTTCTGGAAGTTGGTTTTGGGCGAGTAACATGCATTATGAAATTTTGTAAAGTCTATTCCTATGGGAAAGGCATCAGCTTTACATAACCTGCTGTCAATGGAAATATAGTTCTGATCGACCTTATAGCCAAGGGTCCTTTTTACGGATCTGATAAAATACTGGGTATAATCATTTATGTGGAATCCAATTACATCGGCGCCCGTCATACCTTTAAGTATAGCTTCACGCCAATTTCTTGGAAGAAGGCGAAACATCTCGAATGACGGAAATGGAATATGAAGGAAAAAACCGATATCGAGCTTCGGGAAAGATCTTCTTATTATGTCAGGCAGCAAAAAGAGCTGGTAATCATGGATCCATACAAAATCACCCGGTTGTATTATTTTTTGCAGTTTCTGAAAGAAAAGGTTATTTGCAGTTACATAAGCATTATAATAACTGGTGTCATATACAGTATTTGTGGGAAAGTAATGGAACAACGGCCAGATTGTATCATTGCAGAAACCGCCATAATATTTGTCATTTATCTTTCGCGGTATTTCAACCGGAATAAGTTCAATACCGGGGTGGACATTTATTTTTGCAAGCTGGGCATCGCCAGTACCTGCCCATAGGATTTTTGATGATGAATTATTATCTGAATTCATTTTTTCAGATAGAGAGAGAATTGCAGAAACCAACCCTCCTGAATTCTGAATAGGGTAAAACTCTTCTTTCTTTCTCAAAAGCTTAAACGGCAGCCTGTATGCTACAACAATAATCCTCTTAAATTCAAATTTGTCAATTGTTTTCACAGCTTACAGAAAAATTGGTTTATTTAATTTTGTCGATAACCGGTACACTGCATTTACCAGGCCTACATGACTGTATGTCTGGGGGAAATTACCCCACTGATTGAAATTCTTATCGGAATCTTCACTAAACAGACCGAGATGATTTGTGCTTTTATTAAGTGTTTCAATTACACTGAAAGCTTTATCGATCATTCCAACTGCCGCAAGAGCTTCTGCATACCAGAAACCACAAATAATGAATGTGTTACGCGATTTGCCAAGATCATCCTCTTTGTATCTTAAAAAAACTGCCGGGTCACTAAAAAGTACTTTTTCATAAGCCTTGAGGTGTTGCAGCGCTCTTCCTCCATTCGGATTCAGATAATTCATTGTGATAAGCTGAAGGTTACCTGCATCCATATGATTATTACCTATTGATTGCATATAAGCACCTTTCCCGGGATTAAAACAATCTTCGATATACTTTTCCGCACGGGCCATCAGTGAACTGGCTTTCTCTGTAATTTTTTTATTGTTGATTATTGATCCTATTTTTAAAGCTGCCTTGCATCCGACCCAGTGAAAAAGATTAGTATAGCAATGTATCTGGTTTGTCGTTCCAAATTCCCATGGACCAGAATCGGGTATATCTATATATTCCTCAATGCGGTCAAGAAGCCATTCGGTAATAAATTTGGATTTATGCATCTCTACGTAATCCAGCCTTTTATCAATAAAAAGAGGTAAAAGACTTATGAGTACCTGTCCATATACGTCATTCTGTGTCTGGTAAATGGCATTATTACCAATTCGTACAGGTTTATTCTTTAAATAACCTTCGAGAAGCAGCACTTTTTCATCGGGGACCCGGCCTCCTGTTATAGTATATAACGGTTTGATCTGTTGTTTCTCATTGAGAATAACATTTTGTATAAAATCAAAATATTTCTCAAGCTCTTCAAAGTGGCCGATATTGTTAAAAGCATTCAGCGTATAATATGTATCTCTCATCCAGCAGTAACGATAGTCCCAGTTCCGGTGTGCCTGGTCAATTTCGGGCAGGCTTGTTGATCCGGAAGCTATTACTGCACCAGTGTCTTCATATTGATGAAGTTTTAATACCAGTGCTGATCGTATAACCTCATCCTGGTAAATATATGGTATGGAAGTTGATTTTACCCAGTTTATCCAATAGGTTTGTGTCTTCTTAAGGAATAGTTCCGCTGTTTCTGCCAGGGGTGCTTCAAGAGGAACTCCATAGCTGAAGACCAAATAACGGGTTTCATTTAGCAGGAATGCTTTTTCATTGAGGATATAATTAAGAGGAATGTCGGATGTGAGCCGTATCTGGCTGCTTAAATTCAGATATCGGATATGGTTGCTGCCTGCAGAAATTTCCGGAGTAAGTTTCCCGTAATTATCAACAGGATGACATTTCACAATGATAAACGGATCACCCTCAAGAAGCTCAATTTTTCTGAAGAGCATAAGGGGCTTGAAATATCTTTCATACTGGTTGAAACGTGGTGCATAATCGATAACTCTGAACTTTCCATCCTTTGCTTTGAATTCAGTTGCCAGAATGTTGGTGTTTTTAATATAATACTGTGTTGACTTGTAATCGCTATCATTCGGCATTATACTGAATTCACCACCTTTCTTTTTGTCGAGCAGGGAGCCAAAGATAAAGCTGCTGTCGAATTTGGGCAGGCAGAGCCAGTTTACGTTAGCCCTTGTATCGATATAGGCCAGGTAGGAACAATTCCCTATTACTCCAAAATTATACTTGTTCATATTATTTGGTCACTTAATCTTTTGCCTGATGAATAACTCTTTGCGGGAATGGGATTTCAATTCCCTCTTTATCGAATGCGACCTTTAAGCGTTTCCTTAATTCACCTGTTATCTCCCACTGCTTAAGAGGTTTGGTATCGCCAAGTATCTTTAGAATTATTGCTGAGTCTGCAAAATCATTAACACGTAGAAACTGAGGAGGCTTTAGAATAAACTCCTTATACTGAGGATCCTCCGCCAGTTCATTACCGGTCTTGTTTATTACCTTGATAACATGTTCAAGGTCGGTATCATATGCAACACCCATGTTGAGATTTATTCTTGCAAACTTCTTTGAAAGATTTGACGCTCTCTTAATATCACCATGCGGGATATGATGTATCGTTCCGTTAAGATCGCGTAATGTGGTCAGCCTCAGGGTTATATCCTCTACTGATCCGCCGGTTCCATCAATATTAACAACATCTCCGATCCTGTACTGATTCTCAAGGATAATAAACAATCCTGTAATTATATCCCTGATAAGATATTGTCCTCCAAAACCAAAGGCCAGTCCTACTATACCGGCACCTGCAAGAATCGGGCCTATTTCCAGACCTGATTCCTGGAGAATCATCATAAAGGCGATTAATATAATCACTATTCTTAAAGCACCGTTAAGAATCTGAATGAGGGTATCTTCACGTTTTTTTTCTGCCTCTTCCTCCATACTGCTGTCAGCTACTACTGCAATTCTTACAGCTTTTCTGATTAACTTGCTTAAAATTACAATCAGCAGCCAGGCTGCAACAGCAATTATCAGAATCTTTAATCCATGCGTCAACAGCCATGGGAATATTGCTTCACCCCAATTTTTAATTGTGTCTTTCATAGTAAAATTTAATTAAATTAACAACCATCTTAATTATTGAGTCATTCGCTTACTTTTTTAATTATCTGCAACCGATTAATGTATGTAAGCGATAAATCCTGAATAGAATCAGTGCCTGTAGTAAATTCTGAAGTTAATTTACTAAACCGGTTACAAGTTTTTTCTGTGTAAGATTGCAAGATAATAAAAAATCAACTTTTTACCACTTTCATATGTGACTTCTTTGTCGTGCTTACACTAGTATTTGCCTTGTGTTCTCCAGGGCTGTATCTGTTCCGAAGATACTCAGGATATCACCTGTTCTAATATATGTTTTTCCGTGCGGAATAAACAAACTGGTGCCTCTTTTCACCATAATCAGGATAGCATCCTTGTGGAAAGGAATTTCCTGTATCTGGTGTCCGTCTATATCTGAATTGACAACGGGAATCTCTTCCACATTAAAATTCTCAAATGTTTCAACAAGGGCATTGTAAGTAGCGGGCCTTACGATAAGTGTTTCGATTGTGGTTGCCAATACCCTCCTGACATCTATGGTGTTAATATCCAGATTCTTAAGTTGTTGTTCAATTTTCCATTCATTTGCCATCGAAATGATCCTTTCATGATTGTACACTTTCCTTAACATCTCACAAATCCGGATATTCAATTCATCTGATCCTGTATCAACAACCACGTAGCTGGAGGCATTCATCTTTAATTTTTCATAAGTTGCCGGATCACAACCATCAGAAAGACATGCTTTCAGTCCTTTGGAATGCAGATCTTTGTATCTTTTTTTGTCAACTTCAACAATTACTGAAGCTTTTCCGTGAATATTCAATCTCCTTGCAAGCAGAACACCCTTGCTGCTGCCACCTATTATAATTGTTCTTTCACGAGGCAGCCTGTCCTGCAGGTTTATTGAATTATATAGTACCGGCCCAAGAAAGCAGGTGGCGAGAGCCATAATAATAAAGCTGGCATTGATGCCCGGAGAGATAACTCCCAGTTCAAGTCCGATTGCAGAAGCAGCAATAATAAGACTTAAGCGTGAGGAGAGTAACAATCCGCCTGATAATGCTCTCCTTCTGCCAAATTGCTTAATAAACAGGAAAGACGGGATCACCTTGATGAGTAACATCACCAGAAGGAGAATTAATAGAAGAGGTATAAGAGTATATTCATATTCCTTCAGGGCCGATGGATCAAATTTAACTCCAACCATAATAAAGAAAATCGGAATGAAGAACCCATAGCCCATACCATCAAGTTTAACAAGTAACAGAGATCTTCCCTTATGGAGAAAGAGCGAAAGAAGTATGCCGCTTAGAAATGCACCAAGCAAGACTACTTCAGGACTAATATATTGGCTCAATACGACAAATATCAATAATAACAGCATTGATCCCCTGATGCTCAACTGGGAGGCAGCGTGCGATAGCTGGAATGATATTTTCTTCAGCACAGACCAGTTTCTGAAACGGTTCCCAAGTCTATATAAAATGTAAAAGAATGCGAAAAGAAAAAGGATCAGCATGATTTCAATTCTGAATCCGTTTTTAATGATATAAGCTGTGAAAGTAAAAAGGATGATACTGAGGATATCCGCTATCGCTGCAGTGATTATAAGCATCTGTCCGTAAGCTCCTGTTGCCTCCCCCCTGTTTTTCAAAACAGGGAGAATAATGCTTACCGAAGTAGTGGCCATTATCAGAGCTATATACCAGTTGTTTTTGACATCAACAATAAGCGATAATCCAATTGCTGCGGCATACGATAAAATTATTGTAAAGCAGAAATAAATACTAGCTATTACCAGGGGACTCTTCATAAGCCTTGAATAATTACTCCGTTTACGGGGGAAAGAAAAAATTACCTGGTCCATATCTATTTCCAGTCCTATGAGGAACATCAGAAATATAAATCCCGTCAAAGCCAGAAATTCGAGGATATTAAGGCTTTCAGGGCTTATATTGTAAAGAAGGTATTTCCCGGCAAAATAACCCAGGAAGATCTCAACAACGACCGAAGGGATCTTTTTAATCCTGAGAACCGATAATACCATTGGAATGATCCAGGCAAGACCCACAATGACAAATAAGGGAAAGTAGTCGAAGTGCATGGAGATACTCAGATAGATTCCCATAATACCATTTTGGCTTTGGTCCGGATGCAATATAATAATTTTGCTGTTTGAAAGCAGCCTTTGTAAAGATATAATAGGGTATTGACCGGTTAAATTTTACAGAGGTTATATTGAATTCATTATTCTACTAAAGACTGGTCAATACTTTATATAGATATAGTAAATTTATGGCCGGATATATAAAAACAAAATTTGTGTGAAACCGACACATAATTAAATAATTGTATGACAAATTATATAATTCTTGCTCTCTGTCTGATGATCCTGCTTGCATACCTGTTTGACATAACGAGCAGGTATTCAAAAATACCCGGGGTCATTCTGCTGATAGGATTGGGGATCGTACTCCGGCTTCTGGTTAACAATACAGGTTTTGAAATCCCTGATATTGAACCACTGCTTCCGGTAATCGGAACAGTTGGTCTGATACTGATTGTCATGGAAGCAAGCATGGATCTGAAACTTGGTAAAAATAAGCTGGGAATAATATTTAAATCAGCATCTGCAGCTATAATCCTTTTTGCATTTTTTGTGGCTATCATGACTATAATTTTGTATAAATTTCTTGGATATCCTTTGATTGATTCACTGCTTAATGCGGTACCTTTTGGAATTATCAGCAGTGCTGTCGCAATACCTTCTGCCATAAACCTTAACCGGGAACAAAAAGAATTTGTTATTTATGAGAGCTCTTTATCAGATATAGTGGGAATTCTTGTATTTGACTTTATACTTCTTTACCAGGGTTCTATCGGCCAGGGATTAATAAATTATGGAATCAATGCAATACTGACAATATTTGTGGCAATCATTGTCACTTCAGCCCTTGCCATATTGCTGCATAAAATAACATATCATATAAACTATATTATTATCCTGACATCAGTTGTGCTGGTTTATGCTCTGGCCAAAATGATACACCTTCCTGCACTTTTGCTGGTTCTGGCATTTGGTATAGCCATGGCTAACTACAGACTTGTTCAGAATAGCGTGATAAAAAGATATGTGGACTTTGATATATTCGGAGATGACCTTGTATCATTCAAAAAGATCCTTACTGAACTTACCTTTGTTGTCAGGTCATTTTTCTTCATAATGTTCGGATTCTATACAAAAATTGAAGGTTTGTTGAACTTCCATAATATTTTTACTGCCCTGGCTATTATTGTCGGTATATATATTTTACGGACTATCTTCCTGTGGAAATTCCTTAAAATACCGATTTTCCCATTTTTGTTTCTTTCACCGAGGGGACTGATAACAATTCTGCTGTTTCTGAGTATCCCTGCCACATTAAGGATTGAGCCGATTAACGAGGAGGTAGTAACTCTGGTTATATTGGTGTCGATCTTCCTTATGATGGTCGGAAATATACTATATAAAGAGGAAGATATCGCTGCCGAGGAATATGATATAATTATCCATGAAGATTCTATTAGAGAACAAACCAATGACGGCTGATACAATGAAAATATAAATCGATTATGTACTGATAATTGTTTTAATACATTGAATATGAATAAAATAAAAATCTTTAGCCGGGTTCTAAACATTTTTATGGTTATGCCTGCCTGGCTGCTGAGGCTCTGGCAGAATACAAAAGAAGAATTGCCGGGGTTTTAGGTAACCTTTCATCTGTTCTTCATTTTCTGATTATATTTTTACATCAGGAATCTTCTTGGCAGAAAATAACGCCGGAAGGAAATAATACAACAGTAGGAATAGAATGAAAAGATACATTTCGTTGTTCATAAAAAAACTTTTGAACCTGTTAATTTTCCTGGTATTAAGCCAGATACTTCATGCCCGGAACGATACTCTCAAAATAAGTGATCTGCTGAATGAACAGCAGGAAAAAGAGACAATTGAAGCCACCTCATCCGTATCTCCTCATTCCCTTTATACCAGTATAGGACTTGGCAACAATATGGTATATATGGGATCTTCAATATCGCAGGATAAGCCATATTATTACGGGAGTCTTACTTATGGCTTCAAAGAAAAGCTGTATGCATCAGTCTCCTCTTTTCACCTGGCTGCATATGATCCGTTCCTGGCTTTTAATACATTCTCATTAAACTATAGTAAGACATTTAACTCATGGTTCGACATTTCTTTAAGTGTATCGCGATACCAGGTTAACAATGAACTGACTGACACCCTCTTCAATAGTTTTGTATATGGAGATCTCACACTTGGCCTTGACTGGAGAATTCTCTACTCAAAACTATCAGCAGGAGGCATCTTTTCTGAATCATCAGGTGCCTATTTTCAATTAAGGAATTCGAGGTATTTTGAGACTCCCATGTTCTTTAATGGTAAAGCAAATATATCTTTTGACCCTTATGTTAACATGTTGTTCGGGACACTTACCGAAACAACTACTTCAAGCGGAACCACTATAGGAATAACACAACCCTTCAGTTCAAAGAAAACGTCAGGAAGAAATTCCTCAGGAACGACGACAAGGGAATTCTTCAATCTTATGGAAGTCGATCTGGGAATTCCGGTTGCATTTACTATGGGTAAGGTTACTATTGAAGCTGATCCGGGATTTATTTTACCGCTTTATTCCGACACAGATCCCTTACATCCGAAAGGATTCTCTCTGCTTTTAAGCTGCTATCTCAGGATTTTTTAGTTTATGCCGGCATTTGTGATTATTCTTTTCTGAGTAATTCCATCCCAAAGCCGTGTTTCGAAGATGGTACAAGCTTTCCTTTTTTAAGTTTATAACCTGTAAGGTCAACATCATCAGAGCTGCATGTTACACCCTCAATTGTCGCAGTGTTTCCGAAGGCTCCGGCAAGATGAGAGATATAGTTGGTTTTAACTGCAGAACCCCAGGCATGAGGGGAGGCAAGAAACCCCATAAGTTTTATTTCCCGGATGAGTTTAATCCATCCGGTAAATCCGGTGCTGACAATGTCGTGAAGGAATACATCAATGATCTTCTGGGCACCAAGTTGCCTCAGCACTGTTTCATCCGGACTTGCTTTCCCGTCGGCAAGGAGAGGATCCATATTATGAATCCTGAGCCATGAATATAATTTCACATAATCTTCAATCGTTTCATGGAAAGGTTCCTCGATCCAGAAGAGCCGGGTTCCCTCTATCCCTTTCATGTATCTCAGAAACTCATCAATGGTAAACCCGTTATTCCCGTCTACAAGGATATCACAATCAGGGAAGCTTTCGGCTACAAGCTTTGTGATTTCAATATCCCTATCTATTCCCTTCTCTTTTTCCATCCACCTGTGCCCCCGTCCGATCTTAAGCTTAAATTGCCGGTAGCCCAGGTCAAAATCCTGACGGCACTCTTCCAGTATCTTATCTGGTCCTGC
>Ga0315550_1000405_pt1 | contig 26509 bp, 19 predicted proteins | sample SalMarSW160190MG_2_FD_203100 | JGI IMG/M metagenome (GOLD analysis project Ga0315550, IMG submission 203100) | Salt marsh sediment microbial communities from the Plum Island Ecosystem LTER, Massachusetts, United States - Salt Marsh Sediment SW1601-90 ... | reverse complement strand
CGTGATCACCTGTTCGACGCCGGTCTCGGCACCGTGAGCGAGATCTTTGACGGTGCTCCGCCGCATCATCCGCGCGGCGCGCCGTCCCAGGCATGGTCCGTCGCTTGCGTGTTGCAGGCGTGGTGGCAGCTCGAGCGCGCCAAGCACCGTATCCCGAGAGACGAAAAACATGAGGCTCCGGTAGCACTCGCGAAGGCGTCGGTGACATGACCGGGACGGAGTGCCGTGGCAACCCCCCACGGAGTCAGGCGAGATGAAAGCCGATAAAAAAGCGGCAATGAATGCGGAACGCCATCGTCTTGAGCAGCAACGTGCCGGCCGCGAGAATTGGCGGCAGTGGGGGCCGTATCTAGCCGAACGCGCATGGGGTACGGTGCGCGAGGACTACAGCCCCCATGGCAACGCGTGGGAATATTTCAGCCACGATCAAGCGCGTTCACGTGCTTATCGCTGGAGCGAAGACGGTCTGGGCGGCATTTGCGACGACAAGCAGCGGCTTTGTTTTGCGCTCGCGTTCTGGAACGGGCGCGATCCGATCCTCAAGGAACGGGCCTTCGGACTCACCGGCGATCAGGGCGTACACGGCGAGGACGTAAAAGAGATTTATTTTTATCTCGACGCCACGCCGTCGCACAGTTTTCTGCGTTATCGGTACCTGTATCCGCAAGGAGAATATCCCTATCGCTGGCTGGTGGAGGAAGCCGCGCGCCGCACGCGCCGCGATCCGGACGTGACTCTCTTTCAGTCCGGACTGTTCGACGAGAACCGTTACTGGGAAATCGAAGTCTCGTATGCCAAAGCCGGCCCCGACGAAATTCACGCGCGCATCGTCGCCACAAACCGCGGACCGGAAGAGGCCACGCTGCATCTGCTGCCGACGCTGTGGTTTCGCAACGACTGGTCATGGGGCGACCCGGTGGACAAGCCAGCCCTGCGTGCCCTGAAGAAAACGGGCGATGCCGGATGGGCCGTGTGTGCCGAGCACCCCGGGCTCGGCGCATATTATTTGTATGGACGACAGGCGGCCGAGCTGTTGTTCACTGAAAACGAGACGAATAACGAACGGTTGTGGGGCGTTCCCAATGCCACGCCATACGTGAAGGACGCATTTCATCGTCGCGTGATTCAGAATGAGGTTGCGGCCGTGAATCCCGCCCGGGGGGGCACCAAGTTTGGCGCCTGGCATGTTTACAAACTGGCTCCGGGCCAGTCGGCGCAGCTCGATCTGGTGCTCTCAGACAAGGCGCGGGAAAAGCCGTTCGCTCGTAGCGAGGCCGTGTTTGCCGCGCGAAAGTCCGAGACCGATGTTTTTTACCGTGAGTTGTTGCCCGCTGCTTCGCCCGAAGACCACCGCATCCTGCGCCAGGCGCTCGCGGGTATGATCTGGAGCAAGCAATTTTTCCATTACGATGTGCAGCGTTGGCTGTATGGCGATCATTATCCGCCGCCGCCGGAACGTGCGCTCGGACGGAATCATCACTGGAAGCAACTCAAGTCAGCGGACATCCTGTCCATGCCGGACTGCTGGGAGTATCCGTGGTTCGCGGCCTGGGACCTGGCGTACCACTGCGCCGCGCTGGCGCTGGTGGACGTTGATTTCGCCAAGGAACAGCTCGATCTGGTATTGCGCGAAAATTATCTTCATGCCAACGGACAGATCCCGGCATACGAATGGGCATTCGGCGACGTCAATCCGCCGGTGCACGCCATGGCGGCGCTCAAGGCGTTTCGCGCCGAACGTGTCCAGCGCGGTCAGGGCGACTTTGCTTTTCTGCAACGTATATTGCACAAGTTGTTGTTGAACTATGCCTGGTGGCTCAACCGCAAGGACGGCGATGGACAGAACGTGTTCGAAGGTGGGTTCATGGGGCTGGACAACATTTCCGTCTACGACCGCTCGCGGGCATTGCCGCCGGGTTACAGGCTCAAACAGGCCGACACCACCGGCTGGATGGCGATGTTCGCGCTCAACATGACGGTGATTGCACTTGAACTCACAACCCAGGATCCCGTCTATGAGGACATCGCCATCCAGTGCTATATGCAGTTTCTGGCGATCGCCCATACTATCGGTGGCCATACCTCGGGAAGTCCGTCGCTGTGGGATCCGGAGGACATGTTCTTCAAGGACCTGATCGAATGCCCCGATGGCAAAATCCAGAGAGTGAATGTCTTTTCCCTGGTGGGACTGATTCCGCTGTTTGCCTGCGAAGTCGTCGATCAGCGGATACTGACGCGCGCCCCCCGTTTTCGCCAGTTGTTGCGTGAGCACAAGGGCGGTGTGTTCCGGGGTCACTATATCTGCGCCTGTCCTGATTGGGAGAATGAACGCGGTGAGCATCTGCTGTCGCTGGTGGACCACACCATGTTGCCGGCGATCATCAAGCGTTTGCTCAGTGAGGAGGAATTTCTGGCGCCTCACGGAATTCGCAGTCTCAGCAAAATACATGCGACACGTCGAGATCTGGGCGTGTTGCCCGGCGTCGGTCAGGCAATGATCGATTACGAACCGGGCGAGTCCACGACCGGTTTGTTCGGCGGGAATTCCAACTGGCGCGGCCCGGTCTGGGTCCCGGTCAATTACACGCTGATCCAGTCACTGGAAAAATTTCATCGCTTCCTGGGCGATTCGTACACGGTTCCGGTCCCCTGCATGGATCATAAGGGGATGACGCTCGAGGAAATTTCCCATCTGATCGCCGATCGCCTGGGCGGGGTGTTGCGTCGCAACGAGGCCGGGAACATACCGGCCTTTGCTCCCGACAGCCCTTTCCAGCGCGACCCGAACTGGAGGGAGATGCTCCAATTTCACGAATATTTCCATGCCGAAACCGGCCAGGGTCTGGGAGCCGCGCACCAGACTGGATGGACCGGGTTGATGGCCAATTTGGTGATGCGCCGTTACCGCCGGGACATCCCGGAATTCTGGCGCCGTGAGAGAGCACGCCGGGAGCGCCCCGCAGACTCGGCTGACGACGCGCCTCATGACAGGGCGGGGGTTGTTGCCGGCGAAAATGGCGGGACCGCAGTCAGCCCCTTTGTCACAGACGGAAAATGATAAAGCAGGCCTTTCCGGGGAAAATTATGCGCATGCCCCCTCATTCATAACGGCTGCGATAGCGTTTCAGCACTGGGTTTCGTGTGTAACACATTGATTGTAAACAACTCTAAAGATATCGCCGGTTATCCCCGTTAGACTGCCACGTATCGGTCCTGCCTTGTGGTTTGGGGGTGGCTGACCAAGACTCTACTCAAGGGACGATCTGCGGGCAGAAGGGAATGACGGGCCAACGCCCCTCTCGCAGACTGCATTTCCTGAGGAGGAGTGTCATGCTGAAGCTCAGTTTTTGGATTGGTATGCCGTCGGTAATCACTTACCTGGCGTCAACATATTCTCAACTCCTGGAAAACATCTTTTATATTTTTCTGTTATCAGCGGCGGCATTGGTTGTGGCGATCCTGTCGCAGATCAGCGAAAAATCCGGGTCCTAGCGATTACCAGCGGTCCTCCGACAATGCGGGTGGCGCAAGCCGCCCGCATTTTTTTTACGGCTTTGTCCCGGCTGGCAATTTTCCGCCGGCAACGGTAGATTAAGCCCTGTCCCGCTGATCACCTGCCTATGCCCCACAAGCTGCATATCAAGACTTTCGGCTGTCAGATGAACGAGTACGATTCCGCGCGCATGGCGGACGCACTGGCGGCCAGTCACGGCCTCGAAACCACCGACGACCCCGCCCAGGCCGACGTGCTGCTGCTCAATACCTGCTCGATTCGCGAGAAGGCGCAGGAAAAGGTATTTTCACAGCTTGGGATGTGGCGCGAACTGAAGCAGGCCCGGCCCGGTCTGGTGATCGGCGTCGGCGGCTGTGTTGCCAGCCAGGAAGGCTCGGCGATCATCCGGCGGGCGCCTTATGTGGATATGGTTTTCGGCCCGCAGACCCTGCACCGACTGCCGCAGATGCTGGACTCCGTGTTTACGACCCACCGGCCGGCAGTGGACATTTCCTTCCCCGAGATCGAGAAATTCGACCGCTTGCCCGAGCCGCGAGTCGACGGCGTACGCGCCTTCGTCTCGGTCATGGAAGGGTGCAGCAAGTATTGCACCTTTTGCGTCGTCCCCTACACGCGTGGCGAGGAATTCAGCCGGCCGTTCGACGATGTGATTGCCGAGATCGTGCATCTGGCCGAACGCGGCGTGCGCGAAGTGATTCTGCTCGGCCAGAACGTCAACGCCTACTGCGGCGCGATGCATACCGGCGGGTTCGCCGACCTGGCGTTGCTCATACGCTACATCGCTGAAATCGACGGTATCGGCCGTATCCGTTTCACCACCTCGCATCCGCAGGTATTCGATGAACGCCTGATTTCCGCTTACGTCAATGTTCCGAAGTTGGCCGGTCACCTGCACTTGCCGGTGCAAAGCGGAAGCGACCGCATCCTCGCGCTCATGAAGCGCGGCCATACCGTCCTGGAGTACAAATACAAGATACGCCGCCTGCGCGAAGCGCGCCCCGATATCAGTGTCACGACGGATTTCATCGTCGGATTCCCCGGCGAGACGGAAACGGATTTCGCTGCGAGCATGGGCCTGATGGAAGAGATGGGTTTCGATACGTCGTTCAGTTTTCTCTACAGTCCGCGTCCCGGCACGCCGGCGTCGGAATTACCCGATGAGACGCCACGAGCGATCAGGGAGGCGCGTCTGGCGCGTCTGCAAAGCCGCAATATCGAAATGGCGACCGCCATCAGCCGGGGGATGATCGGCACGCGGCAGCGCGTTTTGGTCGAAGGACCGGCGCGCAAATCGCCGCTTCAGCTGTGTGGACGCACGGAGAACAACCGCGTAGTCAACTTCGAGGCATCGGACATGGATTTGGTGGGCCGGTTCGTAGACATGGAAATCACCGAGGCACTGACGAATTCCCTGCGTGGACGGCTGCCCGCCGGCCAATTCGCGCGCCGCGCTTGATTTGTTCGTGGATTTTTCGCCTTAATTGCTTAGAACCCATATTAAAATGAAAATTGGTCACAGGATAAAAGACTATTTCTTTTCTGTTTCCGTGTGCTCTGCAATCTCTGTGGCTAGCCCGTTAAATTTCATTTCGATATAGACTCTTTTCATTCCGGGAATGTAGCGCACGTTTGAAATCGAAACCCAAGCACATTGAATTCACCCTTGCCCCGGCCGACAACCGTCGGCTCGCCAGTCTGTGCGGGAGTCACGACGAGCACATCAGGCAGATCGAGGAATATCTGGGTGTCGAGATCGCCAATCGCGGTAACGTTTTCCGCGTCGCCGGTCTCCCGGAAGAAAGCAATGCCGCGGCGCAGTTGTTGAAGGAGCTTTACGACGCGACCGAGAGCGACGAGGCCCTGACACTGGCCGGCGTGCATGTGGCGTTGCAGAAGTTTGCATTGCGCGGACCCGAGGAGGAGGATGATCGCGAAACCACCTTGCGCACTCCCAAGCGCATTGTCCGCGGCCGCGGCCCGCGCCAGCGCCAGTACATCCGCAGCATTCTGACGCATGACATCAATTTTGGCATCGGTCCCGCCGGCACCGGCAAGACCTATCTCGCCGTGGCTTGTGCCGTCGAGGCGCTCGAAACCAGCCGTGTGCAGCGTATCCTGCTGGTGCGGCCGGTGGTGGAGGCAGGGGAGCGTCTGGGATTCCTTCCGGGTGACCTCGAGCAAAAGATCGATCCCTATCTGCGCCCGTTATACGACGCGTTGCACGAAATGCTGGGTTTTGAAAAAGTCGCGCGCCTGCTGGAGAAGAATATCATCGAATTGGCGCCGCTCGCCTACATGCGTGGCCGCACGCTCAATGAATCATTCATTATTCTCGATGAGGCCCAGAACACAACGGCGGAGCAGATGAAGATGTTCCTTACCCGCATCGGTTTCGGCACGACGGCGGTGATCACCGGTGACGTCACCCAGATCGACCTGCGGCGAACCCAGCTTTCGGGCCTCAAGCAGGTGATAGAAATCCTGCGTAACGTCGAAGGCATCACCTTTACCCATTTCACACCGCAGGACGTAGTGCGTCACGCGCTGGTGCAGAAAATCGTCGAAGCCTATGACACGTACGAGAGATCCGATGAGGGATCGTCTTCCCCGAAAACATGAAACTGCAACTGAACGTGCAGTACGGTGTCGCGCGTACCGGCGCGCCGGCGAAACCCGCGATCCGGCGCTGGGCCCATGCCGCACTGAAGGGTCTTCGGCGTCGACGCGCCGCGCTCAGCGTGCGTATCGTGGGCGCTGCGGAAGCGGCCTCCCTCAACTCCCGATTCCGTCACAAACACTATCCGGCGAACGTGCTGTCGTTTCCCTTCGAGGCGCCGCCCGGCGCGCGTAGCGAACTTTTGGGAGATCTGGTCATTTGTGCGCCGGTCGTGCGGCGCGAAGCGCGTGCCCAGCGAAAACCCGTGCGCGCACATTGGGCGCACATGATCGTTCACGGTATACTGCACCTGCGCGGTTACGATCACCGTCGCCGGCGGGATGCCGCGGTGATGGAGGGCAGGGAAATCCGCATCCTCAAGGAACTGGGCTTTACCAACCCTTATATTCAATGAACCAGAAAAACGAAGACAAGCAGGAAACCTCCGACGAACCCTCCGTCGCCCCCCGCTCATTACTCGACCGTTTGAGCCAGGCGTTGCTCGGAGAGCCGGCCACGCGCGCCGAACTGGTCGAAGTTCTGCGCGATGCGGCGAATCGCGAGCTGCTCGACCGTGATTCGCTCGACATGATCGAGGGCGTGCTGCAGGTTTCCGAGATGAAGGTGCGCGACATCATGGTACCGCGTTCGCAGATGGACGTGGTGGACAAGGATAGCCTGCCCGAAGACTATCTGCCGATGGTGATCGAGTCCGGGCATTCGCGCTTTCCCATGATAGACGGCGACAAGGACAAGGTAACCGGTATCCTGCTGGCAAAGGACCTGTTGCGTTATCTGTTTCTGGACAAGAAAAAACGCGCGCATTTCAATGTACACGACATGCTGCGCCCTGCGGTTTTCGTTCCGGAAAGCAAGCGTCTGAACGTGCTGTTGCGTGAATTTCGCACCAGCCGCAACCACATGGCGATTGTCGTCAATGAATACGGCGGGGTGGCCGGCCTGGTGACCATCGAGGATGTGCTCGAGCAGATCGTGGGCGAAATCTCCGACGAATACGACATCGATGACGATGTCATGATCATGCCGCGCGACGGAGGCGAGTATGTGGTCAAGGCGCTCGTGACGCTTTCCGATTTCAATGCGCGCCTCAATACCCGGCTTGCCCATGAAGAAATCGAAACCATCGGCGGGCTGGTGATGAACCGGCTTGGACACGTGCCGCACCGCGGCGAGAAGATAGATATCGAAGGTTTGCAGTTCGAAGTGCTGCGCGCCGACAGCCGGCGCGTTTACCTGCTGAAAGTGACTCCGGTTGAACAACAAGACCGGCAAAAGAACAAGAAGTAGCTTCTCCTCCCTTCCGCCGGCGTGGGCTGACGTCGCGGCACTGGCCGGCGGTCTGCTGTTGCCGCTGGCGTTTTCGCCGTTCAATCTTTTTCCGCTCGCCGTCTTTTCCCCCGCATTGCTGTTTGTACTGTGGCGAGATGCGTCTCCCAGACGCGCCGCCTTGCGCGGATTTCTCTATGGCCTTGGCATGTTCGGCCTCGGCGTGTCGTGGGTGTATGTCAGCATGCACCATTACGGGAACATGCCGGCGCCGCTCGCCGGATTCGCCGTACTGCTGTTCGTGGCCGGATTGTCGTTCTATCCAATGGCCCTGGGCTGGATCCAGGCACGTATTTTTTCAAAACAAGAATCGTTACATGTGATCGTTACGTTGCCCGCCCTATGGGTGCTGTTTGAGTGGATACGCGGATGGTTTCTTACCGGGTTTCCCTGGCTCAACCTGGGCTACAGCCAGGTCGGTACTTGGCTCGGTGGTTATGCATCGTGGAGCGGCGTATACGGTGTGAGCCTGAGCTGCGCGATGAGTGCCGGGCTGCTGGCCTGGATAGCACATGAACCGGGAAAATTTCTCAAGCGTGGCTTGCCGCTGCTTCTTGTTGTTTGGGCCGGTGGCTGGTTCGCGGGAAAAATCGATTGGGTACAACCGGTGGACAAGCCCTTACGGGTTTCGCTCGTCCAGGGCAACGTACCGCTCGATATCAAGTGGCGTCCGGAAAACCGTAGCGCCATCATGAAACGTTATTTCGACATGAGCGTGGGAGCGCCCCGATCGGACCTGATCGTCTGGCCGGAGGCGGCCTTGCCGGCCTACCTGGATGAAGTCGATTCGGGTTATCTTGCTAACCTGCGGCGCATTAGCCAGTACCTGCACGTGGATTTTCTGATTGGTGTCGTGGAACGGGACAAGGACAGACGGCACTATTACAACAGTGTGATTAGCATCAGTCCGCATCCCGGCATCTACCGCAAGCGGCACCTCGTGCCTTTCGGCGAATACCCGCCGCTGGCGCCGTTGTTTTCCTGGCTCATGAAGAACCTGCACATACCCATGTCGGATTTCAGCCCCGGCCCACCCGATCAGGCGCCGCTGTACGCCGCCGGGCAGAAAATCGGCGTGTCCATCTGTTATGAAGACGCTTTTGGCGAGGAAGTGATTCGCGAGCTGCCGCAAGCGACACTGCTGGTAAATGTCAGCGAGGACGCCTGGTTCGGTGATTCATTCGCGCCGCATCAGCGCGTCGAGATGGCACGCATGCGCGCGCGGGAGGCGGGTCGTCCGGTGCTGCGCGCTGCCAATACCGGTCCGTCCGTGGTGATCGACTATCGCGGTAACGTAACGGCACGCGCGCCGCAGTTCCGCAGATATGTGCTGTCGGCGTCGGTACAACCCATGCAGGGCGCGACCCCTTACGTGCGGTTCGGCAATATACTCGTTGTGATTTTGTTGATTGCGATGATCTTGCTGGCGGGTGTCCGATCCTATTCCACATCGTGGAAATAAATCTGTAACCCCCCGATTACCTCTCTCGACGTGCCAAATCCCTTAAAAGGGCGCGTTTCTTGCCGGTTTGTCAGACTGACCTATTATTAAAGAACAACAAAAGCAAGGTTGTTTCAAGGGCGTTAATGGCGATCACGGAGCAGGGCCTGCGTTCGGCTAAGCCGAAGCTGTGGCGGTACGTCAGTGGGCCATTGCTGGCCGCGCTGGCCATTGTCATGTTCGAGATTCTGTCGCGGACGACTTTCCGGATCCCCAATCCGCCGGCCGTTCTGCTTCTTGTTGTGGCCTTCTCATCCTTCTATGGTGGTATACGTTCCGGTTTGGTCAGCGCGTTGATGTCGTGGCTGTATTTTGTGCACTATTTTTCCATTCCCGGCGAGTGGCTTCATTACACACATGACAATTTCGTCCGTGTCGCGATGTGGGCCGTCACCACGCCCGTCATGGCGCTCATGATTGGTTTTTTACGGCGTCATACCAGCAGCATCTCCGGTTTGATGGCCAGCAACAAGGAGCTCAAGCAGCAGATCGCGGAACGTCAGCGCGCGGAAGACGAGGTGCGTCTGTTGCAGTCCATCACGCTGTCGGTCAGCGAGGCGGAAGACCTGCATTCCGCTCTCGAAGTGGTGTTGCGCAAGGTATGCGAGAGCACCGGCTGGCTTCTTGGCCAGGCCTGGATGCAGGGGGAGACAGACCGTATTGAATGCGTACCGGCTACGCACATGCACTCTTCCGGGCTAGAGGGTTTCCGCAAGGCGAGTCTGGAGATGACATTTGCCCCGGGCACCGGGCTTCCCGGCAAGGCATGGTTAACGAAGAAACCGCTATGGATAAGCGACGTCACCCATGAAGGTAATTTTCCGCGGTCGAGCATGGCCAAGAAAGTCGGCCTGCAGGCGGGATTGGCGGTTCCCGTGACGGCGGGCGGTATAGTTATTGCGGTGCTGGAGTTTTTTGTGCGTGAGCCGCGCGACGAGGATGAGCGGCTCGTCAAGGTCGTTTCCAGCGTCGCGGCGCAGCTCGGTTCGGTGATCCAGCGCAAGCGGGCGGAAGCGGCGCTGCGCCGCAGTGAAAATCAATTACGCGCCATCATCGACGCCGAGCCGGAATGCGTCAAGATCGTCGCCGCAGACGGCACGCTCGTGCAAATGAACGCCGCGGGACTGGCCATGATCGAGGCCAGCCGGCCGGAGCAGGTCATCGGCAAACCGGTGTGGGGCTTGTTGATGCCGGAGTATCGCGAACCTTTCCGCGCATTTTCCGAAAAGGTTTTGCAGGGTGAAAAGGGCGAAATGGAATTTGAAATCGTCGGGCTCAAGGGCACTCATCGGTGGCTGGAATCCCACGCGGTCTCGTTGCCCAATGAGCAGGGCGGGCCGCCATTCCTGCTCAGCATCACGCGCGATGTCTCCGAGCGCAAGCAGGTCGAAAGGCGGTTGAAGCAGCTGGCGCACTTCGACAGCCTTACGGATCTTCCCAATCGGGTCCAGTTCATAGAGCGCCTGGAACAGGCGATGGCTGACGCCGATCGCCATGAGCGCCTGGTGGGCGTCGTGTTTCTCGACCTCGATCGCTTCAAGTACATCAATGACAGTCTCGGTCATGAAAAGGGAGACATTCTCATCCGGGAAGTCGCCATGCGGCTGAGCGGCGCGGTACGTCGCGGCGACACCGTGGCGCGCCTGAGTGGTGACGAGTTCGCGCTGGTGCTCGCCGATATGCGGCACGTGGATGACGCCGTTTACGTCGCCAAAAAAATACTCGATGTGTTCCTGCAACCCTTCCGTGTCGCTGGCCATGAGCTGTTTGTCACGGCGAGCATGGGGATAACTTTGTACCCGTTCGACGACCGGGGCGCGCAGGATCTGCTGCGCAATGCCGATGTGGCCATGTACCACGCCAAGGAAGCCGGCAAGAACACCTACAAGTTTTACGTCGCGGAAATGACCGCGACGGCGACGGAACGGTTGTCGCTGGAAAACGATCTGCGCTCTGCCCTGGAGCGGGGTGAATTGTCGCTGCACTACCAGCCGATCGCCGATTGCCTCACGGGGCGCCTGCTCGGCATGGAAGCGCTTCTGCGCTGGAGGCACCCCAGTCGCGGGATGATTTCCCCGGCGCTTTTCATCCCGCTGGCGGAGGAAACGGGTTTCATTATTTCTATCGGCGAATGGGTGCTGCGCACGGCCTGTGAGCAGTGCCGGGCCTGGCACAAGCAAGGTTTCCCGTGGCTATACATCGCGGTAAACCTTTCCGCCCGGCAATTTCACCAGCGCGATCTGGCGGCATCCATCTCCGGTATTTTGCAGGAAACGGGCCTGAGTCCCGCTTCCCTCGGCCTGGAATTGACCGAGGGGCTCATCATGCAGCAGGCCGAATCCGCCGTGGTGACCTTGCGCGAGCTCAAGGCGATGAATATCAGGATATCCATCGATGATTTCGGCACCGGCTATTCCAGTCTTGGTTACCTCAAGCGGTTTCCGATCGACGTGCTGAAGATTGACCAGTCTTTCGTGCGCGATATCCCGGCCGATGCGGATGACGCGGCGATTGCCAGCGCCATCATCACCATGGCACACAGCCTGGGGCTCAAGGTCGTCGCCGAAGGCGTGGAGACAGCCGCGCAACTGAAGTTCATGCGCGAGCACGGCTGTGATGCGATGCAGGGATACCACCTCAGCAAACCCCTGCCGGCGGAGCAATTCGAGGCCTTTCTGAAAAACGGTTCTCGCCTGGCGTCGGGCTAGCCGTTTAATCCGTCTTTTTCCCTGTTTCAACCGCGGCGGTGGTCATCCCCGTGCGCCTCACGCACTGCTGCGAAGGCCCGCGCGGAGATGTTATGATGCGCCCCATCGCGTGACGCGCGATCTGGTTATCTTCCCAAGGAGTGAGAAATGAGGAAATTCGTCTTATTGGTTCTGCTGGGTTTGCTTTTCAACGGTGCCGCCATTGCCGCGGATAAACCGGCCATCGGCTACGTGAACCTGCATACGGTGTTGGTTGAAAGCAAGGTTGGCAAGAGGAACAAGGCGGAGCTCGATAAGCTGGTCAAGCAAAAGGAAAGCGCGATCTCCGATGCTCAGGGAAAACTCAAGGCGATGCAGCAGGCTTTCCAGAAAGAGCAGCTGCTGATGACGGACGACCAGAAGAAGGCAAAACAGAAAGAATTTCAGGAGAAAGCCCAGGCTTATCAGGAGATGGTCAACGAGGCCAAGCTGTCGGTGAACAAAAAAGACAATGAATATGCCAGCAAGTCGCTGGCGGAAATCAAACCCATCATCGCCGAGGTCGCCAAAGAAATGAAGATCAGCATCGTGTTAGACGCCAACGAGCTGAGCGTGCTCTACGCCGAGAAGGGCATGGATCTGACGCAGAAGGTGATTGAGCGATACGACGCGAAGACCAAGTAATCCCGACGACCCGCCCCGGCGCACTGGTGGCGGGGCGGGCGTATCCCGCTTGCGTGCCATGCCGTCGCGGCTCCATTAAAAGGACGAAAGCCGCGAATTACGGTATCCTTCCGGCTTTCCAGCGCTATTCTGAAACCTTACTAGACCCGATGGACGAGCAATACCTCCCCGAAAAAGCAGAAAAGGACGCCCAGGAATACTGGGAGCAGCGGCAGGCATTCAAGGCGGTGGAAGACCCGAAACGGGAGAAGTTCTACTGCCTGTCGATGTTCCCCTATCCCTCCGGCAAGTTGCACATGGGCCACGTGCGCAACTACACCATCGGCGACGTGATCGCGCGCTACCAGCGCATGCAGGGCAGGAACGTGTTGCAACCCATGGGCTGGGACGCCTTCGGGCTGCCGGCGGAAAACGCGGCGATGGCCAATGGCGTGCCGCCGGCGAAGTGGACGTACGACAACATCGCCTACATGAAGAAGCAGCTCAAGTCGCTCGGCTTCGCCATCGACTGGGCGCGCGAGCTCGCGACCTGCAAGCCCGAATATTACAAATGGAACCAGTGGCTGTTCCTGCGCATGCTGGAAAAGGGCATCGCCTATAAAAAGACCGGAACCGTGAACTGGGACCCGGTGGATCAGACCGTGCTGGCCAACGAGCAGGTGATCGACGGACGCGGCTGGCGTACCGGCGCGGTCGTCGAAAAGCGCGAGATTCCGATGTACTACCTGGCGATCACCCGGTACGCGGAAGAGTTGCTGGCCGATCTCGACAAGTTGCCCGAGTGGCCGGAACGGGTGCGCGCGATGCAGGCCAACTGGATCGGCAAGAGCGTGGGCGTGCGCTTCGCCTTCCCGTACAAACTCGACGGGCGCGAGGAAAAACTCTGGGTGTTCACCACGCGTGCCGACACCATCATGGGCGTGACCTTCTGTGCCGTTGCGGCCGAGCACCCGCTGGCGGGCTACGCGGCCGGTAAGGACAAGAAGCTGGCGGAGTTCGTGGAGGAATGCCAGCGCGGGACGGTCATGGAGGCCGATCTCGCCACCATCGAGAAGAAGGGCATGCCGACCGGTCTCAACGTGACGCACCCGATCACCGGCGAGCCGGTGCCGGTGTGGGTCGGTAATTACGTGCTGATGGGCTATGGTGAGGGGGCGGTGATGGCGGTTCCGGCGCACGATCAGCGCGACTTCGAATTCGCCCACAAGTATGGGCTGCCCATTAAGCCCGTCATCAAGCCGAAAGAGGTTGCGCTCGAGTCGCCGCTCCAGGCCGCCTACGTGGAATATGGCGCGTGTTTCAACTCGGGGAAATATGACGGCCTCGATTACACCGCCGCGGTGGACGCCATCGCCGCCGATCTCCAGGCCAAAAGCCTGGGCGACAAGCAGGTGATGTGGCGCCTGCGCGACTGGGGCATTTCGCGCCAGCGTTACTGGGGCTGTCCGATACCTATTATCCATTGCGACCGGTGCGGCGACGTGCCGGTGCCGGACGATCAGCTGCCGGTGGTATTGCCCGAGGATTGCGTGCCCGACGGGACGGGTAACCCGCTCAACAAGCGCCCGGATTTCGTGAATTGTTCCTGTCCCCGGTGCGGCGCCGCCGCGCGGCGTGAAACCGATACCATGGACACCTTCGTGGATTCGTCCTGGTATTACGCACGCTACTGCGGCCCGGACAATGCCGGGGCCATGGTGGACGAACGCGCGGCGTACTGGATGCCGGTGGACCAGTACATCGGCGGTATCGAGCATGCGATCCTGCATCTGTTGTACTCGCGGTTCTGGTGGAAGGTGATGCGGGACGAGGGCCTGGCGCGGGGCGACGAACCCTTTGCGCGCCTGCTCACCCAGGGCATGGTGCTGAACGAGATATTTTTCCGCAAGCCCGCCGGCGGACGCGTGGTTTATTTCAACCCGGCCGACGTCGAGATCAAGGTCGATGAAAAGGGCCAACGCATCGGCGCAGTACTCAAGAGCGACGGTCAACCGGTCGAGTCGGGCGGCATCGGCACCATGTCGAAGTCGAAAAACAACGGCATCGACCCCCAGGCGTTGATCGAACAGTACGGCGCCGACACCGCGCGGTTGTTCACGATGTTTGCGGCGCCGCCGGAAATGACGCTGGAGTGGTCGGACGAGGCCGTGGCCGGCGCCCATCGCTTCCTGCGGCGTCTCTGGAAAATGGTGGCCGAGCACGTCACCGCGGGCATCCCGGCCGGGCGCAATTTCGCGAATATGCCCCCGGAACTCCAAGAGCTGCGGCGTCTCACACACCAGGCGTTGCAGAAAGTCACGGACGACATGGGGCGTCGCCGTACATTTAACACGGCAATCGCCGCCGTGATGGAGTTGACGAACGCGCTCGCCAAGCTCAAGGACAATTCCGAACCAGCGCGTCAGGTGCAGCATGAAGCCCTCGAGATCATCGTGCGGGTGTTGTCACCGATCGTGCCGCACATTACCCACGCGCTCTGGTTCGCCCTCGGGCACAAGGACGCGGTGGTGGATGCGCCCTGGCCGTCGGTGGACACGGATGCCTTGAAGCAGGAGAGTCTCGAAATCGTGGTGCAGGTGAACGGAAAGCTGCGCGGGCGCGTGTCGGTGCCGGCACAGGCGGGCGAAGACAGGGTACGCGAGCTCGCGCTGGCGGATGAAGCCGTGGCGCGCCACGTCGGCGGCAAGCCCGTGAAGAAAGTGATCGTGGTGCCGGGCAAGCTCGTCAATATCGTGGTGGCGGGATGATCCCGCGCCACGACGTTATGCGCCGCGTCCTGACGTCGCTGGTTCTCTTGTCCGCGGCATTCATAGCCGCCTGCGGGTTTCATCTGCGTGGAACGGGTAAATATGAATTATCGCCCGCGCTCGCGACCTTGCGGGTTGCGGTGATGGGCAGTCAGCAGCGGAACGACCCGCTGCTCGTGGCCATGAAAAACGCCTTGCGCACCCAGACCGACATCCAGGTGGAAGACACCGGCAAGGCGCCACTGTTGCAGCTCTATGGCGAGCGCCTGGACAGCCAGGTATTGTCCGTGGGCTCGACCGGCAAGGTCGATGAATACCTTCTGAAATACGAGGTGAGTTTCCGGCTGATCGGCCAGGACGGCAAATCGCTGTCCGAGCCGCAGACGGTTCGCGTGCAGCGGGACCAGACTTTCGATCGATTGAACGTTCTGGCCACGGAGCAGGAAATACAGGAACAGCGGCGCCAAATGCGACGCGACGCGGTACAGCTGATTCTGCGGCGGCTGGCGCGCATCACCCCGGAAAATCCCCATGCCGATCAGCGCTGATCAGTTACCGTCTCACCTGAAACGCGGGCTCGCGCCGGTCTATTTCGTTTACGGCGAGGAGTTGCTGCTGGTGGAGGAATGTTGCCGCGCCATTCGCGATACCGCGCACGCCGCCGGTTTTCACGAACGGCAGGTCCTGACGGTGGAAAGCGGTTTTGACTGGAACGGGCTTTTTGTCTCGACCCAATCGCTCTCGCTGTTCTCCGAGCGTCGCCTGCTCGAGTTGCGCCTGCCCACCGGCAAACCGGGAGAGGCCGGCGCGAAAATCCTGGTGGAAATCGCGGCACAGCCACCCGCCGATACGATACTAGTAGTCAGTTGCGGCAAGCTGGAGAAACAGACCCGCGAATCAAAATGGGCCAGGTCCCTGGAAACTGCGGGCGTGGCCGTTGCCGTCTATCCGATCGAGGCGACGCAATGGCCGATGTGGATACGCCGGCGCATGGAGACGAAGGGCCTCAGACCGGGACCGGGGGTGGTGGAACTGCTGGCGCACCTGATGGAGGGAAATCTGCTCGCCTGCGCGCAGGAAATAGACAAATTGGCCATGCTGTTCGGCACGGGCGAAGTGGGGCTGGATGACATCGAGGGTAATCTCGGCGACAATGCCCGTTATAACGTTTATGCACTCGTGGACGCCGGCCTGCGCGGCGAGGCGGCGGCGGTCGGGCGGATCCTCAACAGCCTGCGCGGCGAGGGTGTCGAACCCATGCTGGTTTTGTGGGCACTCGCGCGCGAGGCGCGCGGGATCGCGCAAATGGCGGCGCAGGTCGCCGCCGGCCAACCGGTGACGCGGGTGCTCGAGGCGCAACGCGTGTGGGCCAAACACAAGCCGCGGGTGGGTGCTGCACTCAAGCGCCTGTCGCGGGAAGCGTCACAGAATCTGTTATGCCGCGCCGCGCGCACCGACCGTGTCCTGAAAGGTCGCGAGCGGGGCGATGTATGGCAGGAATTGCAGTGCCTGGCCTTGGCCATGAGCGGAGTTAAAGTCGGCACCTGCGTTAATTAAGACGCGGGCGCGACGGGTGGGATAATCATGAAAACGGCATCCCGGCAAGTTACCGGTACGGATATCAAGAACTACATGCAGGACGTCGGGCGGCGTGCCCGCGTCGCTGCGCGCGCGATTTCGCGCGCCGAAACCGCGGCCAAAGACGCTGCGTTGATCGCGATCGCCGACGAGATCGAGCGCCGGGCCGATACCCTGATCGCCGACAACCGGAAGGATCTCGATGCGGGCAAGGCCCAGGGGCTCGACGCCGCGCTGCTCGACCGGCTCGAGCTCAATGCCGCGCGCATCAAGGCCATGGCCGAAGGCTTGCGCCAGATCGCGGCGTTGGCGGATCCGGTCGGGGAAATCACCGATCTGAATTATCGCCCGTCCGGCATTCAGGTCGGGCGCATGCGCGTGCCCCTCGGCGTCATCGGCATCATTTACGAGTCGCGTCCAAACGTGACCGCGGACGCCGCCGGCCTTTGTCTGAAGTCGGGCAACGCGTCGATACTGCGCGGCGGCAGCGAGGCGATTCATTCGAACCAGGCGATCGCGTCCTGCATCCATGCCGGTCTCAAACAGGCAGGACTACCCGAAGACGTCGTGCAGGTGGTCGAGACCACGGACCGCGCCGCCGTCGGCGAATTGATTCGCATGAAAGAATACGTCGATGTCATCGTGCCGCGCGGCGGGAAAAGCCTCATTGAACGCATCAGCGCCGAGGCGACGATCCCCGTCATCAAGCATCTGCACGGGGTTTGTCACGTGTACATCGATGACAAGGCCGACATGGACAAGGCCGTGAAGGTGGCTTTCAACGCCAAGACGCAGCGCTACGGCACCTGCAACACCATGGAGACCCTGCTGGTGGCGCGCGGCGTTGCAGCGAGAATTCTGCCGGCGCTGGCGGAAATGTATCAGGAAGAAGGCGTCGAGCTGCGCGGTTGCGAGGCCACGCGCAAGATCGTGCCCGGCATCAAGACGGCGACCGAGGAAGACTGGCATACTGAGTATCTCGCTCCCATTCTTTCGATCCGCGTGGTCGAGAACGTGGACGAGGCCATGGATCACATCGCCCGGTACGGTTCGGCGCACACCGATTCCATCGTGACCGAGGACATCACTCACGCGCGCCGGTTTCTGCGCGAGGTGGATTCGAGCTCGGTCATGGTCAACGCCTCGACGCGTTTTGCCGACGGTTTTGAATACGGTCTCGGTGCCGAGATCGGCATTTCCACCGACAAGCTGCACGCACGCGGGCCGGTCGGGCTCGAAGGGCTCACGTCGGTCAAGTTCATCGTCCTTGGCGATGGGCATATCCGGAAATAATTTCGCGTTTCAGGTCGGCAAATTGAGGCGGTTATTGTTCAAAGAGTGAGCTCGAAACCCGAAACCCGGAATCCGGAACCTATCGGTATCTTTGGCGGCACCTTCGATCCCATCCATTACGGCCATTTACGCCCCGCGCAGGAAGCGCAGCGTGCGCTCGGCCTGGCGGAAATCCGGTTTGTTCCCGCCGCGATCCCACCGCACCGCCGCGCGCCGGCAGCGACTGCCGCGCAGCGGCTGCGGATGGTCGAACTGGCCGTGACGGGCATTCCCGGCTTTGTCGTGGACGATCGCGAGATCAGGCGCGGCGGGCCTTCGTTTACGGTGCTGACTCTGGAATCCCTGCGTCGCGAATTCGGCGAGCGCCCGCTCTGCTTGCTGATGGGCATGGATGCCTTCGAAGGCATCGAAACCTGGCATCAGTGGCGGCGCCTGCCGGAACTGGCGCATCTTGTCGTCATGACGCGGCCCGGCTGGACATTTCCGGCAGACGCGACGACGCCGGCATGGGTGCGCGAGCGTGTCGTACGCGAGCCGGGCGAGCTCGCGCAGAGTGCCGCCGGGAAGATTTATTTCCAGGCGGTGGCACCCCAGGATATTTCCGCGACGCAAATCCGCGAGGCGATCGCAGGCGGCAGGCCGGCGGAGGAATTTTTGCCGTCCACCGTGCTCGAATACGTCCATGCCCATCGAATCTACAGCTGACCGGGGAGATTGATGCCTAAAGCCGACAAAGCCAGAAAGTTGCAACGCCGGATCCATGACGCCCTGGAGGACGCCAAGGCGCACGATATCGCGGTGCTCGACGTGCGTGACATAAGCGATTTCACGGATTACATGGTGATCGCCACCGGTACCTCGAACCGTCACGTGCAATCCACGGCCGACAGGGTCGTGGACGCCTTGCGTGAATACGGCGTGCGTCCCGTCGGTACCGAAGGGAAAAAAGTCGGCGACTGGGTGCTGATCGACTTCGGTGACGTGGTGGTGCACATCATGCGTGAGCAGACGCGCGATTTTTACAACCTGGAAAAACTCTGGTCCGACGCCATGCCAGTCGAACCGAAACAGAAAAAGAAAACCGCCAAGACGCCAGGAAAACCGAAAGTAATAAGCGAACACGGTTAATAAAGGGAAACAGGTATCAAACAATACGGTCTCCGGCCGTGCGGGTCATCGGGTATTTATTCTTTCCAGTTTTCATCCATGGCGTCTTGGCGGTTTAATCGCTTATGCAAATCCACATCATTGCCGTCGGCGACCGCATGCCCGGGTGGGTCGAAGCGGGTTATCGGGAATACGCCAGGCGTCTGCCGCACGAATGTCGTCTGGTGCTGCACGAGATCCCCGCCGGCCGGCGCACCAAGGGGGCCGATCTGCGGCGTCTGATCGAGCGGGAAGGCGCGCGTCAGCTCGAGGCCATCCCCCCGGGTGCGCGCGTGATCGCCCTCGACCGCCAGGGCAAACAGATGGATACCGAGACACTCGCGGCCGAACTGAACAAGCGACTTGCCGGTGGCGGGAACATGGCTTTGCTCGTCGGCGGGCCCGAGGGCCTGGCGCCGGACTGCCTTGAGCGGGCCGATGAGCGCTGGGCCTTGTCCAGGCTCACCCTGGCGCACCCGCTGGTACGCGTGGTCCTGGCGGAGCAGATTTATCGCGCCTGGAGCATTATCAGTAATCTGCCGTATCATCGGTAAGGCGATGGGTGCGCGATGCGCATTTGTCGAGTAAGAAATGTACTTGTGGGTGGCTGACCCACGGCGGGTTTCTTTCTTTGCTCGTGCAAAGAAAGAAACCCGCCCGCGGTGCGGGAACCGCATTTACCACGCGGCCGCAGGCCGCTCGACGATAAGACCGTTGCCTGCAGTAGTGCGTATAATTGTTCGTAGACACCGACAGAAAATATACGCCAACGCATGATCTACCTCGCCTCCGCCTCTCCCCGCCGCCGCGAATTACTGCAGCAGCTCGGCATTGAATTCGAGGTGTTGCCGTCCAATATTCTCGAGGTTCGCCGGGCGGGAGAATCACCCGTGGATTACGTGGCACGGGTGGCGCGCGACAAGGCGCAATTTGTCGCCAAACTCATGAAAGAGCGTGGGTTGCCGGCGCGCCCGGTATTGGGCGCGGACACCGAAGTGGTGCTGGAAGGGGAAATTCTGGGCAAGCCGCGCGACCGCGCGCACGGCATTGAGATGTTGCACCGTTTGGCCGGGCGCACGCATGAGGTGCTGACGGCGGTATGCGTAATGGACCAGAAGGCGGAACACGCCGCGTTCAGCACGAGCCGCGTCACGTTCGAAGCATTGACGCCGGCTGAAATCGCGCAATACTGGGAGACGGGCGAACCGGAGGACAAGGCCGGCGCGTATGCGATTCAGGGGCGCGCCGCGGCATTCATCACCCGCCTGGAGGGCAGCTACTCCGGTGTCATGGGTTTGCCGCTGCACGAGACGGCCGGTATTTTGAGAAAGATCGGGAGCGAGGGCGCGTGAGCGAAGAAATTCTCATAAACATCACGCCGCAAGAAACCAGAGTGGCCGTCGTCGAAAATGGCGTGTTGCAGGAGGTGTATATCGAACGCGCGCGTCAGCGCGGGATCGTCGGCAACATTTACAAGGGCAGGGTGGTGCGCATTCTTCCGGGCATGCAGGCCGCCTTCGTCGATATCGGTCTCGAGCGCACCGCCTTTCTGCACGCCTCCGACGTACGTTTGTCATCCGCGCCGGAGAACGGGGCGGGCGCCGCGCCGCCCATTCATGAGCTGCTCCATGATGGGCAGGAGATCGTGGTACAGGTACTCAAGGACCCGATCGGCACCAAGGGCGCGCGTCTGACCATGCAGATCACCCTGCCGGCGCGCTACCTCGTGTTCCTGCCCTACAGCCGGCACATCGGAATCTCGCAGAAGATCGGTGATGAAGCCACGCGCGAACGTCTGCGCGATCTGGTGAAATCCGTGATGCCGGAAAACGCCGAAGAGGGGGGTTACATCCTGCGCACTCTGGCTGAGGCCGCCGCGGAGGAGGAGATCGAAACCGATATCCGTTATCTGCGCCGTGTCTGGACCGCCTGCCAGGAACGCATCGGCACCGCCCCCGTGCGCAGCCTGATCCACGAAGACCTTCCGCTGGCGTTGCGCGCGATGCGTGACCTGGTGCGCAGCAACGTGGAAAAGATCCGCATTGATTCGCGCGAGATATACACCAAGGCGATCGACTTCGGCATTGAATTCATCCCGGAGGTCGCCGACCGCATCGAGCATTATCCCGGTGAACGGCCGATCTTCGACCTGTATTCCGTCGAGGATGAAATCGAGAAAGCCCTGGACCGCAAGGTCATGCTCAAGTCCGGGGGTTACCTGATACTGGATCAGACAGAGGCGATGACGACTATTGACGTGAACACGGGCGCTTATGTCGGTCATCGCAACCTCGAAGAAACACTCTTCAAGACCAATCTCGAGGCGGCGCAGGCCATCGCGCGCCAACTGCGGCTGCGCAACCTGGGAGGCATGGTCATCGTTGATTTCATCGATATGACCGAGGCCGAGCACAAGCGCCAGGTGCTGCGCGCGCTGGAACGGGCGCTCGCGCGCGACCGTACCAAGGTATACATGACGGAAATATCGCCACTGGGCCTGGTGGAGCTGACGCGCAAGCGCACGCGCGAGAGCCTGGAACACGTTCTGTGCCAGCCTTGCCCGGTCTGCGAAGGGCGGGGCATGGTCAAAACGCCCCAGACGGTCTGCTATGAGATTTTCCGCGAAATCCTGCGCGAGGCGCGCCAGTACGGCGCCGATGAGTACCTGGTGCTCGCCTCCCAGCCGGTCATCGACGTGTTGCTGGACGAGGAGGCCGGCAGTCTCGTCAAGCTCCAGGAGTTCATCGGCAAGTCAATCCAGCTCAAGGTGGAGCCTTTCTATACGCAAGAACAATATGATGTCGTTTTGATGTAATTCCGGTGTCAGTCCGCAGGCAGGGAAAGAACTTCCGTGAAAACCGCGAATCGAAGGAATCATGCGTTTTCCCGCCCCTGATATTTCTTTGCATTTCGCCCGGATGCGGCAGAATAGCGGGATGAACATCCTGGTTTCCCGGGTTTCCCCGCGGTTGTCGGCATGAAAAAACGTCTTCGCCGTTATGCCTTCCATGTCGGCCGCGTGACCATGCACGTCAGCCGCTGGACCCTGTACGTCTCCGCCGCCCTGCTGGTTCTGCTCGCGATCGTCTTTATCGTCGCGCGGTTTACCCTGCCGATGATCGAGAAACAGAAGCCCGCTCTCGAGCAATACCTGAGCAGTCGCTCCGGACACATGGTGCGAATCGAATCCTTGCATGCCTATTGGGACGGCCTGCACCCCGGTGCGCAGGTCACGGGACTGCGGATGTATGCGCCCGATAACCCCCAGCCGGCGATCCGGCTGGGAGAGCTGCGGATCAGCCTGGCCCTGCTGCCCCTGCTCTGGGGAAAACTGGACATCAACAGTCTCGTCGTGGTCAATCCGAGCCTCGCGCTCGAGCGCCTGGCCGACGGACGTTTTCGCATTACCGGTTTCGATCCGCTGCACGCCGGCGATAACACGCAGGATGTGAGATCGCTGGGCTGGCTGTTCCGGCAGAATCGCATCGTGATCGAAAACGGCGAGCTGCAATGGTTCGATCGCCGGGAGATGGGCTCGGCGGCGCATTTCTCGCGGGTGAACCTGAGCCTGGAGAACAGCGGCGACCGTCACCGTCTGGATTTTGCCGCGAAGTTCCCGCCTGAAATGTGCCGCGATTGTTCGTTTACCCTCGACATAAGGGGCAATCCATTGACTTCGACGGATTGGGGCGGCGATATTTACTTGCGTGCCACGGAGGTAAACGTCGACGCTTTGCCCCTGATCGCGCGCGAGAAACTGCCATCCGTCTTTCGCGGGAAGTTCACCGCGCAACTGTCGTCCGAATGGAAACAGGGTCGTCCGGTCTCGATCGAGGGCAACGTGCGCGTGGCGGGTCTCAAGCTGCCGATCCGGGACCGGGAATCGCCGCTGGGCATCCGCGAGGCCGGCGGCGATCTGAGTTGGCAGGCCAAGGGTACGGGGTGGCGTCTTGACGTGGCGAATCCCGTCATCGGGCTGGCCGGACCGGCCTGGTCGGCCGGTCATCTGCGTATCATCCATTATCCCGATGTAAGCCAGATCAAGGTCAAGCACATCAACATCGACGATATCACCGATTTCGTTGCGCGGATGAAAAGCGAAATTGCCCAAAGTACGAAAAATGCCTCTCCCGGGTCGCACAAGTCCATTGATTATTTCCTCAACAGCAAACCCGGAGGGGTGGCCGATAATATCGATGCCCGCATCCTCGGCGACTGGTCGGCGCCCGATGATTTTTCCCTGGACGCGGACATCGACAACGGCACGCTTCTTCCTTATCTCAAGTATCCGGGCGTGAAGGGTCTGCACGGCCATTTGTCCCTGTCGCGCCGTACCGGTGAACTGAAGCTCGATGCGGCCAACGTCACCATGTCGCTCCCGCGGGTTTTCCGCGCGCCACTGGCCGCGCGTCAAGTGAGCGGCGATTTCAAATGGGAAAAATCCTCCGATCACTGGTTGATCAACGGTGACGATCTGCGCGTCGTCAGCGACGACGCCCGCGGAACCGGTGCGTTGACCGTGCGCATTCCTCATGACAAATCGGTATCTCCCTACGTAAAACTGCGCGTGAATTTTGAGAACGGCAACGGGGCGCACGCGTCACGCTACTACCCGATCCATCATTTGTCGCCCTCCACGCTGGCATGGATGGAGCGTTCCTTCCTGGGCGGGCAGATCACGCAGGGTTATCTGATATATGACGGGCCTATCCATGACTTCCCCTTCCGGAATCATACCGGCATGTTCGAGTTGCGCGGGCATGTGCATAACGCGGTTTACCAGTATCTCCCGGGCTGGGAACCGATCAGGCAGGGCGAGGTCGATGTCGCCGTTGATAATTCCAGGGTGCTGGTGACCGGCAAGGGTAAAATCGGCGGCCTGGATGCCGCCCAGATCGTCGTGAAATCGCGGGAGACCGACGAGGGCCGGCATCTCGTGCACGTGAGCGGCAAGATCGACGGTCCATTGAGCGAGACGCTTCAGGTATTACGCGGCGTCGAGCCCGGAGCCAGCGCGGCGCACTGGCTCACCTATGTGCCTTCGGCCCTTCGTGGTTCGGGCGACGGTGTCCTCAGTCTCGATATGAACATTGCCCTGCATGAGGCGCATCCCGTTGCGATCAACGGCGATTATCGTTTCCTGAAGAGCACGCTGCTGTTTCCCGGCACCGGAGTAGCGGCTGAGGGAATCGAAGGAGACGTGAGTTTCACCGAGGCGGGCATACAGCAGGGCAGCCTGCACGCCCGGGTCCTGGGTGGCGAAACCGTGCTGGCCGCTGCCCGCAAAGACGGTCAATTGCTTCTTCATAGCGAGGGTACCGTCACCGCTCAGGGTTTTGCCCCGATCGTCGGTCCGAAAATCGCACCACACCTGGCGGGAAAGGCGGACTGGAATGGCACGTGGCGCTGGGGCAACGGGGCAGGGAATTTGTACATGGAAGCCGATTTGCGGGGCCTTAAAGTCTCATTGCCGCCACCGCTCGATCGCCCCCACGGGCTTGCCGACGAAAAGCTCGTCATCCGCAGCGAATCGAGTACGCGCGACAGCATGCGGCTGGCGCTCGATATGGGTCGTCGCGCGCACGGAAAGATTGTTTTTGCGCGTACGGCGAACGGCTGGCGCATGGCCGGCGGAAGGATCGGTTTCGGCGAGGGGCGCGTGGCTACGCCGAAAGATCATGGTCTGTATCTGAGCGCGCGGCTGGATGAGATCGACCTCGATCAATGGTGGCCGTTGCTGGGCGGAGGATCGATGGGCGCCCCTGCGTTGTTGACCCGCGCGAGTGCCGAGGTGAAATCGTTCGGCATTTTTGATCGACAATTCGGCGCCGTCTCTCTCGATTTTTCCCGGGACCGCGACACCTGGAGCGGGACGGTCAATGGCGCTTCCGTGGCCGGCAACGTGAAATTTTCCGGCAAGGGTCCCGCCGCGCGCTTCGAGCTGGACCTGGCGCGCCTGATCCTGCCGGACAAACAGCACAACCGTCGCGCCGGGGACATGGATCCGCGTCATCTGCCGACCGTGGTATTGCACAGTAAATCATTCCAGGTACGCGATAAACAGCTCGGCGCGCTGGATTTCATGGCGGAGCCCGGCGCGTCCGGCTGGCTGATCAAAAAGTTCGGTCTCACGAGGCCGGAGATGAAGCTCGCCGTCAGCGGCAGCTGGCAGATCAACAATAATAGTCCGGTGAGCGACTTTACTGCTGAGTTCAGCAGCTCGGACATGGGAAAGACCATGGAGGCCTTTGGCGTTCCGGGTCAGATGGCGGGGGGGGACGTGTCCGTGAAGTCGCACCTGACATGGCCGGAATCCCCGGTGGACGTTCAGCTCGCCGCACTTAACGGCGGCATCGAAATAACGGCGAAGAAGGGCCGCTTCCTGAAGGTGAAGCAGGGCGCGGGCCGCCTGTTCGGTCTGCTCGATATCAGTGCCATCAGCCGCTATCTCACGCTCGATTTCAGTCCGGTATTCGGCAGGGGATTCATCTTCGACCGGATTCACGGCAATGTGAGCCTGGAAAAGGGCAACGCCTATACCCGGGGATTCTCGATTCGCGGACCGGCGACGCAAATTGATGTCAACGGACGCCTGGGCCTGGCGGCGGAGGATTACGATCTGACCATCGAAGTGCAACCGAAGCTCAGCGACAGCCTCACGCTCGCCACCTGGGGCGTCTGGGGCCCGCAGGTGGCGGCGGTGATGCTGGCGGTGCAGAAGATTTTCAAGAAACAGATCTCCGCGGGTACCCGCATAACATATGTGGTGAAGGGACCGTGGGACAATCCGGAAATCACCAAACAGGAAAAAGACAAGGGCGCGAAAACTTCGGCGTCCCCGGTGAAACCGGATGATCAGACCGACGTTCAATGATATTCTACTGAAATGCCGCATGGTTTTATTTTTCTTTCCCCGCCGGTTTCTTTTATGAAGCTTTTCGAGGCAAGGGTTCTTGTCAACGAGGTGCCCATGGGGGTTCCCCGCGGAGACGCACCGTGACGCGGATGGCGGCTGTCCAGATGGCGTCGGGGCCAACGGTTCCGGAAAACCTCGAGGAGGCGAAGCGGCATATTGCCGCCGCCGCCGCGGACGGCGCCCGCTTGATCGTCCTGCCCGAGAATTTCGCGATCATGCCGCTCGGCGACCCCGACCGGTTGGCGGCCGCGGAAAAGGACGGCAACGGTCCGATCCAGGATTTTCTTTCGGCGCAGGCGCGCCGGCACCACGTGTGGCTCGTGGGTGGAACGATTCCGCTGGCGGCGAACAGCCCGGACAGGGTGCGCGCCGCCTGCCTGCTGTTCAACGACCGCGGCGAGCGCGTGCTGCGTTATGACAAGATCCATCTCTTCGATGTG